>Ga0194126_10004263_pt1 | contig 21953 bp, 23 predicted proteins | sample TA2KigC150mmetaG_FD_148641 | JGI IMG/M metagenome (GOLD analysis project Ga0194126, IMG submission 148641) | Freshwater microbial communities from Lake Tanganyika, Tanzania - TA2015035 Kigoma Deep Cast 150m | ecosystem: Environmental > Aquatic > Freshwater > Lake | place: Tanzania: Lake... | reverse complement strand
TGTTTGATTGAAGCCACCTTGGGTGGCTCAAGGTTTATCAATCCGCTTTGAGCGGTTCACATGTTTCAAGCCTCCGGCTTTGCCGGAGGTATATGACTGTCGTCACACCGGTCCGCCGCGGCGGACCGGAATGACTAAAAACAGTCAATTTGGATTTTTTCTGCCATAGCCATGAAAATAATAAGCGGCAGCGCGGCGTTTAAAAAATTGCAGGTCAAAAATTGCGTGGTTACGCTGGGCAATTTTGACGGCGTGCATCGCGGCCATCAGAAAATTATCAGGAAGGCCGTTGACCGCGCGCGTGCGATTAACGGCAGCTCGGTTGTGTACACCTTTGATCCGCACCCGCTCAATGTGCTGCGGCCCGAGCAGGAGCCGCCTAAAATTACAACCTTTGAGGAAAAAGCGCATTTGATCTCGCTGCTTGGGGTTGACTACCTGGTGAGCGAGCATTTTACAAAGCGGTTTGCCGCCAAGAGTCCGGAAGAATTCCTGCAGGAGATCATCTGCGGCCGCCTGCGGCCGCGCGAGATCGTCATCGGCCATGATTATTCCTTCGGCAGGGGTCGCAACGGATCGGTCGCTTTGCTGCAGCAGGCCGGCATGCAGCACGGATTCGCCGTGCATGTTGAGCAGGATATTCGGGACCGCTCATTGCCGGTGCGCAGCACGATGATACGCAAAATGATTACCGAAGGCCGGGTTTCCCTGGCCGCCAAGCTGCTGGGAGATGAGTACCGCATGTCGGGCACGGTGGTGCACGGCAAGAAGCGCCGGATCGGTTTCCCCACGGCCAACTTGAGCCATGTCAAGGATCTTGTGCCGCACAACGGCGTCTACGCCGTGCTGGCGGATACGCCCTACGGTACCTATGGCGGGGCCGTCAACATCGGTTTCAATCCGACCTTTGACGGCAAAAAACGCACCATCGAGGCGCATTTGTTTGATTTTAATGCGGATCTCTACGGACGCGACATTACATTGCGCTTTGTCAGGAAGATCAGGCTTGAAAGGAAATTTGACAGCCCTGAAGAACTCAAGCGCCAGATCGGGCTTGATATCGACAAGGCCAAAAAGATTCTGGCCTCTCGTAAAGAGAGCCTGTCCTGAAACGAGCGGCCGCTGCCACATTGTTGGAAAAGCATGTACGGAAGAAGATCATGAGTGAACCGGTAAGCACTAACATTACCTGGCATCACGGCGCAGTAACCAGGGCGGATCGCGAGGCGCGCAACGGCAACCGGGGCGTTATCCTGTGGTATACCGGCCTTTCGGGCTGCGGCAAGTCAACGATCGCCCTGGAAGTTGAAAAACGCCTCTTTGATCTGGGCAAGCACACCTATCTGCTCGACGGCGACAATATCCGCTTCGGGCTGAACAGCAATCTCGGGTTCGCTCCGCAGGACCGCACGGAAAATATCCGCCGCATCGGCGAGGTCGCCAAATTGTTCGTCGATGCAGGCATCATTGTTGCGACCGCTTTCATATCGCCCTATCGGGCCGACCGTGACCGGGTGCGCGCGCTGGTCGCACCGGGCGACATGCTGGAGATTTTTCTGCGCTGCGATATCAGCGTGTGCGAGCAGCGCGATCCCAAGGGCTTGTATAAAAAGGCGCGCGCCGGTGAAATAAACGATTTCACCGGTGTTTCGGCGCCCTATGAAGAACCGCTGAGCCCTGAAATCGTGCTTGACTCAGGGGCGATGCCGGTTGATGCATGTGCCCGGGCTGTGGTGGAGTATCTGCAGGAGCATGGCTATATATAGCAGGCTGCCCCAAAACGTCCATCTGCTGCGTTGTGCACTGCACGGCGGACGGCAGGAGCACGGCATGCCGCGCCCCTGCAGGTAATATCGCGGGTAGGGAATTCGGATCCGTCCTCCGCAGCAGCCCCTGCTACGGAGAGTGGACATTTTTGAACAGCCTGTGCAAAGGGATTTTTTTAAACCCTCTTAGGGTCTGCCGGCAGGCAGGGTAAAAATATGCAAGGAGGTTTGTATGGCGTTATCAAATTTTTCGCCGAAAGCCGGAAGTTTCGAGATACGCAAGTACCACCGGCCCTATCGCCTTGAAGAACTTATTCCGACCCATGTGTGTTTCAGCGGCTCTCCGATCAAGCACCCGCTTGACGGCAGCAAGGTCGTCCTTGTGGTCGATCCTTCCAGCAGCAGCCCGTTTTACTATGAGTTCAGCATTGATGATATCGGCCACATTGAGGAGTTGCCCCATATTGCCAGGCCCGATGGCGAGAGCATTGCCATGGCCCGTATGTGGATCAAGCGGGGCAGCCTCGCGCTGCGCTGTTTGCCCTTTGTTGTGGAGGAGATCAAGGGTCTGTAGTCAGGCTGTTGAAAAACGTCTACCCTCCGTAGCAGGCCTACTGCGGAGGATGGGCCCATCTTTCCCTTTATAGCGGGATTGGGCGCATCATTCGTCTTTGCGGCGTACGGTAGTAGGGGCACGGCATGCCGTGCCCCTACAAAAGATTGCGTGTCTTGGCTTCGGGTATGTTTGATCAGTTTGGAACAAGGGTTGTTTTAGCAGCCCGTCAGCGGCGCAGCTGCGCGGCTTGAATTGACATCCGTGTTCGAAACGGATACAGTGTGCGGTTGGAAAATATTTTTTTGAAGCAGTAACAGTTTGTATGGGTTGGGAAAAGGTATGAGACGACAGATTGTTCACGAAGGCGCTGATCAGCTCACCTATGAGATCCGCGGTATTGTCGCCATTGCCAAGCAGGTGTGCGCCTGCGGGGTTGAAGTGTACTGGGAAAACATCGGCGATCCAGTGCAGAAGGGCGAGAAACTTCCGGACTGGATGAAGGCGATCGTCAGCGAGCTGGTAACCGATGACAGGACCTACGGGTATACTGAAACGCAGGGGCTTTCAAGCGCGCGTGAATTTATCGCCGGCCAGGTCAACCGCCGCGGCGGCGCTCAGGTCACCAGCAACGATATTATTTTTTTCAACGGGCTGGGCGATGCCGTGGCCCGCATGTTCGGCTTCCTGCGCCGCGAGGCCCGCGTGATCGGCCCGTCGCCGGCCTATTCGACGCACTCCTCGGCTGAGGCGGCGCATTCGGGCTATGAGCATCTCACCTATACGCTCAACTCGCATGACAACTGGATGCCTGACCTGGATGACCTGGATAAAAAGATTCAGTATAACGACTCGATTTCCGGCATGCTGATCATTAATCCGGACAATCCGACCGGGGCCGTGTATCCGCGCGAAGTGCTCGAGAAAATGATCGATATCGCCCGGCGGCATCAGGTGTTTGTTATCTGTGATGAGATTTACGCCAGCATCATTTACAATGGTGCGCGCACGGCAAGCCTGGCCGAGGTGATCGGTGAGCGGCCCGGCATCGCGTTGCGGGGCATTTCCAAGGAGTTTCCCTGGCCGGGCGCGCGCTGCGGCTGGATCGAGGTCTACAATCAGGAACGGCATCCCATGTTCAAGAGGTATGTGAACAGCCTGATCAATGCAAAAATGCTCGAGGTTTGTTCGACCTCACTGCCGCAGTACGCCATACCGCGCATCATGGGCGACTCTCGCTATCCGGCGCATCTTGAGCAGCGCTGCAGAATGTACGAACAGCGGGTCAACCGGGCTTTTGATATTCTCAGCAAGGTCAAGGGCATTACGGTTGTGCGGCCCCGGGGCGCTTTTTACATGACGGTGCTGTTTGACCCCGGTGTGCTCAAGGAAATACAGTATCTGGATATATTGAATGAGCAGGCCAGGGCCCTGATAGAGCAGAAAGTTCAGGGGGTCAAGCCGGATAAGCGCTTTGTGTACTATCTGCTGGGCGCGACCGGCATCTGCGTCGTGCCGCTGACCGGCTTCTGCTGTGAGCGTGAAGGATTCCGGCTGACAATGCTGGAAAGCGATGAAGCCCGCGCCGATATGATCTGGAACACCATCGCGCGCAGCATCACGCGCTATCTTGAGTCGGCCTGAGGGCCGCGATTGATCACCGTCCTGTTTCGGCTGCATCAGTGCTGCAAGCAGGTTGCCTGCCGGCGTGATACCATCGCAGCATTGCAGAGGATTCTCAGAATATATGAAGATCAGAATAGGCACGCGGGGAAGCGAGCTTGCCATGTGGCAGGCCCGCTTTGTGGCCGGGCTCCTGGGTACGCACCGCACAGAAATCATTGTTATAAAAACGCAGGGAGATGCGATCCAGAATCTTTCTTTTGACAAGATGGAAGGCAAGGGTTTTTTTACCCGTGAGATCGAACAGGCCCTGCTGGATAAAACAATAGACCTGGCTGTGCATTCCCTGAAAGACCTGCCCACGGAAAATCCTCCGGGTTTGATTATCGCTGCTGTGCCTGAACGGGAAGACCCCTCTGACAGGCTTCTCGTGAGCCCCGGGGCCTGGGATAAGCGCAAGGATCTGTGCATGCGAGAAGGAGCCGTTGTCGGCACCAGCTCCATGCGCAGGATGGCACAGCTCAGGCTCATGCGCCGCGATCTGATCATTGAGCCCCTGAGGGGGAACGTGAACACGCGCGTGCGCAGGCTTCGCGAGGGGCGCTTTGATGCGATTGTTATGGCTGCGGCGGCCATACGGCGTATTGATCTGGCTGTGGATGATCTGATGTGCGTGCAGCTGGAAACGGATGTATTCATTCCGGCTCCGGCCCAGGGTGCCCTGGGACTGCAGGTGCGGGAAGGTGATGCTGAAACGCTGCGCGCGGTTGCGCCCCTGAATCACCCCGGAACCGAGCGGGCCGTTTCCGCTGAGCGCGCTTTCCTGCGCCTTTTCGGCGGCGGCTGCCATATTCCACTGGGTGCTCTGGCAGAGATTGAGGCAGGCGGTGCGCTGCTGTTGCGGGGTATCGTGGCTGCCACGGACGGAAGCTCGGCGTTCCGGGATGAGGTCATTGACACGGACCCGGAAAAGGCCGGAGCCCGACTTGCACGGCTGCTGCAGGAACAAGGAGCGGACAGGCTGCTATGAAGAACGGTTTTGTCTATCTTGTCGGCGCAGGTCCCGGGGATCCGGGCCTTATCACGGTCAAGGCCCTTCAGGCGCTGAGCGCGGCTGACTGCATTATCTATGATTATCTTGCCAATGCCTCGCTGCTGAGAAACTACGCTTGCGAAAAAATCTATGTCGGCAAGCAGGGCGGGGACCATACCCTGCCGCAGAATGAAATCAATGATCTGCTGGTGTGCAAGGCCCGTGAGGGACGGGTAGTTGTGCGCCTCAAAGGAGGCGATCCCTATATATTCGGACGCGGCGGCGAGGAGGCCGAGGATCTGGCTGCGGCCGGAATACCTTTTTGCGTGGTGCCGGGCGTATCATCGTTTTACGCGGCGCCGGCCTACGCTGGCATTCCCCTGACGCATCGCGACTGCGCCAATGCCTTCGAGGTCATCACGGGACATCGCCGGGGCGATGCCGCCGATGATGAGGATATAAATTTCCCCGCCTATGATCCGTTTCGTTCCTATGTTTTTCTGATGGGCATGAAACATATTGCCCGTATCGCCGCGGCGCTCATAACGGACAGGCATTTTCCGGCGGACACGCCTGCGGCGGTTATCGCCTGGGGCACCCGGCCCGAGCAGCACACCGTCACGGGTACTCTGGCGACGCTTGCGGACGAGGTGAAAAAAGAAGGCATGCGCCCCCCGGCCGTCATTGTCGTGGGCCGCGTGGTGCTGCTGCGCGACAAGCTGCGCTGGTTTGACCGGCTGCCGCTTTTCGGCAAAAGCATCGTGGTAACGCGTACGCGCGCGCAGGCATCGAGTCTTTGCAGAAAACTTGCCGCCCAGGGCGCCCGGGTCATTGAGCTGCCCGCACTTGAAATTCGCGAGAGCGACGACATGGCGCCCCTGTGCGCAGCCATTGAGAGGATCGAAAGCTACGGCTGGATCGTCTTTACCTCGCAAAACGCTGTTACCATATTTTTCAGGCATCTGTTCGCTGTTGGCAGGGACGCCCGCTGCCTGGGAAAATGCCGTATCGCCGTGATCGGCAGGGCCACGGGCGATGAGCTGCTGAAGTTCGGCCTGCGGCCGGACGTGGTGCCGCAGCAGTTTGTGGCCGAGAGCCTGCTGGAGGCGCTTGACAACGAACCACTGGCAGGCACGCGCGTGCTGCTGCCCTGTTCGGCGGATGCGCGCGATGTTCTTTTTGAAGGCCTGAAAAGCCGGGGCGCTTCAGTTGAGCGCATTCATATCTATTGTTCCGAAAAGCCCGCACCTGTTGCAGCGGCTGTGCTGGAAGATGTACACAATGCTGATATGATTACCTTTGCCAGTTCATCGACGGTGCGGCATTTCTTTGAGATGGTTTCTGAAACGAGGGCTGTGAGCGCCAGCATCGGGCCCGTGACTTCGGCGACCCTGCGCGAGCTGGGCCGTGAACCGGTCGTTGAAGCGGCCGAGTACACGATCGACGGGCTGGTGCAGGCAATCGTTGCCTGGTACCGGGACACTGCGGAAGGGGGTACGCCATGAGCATCTATCGGCCGCGACGGCTCAGAACAACACAGGCAGTCCGTGACCTTGTGGCTGAAACGGTCATTGCGCCATCGCGCCTCATCATGCCCCATTTCGTGTGCGAAGGGCTCTCCGGGCGGCAAACCATTGAAACCATGCCGGGCATCGAGAGGGTATGCCTTGAGAGCCTTCTGCGCGACGTGGAGGCCGATCTGCGCCTGGGCATACAGAGCCTGATACTGTTCGGCATTCCGGCCGTGAAGGATGAGACCGGGTCCGGGGCATGGGATGACAGCGGCATTGTGCAGCGGGCTGTCTCAGCCGTCAAGAAACGGTTTCCTGAAACCTGTGTAATCACCGACGTGTGCCTGTGTGAGTATACCAGCCACGGTCATTGCGGCGTGGTGAAGGACGGCAGCGTGCTGAACGATCCCACACTGGAGCTGCTGGCGCGCACGGCACGGTCGCATGCTGCTGCCGGGGCTGACATGGTGGCGCCATCCGACATGATGGACGGCCGCGTCGGCGCTATCCGGAATGTTCTGGATGATGCCGGCTTCAGCGATACGTCCATCATGGCCTATTCGGCCAAGTACTGCTCGGCATTTTACGGCCCGTTCAGGGACGCTGCCGGCAGCGCGCCGCAGTTCGGCGACCGGCAGAGCTATCAGATGGACTGCCGCAACGGCCGTGAGGCCGAGCGCGAGGTGCTGCTTGATCTGGACGAAGGCGCCGACATTGTCATGGTGAAGCCGGCCCTGTCATATCTTGATATCATTTACCGCGCACGTCAGATTTCCCCCGTGCCGGTGTGCGCCTACAATGTCAGCGGAGAATATGCGATGGTCAAGGCGGCCGCGCGCCTGGGACTGGGTGATGAGCGCAGGCTGACCCTGGAAATCCTGACCTCCATATTCAGGGCCGGCGCCGACATGGTGATTTCCTATCACACCCGTGAGCTGCTGAAAAATAAATGGCTTTAGGAGTTTATGGCATGAATACACAACATTCGGCTTCTTTGTATGCGGAGGCCTTGAAATTGCTTCCCGGCGGCGTTGATTCGCCGGTGCGCGCTTTTCGCAGCGTAGGCGGGGAACCCCTGTTTATCAAACGCGGCGCCGGGGCGCATATTTTCGATGAAGACGATAACGAGTATATCGACTATTGCATGTCCTGGGGCCCGCTGATCCTGGGCCATGCCGAACCTGATGTGGTTAAAGCCGTGCAGGACACGGCCTCGGACGGCACCAGTTTCGGCACACCCCATCGCTTTGAGGTTGACCTGGCGAAAATAATAACCGGGTCATTCCCGGGGATTGAAAAGATCCGTTTCGTCAATTCCGGCACCGAGGCAGTCATGAGCGCCATACGCCTGGCACGCGGATTTACGGGCCGAGACAAGTTCATCAAGTTCGACGGCTGCTATCACGGCCATGCCGACCATCTGCTGGTGGCGGCCGGCTCAGGCCTGGCAACGCTTGGCACCCCGGATTCGGCCGGAGTGACTGCTGCTAATGCCGGCGACACCATCGTGCTGCCGTTCAATGATCTGCGGTGTATTGAATTGTGCCTGCATCAGCACGCCGGGAAGGTTGCCGCCCTGATCATGGAACCCGTACCCTGCAATTACGGCCTGATCATGCCGTCGGAAGAGTATCTCCGGGGTGTGCGCGAGCTGTGCACACAGCATGGCGTAGTGCTTATTTTCGATGAGGTCATAACCGGCTGGCGTCTCGCCGCAGGCGGAGCACAGCAGTATTTCAACATCAGGGCCGACCTGACCACGCTGGGTAAAATTATCGGCGGCGGCCTGCCCGTAGGCGCTTACGGCGGCCGTCGGGATATTATGGCGATGGTGGCGCCTGAAGGTCCCGTGTACCAGGCCGGAACCCTGTCGGGAAATCCGCTTGCCATGGCGGCCGGGATCGCAACACTCACCAAACTGGTATCGGGTTCCGTTTATGGCGAGCTCAGCCGCAAGGCGGCCGTGCTTCGGGAGGCGCTTGAGCCGTGCCTGCGCAGGTACCGTGGCCGGTTTCTTTTTCAGCAGATCGGATCGATATTCTCTTTCTGTTTTACTGATCTGGAAAAGATTGCGAGCGTTGCGGATATCAGAAAAGGCGATATGCAGCTGTTTGCGCGTTTCCATCGCGCGATGCTCGAGCGCGGCGTGTACCTGGCGCCGTCGGGATACGAGGTGGGGTTCATTTCCACGGCCCACACTGATGAGAATCTGCTGCGCACCGCCGAGGCTGTGCAGCAGTCCCTGCCCGCGGTACTGGTATAACGGTTTGAACAATGCAGCGCAGCGTTTGGATGGCTGCGCTCGTATGGCAGCAGTCACAAAGGACAGGTACTATGGGAAACAAAATTGCGGACATCGCAGTCATCGGCTTTAATCATAAAACAGCGCCGGTTGAAAAGCGCGAATGTTTTTCCGTGCAGAACGGGTTGCTTGCCGATCTGTATTGCCGGTTCAGGGAGCAGGGCATTGACGAGGCCGTGTATGTCGCCACTTGCAACCGGGTTGAGACCTACATCGCTTCGCGCACCATTAAGAAGGACATTGAAAAGGTGGCAGCCATTTACGAGTCGATATCGGGCATGCCGTATGATGATTTCAGCGATCATTTATACATGAAAACATCGCGCGATGCAGCGCAGCATCTGCTCACTGTTGTTTCGTCTCTGGACAGCATGGTGCTGGGAGAAAATGAAATCGTGGGTCAGATGAAGGAGGCCTTCACCTGCGCCGTGAACAACAAGAGCGCCGGACCGATGCTGAATAAGTTGTTCCATCAGGCCTTTCGCACGGCCAAACAGGTCAAAACCGAAACAGACATCTCGCGCAATCCCCTGTCTGTGGCCTACATCGCCGCTGATCTGGCGCGTAAGCTGTTTGCCGATTTCCAGAGCCGCTCAGCGCTTTTGATCGGCGCGGGCGAAATGGGCGAGCTTATTTTGAAATATTTTACCCGGTATGAGATCGGACGTGTCATCATCTCCAACCGTTCCCTGTGCAACTCGGAGCGGATTGCCGAAGGGATCAATCGCCGGGCCGAGATCATTGCGCTTGAGGATATTCCCGGGGCTGCCGTTGATGTGGATATCGTGATCACCTCGGTCACGGCGCCGCATTACATGGTCACGGCCGAACAGGTCGGCTCCATTATGGAGATCAGGCAGGGCCGGCCCCTGTTCTTCATCGATATCGCCGTGCCCCGCAACGTCGACCCGGGGGTAACCAGCGTACCCGGAGTTCATCTCTACAATATCGACAGCCTGCAGGAGATCGCCGATGATAATCTCAAGAGCCGGATCAAGGCGGTTGAGCTTGCCCGTGAATTCATCGAAGCCAATGTGGACGAGTTTATCGAATGGTTCCAGGGGCTTGCGGTCGCGCCGGCGATCGTTTCCATCCAGTCAACTTTTGAGGATATCCGCTCCAGGGAACTGGCCCGTTTTCGCAGAAAAAAAATGAAGCATCTCAGCGAGAAGGATTTCGCGCTGATAGAGGAACTGACCCGGCAGATCATGACAAAGTCACTGCATAACCCCATCATGAACCTGAAGCGGCACCATCGCAGCGCGCGCGACGATCATGCCAAAAAGGAGCATTTGCACCTGCAGACAAAGTTTATCGAGAAGCTGTTTAAAAGCAATGAAGATGCCTGATACGCCCAGGCTGGTGTTCTGGGAACTGACCAAGCGCTGTAACCTGGCGTGCAGGCATTGCCGTGCCGATGCCGCTGACATGGACTTCAGCGGGGAGCTGGATTTTGATTCCGCAAAGAAAGTAATTGATGACATTACTGCTTTCGCGAATCCCATTCTGGTCCTTACCGGGGGAGAACCCCTGTACCGGGATGATATTTTTGAGATAGCCGGCTATGCAGCTTCAAAAAAGCTGCGCGTGGCTCTGGCGACAAACGGCACGCTGATTGATGAGACCTGCGCCCGCCGGATACGCGAAGCGGGCATAGCGCGCGTAAGTATCTCTATTGACGGCAGCACAGCTGCCTCCCATGATGATTTCCGCGGTATTCCCGGTGCTTTCGATGCTGCTGTGCGCGGGGTGCGCCTGCTGAGAGAGCAGGGGGTTTCGTTCCAGTTCAACACCACGGTCACCAGGCGCAATGTCGGCGAGCTTGAGGATATTCTGCGCTTTGCCGTCAGCGAGGGCCCCGTGGCCCTGCATCTTTTCATGCTGGTGCCGGTGGGCTGCGGCGTAGCGATTGCCGAAACCGACATGATATCGAGCGAGCGCTATGAGCAGGTGCTGAACTGGTTTTATGACCGCTCGAAGCAGACCCCGATCGAACTCAAGGCGACCTGCGCTCCGCATTATTACCGCATTATCCGTCAGAGAGCCCGCGCCGAGGGCCGAACGCTTTCCCTTGAGACCGACGGCATGGCCGCCATGACGCGCGGCTGCCTGGCCGGCAGCGGCGTGTGCTTTATATCGCACCTGGGCGACGTGCAGCCCTGCGGCTATCTGCCGCTTGTTGCGGGCAATGTGCTGCGCGACGGTTTCAAAAATATCTGGGAGAACTCGGAGCTGTTTTTGGCGCTGCGTGACACTGACAGGCTCTCCGGTAAATGCGGCGCGTGCGGCTACAGGTTAGTGTGCGGAGGGTGCCGAGCGCGCGCCTATTACGCAACCGGGGGCTTTCTTGACGAGGAGCCATACTGTATGTATGACCCGAAGGGAAAAGGTTAATGCCGCAGTTCAGCAGTCTTGAAGCCAAAATCCTGAACCTGATACAGCGGGAATTTCCGCTGACAGAGCGCCCCTTTGATGCGATCGGCGCCATGATCGAGATTTCCGGCGCAGATGTGATCCGTAGTATATCTGACCTGAAAGAACGATCGGTTGTGCGCAACATTTCCGCTATATTCAGCGGCGAGACCCTGGGCTATCACCTGAGCCTTGTAGCGCTCAAGGTGCCGCCGGAAAGGGTTGAGGCGGCTGCGGCGTTCATCAACGCGCATCCGGGGGTCAGCCACAATTACCTGCGTGATCACGCATTCAACCTGTGGTTTACCCTGGCGGAGGAGGACGAAGAGGCCCTGCAGAAAAGCGCCCGCGTGATACAGCAGCAATGCTGTGCCGATGATTTTCTGATGCTCCGCAATGAAAAACTTCTCAAGATCGGGTTTGTGCTGCCTATCGGCGATGAGGCCGAGGGTGCGCTCGAGAGCGTTCAAAAGCCCCTTGTCAGCAGGGATATCCTGGACCGGGAGGATCGCGACGCTGTTTTTCTTCTGCAGTCGGATTTGCCATTGGTGGAGCGGCCCTTCGATGTGCTGGGCGAAACTGACCAGTCCTGGAACGGAGACAGGCTTATTGAAGCGGGACGCCGGCTGCTGGCATCGGGTTTTATGCGAAGATATGCCGCAGTGCTCAGGCATGCACATGCCGGCTTCACTCATAATGCCATGACAGCATGGAAGATAGCCATTGATGATGGCTTTGATGCGCGGATACGCCCCTTTATGGATGAAGGTGCCGTGACGCACCTGTACCTGCGCACGCTGTATCCGGGAAAGTGGGAATATCCCCTTTTTGCCATGCTGCATGCCAGGAGTTCTGAGGAGCTGGAAAGCCTGCTAGATTCCCTTGCGCGCCGCTCGGGCCTGAACGAGCGGCTGGTGTTGCGGTCGCTGTATGAATACAAGAAGAAAAAAGTGCGTTATTTTTCACCTGCATTCAAGAAATGGAAGCATCTGCACTATGATTGATGTCGGAAAAATTTACTGCGGCGGCAGTTCAACGGGTGATGGTCTCAGGTACGGTGCAATGGCCTCCCGTGATTCTCACGGGAATGCTCCTCACCATACGGCCTCCCTGGCCAGTGAGCGCAGGCCCATTGTTGTGTGGAGCACAACCCGGACCTGCAATCTGCGCTGCGTGCATTGCTACACGGATTCGGAGAATAAAAAATATTCCGGCGAGCTGACGACCGCCGAGGGCATGCGTCTCATCGATGAGCTGGCAGATTTTGCCATCCCCTCGCTGCTTTTCTCCGGGGGGGAGCCCCTGATGCGCCCGGATCTGCTCCGGCTTATCGAGTACGCAGCGAAAAAAAATATCCGGCCCGTCATATCCACCAACGGGACCCTCATAGACCGGGATATGGCCGGAGCCATCAGGAATGCCGGCGTGGTATACGCAGGTATCAGCCTTGACGGTATGGAAGATGTCAATGACAGTTTTCGCGGGGTCAAGGGCGCTTTTAAAAAGGCCATGCAGGGCTTTGAGAACTGCCGCAAGGCCGGTCAGCGTGTGGGCCTGCGCCTGACCCTGACGAAGCGTAATTACCAGGACCTGCACCGTATTTTTGATTTTATCGAGTCAGAAGGGATTAACCGGGCCTGCTTCTACCACCTGGTGTACTCCGGCAGGGGCGGTGATATGTTCAAGGACGATTTGACCTATCGTGAGTCGCGCCATGCCATGGATATCATTCTTCAGCGCACGGATGATTCTTTTGCGCGTGGCCTTGATATCAATATTCTCACCGTCGACAATCATGCCGACGGCGTGTACCTGTACCTGAGGCTTCTTGAAAAGGATCCCGGGCGGGCCGAAGAAGTCAGGCGGCTGCTGTCGTGGAACGGAGGCGGGGCCAATTCAACGGGTGTCGGGATCGGCAATATTGATTTCCTGGGCAATGTGCATCCCGACCAGTTCTGGCAGGATTATACCCTGGGCAATATCAGGGAGCGTCGTTTTGGTGACATCTGGATGGATGAAAGCGATCCGCTTATGAAAGGGTTGAAGAACAAGGCCGCCTATATCAAGGGCCGCTGCCGTGTGTGCGCGCATCGCGAGCTGTGCACCGGCGCCATGCGTGTGCGGGCGCAGCGAACCTACGGGGATCCCTGGGCCCCGGATCCGCAGTGTTATCTCAGCGACGAGGAGATCGGCCTTGATGCTGAGAAAAAAGAAGAGCTGCGCAGGACGGGCGAGATTTTCCCCCAGCCCCCGGAGTTGCTCGCGTGATGGAACTCTATCCGGTCATGATACGGCTTGCGGGCCGGCGCGTAACGGTTATCGGCGCCGGAGGGGTCGCCCTGCGCAAGGTGGGGGATCTGCTGCGCTGCGGGGCGCAGGTGCGCGTTATTGCCCCTGTCATACATGCTGACTTTACCGGTCTTGCCGAAGAATACGGCGATCGGCTCGAGATACTCCCGCGGGAATACCGCGCAGGCGACATCATTGGTTCGCTGCTGGTGATTTCGGCCACCGATGATGAAACGGTCAACAGAACCGTTTTTGCAGAGGCCCGTGAGCGTTCGATCCTGATGAACGCTGTGGACGATCCACCCAACTGCAGTTTTATTGTTCCCTCGACGTACCGCAGGGGGGATTTGATTATAAGTATCTCCACGGGCGGGGCCTCTCCGGCCCTGGCAGCCCGGTTGCAGCGTGAGCTTCAGAAACACATCCCCGAACATATTGATATCATTCTTAAGGCGCTCAATGAGGCCAGGCAGATGCTCAAACATGGCGTTCCTTTTGCGCATCTTGATACGGTCAGGCGCGGAGAGATTCTGAAAGCACTCGTCAATGATGACGGGCGGCTGGAAGAGCTTCGGATCGCCTTCGAGCAGGAGCGGCTGGAGAGTTTTCTGCTTGTGTTTCTGCACTCGCCGTGAAGCGGCATCTGTGAGAGCGGGGTATTGCTATGGCACAGACCTTTGATCTGATAGTTGCTGGCGGCGGCCCGGCCGGCCTTGAAGCCGCGCGCACGGCTGCGCGCTTCGGGCTGCGCGTAGCGCTCATCGAGCGCAAAAGCCATCCGACGCTTCTCATGCGCTCCTGCGCGCAGATGTTTTTGATGAACATGGACTCTTTTTACAATGAGGCCATGTATCCCGCTCCGCAGCAGCAGCGCTGGGTGTTTCCGGTCAATAATTTTTCCGTGCCCTACCGGGGGAGCTATCGGGAGTTTTACGCCTGTCATTTTGTCGCACCCAATGCAAGCGACCGCATCGAGATCGGCGATTATGAGCGCAATGCCTGCGGCGCAGGCGTGCCCGCGTATGTGTTTGACAAAGCCGCGCTTTTGCAGGGGCTCTTTGATGAATGTGTGAGCGCCGGAGTTGTGTTCTACACGGGGCGCAATGTGGTGTGCGCTTCCCATGATTCCGGAGGCGTTACGCTCAGAACGGCCGAAGGCGACCGCATGGCGGGCCGCTATTGCATTGCCGCTGACGGGGTCAATTCACGCCTTGCGCAGATTACCGGCCTGAACCGGCAGCGCCGTTTCATCAACACGGCCCGGGCGGTGAGCTATTATATTGAAGGGGTGCGCTTTGAGCGCAGTGAGGCGATTGTGCTCGGCATGGGCTGGCAGAGAAGCCAGAACCGCCCTCTGCCGTTCTGTCTGCTGCCCAGCGTCTATGGTCCGGAAGAATACTGGCTGTATGTTGCCGGCGAGCAGGATTTTCAGTACTTGATCAGGCGAAGCGCCTTCAGACAGTGGTTCGGTGATGTGCGTGTTCTGCGCATGCGGGCCAATGTGGTCAATAACTGGAGCCCGGCACCTGAGCCCTATGCCGGGGGTATTATCTTTGCCGGTGACAGCTGCTGGTTTGCCGAGGCTGAAAATACCGGTGCACTTATGTCGGGACATCGCGCGGCTGCAGCTGTGTGCGCAGCCGCGCATCGCGGTCTTGCGGGCCGCAACGCCCTGCAGGACTATCTTGCCTGGTGGCGGCACAACTGGCCGCAAGCCCATGATTACCGCGAATTCGTCTGTTACCCCCTGTTTAACCGGCTGTTTACCGAAGAGGAATATGTGTATCTGCACGCGCTCGTTGGCCGTCCGCTGACCTGGTCGCTGAACCCGTTCAAGCTCTATGATCGCCTCATGGAGGGCCTGCGGCCGCATATGGCGCGCATGGAGCGGGAACGGCCCGGCCTGGCCCGGAAAATTTCCCGGTTCCGCCCCGATATGGCTTTGCAGCTTATTGCGCCGGCTGCCCGCAGCGGTTTTCCGAACCGCTGATGTGTGCGCTGCTTTGCAGGATCTTTCCTCAGACATTTTACGACTGTTTTACTTGATACTATGATAGGTTTTGTTGTAGAACGGTATGCAGTGAGACGAATCGCATGCGTGCCGCGCGCCTGCCGGCTGTAACCGGAGAACCGTGCGGCTATGCGCAGAATGTTAAAAAAAGGGAGACGATGACATGGATGAACGACTGTTGGAATATTTAGCGGTTATGCGGGATTTCGGGCGTATTTACACGCACAAGATTTTAGAGGGGAGCAGGGAAAACAGTAATCTGCTGAAGCTCTCCCGCATCAAGGCGCTCTATGCGTTCAGGGATCAGGACAGCAGTACCATGAGTGAACTTGCTGACAATATCGGGGCCAAGCTGCCCAGCATGACGATGATGATCGACAATCTGGCAGACGAAGGACTGGTTGAGCGCGCCCGCGATGAGCAGGACCGTCGCAAGGTGATTGTGCGGCTGACTGACAAGGGGCTGCAGGTGCGGCAGGAGTTTCTGGAGCAGCGCAAGCAGATCGCCGAGCAGCTGTTTTCCAGGCTTTCGCGGGAGGACGAACAGGAGCTTATGCGTTCACTGGGCCGGGTATGTGATATTCTTGAGAAGGCGTTCTATGATGAGATGGACGCCTGATGTTCGCGGATATATACTGTTTGCCGGGGCATGGTGATAGAGGAGGATACTGCAATGCGAGGGGAACAAAACGGAAAGTTTGACGCGGCCATAGAGAAGATTGTGCGCGCCTATGATGTTATGTCGAAAACCATCAATCCGGTGCCGATGCTGAAGATCGATTTGACCCCGGCTCAGATTAAGGTGCTGATGAGTTTCGACACATCGGTCAGCTATACCATGACGGACCTCGGAAGGGCCAACAGGGTGACGGTCTCAACCATGACCAGCATGGTTGACCGTTTGGTGTCTTTTGATCTGGTGGGGCGCTGCTATGATGAGCACGACCGGCGCAAGGTGCTGGTATGCCTGACCGAGAAGGGACGCAAAACAATCGCCCACATCATGAATGTGCGCCGCCGGGAGCTTGAGCGCTTTCTGGGCGGGCTGCGCGCTCCGGAGATAGCTGAATTTGTGGATTCGATAGAAAAGACTGCGCATTTTCTGACCAAGGCGAAAAAAGGCATGCAGGTCCAGGGGCGCTGATCCTCACGCTATGGGCGGAAATAATTTTGACATACCGGCACGAGTTATTCTCGGCATCATCGCGCTGGGCACGGTTATGTGCCTGAACGGCTGCGCTCTGGTCAGCCGGCAGCCGGGAGCCGGTGGGGTGTCTGCCGGTGAAATCGGAGCGCTGGTCGTGAGCGTTCCGGCACACGCGGGCGCTGAACCCTTGATTCTTAGTGTGCGTCCGGGAACGGTTGTTATCTGGTTGAATCAGTCCTGTTGTGACATCCGTGTCATGTTTCCGGATCGAAAGGTCACAATCTCCTGTCTCAGCCCGGTTAACTTTGGCCTGACCGCTGAGGGTTTTTTTACATCAGACCCTCTGCCGCCCGGGGCGGTTGCAAGCCTGTGCTTCGTCCAGCCGGGATCATATGCCTACAGCGTTGCGCGACTGACCGGCACCGGGTGTGCGCAACCGGATGGCTTCCGTCCGGAGGGCGCTATCATAGTGCGGTGAGCTTTCGCGGGTTCCCGAGGTGTTGCTTGATAAACAGCCTCTGTCATGCCTGCATGCGGGCGCATACAAAAAAAGAGACGGCTGCAATGCCGGCTCTTTTTTGTAATCGGTAAATGCGCGCGCTGCAGGCAGGGCTGTCAGCGGCCCTTGGCCTTGCGTTTTGAGGCCTTCAGAGCGTTGATAACTTTTTCTTTCTTGGCTTCGCGCTTGATGTGCGTTGCGAAATTGCATTTGCCTGTTTTCCATTTCAGGGCCGGCTCAGGGTAGGCCGCACAGTATGTACCGCCGGCAAACTCCTGTGCCTTTTCACAGCCGGTACACTGCTCTACGACCGGTTTGCACGTATTGTCCTTATACGAGCAGCCCTGTTTGCTCATAAAAAGACAGTCCACACCTTTTTTGGTTGTTTCACAGATCATTGCCGAACTTCCTCCTTTCGTTGCGCCCCGAAAATGCGCGGGGTAGTGTCTCGTAAGAAAAAACGGATTGCAGTCAATGATCAGCTGCAATCCGGTCAGGATATCAGTAATCGATATATTATATCTTTACCGCGGGCCGCCTGTCAAGCACTTTCAGCGGTGCACGCCTGCATTTGTTTGATTTTTGCCACAGGCTTTCGGATATGGCTAAGGCAGTCCAGCGCGTTCGGCAGCGGGCGGATGTTTTAGAAGTGCAGCTGCGCTATTCTTTTTACCTTGTGGGCATAGTCGAGAGCCGCATCCTTGCGGCCGCTGTTATAGGCGCTGAGCCCTCCTCTCAAGCCGTGGAGCCCAATGTATGATCTCAGAATGGCGGCGCCGATTTCAATGTTTTGATAGGGGTTTATAAGCGTTTCATAGGCATGGTTCCACACATCGGGCATGACCTGTGTCAATCCCAGAGCGCCTTGGTTGCTGACTGCACGGTGATCGGCGCCTGATTCAACAACAATCAGCGCGCTCAATATTTCAAAGCCGACGGTTTCATCGCTGCACTCATATATTTTGTATGCATAGGACAGGGCCGTCATATAATCGAGGCGCGGATTATAACGCTGCAGTAGCAGGGCCGATTTTTGCAGCTGGGGAAACAGGTTTTGGCGCAGTTCTATCTCGACGTCAAGCGCTTCTTTTACATGCTGCAGCTCGCTGCCAAGGTTTTCAAGGGCAATGCGGTCATCGCGCAGCTGCAGGGCAATGAAGCACGATATGGCAGTATTGGCTGCAACACCGATTGCAAGTACGATGAGAAGAAGAAACTTTATGCTGTCGTTTGTTTTCATGGGTGCACTATCAACCCCGTGTTCGTTTTCGTGTCCGGCCGGGCGCCCTGTATGTGCCCTGCTGTTGCGTCGCAGCGGCGATGCCCGGAGTGATTGCCTGTTGCGCTTAGTGCTCAGCGAGTGTGAGCCGGGGATACGGATATGTCGGTTGTTTGATTTAGTATATATAATAGCAAATTAAATAGAAAAAAACAAGCGCCCAGAGTTATTTTTATTTAATGTATATGGTTTGCGGAATACTGATTTGATCGGAGAACAGCGCGTGCCGTATTGATTCGCCCGCGTTGTCGGCGGTGAGCGACCTGGCAGTAAGCATCACTGAGAAGTACAGCCGCTTTTGGTTCCGGGGTGCGGGAAGCCGGGGCAGTGCCGAAACAGGATGTGCACCTGTCCGGACTCCCGCGATGGACGTCTGCAAGTGTGTACGGCGGGGTCTGGCTGAACTGTTTAAAGCGTATGCTCGATGGCTGCGTCAGGTCTTTGCTCGGGCCGGTCGATGGTATGCTCTTCAGTAATCATCTGGCATTTGCCTTCGAAAAGCACGCCTTCTGCGATAATCAGGCTGCCGGTCTTAATATCGCCGCGAAGTTTTCCGTTGGTGGTTATTTCGAGCTTTGTTTTTGAGACGATGTTGCCGTTGACTTCACCGCCAAGCAAAACGGTTTCAGCATAGATATCAGCATCGACCCGTCCCCGCGGGCCGACAATAACACTGCCCTCACACACCACCTTGCCGCGCACCGTGCCCTCTATGCAGATGCTTTCACGTGATGTAACCGTGCCCTCAAAGATCGTTCCGTTTCCGACGATAGTGTCGAGGCGGCTTAAATCGGTTTCTTTTTTAAAGAGGCCCATGATTGCTATCTCCCCGTATAGCACGCCGGGTTTTGCGGCGCGCAGTCTGTGCACTGCATGCTGCCGGTTACCGAGTCAGCGGTGTTCTGATCCGGGCGGCTGCTCTGTGTTGTTCAGCCCCAGATGTTCGCGTATGGCACGCTCGTCCTGTTCGATGATTGCAACCGTTTTTGCGATTGTCTGCATGTGTTGAATTTCGGCTGCAAGCAGCTGTTGTTTCTGCTTCATCTCGAGGTTTTCAGCGGATCTAAGTGCCCCTGTGATGCCTGCGCCAACCAGCAGCAGCGAAAAAAATATAGCAAGATACAGCAGCCGCTTATCGATTGAAAAATGGCGCTGAATGCCGGTGCGCGAGGTAATCAGCAGAAATGAGAGTCTGTTTTTCATGATATTCAGCGGCAGTCTGTAGGTGCAACGGTGCTTTGGCCCATGTCCAATCGCCTGTATTTAAGCAATAATCAGCAGGTCTTGTCAAGCAGAATGTCCAGCAGAATGTCCCGCCTGTTTTTTGCCGCTTGACGAAAGGGCGCTTCATCTGGTTTAGTTACACAAGAAACCGGCAGGCTACATGCCATAACGCGCGCAGGGAGGTGTGCCATGCAGGCAGGAATTGTTTTATCAGGATGCGGGGTCAGGGACGGCAGTGAAATCCATGAGGCGGTTTTGACCATGCTGCATCTTGACCGGATCGGTGCACAGATAGTGTGTGCTGCGCCGGACGCTGATCTGGTTGAGGTCGTCAACCATGTTTCGGGCCAGGCCAGCGCCGGAGAGCGCCGCAACATGCTGGTTGAATCAGCCCGCATTGCGCGCGGCAGCATTGTCGCGCTTGACCGGCTCAAGGCCGCCGATATCGACGCATTGATTTTACCGGGCGGTTTCGGGGCGGCCAGGAACCTGTGCACCTTTGCCGATGAGGGGCCGCAGTGCAGCGTGCGCCCGGATGTGGAGCGTCTGATTCTTGACATGCTGCAGGCCGGCAAGCCCCTGGGGGCGCTGTGCATTGCCCCGGTTGTGCTGGCGCGGGTCCTGGGCGGCCGTGGTATGGCGGTTCAGGTTACGGTCGGAAACGATCCCGGCGTGGCCGGCGCGATTGTTGCCATGGGCGCCCGCCATGTCGAGTGCCCGGTGGATCAGGCAGTTACGGACACGCAGTACCGGGTTGTAACGTCGCCGGCCTATATGCTGGCAACCGGTTTGAGCGATGTCTCTGCAAGCGCAGGAGCGCTGGTTGATGCTGTTGTGAAATTGTGCGCAGGCCGCGCTGCTGTTTAAAAGCGCCTGTGAGCCTGCGCCGGGGTGAGACTATGATGCCGCGACTGCTGTTCGCCGATGATAACGGCACTATCTACGATCATCCCTATCTCGAGATGCTTGGCTGCAGCGGCACCGCGCACGTCAGGCCCGAGCCCGCCACCCTGACCGTGCTGCCGGAAATGAGCAGGCTGTACTTTCACCCCGGCTGTCCGCCGTATGCCTGGGATCCGCGTCAAAAAAAAATCGTTCTGCTCGAGCACACACGCATCGGCAGGCGCCGCCTGCGCTGCAGCGCGGTATCGACATTTATCCAGCAGGGCTGGGTGCGGCTGCTGCTGCCGGCAATGGAGTATGCCGGTAAGAAGGAAACCCTGCCCATGTGGGCTTACAGCGCGGTCGGGCTTGCGGGTGAGCGCTACTGCGCTGCGGCATTTGAAATTGATGACAATTACCGCTGGAGCCCTGACAGGTTTGATGACCGCGAGCTGCTGCCGCAGGTGCAAAAAATTTCCGGGCAGTATGCGGGCAACCGGCTGGTAAGGCATCTGGAGCGCTGTGCAACCCAGTATCACTGTTTTGCCGCCAAAAACTTTTTCCTGCGTCGCTGGGAGGCACCGATGCCGACCAGCCCCGCATGCAATGCGGGCTGCATCGGCTGCATATCCCTGCAGCCGGCCCAGAGTTGCCCGGCTCCCCAGTCGCGGATAGATTTCGTGCCAGAGCTTGAAGAAATTACCATTCCCTTTACCGACCACCTGATCAGCGCCCCTGACCCGATTATCAGCTTCGGCCAGGGCTGCGAGGGTGAGCCCCTGCTGCAGGGCGATCTGCTGTGCCGGGCTGTGGGTGCAATCCGCAAGCGTACAGCCTCGGGCACCATCAACCTCAATACCAACGGCAGCCTGCCCGGCATGGTCGCCCGGCTGTGCGACAGCGGGCTTGACAGTATCCGCATCAGCATCAACAGCGCCCGGCCCGACCTGTACGAGCGCTATTACGGGCCCCGGGGCTACAGCTTTCAGGATGTATGTGATTCCATAGGTGCGGCCTCGCGCCGCGGCATATTTACCATGGTTAATTACCTCGTGTTTCCCGGTATAAGCGATGAGCCGGCTGAGTTGGACGCTTTGTGCCGGCTCATCGATCAAACCGGTCCGCATCTGATCCATTTTAAAAATCTGAATATCGATCCGGATATGTACCTGCGGCGCATGGGCGCCGGGAGCAGCCCCGGCATCGGCATCGACCGGGTCAGGCAGCTGCTGGCTGAAAAATTTCCCGCCCTGCAGTTCGGCTACTTCAACCGGACCCGACAGTCGTTTTATCCTGCATCAGTTTGAGACAACCCGCAGTATCCCCCCGCTGCAAGCACCATGCCCGCAGTTCGGCGAGCTGCACGGATACAACGCAAAAGACTTGTTTTGTTTTTAAATTTTTGATATTACACGCAGGCTT
>Ga0194126_10004259_pt1 | contig 21962 bp, 20 predicted proteins | sample TA2KigC150mmetaG_FD_148641 | JGI IMG/M metagenome (GOLD analysis project Ga0194126, IMG submission 148641) | Freshwater microbial communities from Lake Tanganyika, Tanzania - TA2015035 Kigoma Deep Cast 150m | ecosystem: Environmental > Aquatic > Freshwater > Lake | place: Tanzania: Lake... | reverse complement strand
AGATACATGCGCTGGCTGTGGCTGGTACGCTGGGGGGAACGGTGCTTACCTGGGTAGCTATTGGCATATTTGCTGGAGCGGCAGGCAAATCGGCACAGTTCCCGCTGCATGTCTGGTTGCCCGATGCCATGGAAGGCCCGACTCCGGTCAGCGCCCTGATACATGCTGCAACCATGGTGGCAGCGGGCGTCTTCCTGGTAGCCCGTTTCTTCCCGCTATTCGAGCATTCGGAGATAGCTTTGACTACGGTGGCTATTATCGGTGCTGTTACTGCCATATTTGCTGCCAGTATGGGGCTAGTGATGAATGATATTAAGCGAGTGCTGGCATATTCTACTATCAGCCAGCTTGGCTATATGATGCTGGGGTTGGCCACCGGCGGTGTAGCCATCGGCATCTTCCACCTGTTCAACCATGCTTTCTTCAAGGCGCTCTTGTTCCTCGGCGCTGGCAGTGTGAACCACGGCACGGGGACGTTTGATATGCGGTTGATGGGTGGACTGCGGAAGACTATGCCCTGGACGTATATCACTTTTCTCATCGCATCATTAAGCCTGGCTGGCATCTGGCCACTGGCCGGTTTCTGGAGCAAGGATGAAATCGTAGCTTCGGCTATAGACAAGCCGGTGCTGTTTACGCTGGCACTGATAACCGTGTTCATGACTGCCTTCTACATGTTCAGAGCCATTTTTATGACATTTACTGGCGAATATCGTGGTGGTGCACCGTCTGAACATGGTGCTCACAGCTCTCACGAGCATCATGGACCACATGAGTCGCCCAAGGTTATGGTCATCCCACTAGTAATCCTGGCGGTGCTCTCAGTGTGTTCCGGGTGGGTAAACCTGACAGGAGGCTTTGGTAACTTCATGGGATATGGTGAAGGTCATGGGGCGGCGCATAGTATTGTGGAGGGCTTCTTCGGTGTGCTGACCCATCCGATTCCACTGATAGCGCTGCTTGTTGCTGGTTTGGGTATTCTGCTGGCTTATGCCATGTACAGTGCCAAATGGATTTCAAACGAAGCTGTGGGCAAGGCTTTCAAGCCTCTCTATACCCTTCTTTCTCGTAAGTATTTCATGGATGAGCTTTATGAGAAAGTGATTGTGGTCAGGGTGTTGGTGAATGGCATTTTCGCTGGTCTGGCCATCTTTGACGACCGCGTGGTTGATGGAGCTGTGAATGGTGCGGCCAGCGGCACGGCGGCTGCGGGTGGCGCAATTCGAAAAGTACAGACAGGCCAGCTTCAGCTTTACGGCATGTTTATAGTGCTTGGCCTGGTGGCTATAGCTGTTTGCTATTATCTGTTTGCTTGAGGTAGATGGAATTGGATTTCGCTTATTTATCGGCCATTGTCTTCCTCCCGGTGATCGGGGCGATTGTAATTGCCTTGTTGCCCAGGGCTGACTTCAAGGTCATACGTGTTGTTGCCCTCGTATTCACTCTAGCCGCATTTGCTCTTTCTATGGTTGTCTTCTGCCAGTTTGACCGTTCCTCAGCGGCAATAGGACAGATGCAGTTCGAGGAAAAGCTTTCCTGGATACCGGCTATCAACTCCTTCTATCACCTGGGCGTTGATGGGCTGAGCTTACCCCTGGTAATCCTGATGACCTTCCTGGGAGTGCTGTCTGTGCTGGTTTCATGGAAGGTTGCCTTGAGGCCAAAGCTGTACTTCGCTATGCTGATGATTCTGGAGACCAGCATATTGGGAGTTTTCACTGCCCTTGACCTCATCCTGTTCTTCCTCTTCTGGGAGATAGAGTTGATACCGATGTATTTCCTTATTTCCATCTGGGGCAGTGGCCGCAAAGAGTATGCTGCCAATAAGTACCTGATATACACGTTGGTTGGCAGTGCCATGATGCTGGCCGGTTTTTTGAGTGTGTATTTCAGCACTGGCACCATGAATATGATGGAGCTAAGCGGGCTAGAGATAGCCAAGCCGTTCATCCCGTTGTCTGCCATGTTCTTCCTGCTGATAGCAGGTTTCGCCATCAAGCTGCCGGTGTTCCCGTTGCACACCTGGTTACCTGATGCCCATACTAACGCTCCCACTGCGGCCAGTGTAATTCTGGCGGGGGCGCTGCTGAAGATGGGCGGTTACGGGATGATTCGACTGTGCGTGACCATGTTGCCTGGTGTAGCTGTTCAATATGCACCGCTGATGGCGATTATTGCAATAATTGGCGTGTTGTACGGTGCAGGGGTGACCTTGCGACAGACTGACTTGAAGAGACTCATTGCCTATAGCAGCGTCAGCCACATGGGCTACGTGCTTTTGGGCATCTTTGCCCTGACGCAGATAAGCGTTACCGGTGCGGCTCTGCAGATGTTCAGCCATGGCATCATCACTGGGCTTCTGTTCGCTATGGTGGGGCTGGTCTATGAAAAGACACATGAGCGGAACTTAGACAAACTAGGTGGACTGGCTAGACAAATGCCGGTCATTGTGGTGGTATTCAGCATCGCTGGTCTTGCGTCTCTGGGATTGCCGGGCACCAGCGGGTTTGCTGCCGAATTCATCATCTTCGTGGGCAGCTTCACCAGCCCTATTGCAGGTATGCCTCTTTATACATTGCTTGGCGTGCTTGGAATCGTCTTCACGGCCGGGTACATACTGTGGATGTTGCAGAGAACGTTTTATGGCGAACCGAAAGACAAGTATAACGGTGTACCTGATGCTGATGCAGTGGAAAAAACCTGCATTTTCCTGTTCGTCTTTGCCATTTTGCTGGTTGGTATCTATCCTGCCATCCTGACTGATGTTATTAAGATGGGGGTGGAGCCGATCATTAAATTGGTTGGCATGTAGGGGGTGAGGCTATCCCGGCTCGGATAGTAGTGGCGGTAGGGGTGGTGATAGAGGATGATTTGGGCAGGGTGCTTCTGGTGAAGCATAAGCCGGAGCGAGGTGGCTTCTGGCAGGGGAAGTGGATATGCCCTGGAGGGGAGTTGGAAGTTGGTGAGGAGATAGGAGAGGGGATAAGGAGGGAAATAAGAGAAGAGACAGGTTTGGAAGTGGATTTGGTCAAGGCCCTGCCAGCTTTTGACCGAATAGTGAAGAGGGACGGCAAAGTTAAGTTGCATGTTATATATGTAGATTATGAGGCCAAGCTGGTCGGAGGTGAACTCAAAGCGGACAGCGATGTGGGCGAAGCCAAGTGGGTGAAAAAGAGCAGCCTGGGCCAGATATGGGAAGAGATACACGAGGATACTAAGAAGTTACTGAAGTTAGCGGGAGCGGTTTGAACCGATGATGCTGGAACAAATTAGTTTGATAGCACCTGAACTAAGCCTACTGTGCTTTGCTTTGCTGGTAGTCTTGCTTGACCTCTTTGTGAAGCAGAAGAAGGTTATAGCAGGTGTTGCGTTGGTCGGTGTAATAGTCTCCGCTGGCTTTGCGCTCAATATGTGGGGTGCACCCACTGTTGGTATCTTCTACAACATGTTGTCGGTGGATAATTTTGCCATCCTGTTCAAATTCCTATTCCTGGCGGCGGCAGGTTTGGTGATACTGGCTTCACAGGACTATGTGAGCAAGTTCTCCAGGTTCCAGGGCGAGTTTTATGCGCTGGTGATGCTGTCGGCGTTGGGCATGATGTTGATGGCGGCAGCCGCCGACTTTATTGCTCTATATGTAGCGTTGGAGCTGAGCAGCATCTCGCTCTATGTACTGGCGAGCTTCCTGAAAGACAAAAAATCAACGGAGGCAGGGCTGAAGTATTTACTCTTGGGCGCTGTAGCCTCTGCTGTTTTGCTCTATGGCATGGCTCTGGTCTTTGGCCTCACCGGGCATACTTGTCTGGTGTGTATTGGCGATGCCATAAAGGCAATGCCTATATCTAATGTCATGGATAGCCCGGCGTTGGTTCTGGGCATTATCCTTTTGGTGGTGGGTTTTGGCTTCAAGATAGCCAGTGTTCCCTTCCAGATGTGGGTTCCCGATGTTTACGAAGGTGCGCCGACGCCAGTTACTGCCTATCTTTCGGTAGCCAGCAAGGCTGCTGGTTTCGCTATCATACTCCGCGTGTTCTTTACCGTTTTCGGCGCTCCGGAGTGGCTCAGCCAGAACTGGGGACTGCTGATAGCCATCTTAAGCGCTGTTACCATGACAGTGGGCAACGTAGTTGCTATCGTCCAGACCAATATCAAGCGTATGCTGGGTTATTCCAGCATTGCCCAGGCTGGATATCTGATGGTAGGTTTGGCCACGGTAGGCATGGCGGCTGGGGCTGATGCGCTGGGTCGCAGTGGGTTGCTCTTTTTCCTCATGAGTTACACGGTTACTAATCTTGGTGCTTTTATTGCGGTGATCGCCATGTCCAATAAGATAAACAGCGATATGATTAATGACTTTACCGGCATGGGCAAACGGGCACCACTGCTGGCAATAGCTTTGACTTTGTGTCTGGTTTCATTGACAGGCTTGCCACCCACTGCGGGGCTTATCGCCAAGATTTATATCTTCAGCGGCGCCGTAGACCATGGCTTGCTGTGGCTGGTGATTATTGCCGTGATTAATAGCTGTATTTCAGCTTACTACTATTTCCGTGTGGTTAAAGTGATGTGGCTTGGCGAGCCGGCATCTGATGAGAAGGTGCCTTCAACCTGGGCGCTGCGAACTGCGTTGGCTATTTGTTGTTTGGCAGTGCTGGTCATGGGCGTAGTGCCGGCTGCTTTTGTGCGCATAGCTGAAGCCGCTGTGAAAATCCTAGGCTCTTAGGTCTCTGTCTGCTACTCCCTCGAAAGAGTTTTGTGTTTTCTACTAGGCGTTTTCGTTCTATGCCTGCAAATGCTTGAAGGCAGAACAAGCGGTGCTTTATTATGGTGCCATTGCTGGTTTCGGAGGTGGCTATGAAATACGAGACTATACTGGTTGAGAAGTCGGGCAATCTGGCCAAGGTGACATTGAATCGTCCCCAGATACTTAATGCCATTAATGCCAGGCTTTTGCTGGAGCTAAAGGACCTATTTGCGCGGTTGAGGATAGACCAGAAGACGCGTTTCGTCATTTTTACTGGAGTGGGGAGGGCATTCTCCTGCGGAGCAGAGTTCACCAAGAAGGCCATGGACGAGCGCTACAGCACTCCCGAGATGGCCAGCGAGCGACTGGCGCAACTCTTTGGGCACGATTTTATGTCTGCCATGGAGAGCCTGGAACAGGTGACTATTGCTGCGGTGAACGGCGCTGCAGTTGGAGCTGGTTTATGCCTGGCCATGAACTGTGATTTCAGGATTGCCTCTGAGAAGGCTCTCTTCGGCGTTCCTGAGGCCAACCTAGGCATTTTCTTTACCTGGGGAGCTACTCCACGGCTTACTGCACTCATAGGGCCAGCCAAAGCCAAGGAATTGATTATGACCTGTGATAATATAGATGCACAGGAGGCGTGGCGGATAGGGCTGGTCAACAAAGTAGTGCCCGCTGACAAGTTAATGGTGACCTGCGAGGAGTTGGTGCAGAAGCTTGCCAGCAAAGGACCTTTGGCCATCCGGATGACTAAGAAGATGGTCAACGCAGCATCGCTGGCTAAGATGGCTGACCTCTATCCATGCGAGCCTGAGCTGGTGGAGAGGCTGATGCTCTCCCCAGAAGTCAAAGAGGGTGTTGAGGCTTTCATAGAAAAGCGGATGCCGAGATTCTCGGAGTATTAGATAGGCTAGTCAAGCGGTTCTATGAGCGGTCTATAGGCATGTATTTGCCTGTCTTTGAAGACTGGGAGTATGGAGGCGCCCTGTTCCAGTTGCTCTTCGGTGAGGGTTGCGCTGATTATACATTCCTGAGCAGTTGGAGCTCTAGCAACTATCTCGCCCAAGGAATTGACTATCTTGCTGTCGCCGCATAGGGTCAATTCTTTTCTGGCTCCGCCTATTTTGCCTGCGCTGTTGCAGAATACTAGGTGTACCTGATTCTCCAGAGCGCGGGCCACGGTCACATACTCGCCCATTACCTTCAAATTGCCTATATTTGGGAAGCAGAGGATGATGACTACTATCTCGGCGCCCTGTACTCCCAAAACTCTCACGATTTCGGGGAACACGTAATCGTAACAGATCGCTATTCCTATCTTGCCGACGTGGGTGGAGAACACCTGAGTCCTTGAACCAGGGGTAAAGTAGTGCGTCTCTTCGACAGGTATATGTATTTTTCTGTATATCCGTGTTGGTTGTCCTGGTTCCATCAACGCTGCCGAATTGAAGATTTCGTACTTAATCCGCGTTTTTTCGGGGAAGCCGAGGATGCAGACGCAGCCAGCTTTATCGACCTCATCTTTGATTTCCTGTAATGTAGGACTGCTTTCGGGGTCTTCAGCTAACTTCCAGAACTGTATTTTGGATTGTGGCAGGTAACCCCTGGATGGTATGTAGCCCGTAGTAGAGAGCTCGGGAAATACTAGGAGATCATGCGATGGTCCGAGTTGCCTAATGTACTGGACAACGCGCTTTACGTTTGCTCCCTTCTTGCTTTCGTTTAATATAGCCTGCTCGGCTGCAAACTGAACGGCTGCGACCCTTACCTCTTTCTTCATAGGTTTTTCACCTCATACTCTCATTTTGGGGCATAGGGGTATTGACAAGTGCACGCGAATCTGCCAGAATGAATGAAGCCTCATTCATTCTACTGGAAAATAGCGCTTAAGTAAATGGTTCGCGCGATACGTGCCTATAGCAATGATGAAGACCTGGTTAGAGAGCGCAGAGACTACATTGCGCGCAATTCGGCCAAGGTGCTGGTACAGAAGGGATTCGAGCGCACCACTGTCCAGGAGCTAGCAGATGCCTGCGCTATGAGCGTTGGCTCGTTATATCGCTACTTTGGCTCCAAAGAGGATATTTTATACTATTTTATCGATCGTGGTCTGGGTATGCTGGCAGAATCGGTGGAAGGTTATCTGGAAGAATCGGAGAGCCTGAATCCTACGGAAGCGTTGGAAGGATTCATTAGGATGTACTATCGATTGATGGCCGATGATTGGAACCTGTGCCTTTTCGCCTACCAGGAGACCAAGAATCTAGACGTAGCAGCCCGACGCAAAATGATTGACGATGCCAGCCGTGATGTGGCTGCATGCGAGTGCTTGTTGCGACGTGGGATTGAATCGGGGGAGTTCAAGATAGAAAATCCTACCTTGATGGCTCATAACATAATCGTCTTAGCCCATATGTGGGCGGTGAGACGCTGGTTCTTGAGAAAGCGTTTTAACCTGGAAGAATACATAAGGATGCAGACCGATGCCATTCTCAAGCTGGTCGGTGCGAAAGAGCAGGAAGCGGTAACGAGTTAAGCGGGCTGTTGGCGGTGATATGTGTTCCTGTGTAACAGGCACAGATTTTAGTCAGGTAGAGAGAAAGCTTTGAAGAACGAGGCCAAACTAAAGCTGGAGCATGTTCACCTCAGATTCGGTGGTGTGCATGCCCTTACTGATGTCAGTGTAGATGTCAGAGAAGGAGAAATCCTCTCTATAATCGGTCCCAATGGCGCGGGCAAGACCTGTGTGCTCAATTGCATAAATGGGTTTTATCGGCCACAGACAGGCGATATTTATTTTGAAGGACGAAATATCACCCGCTTGCCCAGTCATAAAATCGCCAAGCTAGGAATGGCCCGCACCTTTCAAAATATAGAGTTATTTGCCGGGCTGAGTGTTCAGGATAACCTTATGGCCGGGAGACATTTCTATATGACTGGTGGCCTGGCTGGCGCCTTTTTGGGGGGCGTTTATTTCGGCAAATCTCACCACGAAGAAGTGGACCAGCGCAGAGTAATAGAGGAGATTATCGATTTTCTGGAGATAGAGGCCATAAGAAAGCAAGTGGTGGCAACGTTACCATACGGGCTACGCAAGAGAGTAGAACTAGGTAGAGCTTTGGCTTTACAGCCAAAAGTGCTGCTCATGGATGAACCCATGGCTGGTATGAACCTGGAGGAGAAGGAGGACATGGCTCGTTTTGTCCTTGATATATATGAGGAGCGGGTGAAGACCATAATGCTCATCGAGCATGATATGGGAGTGGTCATGGATATATCGGACAGGGTGGTTGTGCTGGATTTTGGACGAAAGATTGCCGAAGGTACGCCTGATGAGATTAAAGCAAATCCCAATGTCATCAAGGCTTATCTAGGTGCTGGGAAGAAATGAGGCGCTGAAATGTCAGGGGACACGATATCCAAATTATTCAAGCAAACTTCTGAGAAGTACTGGGACAAGAAGATTGCTCTGAGGTATAAGAATTTAGGCGTGTGGCAGCCGTATACTTGGAAATATTTCTGGGAGCAGTCCAAATACTTCGGGCTTGGCCTGACGAGTATGGGCTTAAAGGCCGGTGATAGAGTCACCATTGTTGGTGACAATGAGCCTGAATGGTACTTTGCCCAGTTTGGCGTCATCTGTTGTGGAGGCATTCCCACTGGTGCTTTCCAGGATTCTGGGCCTGAGGAAATAAAGTATGTAATCACTCAATCGGGTAGCACTTTCGTGGTGGTGGAAGACCAGGAGCAGGTTGATAAGCTGATTTTTTCATACAGAGACAGGGAAGGCAAAGAGCGGGAGCCAATTACGTCGCAAGTACCTGCCATTGAGAAAGTGATATTCTGGGATACTAAGGGACTTCGGTCATATAGAGACTCGAAGCTGATGCGTTTCGACGAAGTTGTGGAGTTGGGCAGACACTACGAGAAGGAGCATCCTGGACTTCTAGAGAAAATAATTGAAAACAGCGACCCTGAAGCCCCTGTTATGCTAACCTACTCATCTGGAACCACCGGTTTGCCCAAGGGCATAGTCCATTGCTCGCGAAGCGTTCTGGCGGCAAGCCGTTGCTGGGATTCTCCAGCACCAACAGGTGAAAAGGATGAGTTCGTGTCGTTCTTTCCTCTGGCATATGGTGGTGAGTTCCTATATGTTATACCAGCCTTCATAAAGGGTGGTGCTACGGTTAATTTTCCTGAAGAGCCAGAGACCGTGGCTCAGAATATACGGGAGCTCGGCCCTACAAAGGCCAGTTCCGCACCTAGACTCCTGGAGATGGAAATATCTACTGTACAGGTCAAAATGGCTGATGCAAGCTTGCTGAAAAGGCTTGCTTACCAGCTTTTTATGCCTGTTGGCTACAAGATTGCGCGAATGAAGCGTCTCAACCAGTCAATCAATGTATTCTGGAAAGCTGTCTATGGTTTGGGCTATTTCGTAGTGTATAGGCCACTGAGAGACTGGTTAGCCTATCCCAGAAATAGAATCCTGCTCATTGGTGGTGCTGCATTGGCATCCGAAGTACTTGATTTCTATCTGGCTCTGGGCATTGATGCCAGGATGATCTACGGCATGATTGAGTGCACCCCGACAGCAGGCCATATGAAGGGCGATGTTGATCCCGAGACCACCGGAGTTCCTACATTAGGAAGCGAGCTACGCATATCAGATGGTGGTGAAGTCCTCTCGCGAGGTCCACAGAGGATGTTGTACTATCATCAGAATCCAGAAGCTACGCGTAAGCTTATTGATGAGCAGGGCTGGGTTCATACCAGCGATGCAGGATTCATCACCGAGAAAGGTCATCTGGTCTGCATCGATAGGCTGGCTGACCTCGGCGTATTGGGCGATGGTACCGGCTTCTCGCCCTCGTATATAGAGAACAAGCTTAAGTTCTCACCTTATATACGAGATGCCATTATCACCGGCGATGACAAGGACTATGTCGGCGCCTTAATCAGCATTGATTTTCCCAATTTAGGCCAATGGGCCGAAGCCCACCGCATTCCCTATACTACATTTGTGGACCTGTCGCAGAAGCCGGAGGTCTATGAGCTGGTCAGTAAAGATGTAGTCGGAATAAACAGGAAGTTGCCTGAGAAACACAGAATCAGGAAGTTTGCCATATTGCACAAGGAATTAGACGCAGATGATGCCGAATTGACCAGGACCAGAAAATTGAGGCGCAAGGAGGTTAGCGCTCGCTATCAAGATATGATAGAAGCCTTGTACAGCGATAAGACAGACTATACTGCTGAGGCCAGGGTCACCTACAGGGATGGCAGGACGGCTACCATTACCACAAAAGTTCATATTGCGTCTGTGGAGGGCGAAGCGAAATGAGCGCTATATTGGAGCACCTTGTCATCGGGATAGCGGTTGGCAGTGTCTACAGCATAGTAGCCCTTGGCTTTGTTCTGATATATAAGGCTACGGGTATCTTCAATTTAGCCCAAGGCAGCCTGCTTTGTCTTGGCTCCTATCTCTGTTATGTCTTCAGTATTTCCATCGGGCTGCCGTTCTACCTCGCTGTCCTGTTGACCCTAGCAGCGGCTTTCTTGCTGGGGTGGCTAGTTCAAGTTGTCTTTCTGCAACGCATGATTGGCCAGCCACACCTGGCGGTACTCATGGTGACTATTGGCATCTACCTCATGGTGCGAGGCATAATACTCATGATCTGGGGTACCTACAGCAAGTCATTTCCTTCGTATTTGCCCACGCAGCCAGTGACCATCCTTGGGGCCAGTGTGTTGCCTATCTTCATCGTGGCTGTGGTAGCAGCGGCGATACTGTTTGTAGTCTTCATCCTTTTCTTCAAGTTCACCAGTATCGGCGTTGCCATGAGAGCCACGCAGGATAATCAGCAGGTGGCGCAGTCTGTAGGCATAAGCGTAAAACGTGTTTTCGGTGTTTCCTGGGCTATTGCCAGCCTGACAGCCGCGGCCGGGGGCGTAATAGTGGGCACCATATTGTCGGTTAGCTATACGTTAGATGACTTCGGTTTCAAGGTACTGCCAGCTATCATCCTTGGTGGCCTGGAATCGATTCCTGGTGCCTTGATAGGTGGTCTGGTTTTGGGTGTGGCAGAACACTTCGGCGGTGCCTACATAGGACTCATCGGCATCGAGGAGATAATTCCCTTTATTATTCTCTTGATACTGCTGCTGATTGTACCTTACGGGCTATTTGGCTTGAAGAGAATAGAGAGGATATAAAAAGTGCATCTACCGAGTGCCACATTTAACGAACGATACGAGCAAGACATGGCCGTCTTCCGCACACGGCTACAATGGATATTGCTGGCTGGCGGTATTGTTCTTGGGCTCTGCTTACCTCTGTTCGTCGGCAACTACATGCTTACCATCATAGTCACTGCCATGACGGCTGTTATAGCTACACTAGGGCTGCAGATTCTCACAGGATTCTGTGGACAGCTTTCAGTTGGGCACGCTGCCTTCGTTGCCGTCGGTGCCTATGCCTCGGCTATTTTCATGGGGCAATCGAGTCTGCCCTTTGGGGTTGCGGTAGCTGCGGCCGGCATCATTGCCGGGCTTGTTGGACTCGTAGTGGGTCTTACCTCCATCCGGCTGAAGGGTTTTTATCTCATCATCTCCACTCTGGCGGCGCATTTTATAATCGTGTACATCATAGTGCACTGGACGAGTGTTACCGGCGGTTCTTTTGGCCTGTCGGCACCAGCCCCTAAGCTCGCTGGCATCAATTTTGCCCGGCCAAGCAACTATTTCTACATTGTGTTCGCAGCTTTGCTTGTAGCTACCTATGTGGCCAAGAACATTGCCAGGACTAACGTGGGGCGGGTTTTCGTAGCCATCAGGGATAACGATTTAGCTGCCGAGGTAATGGGCGTCAATCTCACGGCATACAAGCTGTTGGCGTTTTTCATTGGCTGTGCCTTTGCTGGTGTTGGTGGAGCTCTTGCAGCGCATGCTCGGGGCGTAATATCGCCTGATAACTATACGCTCATTCAGTCTTTTTGGTACCTGGCATACCTAATCATAGGTGGTCTAGGCAGTATAACTGGTGTCTTCTTTGGAGTGATATTCATAGCTATCTTGAATAATGGTCTTGGCTCCATCCTTGCTTTTCTATCCGGGACATTTCCAGGGGCCAGCAGCTTGTTGGCGCCTCTGATGCTGGTAGTTTTGGGACTGGTGATTGTGCTATTTCTGACTTTTGAACCCAGGGGATTGGCACACCGGTGGGAGATTTTCAAAGCTTACTACCGCCTGTGGCCCTTCTCACACTAGTTGTCAGGAGGTGATGCCTATTTGAATGCTATCGTGAAGAAAGCGTGCAAAGTGTATTTCATAGAGAAGGAGGTGTAAATGTTAAAGCGCGCAAAAGCCGTAGTGTTCGTATTCGCTGTTGTTCTGCTGGTGACTGTGTCACTTTTCGGATGCAAAGCAGCACCATCTGGACCGCAGGAAGGTGTAATAAAGGTTGGCAATGTACAGGACCTGACCGGTCCTGCAGCTGCTTCGGGTGTTCCGATAACACAGGCCTTGGAGGATTTCTTCAAATATGTCAATGAGGATCTTGGTGGAATCCGCGGCCACAAGGTGGAGTTCGTTGTGTTCGACACCAGATACGACAATGACCTTGCAGTAACCGGATTTGAGAAACTGGTCAACCAAGATAAAGTCAGTATGATATGGGTTGGTTCTGCAAATCATGCAGTGGTGTGCAAGCCACTTGGTGACAGGTACCAGATGCCGAACATGGCGCCAACTGAATATGCCGTTCTTTATCCGCATACGCCGGACTCCTACATGTTTGGTATCATTCCGCATTATGCCGATATGTATCGATGCAGTCTGACCTACATCAAGGAACATTGGAAGAAGAAAGACCCCCCGCGAATTGGTATCATGGGGCTGGATGTTGCCTTCTCCAAGAGCGTTGTCAAGCCGATCAAATGGATGCTGCAGAACGAGTTGAAGTGGCCTATCGTGGCCGAGGAATGGATGGTTATGGGTGCCACCGATGTTACCTCGCAGGTAACTAACCTGAAGAACGCAAAATGCGACTATGTACTCGAGCCATTGACTGGAGCACCGCAGTTCATATTCCAGAAAACCGCCAAAGGAGCTGGCCTTACTGACCAATCGCAACTTGTGGATATCTTTATTACAACGATGCTCACCTTTCGTAGACTCGATCCGGTATCCTCAGAAGGTATCATGAGCCATAGCCCGGTTGCATTGCTCCAGATGAAGGACAAAATACCGGCGATGGCAACAATAGATGCTATCCACAAGAAGTACCGGCCGGATGCTCCAGACCTGGACTGGATTCGCACAGCCGGTTATGCCGGAGGGTTCATGTACAAGAAAGTCCTCGAGGAGACAATAGATGAATATGGCTACAGCGGGCTTACCGGACCGAACATTAAGAGGGTTATGGAACATAAGATGAAGAACTACGACGCAGACGGGCTTGCTGGGCCTCTGCCATGGTCACCAGAGCAACATGGTGGACCAAGGGCTAACATACTCGTCAAGACAGCTCCGGACTTTCAACTGGAGATCCTGAGGGAGTGGCAGACAATGCCACCCTGGCCCAAAGAAGCTGAAAACGCCGATTTCTGGAGGATGTAGCTTTGTCGGGCGGGACTCCCGAATTTCGGGAGTCCCGCCGTAGGTAAGATGTTTTATGCTCGTAGTAAATAACATCGAAGTCTGCTATAGCCAGGTTATCCTGGTGTTGAAGGGCGTCTCTCTGGAGGTGCCTGGTAAAAGCATCATTGCCCTATTGGGCGCTAATGGCGGTGGTAAATCTACCATGCTCAAGGCAATATCGGGATTGCTGAAGACGGAGGAGGGTGATATTACCGATGGCAGCGTAGAGTTCGAGGGTGTGAGAATAGACCACATGGAGCCTGAGGAAATCGTGAAGAGGGGAATTAGCCAAATTATGGAAGGGCGGATGGTGTTTGAGCACCTGACAGTGGATGAGAACCTGGAGGCTGGGCATTATGTGAGACGCCGTCAGACTAACCTGAACGCAGAGAGGGATGCTGTATTTACCTATTTCCCGCGGCTTAAAGACCTCAGGCATCAGGTTAGTGGCTATCTCTCCGGCGGAGAACAGCAGATGCTGGTGATAGGTCGGGCTTTGATGGCTAAACCGAAGCTCCTGCTTCTTGATGAGCCGTCGATGGGCTTGGCACCCATGATAGTCGAGGAGATATTCAACATAGTCAAGAGGATTAATAAGGAGCAGGGAGCATCAATGCTACTTGTAGAGCAGAACGCGGTGGCAGCTCTTTCTATTGCCCAACATGGGTATGTTATGGAGAATGGCAAGATTGTTCTCGATGGGCCTGCCGATAAGTTGATGGACAATCCGGATGTTAAGGAATTCTATTTGGGACTGAGCGAGCTGGGTGAAAAGAAGAGATACAGCGAGGTAAAGCATTACAAACGGCGGAAGCGGTGGCTGGTGTAGGTGATATTTTACAGGAGGAATAATGTCTGAATTAGCTGATGCCCTGGCAAATCTGGAGGAAGACAAGGTCAGGCAACTGGTGCAACAGAGAGTGAATTCCAACGCTGATGCCATGTCTGTAGTTGAAGAGTTAAGGAAAGGGATGGACATTGTTGGCGAGCGATACAAAAGCAAGGAATACTTTCTCAGCGAGTTGATTATATCAGGTGAGATGTTCAAAGAGTCCATGGCAGTGATAGAGCCCAGGCTGAAGGCTGGGAAGAAGGGTGAGCCGCTGGGCAGGATGGTGCTGGGGACGGTGAAGGGCGATATACACAATATCGGCAAGGATATTGTAGCCACGCTGTTGACGGCGGCTGGGTTTGAGGTCTATGACCTGGGGATAGACGTGCCGCCGGAGAAGTTTGTGGAGAAGCTGAGCCAGACGGATTCAACCATTCTGGGCATGTCTGGCCTGTTGACGCCTGCCTTCGAGTCTATGAAGGAAACGGTCAAGGCAGTGGAAGCAGCAGGATTGCGCGATAAGGTGAAGGTAATTATCGGTGGTGGTATTGTCACTGAACAGGTGGGCAGGTATGTGGGTGCTGATGCCTTCACCGATGATGCCTCTGAGGGGGTGGATATGTGTCGGCTATTTGTTAAGGGGAATTAGTAATGATTAGAGAGACGATGACTTCCAGGGAGCGGGTTCAGGCTGCCATTAACCTGGAGCCTTGTGACCGTATACCCGTGGCGCCGCTCATGGATGTCATGTTCCCCTCGCGGCACAAGGGGATGACTGTTGCCTATGGCATTGCCCATATTAAAGAGGGATTTCAAGCTATAGTAGATGTCTTCGACGAGGTGGGTGGCTGGGATGCTATGATATTGCCGGGGTATAGCCTGGCTTTGACCCCTGACCTGGCTGCTGGTGTCATATCTGCTTTAGCTGTGGGGGGGTATAGATACCCGGGTGTAGACCCTACTATACCTGTAGATTCTCAGCCGCAGGCAGAGGAGAAGGAGGTCCTGACCAAAGAGGACTACGATGGCATTGCCAGCCTTGGCCTGAAAGGATTCATGGAGAAGAATTACCAGCGTTTTGTCCCCTTTTCTGCGGAGCGAATAGTTGCCTGGACCAAGAGCCAGACTGCGCAGTATATAAGAGAGATTGAGACCTGGGATAAAAAAGGGACTCCCTCGCTCTGCGGTGCTATGGTTGAATCGCCGATGATGTTTCTGTCCACCAAGCGGTCGCTCACCGCTATTACCATGGACTTGCACAGGATACCGGACAGGGTGCAGGCGGCTATGGATGCCATGGTGGATGACCTTATCCAAGAGGCTATAGCCGCAACCAGGCTCACAGGCATTCCTGGTGTGATGCTGATACTGGAAAGGGGTGGTGGCTTTTACTATCCCTTGCGGATATTCGAGCGCTTTGAGTTTCCCTATATGAAAAAGATGGTTGAAGCCTTTGCTGCGGCTGGATTGCTGACAGTGATGCATTTTGACCAGGACTGGACCTTGAACTTGCCTTATTTGAAAGAGCTTCCCAGGAAGAAGTGCATTTGCGAGCTGGATAGCACTACAGATATCTTCAAAGCCAAGGAGATTCTGGGTGACCACATGTGTATCATGGGAGATGTGCCGGCTTCCATTACCTCCATTGGGACTCCTGCGGAGATGGAGTCATACTGCAAGAAGCTCATCGACCGTATCGGTAAAGGTAAAACCGGCTTTATCCTCAGCTCGGGGTGTACAGTGCCGGCCGATGCCAAGTTTGAAAACTTCAAGGCGATGATTGACATCGCCAAGAGTTATCTGCCAGCCAGCTAATCGCTTTGAGCGGCGTACCTATCTGCAAATTTGTCCCGGAGGTGTAATAGTGAGCAAAGAGACCATGACGCCCGCGGAGAGGGTTCAGGCAGCCATCGACCTCAAGGTTCCCGATAGAGTGCCTGTAGTCCCCTTGATTATGCAGTTTGCCCTGCAGTATCGGGGCGTGCCGCAGGCGGAAGCCTACAGAGACCCTTTGAAGGCTCGGCAGGCGCTCATTGATACTTACGATGCCCTGGGCAAATATGATGCTGTTATGGGGGCTAACCTGCTCTGGCCCCGCTCTAGCTGGCGGATATCGGCGGCGCCCACGCGGATGCGTTTCCCGGGCAGAGGAGGAGCGGCTGAGGATGCGCCAATCCAGGCTATTGAGCAGGAGATAATGACCGCCGAGGACTATGACGTCATCATAGATAAGGGCTGGAACGGCTTTTGCGAGGAGTTTTTGCCGCGGGTTACCGGTCGTCCGCTGGAGAAAATAGATGCGCTTCAGAAGCTGATAATGAAGCTTTCGCTGGACGATGCTAGGGCGTGGGAGGAGCACGGAGTCTGGGTGCTGGGTGGCGCCACCGTCTGGAGCTGCACCATGACACTCTCCATCTGTCGCACGCTGACCCAGTTCACGCTGGACTTGCACCGCCAGCCGGACAAGGTCCAGGCAGCCATCGAAGCCATGGTTCCAGACCTGATTCAAAATGTCATAGACGATATCAAGGTCAGCGGCAATCCCTGGGTGTTTTTCCCGTTAGAGCGAGGCTCTGCTTTCTACTACCCGGTGAGGATATTTGAGCGGTTTGAGCTGCCATATCTAAAGAAGATGGTGGAGGCTTTTGCCAGGCAGGGCTTTATGAGCATATTGCACTTTGATACCGACTGGACGCTGAACCTGCCCTATTTGAAAGAATTGCCTAAGGGCAAGAGCATCTGCCAGTTCGATGGCACCACAGATATCTTCAAAGCAAAAGAAATTCTGGGCGGTCACATGTGTCTTATGGGGGATGTGCCGGCTTCGCTGCTGACCCTGGGCACGCCTGAGGAAGTGGCTGCCTACTGTGAGCAGCTGATAGACAGGGTGGGCAAGGGCGGTGGCTTTATCCTGAGCACCGGCTGCGAGTGTCCCGTAGATGCCAAATTTGAAAACGTCAAGGCAATGATTGATACCGCTAGGAACCACCTGCCTTGTGGGTAGGGCGGGTTCTCAAACCCAGCATCCCGCCTCGTATTGGCCTCACGCCTGCTGCCTGTTGCCTCTTGCCTCCCTCCCCCCGTTCTTCCTGCTCAGCTTCCTGAAGGGGCATTTGGGCACGCCGCAGTGATAGCAGCGGTTGAAATCGTCGAAGTCCTGGGTTACGCCCAATCCGGCGCATAAAACGGATGAGTGCTTGGGTATCATCATGCACTGCTCGTTGAGGCGGACGCCTATTTGTTCGGCGGGCATTATCTGGAATAGCAGCTGCTGGTCGGTGATGGGCCACTCGGCATAGCCGGGGTTGAGCGATGGGCCTACTCGGATACCTGCCCTTGTGGCTCTTTCACAGGTGAAGCGGTGCACCTGGTCCAGGGCGCTGCCCAGCGCCAGAGAGCCGGCGGTATCCAGCGTAAGCGCCGCCAGGTGCTCTCCTTTTTGGGAGAGGGCTTTCACCTGTTCCTCTATGTCGCCGCCCACGGTGCACACCGCGATGGCTACTGCCTTGCTGCCCTGCCACCAGTGGGCAATCCTCTTGCCCACCTGGAACACCATGCCATTCTCCAGCCTGACCACGCTGTCTTCGATGCTGCGGATTTCCACCTCGCGGTAGATGGCTTGTGGCTTAGCGAGAGTTCTGGCTGCTTTCACCTGCCGGGCAACGATGTTGCGAATGCTTTCGCTGGGCGCTCGCTTATCGCCGTAGCCCTGAAGCTTCAGCACCGTCTCCGTGGCTATCCTTATTTCCAGCTTATCCAGCAGTTCAACTTTAGACATTTTGCATTTTGCCCTGTCATTGCCAGTCCCGATACAATCGGGACGCGGCAATCCCACATGAACGCAATTCCTTTCCCCTCGTTTCTCTATAGCAGCTTGGTGAACTCATCCTCACTCAGGGCAGCCTGCTTCAGGATCCTACGCAACGTAATCTCTGGCACATCCTTGGTATGAACAGGGATGGTTACTCGCAAGTTCTTCTTCACCCTGTGTCTCAACCTGGCATGGCTGCCGCGCTGATGGTGGACGAAGAATCCTCCCTTATCGGAGGTAAGGGCATTCAGGATTTCCTTGCCCTTTAGCACGGGGAGCTTGGGCATGTTAAATCTGTACGGCTATGCGTTCAAGCGATGGTTCTTTGTCCCAGGGGATAGGTTCGTTGGCTTCCAATGCGCTTTCGAGATAGCAGCGGATGGCATCCTCTGCCATCTCGCGGGCCTCCTCAATGGTTTCCCCGAAAGTGCATATTTCGGGAATAGCCGGAATTATAACGTCGTATCCACCCTCATTTGCTGGTTCGAATATCACCGTGTAGTTATATACCTTCATATCAGGCCTTCCCTTGCTGAGTGTAATTATAGCACAGTCTGCTCCACCCATCCGTCATTGGGAATCCCAGCTTGTCGTGAAGTGGCGATGTCCCACTTGAAACCTGCAACTTGCATCTTGAATCTTGCAACTAGCTCGGCCAGTCATTCTCGAGTCCCGATGCAATCGGGACGCGGCAATCTCCCTCGTCCCGTCATTCTGAACGGAGTGAAGAATCCCTTCGTCCTTCTCGCCTCTTGCCTCCCGCCTGTTGCCTGTTGCCTATTGACTGCCGACTATCGACTTGCCTCCCGCCTGTTGTCTCCTGCCTCTGATACGAGTCCCGAGCGACAAATATATATTGGCCAAGCGGTTTCTAGCGGCAAAATGTTGGCAACATGGTGGCTATTTTCTTGCACGGAATTCCAGGACATTGAGGAGAGATAACAAAAGTCGATGAAGCGCAGCAGTAATTGATACGCCACCCAGACGCTACCTTGTGCGATCCTTTAGGACAAGTGTTACTACCTTTGGCTTATTAGGCAATCCGCATTGTTACTGAAATTGATTGTGAGCAAATCAATCAGTTGGTAATGCGAAAACCTCATCGGGCAGATCGCTGAACACTCTATTCAGATGTTTTTTATCAGTCGGCGGCTTCTTTATGGCTACACCGGATGGCATAAGCGGTTCTAAATATGAGTGCAATTCACTCAAAGCGAGGTTATTTCTTAGCTGTATGACTCGGACTTCATGTCGTGCGGCATTTCTTGGGACTTGCGACCTAGTACCTAGTATATCTACAAGCACTATGCCATTTCTTCCTACACGTCCCAATTTATCCTCTGATACTTCTTGGTTACCTTTGCCAATTAAAGCTATGTCTATTCTGATGCGGCCACGTCTGGTAATTAATTCGGCGTCTATCTCACGGTCAACTTCAAGGTCGCGACCTATATTTAACCAAAAATGTTTGCCCTCTGTTAACCCTAGAGCTTTTAATGCTGTTCGAGCTATTGCTTTTTCTAGACGCTTTCCAGCAATAGCTTTTTTTGAGCCTCGAATAGTTAAGACTGCAGCACCTGCTATCTGCAATAGCCAGATACTATCGCTTGGTGATAGAGCAACTCGTTCTAATTCTTCATTTGCTAGCTCAATTATGCTTGGCTTCCACTTCAATTGTTTGACGATTTCATCTGTTGAAACTTTAACCATTCGTTGATAGTCCTTATACATGTCTGATTTAACACCCAGATTTACTGCGGTCTTCTTAGTCAAACCAAGAAGCCACAGTTTGAGCCACTTTTCTTCCTGGGTAGATCTTCTTCTTGACAATAATTTCAGCAACTTCTCTTTCCATTCGGCACCAAATTGGATGCTGGCACGATGCGCAACATTAAGGATCCATGCTGCAAAAACAGATACCGCTTGCCTAGTGGGTTTTTCAGTCAAGTTCCTATAGTTCCTGCCTGTAAATAAAGCAAAGATAATTTCCCTGACCTCAGAAGGTGAGTAAGAAGACGCTGCTTGTTGCAGACTTTCTCTAAGCTCGGATACCTTCAAGTCAAATCTTACCTTAGTATTTGCTGGTGCCATCTGGATAACTCCTGAACTGCTGTTTGGCAGTAATTAGGTTCAATGTCAATGAGGTAAAACAACCTGCCATTATTTATCGCCGCCCGCCCTACGGTACCTATACCAGCAAATGGGTCAAGCACGATGTCACCCTTGAAAGAATAATACTTAATTAGTTTATCGATTATTTGTACGGGAAAAGTGGCTGGATGCTGCGGGTGATGGGAAGGCTTTTCATACCATAGATTGGTCACCTCATAACTATGTTCGATCTTAGATTGTTTTACAGCTTCTTGATCAGGGTGGTGTCTTATGTTCCAATCGATCAGTTTTTCTGTTTTCTTGCGATAGACAAGAAAATATTCCGTCACAGGTACTGGTTTATACTGTAGCGGATGCCGATCAGCTGCAAAACGCCGTCCCCGACCAGTGTTCCAACCAGCTCCGGCAGGTTTTGCCCAAACAATATCGTCAAGAAATTCAAATCCTATTTCTTCCAGTATGTTGTTGATATGAAAAGGTACGGGTATTCTTCTGCTTGACTTGTTCCTAGACGGTCGCCTAACTAGAACTGGTGAAGCATTAACGATTAGAAACCGGCCTTCTTTCAAAGTTCTATGACATTGCCGGAATACCTGTTTCAGAAGTGATAAATATTCCTCGTAATCAGAGTATTCACTATATTGTGGTTTTGCATTATAGTATGGTGGTGACGTTATTACGAGGCCAAAAACTTCAACTGGCAAACTACTCAATACAATTCTACCATCACCACATACGACTACTGAGTCACCGATATGAGTATAAATCGGCTCAGTCTGTAGGATGAATTGAGATGATTGGTTTTCCTCTGGTGCTAAGCGGGACAGTATTACTTCTGTCTTTGTTGCCTGTACTACCTCACCATCGCTGCATCTTATCATTAATTCCCCGACTACTCGACTTTCTTTGCTGACTAAAGCAACTCGCCAGGCTTCATATCGGTCATCTACTTCGGGTAAACCAGTGCTAAGGCAGAAACCAGATATATTCTCTTCAGCCCACTTTCTTGCTATATCTCTAGCCTTAGCCGCAGTATATACTGGCTGTCCGTTACCATTTGCATTTTTGGAAGCGAAGTGGACCGCAAGGCGATTAACGCTTCGTCTCTTCACCTCAGTCAATTCGCCATTAACTAAGTTGATATCCGGAGGACCTGAATATTGGAAGATATCCTGAATCATGTCTTTGTTCACTGATTCTCTCAATGTTGTTATCCTTTAACGGGATTATACTAGATTCCTACCCTCAAGTCATCGCTGGTCACAGATAATTTGTTTTGCAACCTTGGTAGCGAAAACAAAAAACTCTCCTTTGGTATCGTGTTAGTCGTAACAACGAATGAAACTCTTACACATATAGGGCTTGTACAGGGGCTACTCGACTACAGCTTTTGTCATTTCGTGTCCTTCTGGTTCTGGCCGATGCAATGTTTTGAGTGGAGATACCTTTATACAAAGTGCTTATCGTCACTATACCTTTTAAATTAGTCTAACACGTGCCAGTGACAACAGTATGGCAATGAATACGAGTTGCAAGATGCAGGTTGCAAGTTTCAAGATGGTTGGTCCTTCATGGGAAGGACTGGTGGGTTTGTGAACCCACCCTACGGTAGCCCCGGAAGGCGAGCGACGAGTGCCGAGCGACGAGAGACTATGAGATTGCTCACGATGGTGGGTGCACCCTCACCCTAACCCTCTCCCGTCGAGGGAGAGGGTAAAGCGGGGGATTCTTCATCCTTCAGCGGAAGGACTCAGAATGGCGGTTGAGTGGTGGTTATTTCTTGTAGATGTCACCCCGAGAGCCGATGCCATGGACTACGA
>Ga0194126_10004256_pt1 | contig 21966 bp, 13 predicted proteins | sample TA2KigC150mmetaG_FD_148641 | JGI IMG/M metagenome (GOLD analysis project Ga0194126, IMG submission 148641) | Freshwater microbial communities from Lake Tanganyika, Tanzania - TA2015035 Kigoma Deep Cast 150m | ecosystem: Environmental > Aquatic > Freshwater > Lake | place: Tanzania: Lake... | reverse complement strand
AGGTTTGGACTCCGCTCTCAGCCAGGGCCCGAACCAGGGCTTCAGGCAGGGGGTCAACTCGCAGGGAGGACACGGAGAGCCTGGCTCCCATCTCCCGCAAGCCCGTGACCAGTTCCTCGAGACGCGAGTAGTCGGAGACGGCCGCGCTCACCAGGCCGATTTTGTCGCGATAGCTAAGCCCATCCCTGGCTTGCTCCAGCAGGACGGCCGGGCTCCGCTCTCGCACGGGACGATAAGTGTAACCCGCCAGGCAGAAACGGCAGCCTCGCCCACAGCCCCGGGCAATCTCTATCAGATACATGTCGCCGAACTCGGTGTCGGTGGTGAGGACGACGGAAGTGGCGGGGTGGGCGTCGATGTTGGGCATCCATTGACGTTTCACTGGATATTGGATATTGGATATTGGGTATTGGGTTGGCACGTAAATGCCCGGTATGTTAGCCAATGCTGAGAGGAGCTCGTCTCGGCTTTCAGCGATGCCGGCTTGCAAAGTCTCCATCAGAGGGGGGACGATGACCTCCCCCTCGCCGATGGCGAAGGCATCGAAGATAGGGGCCAGCGGCTGGGGATTGGCCATTACAGCGGGCCCACCGGCCAGAAGCAAGGGGTAGCCCTCAGCTCGCTCCTCGGACAGGAGGGGGATGTCCGCCTGGCGCAGCATCTCCACCGCGTTGAAATAGTCCATCTCGAAGGAGAAGGAGAAGGCCAGGACGGCGAAATCCTTGACATCCCGCTGCGATTCCAGCGAAATCAGTGGCCTGCTGCCTGCTCCCTGACGATAGAAAACCCGCTCGCAGACCACGTCGGCCCGCTGGTTGAAGAGACGGTACACCGTCTGCAAGCCCAGACTGGACATGCCCACCTGGTAGGTGTTGGGGTAGGCCAGGGCAATGGGCAGCTTGCCTCCCCAATCCTTGTGGATTGTCCCCTGCTCCCGCTCCAGTATTCGCTTCGCTTCAGCGATAAACTCCCACCTCAAGCCAAATCTTCCTTCCCAATCCCTAGCGCGGCATAGCCGCAACCAAACCCTGCTGTCATTGCGAGGGCGCGCCGTTTGCGCCCGAAGCAATCCCCGCGTCACCAGGAGATTGCTTCGCAAACTGCGCTCGCAATGACAGTCCCGCAACATTCTCGCGGACAACGCAAATGTTGCGGAGTAACATTATATCGTAGCTGCTCACCCTACCACAGCAGAGCGGGCTCCCATGCCCGCGATTCTTGCCTGGATGTCTCACCCTACCACAGCAGAGCGGGCTCCCATGCCCGCGATTCTTGCCTGGATGTCCGGCGGCGTGGGAGCCGCCTCTGCTTCAAACTCAAGCTCCCTTCTCCAGCCTTAAGTATAGAGCAAACGTCGCGCTTGTCAAGCGTTGTTGCGGCGAGGGGCGTTCGGTGCTATAATCAAGGGGGAAAACTTATGTCCCCAAGATGTAGGTTCGTAGTTGCCACTTCAGTGGCTCTTGCCCCGCCACCAACGACTGAAGTCGTCACTACGAGCCAAAAACGCCAATGTCCAGTTATGAAGTACTGAGTGCGGACGCCAGTCGGCAGGCTTGCGCCTGCACTCCTGATTATCGAAAGGGGGCGAGAGGATGAGCCTGCAAATTGGTATCGTGGGGTTGCCCAACGTGGGCAAATCAACTCTTTTTAATGCCTTGACCCGCGCTAACGCCGCCGTGGCCAGCTACCCCTTCACCACCATCGAGCGCAATGTAGGCGTGGCCGAGGTGCCTGATCAACGGCTGTGGGACATCGCCGCCATGGTTAAACCGGAGCGCGTCGTTCCCACCGCCATCGAATTCGTGGACATCGCCGGGCTGGTGAAAGGCGCCAGCCACGGCGAGGGGTTGGGCAACCAATTCCTGGGTTATATTCGCAACGTGGACGCTGTAGCCATGGTAGTGCGCTGCTTCCACGATACCCAGGTCCCCCACGTCACGGTTGAGCTCGACCCCCGTGACGATATCGCGGTCGTAGATCTGGAGCTACTCCTGGCCGACCTGGCCACCGTCGAGCGGTGGCTGGAGAAGGTCCGCTCGGCGGCCAAGGCACGGCCCAAGGATTACGCCGCCGAGCTAGCTTTCCTGGAGGAGCTGCGCCATCGCCTTGAGGCAGGAGACAAGGCTGCCGACTTAACGATGACGGACAAAGAGGCGGAGATGCTGCGGGAGTTGAATCTTTTGACCGCCAAGCCTCGGCTATACGTGGCCAACGTGGGGGAGGAAGACCTGCCCGAAGGGGGGGAGTTGGTGACGGCCGTGGCCGAGGTGGCGGCCGTCGAAGGGGCGGAGGTGGTCTCTATCTGTGCCCAACTGGAGATGGAGCTGGCCGATTGGCCTCCTGAGGAAGCAGCAGCTTATCGTGCCGAGACCGGCTTGGGGGAAGCAGGGCTGAAAAAGCTGGTCGAGGCCAGCTATCGCCTGTTGAACTTGATAACCTTCTTCACCACCACCGGCGGAAAAGAGGTGCGGGCCTGGACGCTTCTAAGGGGAACCCTGGCTCCCCAGGCTGCTGGCAAGGTCCACAGCGACATGGAGCGAGGCTTCATCCGCGCCGAGGTCGTTTCCTACCAGGATCTAATGGCCAGCGGCTCCTTTGCCGTCGCTAAACAGGGGGGGCTTTTGCGCCTGGAAGGCAAGGAATACGTAGTGCAAGATGGAGACATTATTCATTTCCGGTTCTCTCCATCTTAACAGTCCCCATAGGAATGAAGCCGCTGAGGGTAATCTCTCCATCTCCCACGATGCCCTGGACGTTCAAAAGCTCCAGGATGTGGCGTTTATCCTCAAACGTGCAATTCTCTAATCCTGCAGCTACACGCTGACAGAAGCTTTCCACCTCGGCAAATTGGACTTCCGTGATGACACTATTCATCAGCCTCTCTTTGACCTCATCTTTTTCCCGCTCCAGGTCGGCCTTTCGCTTGGCCAGGGCTCGCTTTTTGCGCTGTAACACGTCCTTGGGGAATGTCTGAACCAGGAATTGATCCAATAGCGCCTCTAATTGGCGGTCTGTCTCCTGTGACTTTGAAAGAAACGGGCCTCATACTGGTCGTGGCTGGTTCGCACGTGGGGGTGATGGTCGACGTGCAGGAGTATCAGGCCCCCTTCTATGGTCGCTTCACCGCTCGCCTGGCAGTGGAGCCACTCGACTTCGCAGCTCTGCCGAGTTTCTTCTGCCCGACTACGATGCAGCACAGCGGGTAGCCGTCTACGCCGTCCTGGGTGGCATCCCGGCTTACCTGGAGTGCCTCGACAGCCACAAGACGCTGGCAGCCAACGTGCAAGAGGAGATCCTTCTGGACACTGGCATGTTCCGCGTCGAGCCTTTCTGTCTAGTGAGCGATGAGGTGCGAGAACCCCGCAACTACGTGGCTGTGCTGCCTCTGCCGACGAGTTGATCGGCATCTTGAAGGCCCTTCGGGATCTACAGGTGAGGTGAGCGTATCACGTTGGGGACATCCAAGTAGCTGAAACTGGCCCTTGGGTTCCGTAAAATGGTCGAAAAAGGAGCCCTTCCCAAAACGGCAATTCTGTGATATAATCTTGTAGTGCAAACCTCATGATTTCATCACTATCGCCCTTCTTGCGTATGGGAGCATCACAACTCGCCGTGGAGACGTATGTCATGACCAACAAACTACCTAAGACATTCCAGATGAGATTTGACCTGAGCAACGAACAGGACGTCAAGATAGCTCAGTTTCTGCAAGACTACCCCTGGTCTAAGACTCAGAAAGTGAAGGAAATCCTCTTGATGTACATTGAGGGGCAACTTGTCCCCGAGAGGCAAAACCGGGCTGATGTTGTTGAGAACCTGGGAGAATCGCCCCACCGATACGCCCTACATCGAACAGGGGAATAACGGTCGAAGGAAGGTCCTGTTGCGAAAAGAGAGCGCTTAAGATAAGAATAGAATAGCCAGCTTGAAACACTCAGCATTCTGACACCTGTGTGGGAAGAGGCCAACATGAGATCCGTTGACACCCCAACCTATAGCAGCATGCTCTCGGGCAAGGGCGCATTGCTCGATGAAACGCTGGCTGTCTTGCAACAGATTGATCGTGGTCATAGCCTTGATCAGGTTAGAGCGATGGTCATGGATCACGACCTACTGGGCAAGATGACCATGCGCACCAGAGAGTTGGTATGGGAGCATATTCACGCCCGGTATCTGAGCGATGGAAACCATCCTCGCCTCTTAGCCCACATGGTTGTGCACGCACCCGACCGCCAGACGGAAAGGCTGGTGCTGTTCTACGAACTATGCCGGTCATCCCCCATCCTACGTGATACAACGATCTATTGCGTCTATCCTCGCTACGCTGCTGGCTACAGCAGCATTGACAAAGCCGACATCCAGGGCTACTTCGACGACATCGTCGAAGAACACCCCGAGTTGATAGAGTGGTCTCCTCAGACCCGGGACAAGGTGGCCAGCAACATCCTGACGATCTTGCGCGATTTCGGCCTGCTACAGGGATCACAGCGCAAGCAATTCTCCCGTCTATATGTGCCTCTCCCAACCTTTATCTACGTCCTCTACCGGCTCGCTGACGACGGGCTCATCACCCCGCAAGAACTCCTGAAGGTTGAAGACTGGCAGCTCTTCTTCCTCGAATCGGCTGACGTGGTCGCCCTGCTCGATGAAGCAACGGCAGGGGGCCACTGCACTTTCAAGCATCAGGGCGACATCTACACCCTGGACCTGCACTACCCATCCCTGGAGGCGTGTGTTGAGGCCCTTACCGGAGAAGTTTGAGGAACTGGAAGACCTGCTGCTGCACCACCGGGCGACGCTGGCCCAGAACACCGGGGTGCCCTTCGTGCGGCTGGTCTACCGGCCTGAGGAGGAGGCTGAGTGCTGTCGCCGGCGGGAGCTTCTGGAGCGCACCCTGAAGCGGGAGGGTGTCTCGGCCCAGACGGTCAGTTGCCGAGGAGCCATCTTCGCCCATTACGAGCGGCGTGGCCGCCTCGACCAACTCTTCGAGCTGGAAACAGCCAAGGAGGACCGCCTGACTGCCAGCATCGCCAAACACGCTCGTCAAGAGCTCGTTGATCAGTTATTGGCAGCCGCTGGACAGCTCAAGGATGACGGTGTGATCTTTCTCGTTGACGTCGCTTTCGTCTATCCTTATCTCCACCTGACCCCCGTCTTGGATGACTGCACCAATCGCATCACACCACCTCTGGCGCTGGTCGTCTTCTACCCGGGCGACGTCGATGTGGATGGCCGGCTCCTCTTCCTCGGCTTGCGGCCGAGTGGGTACTATCGAACGCGAGATTTGATTTGACCGAGCTGTTTCGAAAGGTGAAGAGCGACCAATGAAGGTCTATCACGTGCGCGGCGTCCGCCATCAGGCGATTATCTTTGCCAAATCACCTGAGGAGGCCATCGCACAGGCTATTGAGCGTAAACTGGTTGGCGATTGGGAAGTACCCGGCGCCGTCGAGGTGCCGCTACCCCGTGGTTACCGCCTGGTGTATGATCCCATGGCGGCAGCCGAACAGTCCGAACTGCCACTCTCCGTTACATCGGCAGAACCCGAGAAGCCCCATACCATTACCCCTTCCGGAGTCAAGGTGTACCATGACTGGCGTGACAACATCGTCGTGGACGCGTATGCGCCACCGGTGGTCTGGAAAGCCGGACGCGATATCTTCGGACGCAATACATCTGTACCTGGCCGTTCCTATCTAGCCAGCGAGAACAGCGAGGACGCCCTCTCCTGGAACCTGTTTCGTACTCTGGAACGAACAGGCCACCTGGACGTCATCGCTCGTGCTCTTGGTCTACAAGACGACTTTCAAGTGCTCTACTGGTACCGCCCCTGGGATGCCACCGAGCCGTTGCCGGAGATCACAGCGGCGCTGAATCGAGTGGAGCCCTGGGGTCTGATAGGTGGGCGGTATCAAACGGAAACGGATGTCATTCTCAAGGGACAGCGCTACCTGGTGATGGTGGAGTGCAAACTGGGCAAGCCAGGCGCCCACGTGCGCGCCTGGGAACGACCGAGCCGCAGCCGCATCCCGCCTACCTACGAAGAGCCGCTGCGTGCTTTGCTGGTTGACATGCAGGACTGGGAAGCGACGATGCGTCGCTTCTATCAACTGTTGCGTCACCTGATCCTGGCCAACGAATTGTGCCGACTGGATGGATGGCCGCTGGAACCACACTTGCTGGCTGTCGTGAATGCACTAAACGTTAATCGGGATGGCGTCACCCACTCTGTCGAGTTCGAACACTTCCGCCGCTGCTTGCGCCTTGCACCAGAGCAGACTCACTTGCTCACCTGGCAGGAAATGCTGGAACGCACTGAGGCAACGTTTGATCCAGGCGTCCGTCCTTTGCTAGCCCATGCCCGACAATTGCGCAATCTCCAGGCCCCAGCAGGCTCGCTGGGAGTGTGAGGTGCGGGAATCTGGGTAAGCTGTGAGGTGAAAATGATGGCTCTACTTCTGAAGGATCTCTTCGTTTACCCCATCGAACGCTACATCCCGCCTGTGGCCAAGGTGGATGACACCACCGAGGCCACGGTGGAGATGGAACTGCGGGAGTACGTGGTCACTACACCCATTGAGCGGGCGCTGGCCGACTTCCTGGAGATCTATGCCGAATCTCGCACCACCCCTACCGACAAGATCGGCGTCTGGATCTCCGGCTTCTTCGGCTCTGGAAAGTCCCAATTCGCTAAGATCCTTAGCTATTTGCTGAGCAACCCGACAGTTGGCAAGCGAACCGCCCGCGAGCTCTTCGTCGAGCGGTTGGCTGGCAGCCCTCAGCGCACTGAGCTCGAGGGATTGCTACACCGTATCAGTCTGCTGGATAGCCACGTGATCATGTTTCAGATCAAGGCCGAGCAGGATCAGACCAGGGAAGAGAGCATCAGCGAGATCATGTACCGCCGCTACCTGGACAGTCGCGGCTTGAGCACCGATCCCCTGGTCGCCAGCCTGGAGCTGTCCCTCATCGAGCGCGGCCTCTACGACGCTTTCCAGGCGGAGGTCGAGAAACGGGTAGGCCGCTCATGGTCTGAAGAGCGAGACGACTACCTATTCATCCGCTCAACAGTGGCCGAGGCCCTCCAGGCCGTGGCGCCCGAGGCTTATCACAGCCGCAATGAGGCGCTGGCCGCGTTGGAGATGGTGGATCGCAGCCAGCGACTGACTGTCTCTGATCTAGCCGAGCGGCTGGTGGACTACGTGGATGAATTGGCCGCTACAGGCGATGCCGAGCGGCCGCCACACTTGGTCTTCATTATGGACGAGATGGGGCAGTTCATTGGCACCGATAGCCAGAAGCTGCTGGAGCTGCAGTCCATTGCCGAACAGTTCGCCACCAAGGGATGGGGCAAACTGTGGCTCATCGTCACTGCCCAGGCTAAGTTGCACGAACTGATCGCTGGCGTTAAAGCTCTGGAAGCGGACTTTGGCAAGATCGGGGCTCGCTTCGACATCCGTCTGGCGCTCACGGCAGAGGATGTGGAGAAGGTGCTAGAGGGCCGCATCCTCAAGAAGAAGGATAAACGTCTGTCGGACATCCAATCCTTCTACCACGACCACGAAGGGGCGCTGGCTGTCCTCTCCACCCTGCCCGGGGCCAGCCGCGATCTGCCCGACATGACCACCGACCGCTTCACAGCCAATACCCCCTTCCTGCCCTATCACTCCAATCTCATCCAGGCCATCTTCGCCAGCGTCAAGAGCGCCACCGCCACTGGTTTCGGGATCAACCCCGAGGTGCGCAGCATGATCGGCATGGCCCAGGGCGTGCTCAGCAACCCGGCCAACGGTTTCATCCGCGGTGAGCTAGGGCGCACCGTCTCGATAGATATGGTCTACGACCAGATCGCCGTGGATTTGCAGCCCCAGGATAAGCGGGAGATCGAGGGCCTTCCTGAGCAGTTGCCCGGCTACCGAGAGCTGGATCAGCGGGTGCTGAAAGCCCTTTATCTGCTGCAAGCCGTCCCCTGGATCGCGGTCACGGCCGAGACGCTGACCCACGCGCTCCTGCGAGATGTGAGGACACAGGATCTCAACATCCTGAGAGACGAAGTCCAGGTCAGCCTGGAGCGGCTGCGAACCGCCCGCTACGTGGTCCCCAAGGAAGAAGGCGTCTGGGAGTTCCTCACCGGGACCAAGAAGAGCTTCGAGGAGGAGGTGGCCGGCGTCACCGTGCGCCAGATTGACCTGCGACGGGAGGTGCGCAAGGCGCTGGCCGAGGTGCTGCGACCAGTGGGCAAGCTGAACTACAAGGATGGCCTGCGTTCTTTCGACGTGATTGTGCGGGGCGATAGGGAGGAACTGCAATCAGGCCAGGACATCGTTCTGGAGGTCTGCTCGCCGCTCCACGTGGAGCTGGAGGACGGGTTCAGCATTGAGGATCTGGAGCAGATCGAAAGCTTCGGCCACGTGAACACGGTGTACTGGGTGGCTGCCGAGAGCCCGGAGTTAACCCAGCATCTCACCCGGCTGATCAAGCTGGGCGAGGTACTGGAGAAGTGGCAGGCCAAGCACAGCAAGACCGACGAGGAACGGGAGATCATCCGCGAGAAGGGAACGGAGCTAAGCACCCTGCAAGGCAAGATCGAGACGGCGCTGCGGGTAGCCCTGTACAACGGGACCATCATCTGGAACGGCCGGGCCGAGGAACTGGACGGGCGCACCACCACCCTCAATCCTATCTTCAATCGCTACGTCAGCCAGGTGGTGCCCTACGTCTACCCCAAGTTCCCCCTGGCGGCGGTCAAGCCCAACGAGAAGGAGATCGAGGCCGTACTGACCGTAGCGCCTTACGCCCTGCCTACGGTAGGGGCGGCGCTAGACCTCTTCGGGGCCGACGGCCACCTGAACCAGCACAGCGCGGTGGTGGACGAGGTCAGGCGGGAGTTGGAGCGGCGGTCCAATCGAGGCGAGGAGTTGAGCGGCAAGGCGCTGGAAGAGCATTTCACAGGCGGAGACTACGGCTGGCATCCAACCATCGTTCGCCTGATTCTGGCATCCATGTTCCGGGCCGGAATGGTCACGGTCAAGGCGGACAACGTACACTACACCGATTGCACCGTCCCGGCGGCCCAGGTGCTCTTCACTCAGGTGCATCCTTTCCGCCGGGCCGTCTTCTTCTACGAGGAGGCCGAGGCGGTCACGCCAGACGAGCTGCGCCGCACTCAGGACGAGTTGAAAGTGATCTTCGATGCACCCCGCCGGGAGGAGACAGCCAACGTCCTGGCCGAGCAGATCGGAGAGGAGATGGGGCGCTGGCGTGATCGCACCGAACGGGTAGTGCTCCAGCTACGCCCAGCCGGCTACCCGATCCCGGAGGCTCTGGAGCGCAGCGGTGACCTGGCCAACCGGGTCACCCGCTTCCGCAATCCGGGCAAGATCGTCAAGGCATTTCTGGAGAATTTGGACGAAGTGCGAACCTGGCACGCGGAGGCACAGGCCCTGTACGAGTTCATTCGCGACAAGAAGCTGCCAGTGTTCGAGCGAGCCCGCGGGATGCTGGAGGAGATCCAGCGGGCCGAGGGAATCGCTGGGACCGAGCCGTTGACCGAGAAGGATGCCCAAGGATGGAAAGAGATGCTACAGACACTTGTGGACAGCGGGCAAGCTGCCCATGACTGGGACCGCTTCATGGCGGCCTACACGCCGCTGCGGGAACGCTATCGTGGCGTGTACCAAACACTGCATCAGCAGCGGGACGAGGCTGTGGCGCAAGCCCGACAGGAGTTGGAGACGGCTGGTGTGCCTACGAATGCCTTGTTGGTCTATGAGTGTCAGGGATTAAAGTGGACAGAAGATGGTCTGGGATGCGAGCGCTGTAGCGCGCCGCTCAAGGAGCTATACCTGCAGGCCGTGGCAGTGCCGAACCTGGTTCGGCAGTTGCGGGAGAGGCTCGAAGCCGAGACAGGGTACGGCGATGAGGTGCCCAAGGTCAGGCGCCTACGGGTGTCTCAAGTAGTGCCAAAGCTGCGCATTGAGAACGAGGCTGAGTTGGAGGAGGCGCTGACGGCCCTACGAAGTGCGGTCACGGAAGCTCTGGGTGAGGCCAACGCTGTCGAGTTAGAGTAACTTGGGGCGATGATCTTGGTAGCGGAAGGGCAGAGTCTTTTGGAGGAAATCTAGTAAACACCTCTGGCCATCATCTTGTCAGGAGGGCCAATGAGTAGGACAAGTGGCAACAAAATCCCAGATCGGCCAAACCGATCGACCAAGCGCCTTTGGATCTTCGACATCCGGGATCCTGCATGGCAATGGGTTGGTGCAATTGCCGCAATCGTTGGCTTGGTGGTGACGGTGATCATCGCCGTGGTGTCGTGGAATAGACAGATCCCACACCACGAGCTTGTTGTTCGGCGACTGATTGACTTACCGGTATTCTATGTTGGCGAGAACGCGAATGAGAAGGTTCAAATGTACTATGATTCTCAGCCTGTCAGCTACGCTGGGTTGATAGCAATCCAAATTGAAAACGCTGGCAACAGAGAGATTACCCCTGAACAGTGGGAATTCCCTCTCAGTATTCAATTTGAGCAGGACGTGATCGCTGCGTATGCGTACGTCAGCGACAGTAAGCCCGCAGGTCTACGCCCGGTCATGTCAGTTGACAACAACACCTTAACCGTGGAACCTCTATTGCTCAATCCCGGCGACTCTTTCACTCTTAATGCTATTCAGTTCATTATGTCCTATGATACTGAGAGACTGCTGCGTCTTAACTTCATCCCTTCACAGTTCCGAGTGATCGCTAGGATACGAGGTGTGGACATCACTGTAACCAGTGGGGGGGCTCTCTATTCCCTGTCAAGTGCTCTGCGTTCCTCCCTGACAATTGGGCTTTTCTTCCTGCCAGTAGCTTTCATTGGTGCTTGGGCGTTTGCGCAGGTCTGGCAACTGATATTTGGTGTAAAACCGAGAGCAGCAGTCATACTGTTCATTTGCCTGGCCCTGATCATATTGGAGATCGGTTTGCTGGTTTGGACCTCCCTTGAGATCGAGCGCATGTTCAGAAATCTGTTATACGTTGCAACAGACCCAGGCAGATAGGTACATAGATAGACAAGCTATGAACCAACAATCCAAACGTGCCATCAAATCACTAGTCCTCACCCTCCGCCACAAGCTGGAGGACGACATCGCCATCCAACTGAAGCGCTACGGCTTCGCTGGCGAGCGCTGGCTGCCCCTGGAGCGACTGCCCCACATCGAGCGGGACGACCAGGCAGCGAGTGACCACTACCGGCTGAAGGCCGCCCTGGAGCAGCAACTCCGCCGCATGGGGGTGGACCCAGCCAAGGCAAAGCCCCAGCAGCACGCTGAGGCGGTGGACTGGTTCGTGCGCGAGATCGCCTTCACTCACCTCAATCGCCTGGTGGCCCTCAAGTGCCTGGAGGTGCGAGATCTGATCCCTGAGATCATCACCACCCGCGAGGCCTACGGCGGCCGCTCCCGCGCCCACTACGACTATCGCAACGCCCACCCTGACCAGGCCCGCCAGCCTGACGACGCCCTCCCCGACGCCATCCGCCAAGTCTGCCAGCGGGTGTACGCCGAATTCAAGTTCCTCTTCGACGTGGGCGACCCAGCGGTGGGCCGCCACCCCCCAGCCAACTCCATTCTCTGGCCCAGCTACCCCGTCCTCAAAGAGTGCATAGCCCTCATCAACGACCTCGACGCCGAAGCCGGCCTTACGGAACACGCAGCACGCAACACGCCCGATGCCTCCAACCTCCAACCTCCAACTTCCAGCCTTTGGGCTGAGGACGAGATCATCGGCTGGATCTACCAGTTCTATAACGCCGAGCACAAGGAGGCCATCCGCAAGCGAGGCAAGCCCCGCCGCCCGGCCGAGGTGGCCGTCATCAACCAGTTCTTCACCCCCCGCTGGATCGTCAAGTTCCTGGTGGACAACACCCTGGGCCGCCTCTGGCTCGAAATGCACCCGAATTCGGAGCGGGTACGAGCGAAATGCGATTATCTCGTTCCTGAACCGCTGCCAGCCAATGAATCGGAAATCGAAAATCGGCAATCGAAAATCGCCCTCGACCCTGATTCGCCCATCAACAACCCTCACGCCCCACCCCGCCGCGAGCCGAAGCCTGTGACCGAGATTCGCCTCATTGACCCCGCCTGCGGCACCATGCACTTCGGCCACTACGCCTTCGAGGTCTTCCAGGAGATGTACCTGGATTCCCTCGACCACGGCTGGCCGATTGCGGATGACGAAGCGGGTGTCCCAATCGAAAATCGCAAATCGGAAATCGCAAATCTGATCTTGCGCCACAACCTCTACGGCGTGGACATTGACCTGCGGGCCGTGCAACTGGCCGGACTGAGCCTGTTCATCAAGGCCAAGACCGCCAACCCCAAGGCCCACATCTCCCACCTCAACCTGGTGGTGGCCGATGCCGTGCTCCCCGCCGACGGCGCCCGCCAGCGATTCCTGGATCAGTACAAAGACGACAAGGTGGTGCAGGACGCCGTGCGGCAGGTGCTGGAGGAGATGGAGAACGTGGCTGAGGTAGGCAGCCTGCTGCGGGTAGAGGAGCGGCTGCAGGACATCCTGGCCAGGGCCGGCCACGCGGCAGTACGGGATTGGGACGCCCGGCGGCAGCGGGAGTTGCCTGGCTTCGAGCCGCCCACTCGCCAACTCTCCCTGGCCGAGGTCGCGGGTGCCGTGCCCGAGCAGTGGGGTGCCCACTACACCGTGCAGCGTCTGCTGGACGACCTGCGCGCCTTCTCTGCCCAGGCCCTCCAGACCCACGACCTCAACGCCCAACTCTTCGCCGAGGAAGCCGAGAAATCCGTCCACCTGCTCGACGTCTTCCTCAACGACTACGACGTGGTGGTGATGAATCCGCCGTATGGGGATACCACAGGGGCTGCCAAGTCGTACCTGCAAAATGCCTACCCTAAGACAAAGAATGACTTGTATGCGGCATTCTTTGAGAAAGCTATTGACTTGGTTGAGAGAGCAAGGGGGTTGGTTGGTGCTCTGACGTCGAAGACCTTCATGTCGTTGCCAACTTATCAAGGTCTGCGAGAGGACATCATCTTGGCGAAAGCTCTGCCGCGAGTTCTGCTGGATCTGGGATTCAACGTTCTTGACGACGCGATCGTAGATACTGCGGCCACGGTCCTTTCTAGTTACGGGGTGGCGCAAGGAGCGTTCCTCAGACTATGGCAGTTCGACCCGGAACTGCGCGAGGAAAAGTTCAAGGTCGCTTTAGATAGGCAAGATGTAGCATACTGCTACAAAGTTGAGCCGAAAAATTTCTCCAACCTGCCAAAGTCGCCCTTCTCATATTGGACATCTGATAGGTTGATTACCCTCGTGCATGAACTGACACCGTTGGATCGAGATATCGCAGGCCGCGAAGAAGCTTCCAAGGTTGCTGACGTAAAGGATGGATTGAGCGCCGGTGGATTTGACAGGTTTGTACGCCATTTCTGGGAATGTAGCCCCGAGTGTACTGGCCGAGACAAAAAGTGGGTACCATTTGCCAAGGGGGGCGACTTCTGCAGGTACTATTCTGACATCTATCTCGTCATCAACTGGGAGTCAGAAGGCGCTGAAGTAAGGGCAGGCGAAAAGTCGTACGTGAAGAACGAGCAATTCTATTATCTGCCAGGCATCACATATCCGAATGTCACTGTCAAAGGGTTTTCTGCTCGGCGACTGCCATCAGGCAACATTTTCAGCACAGCCGGCCAAGTTGTGATCCCGCAAGAAGAGCAATTGATTGATCCTTTGCTTGGTTTCTTGAATTCAAGCCTGGCAGAAGGTTTGCTTCTTATAATCGGCGTCAAGCGACATTACAATGTTGGCTTCCTTGCCTGTTTGCCCATAGCTGGCGAGATTGTGGACGGAAACACAGAGTTGGGTCGCTTGGCCCGGACAGCCCACGACCTCAAAGCCTCCTGGGACACCGGCAACGAGATCTGCACCCGCTTCGACGCCCCCTGGCTCGTCCAGGCCCACCGAGGCACCCTCCTGGCTGGAACAACCACCGAACTGGAAATACCCAATACCCAATATCCAATATCCAAAGTCCAACCTCTAACCTCCAACCTCCAATCTCTGCTCGATCACGTCCGCAGCGTAGAAACCGCCGCCGACACCCGCCTGCAACAGCTCCAGGCTCAGATTGACGAGGCCGTCTATGACCTGTACGAGATCTCCCCTGAAGACCGCGCCCTCATTGAGCGCGAGCTGGGCGATCGGCCGCCGGAGCTGGGCTGGCCGCAGATGGAGGGCAAGTCGGACAAAGAGAAGCGCCGCGAGCACGTCCGCCGCCTCGTCTCCTACTTCCTCCTCCAGGCTCTCAAGGAGAAGCGAGACGGCATCCTGCCCCTCACTCCGGGCGCCGGCCAGACTACGGCCCTGGACGAGGTCCGCCGCCGCATGGAGGCCGAGTTTGGCGAGGAGGCCGCCTTCAAGATGGAGACCGACATCAAGAAGGTTTTGGGCCAGAGCATCGCCGACTGGCTGGATGGGCCCTTCGTCAAGTGGCACACCCAGCTCTATAAACGCTGCCCCATCATCTGGCACCTGGCCAGTCCTCGCAACACCTTCGCCTGCTTCGTCTACATCCACAAACTGGACCGAGACACCCTGCGCAAGGTGCAGACTCTGTACCTGTGGCCCCGTCGTCGGGCGGCCGAGGCGGAGCTGGAAACGGCTCGGGCCGAGAAGTCTCACCGCCGCATTGACCAGGCCGAAGCTACCCTGGACGACCTGGCCGAGTTCGAGAAGCGGCTGCTGGCCGTCATCCAGGGCGAGGTGGAATGTGACATACCCGACTGGGCGGAAGGGCCGTATCGTGGCGGCGTCTACGACCCTGTGCTGGACGACGGGGTGAAGGTGAACATCATGCCGCTGCAAGAGGGGGAGGTGTTGAGGTACAGGAAGGTAGTGTGATCGGATTGCCCGATTTGGGAGACAGACGCATGACGGAAAAGCAGCTACGAGCGATCATTGCCACAGGTGAATCAACCACAGTGGAGTTCAAAAGCGACCGGGGACCGCTGTCCGATGCTGATCTATTGGAGACCGTCGTCTGCCTGGCGAACGGCCAGGGCGGCACTATTCTGATCGGCGTTGAGGATGACGGAACCGTTACGGGTCTACACCCCGACCACCGTACGCGACCGGGGTTCCTGGCTGCCTTCGTGACCAGCCGCACCGTGCCTTCGTTGGCCGTGGAAGTGGCCTTTGTGGACCTGCCCGAAGGGCCGGTAGCGGTGGTGACCGTGCCAGCCGCCCACCAGCCGGTGGCGACCAGCGACGGCAAGCTGGTCATTCGCTATACCGATACCCACGGGAGGCCTGGCTGCCGTCCCCTCTACCCCTACGAACTGACCAGTTGGCGTGCCGACCGTGGCCTGACCGACCTTTCGGCGCTGCCGGTGCCTGGTACAACCTGGGATGACCTGGACCCCCTCGAGTTCGCCCGCCTGCGCCGCATGGTAGAGGAGAACCGGGGCGATGCGGCGCTACTCGAGCTGTCGGACCAGGCCATCGCCCGTGCGCTAGGCCTGGTGCGCGCCGAGGACAACGTGCTCACCCCCACGCTGGCTGGGCTACTCCTGGTCGGCAAGGAGAGCGCATTGCGCGAATATCTGCCAGCCCATGAAGTGGCGTTCCAGGTATTACGTGGCACCGACGTAGCGGTCAACGAGTTCCGTCGCTGGCCGTTGCTGCGTGTCCACGAATGGTTGGTGCAAGCGATTGAGGTGCGCAACGAGGAGCAGGAGCTGATGGTGGGCAGTTTCCGGGTGGGTGTGCCGCGCTATGATCGGCGCGGGATCCGCGAGGCGGTGAACAATGCCCTCATCCACCGCGATTACACTCGCCTGGGCGCCATCCATGTTCAACTGCACGACAACCACGCCCTGGTGACCAACCCCGGTGGCTTTGTACTGGGCGTGCGCGTTGACAACCTGCTGGTGGCGGCGCCACGGCCACGCAACCCGTTGCTGGCCGACGCTTTCAAGCGTGTCGGGTTGGTAGAACGCACTGGTCGCGGCGTAGGCATCATCTACCATGGTCAGTTGAGCAACGGCCGGCCACCGCCGAGCTACGACCGCTCTACCGAGACGAACGTGACCGTCACCCTGGACAGCCGTCCCGCTGATCTGGACTTTGTGCAGCTCACCATCCAGGCCAACCGGAAGCTGGAACATGCTTTAGGGGTGGAAGAGTTATTGGCCTTATGGGAAGTGTGGCGGAAAGGGACCACGAATATCCATGAGCTAATGCCTATACTGCAACGGGATGTGACCAACACGGCCGATGTATTGGCCGAGTTAGCACAGGCCGGATTGCTCAAGGCCGATGGGCCGGCATATCGCCTGGCACCGGAACTGCGTGCGGGCGCGGAGAGAAGGGTTGGGATCATACCCATTGATCCTGACGCAGCCATCCTGTCCTACGTGCAAGAATGCGGCCGCATCACGCGCCGGGAGGCGATGACCTTAACAGGGTTGAGCGAAGAGCAGACTCGTTATAGGGTGCGGAAGCTGGTAGAGCGCGGTGCCCTGGAACAGGTAGGTATAGGGCGCGGCGCTCACTACCGAATGGCCCAGAAAGAGAAAAACGGGGAATAAACGGGGAATTCCCCGTTTATTCCCTGTTCTATCTCCGAATTGGGGTAAGCGAGGTAAGGCCATGCTGATTCAAGCCTTAACTGACCATTTCAATTCCTACTTCTACCGCGCCAAACACCACGACACCGTCCTCTGGTTCGACCCAGACCAGGAATACGTTGCCCTGCTGGATCACCTGACCGACATTCCCTTGTGGCGCTACGAGGATAGCCTGCTCCAAGTGCGCTACCGGCTGGTCAAGCGCGCGCCAGGCGAGCGAGCTGTCGTCTACCTGCCCTTGTCTCAGAAGGATGCCGAAATCCTGCGTCCCTTCTTCGCTACCAGCCTCATCTTCCGTGAGCGCCTGTACCGCTTTCTGCGCCGGCAGGGCCTGGACTTCCCCGATGATCCAGAAGTGGCCCACGAACTGCGTGCTCTACTGCCTCGCCTGGCTGCCCGTTCGGTTGGCAAGGGACGTGTGTTTTGGGAGTACAACCTGGCCAACCTGGAGCGAGCGAGGGAGACGCTGCTAGGCAACTTCGACGATGCCTTGCTCCGCTTCCTGACCCAGCCACAGGTTCAACTGACCGAACTGAAGCGGGAAAAGCTGGACGGCCTCTTCTTCGCCCAACTGGAGAGCGCCTACGGGCTGGCTGCCGATCCAGAGGACGATCCGGATGAGGTCGCCCGCCGACTGGCTGCCCAATTGATTCTCACCTGTGCCTACATGCAGGCTGAGATCAACCTGCGTGAGCACGACAGCGAACTGGAGGATTTCCCCTACCCGGCCCGGCTGGCTGAGCCCCTCCACCGCGAGCGCTGTTGGACCTTCGTGACCCGCTGGCAAAACGACCGTACCTACAGTATGACCTACGCCCGCCTGGCCGACGAGCTCCAGATGCGCTACGACCTGACGCGCTGGGCCGTGGGCCTGCCCCATGACGTCGGCTTGACCCTCCGAGACACCTTCGCCAACGTACAGGAGGCCCTCTGGACCCACGTCGAGAAGACTTTGGACTCGCTGGCGAGCGAGGACGAGTGGCGCAATTGGTTGCAGGCTCACGACGGCTCCATCGCCGCACGAGCCGACGACTTCTGGGCTCGCGAAGGTCGGGACCCCGGTTGGCGGCTGCTGGTCCTGGCCAGAGACCTGCTGACCGCCATTCACTGGGTACGGCAGCAGCTCGATCGCTTGACACGACCGTCTGAGGTGCTCCGAAGCTATGCCGAAGGGTGGTACTGCACTGATCAGGACTATCGCCGCCTGCGCGAAGCCCTGGACGCCTCCCCCCGCTCCCACGACCGGCTGCGCGACCGCTGCGCTCGCAGCTATCGGGACATCCTGCGCCGCATGAACGACCGTTTCTGCACCTTGCTGGAGGCGGAAGGTCGTTGGCCCCCAGAAGCTCTGCCCGCTCAGGATGCCTTTTGGGCCCAGGCCATAGGCGAACCGAAACCTGTCCTGAGCCGAAGCCCTGAACGGAGTGAAGGGGTAGCCGAAGGAAAGGGACGGCGGGTGGCCATCATGTTCGTGGATGCCCTGCGCTACGAACTGGGCCAGGAACTGCGAGAGGCACTGGAGAGCGAGAACGCAGGTGATCGGCGACAGCTCGCCGCGCGCCTCGCTGCCATCCCCACCGTAACCTCCATCGGCATGGCCGCCCTCCTGCCCGGCGGCGACCGCCGGCAGGTGGCCTACAGTGATGATTGGGAGGTCACCATCGAGGGCAGCGGCAATCTGAAAGAGAAAGGCGCCCGGCGACAGTGGCTGGAGCGACATCTGAAAGGTGCAGCCTTCTACAACTTGGAGGAGTTGCTGAACACGCCGACCGACCGAATACCTGAAGTTGCTGCCTACATCATCTTCGACACGACACTGGACGCGGTGGGTGAAACAGCTAGTACACTGGCCTGGAACACCTTCAGCACACTGCTCCAATCGGTCAAGAAAGGGGTGCACAAGCTCCTGGCGCTGGGCGTGAACGAGGTCCACGTGGTGGCCGACCACGGCTTCCTGCTGCTGGACGAGGTTGGGGAGCACGAGAAGGTCAGCGTGCGAACGGTCCCAGCACCAGCCAAGAAGTCTCGCTACCTGGTAGGGCCACATCTGGGCAAGACGGAACAGTTGCGCTTCCCGGTGCCGGGCAGCCAGGACCTTGTAGCCTGGTTCCCCCGGGGCATCGGCTGCTTCCGTACGCCAGGCCCATACAACTACGTACACGGGGGACTGTCGCTTCAGGAGTTGGTAGTTCCCCATCTGACGGTGACCCAACAGGTACTGGGGCGACCCGTGGGAGTGCAGGTGAAGCTGCCAAAGGTGATCCGCAGTGCTCAATTCAAGGTCGTCTTGCAGCCCGTATCGGCCGACATCTTCGACCAGCCTCGACAGGTGGCTCTCAGCCTGGAGAAGGCCGGCCAGGCGGTGATTCCACCCCTGAGCTGCATCGTTCGTCCCAGCGAGCCGACGACGATAGACGTTTTCCTGCCCATGGGCTGTGGCCTGGAGCCAGGCGATCAGGTGCGCTGGCTGCTCCGCGATGCTGTCACCGACGAGGTGCTGGCCGAGCAGGAGGCCGTCAGTGAAGTAGATCTGTGGTGACGATGGAGTGTTTACGATGCAAAAGACGCTTGTGTTGGATGAACTGGATCAGAAGTTGGCCGATGCCTTTCCGGGTCGGGTAGTGCGCAAGGACCTGGTACGTCAGACCAAAGTTGGCTTCAACGTGCCGGTCTACGTGCTGGAGTACCTGCTGGGTCAATATTGCGCCTCGACTGATCCAGAGGTCGTGGCTAAGGGCCTGAACTACGTACGCGAGACCCTGAGCCGCAACTACGTCCGCGCTGACGAGAGCGAGAAGGTCAAGGCCATCACCCGCCAGAAGGGCCGCCACCGCATCCTGGATAAGGTCAAGGCCCGCCTGGACACCAACGTGAACCACTTCTGGGCTGAGTTGGTCAACCTGGGGGTCAAAGACGCCCTCATTGCCGATGACATCGTCCACGGCTATGACAAACTGCTGGTCGGTGGCATCTGGGCCCTGGTTGATCTGATCTACGACCCGGACTTCCAGGAGAGGGGGGTCACGCGACCATTTGCCATCGAGCGGCTCAAACCCATCCAGCAGCCCTCGACGGACCTGACCGATTTTCTGGCTGCGCGGGGCAGCTTCAGCACCGACGAATGGCTGGACATGCTATTGCGCAGCCTTGGCCTGGAGCCAACCCATCCCGACTTCACCCGGCGCAAGAAACTGCTGTACCTGATGCGGCTGATCCCCATGGTCGAGACCAACTACAACCTGCTAGAGCTCGGGCCGCGGGCAACCGGCAAGAGCTTCGTCTACCGTGAGATCTCCCCCTACGCCATCTTGATCTCAGGAGGACAGACGACCGTAGCCCAGCTTTTCATGCATCTGGGCACCGGACGCATCGGTCTGGTCGGGCTATGGGACGTGGTCGCCTTCGACGAGGTGGCCGGGGTGCGCTTCAAAGACCCTAACGGCGTCCAGATCCTCAAGGACTTCATGGAATCAGGCAGCTTCTCCCGCGGCAAAGAAGAGGTGCCAGCCGAAGCAGCCATCGTGTTCAATGGCAACCTGGACGGCGACGTGGCCACGCTGGTCAAGACCTCGCATCTCCTGCAACCACTGTCGGACCAGATGCAAGACCTGGCCTTGATTGACCGCATCCACTTCTACCTGCCGGGCTGGGAGATGGACAAGATGAGGCCGGAATACTTGACCGATCATTACGGCCTGGTGGTGGACTACATCACCGAGGTTTGGCGCTCCCTACGCAAGACCAGCTACGCCGATCTGGTGGATAGGCACTTCAGCCTGGGCAGCCACCTGAATCAGCGAGACGTGCGGGCCGTGCGCAAGACGGTCTCCGGCTTGGTCAAGCTACTGCATCCAGACGGTCAGGTGTCCCAGGATGAACTGGAGGAGTACCTGCAACTGGCCATGGAAGGCCGGCGGCGGGTCAAAGAGCAACTCAGGCGTATGGGCGGTCTGGAGTTCTGGGCGGTCAACTTCTCTTACATTGACCTTGAAACCCGCCAGGAGACCTTCGTCGCCATGCCAGAGCAGACCAGCGGCGGGCTAATCACCCCGGGGCAACTCGATCCGGGCGTGACCTTCACCGTGGGCACCGATCAGGCTGACGGCCGACTGGTCATCTTCCGTATCGAGGCCCAGGCCATGAAAGGGAGTGGTAAGCTGCGTGTAACCGGCTCGCCATCCAGGGCGGTTCGAGATGCCGTTGACACAGCCCACACCTATCTCAAGTCCCAGTACTCGCGGCTGGGCTTGAGCAAGAATCCCAACGACTACGACCTGCACGTGCAGTTGGTCAACCTGATGGGAGCCAGGGAGGGAAGCGAGACAGGGGTGGCCTTCTTCGTGGCTATGGTGAGCGCACTATTGGGCAAGCCGATGGTGGAGTCGCTGGTAGTATTGGGGGAGATGAGCCTGCGAGGAGGACTGCTGAAGGTGGATCTCCTAACCGAGCGCCTGCAACTGGCCATGGACAACGGGGCCAAGCGCGTGTTGCTCCCCGCCGAGAACAAGCGTGACTTCGCCGACATCCCCTCCGACGTGCTGGACAAGCTGCAGATTATCTTCTACTCCGACCCCATCAGCGCTGCTTTCCGGGCTATGGGTCTGGAGTAGGTGTCTGTCCAAATGTCTGGCCAGAGTCCAGAGACACAAGCACGCCTGCAAAGCATAAACAAGTTCCTCGAAGAGATCTACGGCCACCCCCGCTGGCTGAGCGACATCCTGCGCGCTGCGGGGATGGACGAAGACGAGATCACACGGCTGCGGAGCGATCACCTGGACGACTACCTGGCCGGGCTTCTCCGGCGTTGGTGGTCGTGGATGGCCGAGATCCTGCCGTCCCGACGCGACGACATCATCGTCCGCCGCTACGGTCTGAACGGCTCTCCTCGACCGTCCCTGGCCCATCTCGGCCACGAGTACGGTATCTCTCGCGAGCGTGTCCGCCAACTGGAAAAAAGTGCCCTGAAGCGGTTACGCTACCCGGCACGCAGACGCAGGCTGGAGCGCATTGCCGTGGAAACAGCGAGGGAGATCTTTGGGGGGTCAGACCGCGGAGGTTGTGACTGACCCCGGACGAGGTGTTAACCCGATCGCCTATAGGATGACCTGAGTATCAATAATGGCTACAATGATTACCTGCTACGGGGGTATCAACGAGATAGGCGGCAGTAAGGTCCTGGTCGAAGACGGAAACGTCCGGGCCTTCCTCGATTTTGGCAAATCTTTCGGCCGCTACAGTGACTACTTCGACGGCGTCTTCGTGCGGGAGCGGACAACCAGGGGGCTGCTGGATGCCATGGCCCTGGGCCTGATTCCCCCTT
>Ga0194126_10004255_pt1 | contig 21975 bp, 23 predicted proteins | sample TA2KigC150mmetaG_FD_148641 | JGI IMG/M metagenome (GOLD analysis project Ga0194126, IMG submission 148641) | Freshwater microbial communities from Lake Tanganyika, Tanzania - TA2015035 Kigoma Deep Cast 150m | ecosystem: Environmental > Aquatic > Freshwater > Lake | place: Tanzania: Lake... | reverse complement strand
GCGCGGCAATCTCGGCGTTTCATGGTCTTTGCGAAGACCTGTCAGCGAAGTGTTGATGTCGAAGTTGTGGAACACCGTTTTGTTGATCGGCTTGGGACAAATCCTCGCGATCATCCTCGGTGTGTTTCTTGGTTTGATGGCAGGCTGGAAGCGCAAGACTCCCATTGACGTTGCCGCGCTCACCTTCTCGTTGGTCGCCTGGGCGATTCCCACGTTTTGGCTGGGAATCATTTTGCTCGCGGCAGGCAGCGCCTGGTTCGGTCTGCCCACCGCAGGCATCGTCAGCCCAGAGAATACGGGTAAGCCGCTGATCACCGTCCTGCCCGATCTGGCGCGTCATCTCTTCCTTCCGACATTGACGCTCACCATTTTGTATCTTGGCGAGTACATGCTCATCATGCGCTCGTCCATTCTCGAAGTGCTCAGCGAAGATTACATCCTCACTGCAAAAGCCAAAGGCATGAGCAACTGGCAGGTGTTATGGAGACACGCGCTTCGCAACGCCATGCTTCCCATCGTCACGCTCATCGCGCTCAATCTCGGCTTCACGGTTTCAGGAGCGATCTACATCGAGACCGTTTTTTCATACGACGGTCTCGGCAAACTTTTCCAGACCGCGCTTGCGAAACAGGATTATCCGCTCCTGCAAGGCGCGTTCATTCTGCTGGCGGTAAGCGTCATCATCGCCAACCTGCTGGCGGATATGCTGTATGCCGTTCTCGACCCGCGCGTGAAGGAGAGTTGACTTGAACGAATCCTCGACTCCCTTCAAACGACACCTGCGGGATTTTTGGATCGCGTTCCGCCGCAACAAACTTGGACTTCTGGGCGGCTTCCTCGTCCTGACGGCGATCATCCTTGCCCTCTTCGCTCCCCTGCTGACGCCCTACCAACCGACCGAAGTCATCCGCGACGAAAAAGGTCGCGGCCTGACCTTCGCGCCTCCCTCCGTTCACGGTCCGCTCGGCACCGACGACGCGGGACGCGACGTTTGGACTCAACTAATCTACGGCGCGCGCATCTCGCTGACGGTCGGTTTCATGGCTGGCTTTATCGCCATGTTTGTTGGAAGTCTGTTTGGAATCCTTGCAGGTTATTTTGGCGGGAGGGTGGATAACCTGCTCATGCGCATCACCGATGTCTTATTGGTCATCCCCGATCTCCCACTCATGCTGGTGTTGGTTGCTACTGTGCGCCAAATGGAGTTAAATATCTCGCCGTTGGTAGTGTTGACCGCGGTCATTGGCTTGCTATATTGGACAAGTACCGCGCGTCTGATCCGATCGCAGGTTCTCACGATCAAGGAACGCCAGTTTGTAGATCGCGCCCGCGCGATCGGCGCGGGACACATGCACATCATTCGCAAACACATCCTGCCGCAGATCATGCCGCTCATTGTGGCGAACACGGTGCTGGTTCTTTCCATTGCGATCCTGATTGAATCGGGGTTGGCATTTCTCGGTCTTGGCGACCCGACAAAGCCTTCATGGGGAACCATGCTCAACTTCGCCTTTGATCGAAGCGCGATTACCAACGGCGCGTGGTGGTTTTATCTTCCACCTGGACTCGCCATTGTGTGGGTTTCCCTGGGGTGCGTGTTACTCGGCAACGTGCTGGAGGAAATGCTCAACCCGCGTTTGACGGGACATCACCTCGAGGATGGACAAAGCATGATAGCGGTATCAGGCAAGAGGTCCGAATGACCGACGCCCTTCGACCAGGCTCAGGACAAGCGCTTCTTTCTGCTCGCCATCTGACGACTGAATTCCATCTGGCTGATAAGACCGTCGCGCGCGCTCTCGAGGATGTCTCGTTCGACGTTCTGCCTGGTCAGACGGTTGGACTGGTTGGCGAATCGGGTTGCGGCAAGACGACTACGTTGATGTCGGTGATGCGACTCCTGCCATCGAACGGGCGCATCACCGCGGGCAATGTTTATTTCAATGGAAATGATCTGCTTGCGTTGAGCGAGCGTGATATGCGTGCGCATCGCTGGAAGGATATGGCGATCATTTTTCAGGGCGCGATGAATGCGCTCAACCCGGTTTTGAGAATCGGCGATCAGATCCGTGAAGCAATCTTGTTGCACGACCTGATGGATCGCGCCGCGGCTGATCGGCGTGTGGATGAATTGCTTGAACTGGTCGGCATCCCGCGCGGACGACGCGATCAATACCCGCATCAATATTCTGGCGGAATGCGCCAACGTGCGATGATCGCCATGGCGCTGGCTTGTTCGCCCGACTTGCTATTTGCCGATGAACCGACCACCGCATTGGATGTTATGATCCAGGCGCAAGTGCTGGAATTGCTCAAAGAGATTCAGAAAAAATTAGGGCTGGCAATTGTGCTGGTGACGCACGATCTGGGTGTTGTCGCTGAGATGTGCGACACAGTGGTAGTGATGTACGGCGGTAAGGTGGCGGAATATGGTTCCGCCGAATTGGTCTACAACCAGCCGCAACATCCATACACTCAACGACTGCTGGAATCGTTTCCTGATTTGAATCGCCCGCCCGATTCGGCAAATCGAGATCTGGCAACCATCCCTGGAACGCCGCCGCGCCTGAACGCCCTGCCGCCTGGCTGCCGTTTCAGTCCGCGTTGCCACATGAGCATGGATGTCTGCGCGCAGGTTACGCCCGGCAAAGTGAATGTATCCACTGGTTCGGGTGTGCTTCATCAAGTGGCTTGTCATCTCCTCAATGAGCAGGAGATCAACAAGTAATGAGCGCCGAATTGATTCTCGAAGTCAGGAATCTTTACAAGCATTTCCCGATGCGGCAGAGTCTGTTGAATATGTTCCGCCGTCGCAGGCAGGAGGTTGTCCGCGCGGTGGATGGCGTTTCCTTCGAGATCAAAAAAGGGGAGGTGCTGGCTCTGGTCGGTGAATCAGGCTGCGGGAAGACAACGATCGCACGTACCTTGATCGGACTGGAAAAGGCAACGGGTGGAGAAATCCTGTTCAAAGGACAAGGCGTCGGCGGTGATGATGATACATCCATTTCGTTGAAGAAATTACGTCAACGCGCGCAAGTCGTTTTTCAAGATCCGTATGAGTCGCTGAATCCACGCGCAACGATTTATGACATTGTATCTGAGCCTTTGGTTGTGCATGACCTGATCAAAGATGACCAGGATCGCCATGAGCGGGTGAAGCGCGCGTTGGAAGAGGCGGGACTGCGCCCCGCGGACGATTATCTGTTGCGCTATCCGCACGAACTCTCTGGCGGACAACGTCAACGCGTTGTAATTGCGGGCGCGATGGTGTTGGATCCCGAATTGTTGCTGGCTGACGAACCCGTTTCGATGCTTGATGTTTCGATCCGCGCCGAGATTTTGAATCTGCTCAACGCGTTGCGCAGGTCGCGCGGAGTCAGCATTCTTTTTATTACGCACGATCTTGGCACGGTCGGTTATTTTGCTGACCGATTGGCCGTGATGTATCTGGGTCGCATCGTGGAAGTTGGTCCAACGGCAGAGGTGTTGAAGAATCCACAACATCCATATACAAAGGCATTGCTATCCGTGGTGCCTGCGGCGAATCCCAAACAGCGACGGAAGATGGTCATTCTGAGCGGCGAGACTCCCAACCCGATCAACCTGCCAAGTGGATGTCGCTTCCATCCGCGTTGTCCTGTCGCAATGGAGGCGTGCAGGGCGACCGATCCGTCTTTGGTGGAATTGGGGAAAGGACATCAGGCCGCATGTCTGCTCGCGAAATAAACGGGGCGGATTCTACTTTGATGACCCCAAAAGAAAGAATACTTACTGCCTTGCGCGGCGAAAAGCCGGATGTCCTGCCCGCCGCGCCGTGTTACCTTTCCCTCTACCTGGCCGAGGCCGCGCGCGCTCATTACATCGAGCAGTATCGCCGCCGCATGAAGGGGCGCTTGCACTATCAGGTAGATCACGCCGAAGACACGCGCTTTCGAGCGCGGGCATTGTACGAATCATATAAAGTCTTCCAATCGCCGCCGGATTGGATCGAGGTTGGCTTGGGCGCGAGCAGGGATTGGGCAGAGCGGACGGACATCATCCTGCGCGATGACATCCTTTGTTATCAAGATCGGGAAACGGGCGACTGCGTTCCAATGGACTCCATCCCTTTGCCCAAAGGCGACGTTCCTTTGAAGGAGATGATGGCGGTCGCTTCCGACTCGGGCAATCAACTGCCGCGCTTCTCCAGCCGCGAGAATATCGAAGAGCAACTACCCACCTTGACCGAAGAAGAGTGGTTGGCAAGCGGACGGTTCGATCTGCCTCATCAAGTGGCCGCGGATTACGGAGACCGATACTTCATCTCGACGATCCTCGACACGCCGTACTCGGATATGTTCGACATCCTCGGCTTTCTGGGATTGATGAAGGCCCAGAATAATCACCTCGCGTTGTTCCATTGTCTCTTGCAACGCAGGTTGGCGCAAGCAGAAAGTTTTGTGGAGGCTTGGTCTGCGACAGGCATCCACGGCGTTTTTGTAGAAGAAGTATTCACCGGCTCGGACGCCATCTCGCCGCGCAATTACGAGCAATTCGTATTCGCCTACAACAAACCATTTTTCCAGCATATGCGCGGACTCGGTTTGCTGCCAATCCATTATGTCTGTGGTGACGCAATTCCCCGGCTGGAACAAATCATGGAGTACGATATTTCCGCTGTAGCCGTGGAAGAAAGCAAGAAAAAATTCCGCCTCGAGATCGAGGATGTCGTCACGCGCGTGGCGGGCCGCGTAGCCGTTTTTGGAAACATAGACTCAATCCGTTTCGGAATCCAGTCCACGCCGGAAGAGATGACCGCCGAAGTCAAGCGGCAGGTTGCCATCGGCGCGCGGGCGCACGGATTCATCGTCGGCACGGGTAGTCCGTTTCCGCTGGAGACCAATCCACGCATGATTGATATGTTGGTTGCGGCGGCGCACTCGCTTCCCGCGCAAGCGTAGACAGCAAATCCAAGCAAGGAGTACACCATGGAAAAAGAAAAACAAAAAAAGGTGGTGCAGGCTCAAGAGGTTCGCAACAAACCTTCAGGTTTTCGCATGTTTACCGACGCCCAATTGGATGAAATTCATCTCGCGTCATTGGAGATATTGCGCCGCACCGGCGTGCGCGTCCACGAAAAGGAATCATTGAATTTATTACGCGAGGCGGGTTGCGTGGTAACGGATGACAATCTGGTGCGCTTCCCTGCCGCCGTGGTTGAGAACGCCATCAACGACGCGCCGTCAGCCGTGACGCTATGCAATCGCACAGGCGAACCGCGCGTATTTCTGGAAGGTCACCGTTCTTATTTCGGCACTGGTTCAGACTTGCCCAACACGATCGATCTTGAGACGGGCGAGCGCCGCACGTCCGTTTTGCAGGATGTGAAAAATTCGGCGCGGCTGGCAGATTCGCTCTCCAATCTGGATTTTGTGATGTCCATGGCGCTGCCTTCGGATGTGCCGATTCAAACTTCTGACCGCCGTTCGTTTTTGGCGATGACGGAGAACACGTCCAAGCCGTTGGTGATCACCGCGTGGGACGAAGTCGGTTTGCAGGATATCTTCGACATGGCGTCCGAAATCGCGGGCGGCGCCGATGAACTCAAACTCAAGCCGTTCATCTTTTCGTATCTCGAACCGACATCGCCGCTTCAACACACCGAAGTTGTTTTGAAAAAAGTTTTGATGCATGCGGATTATGGATTGCCTTTTGTTTATGCGCCGGGACCCGTGGACGGCGCGACTGCTCCGGTCGCCGCGGCGGGCGCGTTGGCAATGGCGAACGCGGAAGTCATCAGCGGTGTGACGATTGCCCAGCTTCGGCGCAAAGGCACGCCCGTTGTGTGGGGGTCTGGTAGCGGTCCATTGGATATGAAAACCATGATCGCCACCTATTGTTCGCCGGAATTCATGCTCCATTGCATGGCGATGGCTGAGATGGCGCATTACTATTACTACAAGCCGGTTTGGGGATTCGCAGGCTGCTCCGATTCAAAACTGCCGGACATCCAGGCCGGGATTGAAAGCGCGTTGTACGTGATGTGCATGGCGCTCAGCGGAGCGAACCTCATCCATGATACCGGCTATCTCGAATCGGGACTCACCGCCTCCTACGAAATGATGGTAACGGTGGACGAGACCATCAGTCTTGTCCGCCGCCTGATGGACGGAATCGAAATCTCGCCCGAGCAATTGGCGCTGGACGCGATCGACAAGGTTGGTCCCGGTGGAAGCTTCATCACTTCGCCGCACACGATGAAAAATTACCGGCAGGTTTGGTACCCACGCGTGCTGGATCGTCACAACTACAGCGGATGGATGAAGGCCGGTCAACCCACTGCGAACAAGAACGCGCACGAGATCGCCCGCGACGCCATCGCCAACCATAAACCGGTTCCGCTTCCGCAATCTACATTGAACGATTTGAATGAGATCATCGCCGAGACCGATAAACGGTACGCGGTAAACGCGTAACAACTTGAAACCTTTGGGGCCTGCAAGACCCTGAAGGTTTTACTGGAGAACATATGACCGAACATGTCAACCTCATCCTTCGCGCCAAAACATTGATTGATGGTTTGGGCGGAGCGCCCATCTCACAAGGTCTTGTGGCGATTGCCAACGACAAGATTGTCTACGCCGGGGCCGCGGCGCACGCGCCCGTCTTTCCGCCTGAGGCCCAAACGCTGGACTTGTCCGACGCGTGTTTGTTGCCCGGCCTGATCGACATGCACAGTCATCCCACCTTCTACTGGGAAGAACCCGACCTCGCGACATACACTGACGACGCCGATGGAGTAAGCGCCTACCCGCCCGCGATGATCACGCTGCTCGCGGCGAGCAACCTCCGCAAAGCGCTTCTCTCCGGCGTGACGACCCTGCGCGACACCGGCTCGGTGAACGACATCATGTTCGACGTAAAACGCGGCGCACAAAAAGGACTCATCCCCGCACCGCGGCTGTTCGTCTCGGGGCGGTTGATCATCCCCACCGGCGGGCATTGTCACAACCTGGCGGGGTTGACGAACCAGGCTGATGGTCCGGTTGAATTTCGGCGCGCCGTCCGCGAGGAGATCCGCGCCGGCGCGGACTTCATCAAGCTCGCCAACGACAAACAGGATTTGACCCAGGAAGAACTAAACGCCGCCGTGGATGAAGCCCATCGTCTCGGCAAAAAAGTCGCGTGTCACACCATCTGGGCGCCGTCACAGCGCATGGCCATCGAAGCGGGCGCGGACACTTTTGAGCATGGGACTCCCTCGCCGGAGGAAATTGATCTCGCCGCGAAAAAAGGAATCGCATGGACTCCAACGATCAACATGTCGGTGGAATACCTGAAATGGTACGAACAGCAATCGCGTCACGCGGACCCCAAAACGGCTGAGGCCGCACGGAAGGGATACGCCAACCAATCGCGCTACCTCGAACAAAAACACGCCTCGATGGAATATGCGCTCAAAGCCGGTCTGCGAATCGTGACCGGCACGGACAGCTTCATGCGCGATGTTCGTTTCGACGCCGTGCCAGACGAAATACGCCGGTTCGTTGAATACGGATGTACGCCCATGCAAGCCATTCAAGCGGCAACGCTTTGGGCGGCGCAATCCATGGACTGGCCGGACATTGGCGCGCTTCAACCAGGCAAGGTCGCCGATATCATAGCGGTGAGCGGCGACCCTCTGGCTGACAATCGCGCGATGGACACGATCGTCATGGTGATGCTCGAAGGCAAAGTTGCCAACTATCAACAAACCACTACAATATCCAGGGAGTGACAAAAACCGGGCTAAAATACGAGCATGCTGAAATAGACTGGACTTCTCACTTTGTTGGTTTAAACATCGAGAGACCAATCCTGAAATGCGTTCTTAGGGTTAGCCTTTTACCTGTTGTTGAGCAAGAAAAATCTATCCGATTGTGTCCATCCCTGCCCTTGCGGCTGGTACGGCGACCCGATCAAACCGTGCACCCCGTTCGGGCCGCGAGCCCGACGGGGCGAGACGGCCTGTGCGCCCGCGGCCATCACAAAATACCAAAAACGAATCTCAGGCCCACTGTTGGATCGCATTGACATCCACGTGGAGGTCCCGCGCGTGGATTATGAAAAACTATCGAAGGATCGGTTGGGGGAATCGTCCGCGGAGATTCGCCAGCGCGTGGAATCCGCCCGGCAGGTCCAGCGCGAGCGCTTTGCGGAGTCGTCTGCCATCGCCTGCTCCGCTTTTCTGATAATTTCCAGCGAGCTGACGTTGAACTGCGGATACGACGGCAACCAGCCCATCCGCACAGCGCGGATGTTTGCATCGAGCGTGTGCTCTTGAGTCATGTCACGGTGAGATTCAGTTTCAGGTCGAGAAACAGGTTGAGGTTCCGTATAGGTGCGCTCGTATCGCCACTGATCGCTGTTGATGTAATGGAACGAAGGCGAGTTCATTTGGCGCGGCGGCTTCTGCCAATCCAACGCAAAAGCGATCGAAGCCCACGGCGCCATCGGAGCCAGTTTCTCCTGACCCACATAATGATTCAATCCGCCGCCGTTGCGACCTACGCAACCTGTGAGCATCAACGCGCCGATACAAGCGCGATAGATGAGATTGTTGTGATACCAGTGATTGACCCCCGCGCCGATGATGATCATGCACTTGCCTTCGGTCTTTTCGGCAGTGGTTGCCCACTCACGCGCAAATTGAATCACCGTCTGGCGGTCAATGCCCGTGTAGCGTTCCTGCCATGCGGGCGTGTATGAAAGATTTTCATCATCGTAACTGGCGGGATAATCGCCTTCAAGTCCGCGCCCCACACCGTATTGCGCCATCAACAAGTCATAGACCGTCGTTACAGCGACTTTGCCATTGGCAGTTTCGATATACCGCACGGGCACATTGCGCTGGAACGATTTGCCTTCGCCAAACTCAGCGAACGAAACAGACAACTGCTCTTCGCTCGAACCGAAGAAAGTAAGTTGTGGTTGAATCTCGCTTCCATCCAGACCGTCCTTCGGCTCCAGATTCCATTGCCCCTTCTGCTTCTGCCAGCGGAACCCGAGACTGCCCTGCGGCATACGCGGCGCGTTGCTGATTTCATCCCACACTAAAAATTTCCACTCGCCGTTTTCAACATCTTTGGTGCGTTCCACTTGTCCAGCCCGCACCATGCGACCAGGGACAAATTTTCCATCCACTTCATTGAGTTCAATCAGGAAGGGCGAGTCGGTGTAGCGCTTCATGTAATCAAGGAAGTATGGCGTGGGGTTCTGATAATGGAACTCGTTCATGATGACATGATTGACCGCCATCCAGAACGCGCCATCCTGCCCCGCATTGACGGGCACCCACCAATCGGCATACTTGGCAACCTGATTGAAATCGGGCGCAAACACAACCAACTTGGTCCCGTTGTGACGCGCCTCCGCGGCGAAATGTACATCGGGTGTGCGCGTCATGCTCATGTTCGATCCCACCGAAACGATATACTTCGAGTTGAACCAATCGGCGCTCTCCGCCACATCGGTCTGCTCGCCCCACGTCTCAGGGCTGGCAGGCGGCAGGTCACTGTACCAATCGTAGAAACTCATGCTCACCGCGCCGAGCATTTGCATCAAACGGCTTCCGCCCGCATAACTCAACATGGACATCGCAGGAATGGGCGAGAAGCCGATAATGCGGTCGGGTCCGTATTTTTTGATCGTATACATCGTGGACGCGGCGATGATCTCCGTCACTTCATCCCAGGATGTGCGACGGAACCCGCCCTTGCCGCGTGCCTGATGAAAGGACTTGCGCCCCGCTTCATTCTCAATGACGGCTGTCCACGCTTCGACAGGATCTTTGTGCGTCTCTTTGGCTTTTCTCCACAAATCCACCAGCACGCCGCGTATGTACGGGTGCTTCACACGGATCGGGCTGTACTGATACCACGAGAACGAAATCCCACGCTGACAACCGCGCGGCTCATACGGCGGCAGTCCGTTATTGAGGATGGGATAATCCAACGCCTGCAATTCCCAGGTGACGATACCGTCCTTGACGTAGATCATCCACGAGCAACTGCCTGTGCAGTTCACGCCATGCGTGCTTCTCACCACACGGTCGTGTTGCCAGCGGTTGCGGTAGAACTCCTCCCACTGACGGGCATGTGGGTTTGAAATCTCTTCGATCCAATTCATAACAACTCCTTTTCCGCTTTATTCACCAACGCTCTGCGGACACTGCGCAGACGATTGCGATAAACAAACCCAAGCACAACGGCGGCTCCGATCGTGAGCAGGATGCTGACGCCCAGCACCAACAATTCCTTGTCTGGTTCGGGCTCTCCATTTGAAGATTTCATGAAAGCGATCAAGTCAGCCTGTTCCCCTTCGGTCAGGGGATGTTGGGTGTAGATGGGTTCCATGACCGGCGATTTGAGCCATCGATTGTTCGAGAGGACCGAAGCAAGTTCGATGTCATTTCGTTCGCTGGATATATTGGTCAGATCGGGTCCCAATGCCCCGCCGCCAAGGATTCCATTCTCGCCCACGTTGTGACATCCCATGCACGGCGGACCTTCTTGTTCCAAATGAACATAGCCCATGAATAATTTCCGTCCGTGTTCAGTATCTCCATTAGCAATCGCTTCTGCGGATGCAGGGGCAGATTTCAATTCAGGAGCGACTCCACACCCGAACAGCAAAAATGTAAAACACGCGATTGCTAGAAGATATTTTCGCTCTTTCATTTTGTTACCTCTGTGTAGCATGTGTTTCGCAAACTCCTGTTTTATGATTCGTCGGACTTTGGCATATCCTGCGCCTCGGCGATGCAGGTGCGAATAGCCTTAAGCAGGTTATCGCCTCGGGCAGGTAGAGTGTACGTAGAATGGATTCGAAATATCTTCTCGTTCAAGGCAGTCCGTATCACGGAGATTTCTGGGTGTCCTTCGATGATGGTCTTGGTCAACTCCGCTGTGGTTTCGTTTTGCAGATTCTCATCAACAATGACGATCACAGATGGATTTATCTCAGTCAACCGCTCGCAAATATCCTGATCGCCCAGATTCCATGGACCAACCAACTCCACTTCTTTTTCTGCGCGAAGGATCGTCTCCATGCTTTCGCCGAAGAGGTGTTGGGAGCTGATCAACAATACGCGATGGTTAGACATGATTGATATGTGACAAATTGAACAAAGTATGATTCAAGGATACTGGAAACAAGACTGTACTCCTATCCTCCCCCATCCTGCCTTTGGAATGAAAAAAGAGTGATTTGATAACCACTCTTTTATAAAAAGAATTAGTTCTTCTGATCGCCTTCCAGCATTGCGAGTGGCGCCAAGGCGCCACGAAGCAATCCCCGCGCAATCGCTCGGCGTGGAACCCTATCGCGAAGACGGCATTCGCGGCGTGGAGATCGCCTCGGTCATGTTTGCGTGTCTAGATCCTGAAGATAACACCTGGCATTACCCCGCGTTGGAATTATTGCGATTGACAATTCCACGCCGCGTGTACACGCAGAGTCATATTGATTATGTTGCAGACACGCTTGCAAAGATCAAATCACGCGCAGAGCAACTGAAAGGTTTCAAGTTGACGTATGCTCCAGAACTGCTGAGGCATTTCACGGCGAGGTTCGAGCCGTTATAACCGAACAGGAGTAATGGAATTTCCATTGCTCCTGTTGAATTAGGTTGGAAGGCGTCGCGTTACGGCTCGGCCGTCAAATACGCGTACAGCGCGGCGAGGTCGTCGTCGGTCATGTGCGAGGCGAATTGCCAGGGCATGGCGGGGCTGAAGGCGGTTCCATTGGGGCGGATGCCCGTCCGAAACGACTGGATAAATTCTTCGAGAGTCAGCGTGCCGACGAAGGGACGCGGGTTCGGGACGGCGGGGGCGACCGAAGAGGCGGGCGTCCCCGTCACATCCGGGCCGTGACAGCCGCGGCATTCGCCGAAGGTGGCGACGTATTTGCCATATTCGGGAGTTGCGCCAGCGGGCGGCGCGTCAATCGAATCGGCGGCGGGCGCGGGCATGGGGAACATCCCCGACCCCATGATGGCAATGCCGAGGAAGTTGAGTTTGTCGCCCGTTGGCGCGGGGGAGGTTTCGGCGGGGAGACTCCGCAGGTAGGCGATGACCGCTTCGATATCGTCGTCGCTCAATTCGCGGTACGGGAGCATGGACATGAACAGCAGCAGATTGCCATCCTTGTCCACGCCGTGGCGGATGGCGCGGAAGATTTCGCCGTCGGTGTAGCCCGCGAGTTTGCCGCCAGGGGTGAGGTTCTCGGTGGAGACCTGACCCATGAAGCCGAAGCCTTCGTCTGCCGCCATGTTCCAGCCGCCTGCGAGTGGAAGCGCATGATCCACGCCGTGGCAACCGACACAGCCGATGTTGGCGATGTACTCGCCGCGTGCAATCTGCTCGGGCGTGGAATCCACTTTGAGGTCGGGGGCGGAAGCGGCGCTCGGCGAGTAGACGGTCATCATCCCCTTGATCCCAAAGAACGAGACGGCGGCGAAGACCAGGGTGAGCAGTCCCGCGCCCAGCCCGCCGAGAATCTTGACCCACATCCGCTGGGCTTTGACCGCGCGGTAGGTGAGGCGTCCGAAGAAAAAGGTGATGGCAAGAACGATGAGTAGAACGAGCAGGTTTACGAACATGTGAAATTCTCCTTTGGTGACATTTTTGTACCGCAAGATTCATCTTGCGTTTCCTCAGGGGCAAAATGAATTTTGCGCCTGAGGTGGATCAAATACCTTCCGAACCAAGAACCTTCTTGGACAAACTGTACACAACCAGCACAATCCCGCCCGCGAGCAGACCGACGAGCGCCGCCAGCCCGCACAGGATCGCGCCGAGAAATTCGGAAACCTTCTTCATGCCGTCTCTCCTTTGGCGAAAAGAACCCGTCCCAGCCAGATGCTCCAGATGGGAAGGAGGATCAGCCAGCCCAGGGCGCTGACCTGAGCAATGTTCTCCATCAAGGATGCGTCGGCTGGAGAATCAATGCGATTCAAGATTCCTGGAATGTTCAGAAAGCCAAGCGCCATGATCCCGCCCGCGATCTGTCCGAGGAGGGTCAGTCCGCGCGGCAATAGGTCGGAGAGGCGGGCAAGACGATTGAAGGAATAGAGCCACGCGCCAAGCAGGGCAAAACCCAAACCCATGAACAATCCCGCCAGGAAGTAGCCCGTGACTTTGAAAATGACGAACGCCGAGCCGATGGATGTAACCAAACCGCCAACGATGGCGACCGCCAACATCGCCTGGCTCAGTTTGGGCGACTGGGGACGAAACATGGGATTCAACATCCATGCCAGCGCCGCGGACAGAAGCGCTTCCAGGGCGATGGACAGGTCGTTGAGCGGTCCCCAAAAGCCACCAACGCTGAAGAACAGGGCAATGGCGATAAACCCGACGAGAGTTACCATGCCGATCGCGACTGTCAAATTACGGATTGCGCGTGAGGGAAGATTTTCCATTGAGACTATCCTTCCAGCGCCTTCTTCAAGGCTTGCATGGTGTCGTCCATTTGCTTGTCCATCTGGCTTTTCATCATGCCTTCGGCGAGTTTGAACAAGCCGCTGAATTCGCCTTCCCCGAAGATGGTCACGAGCGTGCCGCCGCCCTCCGCTTTAAACGAGAACCCGCCATGCATGGAGACGGGCGCGTCCACGGTTTTGTATTCATAGCGCGCGGGCGGATCCCAGATGGTGACCTCGGATTTCATCTCCATTTTTTGCCCGATGAATTTCGAGACGAACATGTACTGTGTCCCGACGCGCGTCGCGCCTTCGGTCAGGATTTTGGATTCGACGAATCCGACCATCCATTTGGAGGCGTTGCTGAAGTCGGTGGCGAAGGCAAATGCCTTCTCAGGCGTGCAATTGACGTGGATTGATTTTTCGAGTTTCATGAGATTTCTCCTTTTTGATGTGTGTTTTTCAAATTCGACGTTAGAGAACGTCGCCTACGCGTTTCGCAACCAGATACGTCCAAGCCAAATCAACCAAACTACATTCAACATGTAGAGCGAACCGCCGATCCAGACGAGGGGGTGATTCTCCGCAATAATGCTGGATGCGCTTGCCAATGCCCCGCCCGCGTTGGCGATCACGCCGACGATGGTCAGCCCGTTTGGCAGTGACTGTTCCCGCCGCGCCTGCCAGTTATAGATAAGATAGACGAGGGAGAGAATGGCTGTTGACAGGATGGCGGAAACGGGCGTGGACTCGAAGACTCCCGCGTCGGCGATGTACAGAATCTGCACGGTCGCCATATACAAGGCTGCCAGAATCCCAATCGTCAACTGCGCGGGGCGGGGTCGCGCCATGCTTTTATCCAACCCTGCCAGGACGAGCGGATGTAACAGGTACATCAACGCAGTGGCAAGATCGTTGGGTATTTTCACCTTGTCCCAGCCCGCGTTGACGCCGATGCCAAACGTGACGATGGTGAGCAGGGTGAGGATGGCAACAGTCAACGCAGACCAGCCCGCGAGACGGAAGGAGTTTGTGTTCATTGAGATTCTCCTTTTGTGTTTCGCAACCAGATACGTCCAAGCCAGAAAGCCCAGACGATATATGCGATGACAGCCGCCAAACCACCGATGTAGGTCAGCGGATGATTCTGCCCGCCAATGATGAAACCCATGATCGTCAACACGTACCCTGCTCCCGCAACGATTCCCCATATCGCCAATTTTCGTGAGAATGATTTATGGGTGTAGGCAAAGGCGTTGAATGCGATCAACGATAGTCCCACCACACCATACGCGAACGGAACAGGGACGGCTGTTTGCTCGTATGTGATGACTTTGAATACCAGCAAAGCCTGGAGAATCGCCGCAACCAACATTGCGATAATTCCAATGACGAGCGCTCCCAGGCTTGCGGCGGAAGCGTGGGAACGAAGCAGTTGATATAGCGCAAACAGAATCGGGATAATCGCCAGCGAGCCAATGACGGAGATCGCGTCATTGATGACTCCAAACAGACCGCCGACCATGAAGAAGCCGATGATCGTTACGAAACCGAGGAATGTGGCAATCGCGCTCAGAATGGCAGACCAGCCCGCGAGACGATAGGGGTTTGTGTTCATTGAGATTCTCTTTTTTGTATTTCATTCACCGACGCCGATCACCCGAGCGCCATCGTGACGACGGTAATCACCAGCAATACTGCACCCCACAACCCGGCCTGGCCAAGCCGTTTTTGCAACGCTTGTAATTGCGCGAGTTGCTCCGGCCTGGGCGGCCCGCCCGCCGATTGCATTTCCTTCGACAAGGCTTCCATGCGCGCGGCAGTCGGCGCGGTGACCGTGCCGCCAAGGATCGCCGCGGCGATGCCAGTCATCGCGCCAATCGTAATGATTGAACCTGACGAGGTGAAGACCCAGGCAGACTGCAAGCCGCCTGTCTTAATCCAATAGATTGCGATCCCGGGGAGTGTCGTCAGAATTGCGGAAAGCGAAATGGTTTTCGACATGCCTCGTTTACCGAGAACAAACTGGACAAACTTGCCGCCTTCGGGTCCGATTGCGCGCGCGGCGGGCATCAAGAAGGCTGTCGTCACAACTGCCGCGCCAACCCAGAAGGTGCCGGCGAGGATGTGAATAAATCGAAGTACGATATAAAGGATGTTCATTTTGATGTTTCTCCTTTTCGAGTCATAAGATAGACTGCTTCGCCGCCGATGTATCCGCTTGGGAAAGTTCGTTCGACGAGTTTCTCGATGGCAAAATACGGACTGAAGTCGGCTTCCACTTCGCCGGGTTGCATCGGTTGCATTCCGCCAATCAGCCGATGAAGCGATTTCTCCCACCAACGCAGAGACCATTGATGGACGTAGATAATGAAGCGGCTATGGGCGTGAGTCAACGGCAAAACATTGCGGAGATACGCCTGTCGGTCAGGCTGGGTTAAGTCGTCGTACACGCCCCAATCCACAAGGAAGTCGAATGATCCGTGGACGCGCTTCAAATCGGTCAGGTCATCCTCGATCCAGTTGACCGTGACGCCCGCGGCCGCGCCGCGCTGTTGGCAAAGGGCGATAGCGGCTGACGAGTAGTCCGTTCCTGTTACATCGAATCCGCGCTGCGCCAGAAAGATCGCGTTGCTCGCTGTGCCGCAACCCAGGTCAATTGCTTTGCAGGGCTTGATGCGTCCGCTTTCCACGGCTTCCACCAGTTCCTTGCGCGGACCGAGGTCCCAGGGCGCGCGGGCGTAACGGTAGATCCATTCATAGAAGAGTTTCATGACGTAATCTCTTGTCTTATTTTAGGGCTTCCGCTTTCGAACTGCGTTTCAAGTACATTCCGATTGCCGCGAGGGCGATCAATCCGCTGAGAAAGGTTGCCCAATGCGAAAGGGTGTTTGGAACCCACACGCCCTGGCACGGCGACGGGCAGAAGATAAGCGCGTCGCTGATTCCGCCGAGCGTGGGAATCACGCTTGCCAACGCCGCCGCGATCAATCCGCGCGGGTTGCCGCGCGCCGCCGTCAGCAGGCCCCATTCCCAAGCGATGTTGATGGCAAGGAGCGCGACCAGCGCCATCATCAGCGCGCTTGTTCCCCATTTCTTGTCAACCACAATCAGAGCCAGCGCCGCGTAGGGCTGGAAGATCAAGTGCGCGATCGCGCTCAGGGTTATGACACGGTTCAGGTTCATGGTTTATCCCTTTCGTTCAAATATTCATGCGGACTTCCGGAACAGGCTGGCTGTCATCTTGGATGCAGAATGATCACGGGCATTGTTCGGTCGGTAAACGTTTCATACGATTTGAAGATCGGCTGCTCTTTTGTGAGTATGAGCCACAAGCGGGCGCGCTCCTCCTCGCTGGCCTCGCGCGCTACAACCGCCTCGGTCATGTCCCGAACCTGCACTGTCGCTTCGGGACATGATTTCAAATTGAGGTACCAAAGTGGAGGCTTATCAGCGCCCGAGTTTGAAGCCACGATGACAAAATCGGCTCCATCCTGGTAATACATCAACGGATGCGTGCGTTGGATTCCGCTCTTGCGCCCCGTTGAAGTCAGCAAAAGCACATTGAGATTACCCCCAGGCATTTTGTTGCCGAATGCGCCGCCAGTGAGTTTGTACAACAGGCGATGTAAACGATAAGGCGTAAATTTGCTAAATCTCGCAGAAAATTCTGTGAATATATTTTTGCTTGGCTGAGCCATTTCATTTCTCCTTTTGCAAGAAAAACGTTGAGTCGTCTTCGGACGAATCCTTCATCCACTTTTCGAGAAACGCGGTGAGTTCTTCCAATTTCTTGAATCCGATACGCGCCTCCTTTTGCGAGCCCTGCAAACTGAACCGCCTCGATCAGCCCGGGCCGACTACCGCGTACATCTGGAATGCCATCAACGCGATCCTGGTCAAGGTTACGACTCGATTTAGCCTCATGGTTTTGCTCCTTTTCGTGTCATCAAATACACCGCCTCACCACGGACAAAACCGGAAGAGAAGGCACGCTCGATAATTTTTTCAATGGTGAAATGAGGGCTGAAATCGGCCTCCACTTCGCCGGGCTGAATATCTTCTTCCAAGAATCATCCTTGATATTCGGACAGGTTCGGTGTGAGTGACCAAACCTGTCCGAATCCATTAGACTACCTGCTCACGCTTTGCCTTTTAAGAAATGCATGCCCAGCCGCACCGACCAGATGATAAAAGGCACGGTCAAAATAAGATTCAGCAGCCCAAAGATATCGGCGTTGGCGCCAGCCATCAGCGCAATGCCAGCGATCACTGCCACGACCCCAGTCACGATAGCCAAAACGCCGAGGCCATTGGGATAGCGCGAACTGTTGCGTTGTAACCAGCCGAAAATAACAAACCCAATACCATAGACCACCGTAAAAGGTCCCCAAATCGGTGTGATATTCGTTGGATCGAGGAACAAACTCCAAATGGTCAGAGCGCCCAGCAAGACGAGGGCAAGGAGCGCCAACATCGCTGACTCAGCGCGCAGATCTACGTAAAGCACGATGAGGGCTACCACGAGCAAGAGCGAGCTAACGGCATATATAACCATCACCAAAATGCCGGTAATTCCAGCGAAACCCATGCCGAGCGACAAAACATACAAAATGGCGTTGGCGATGGCGGCGATGCCGCCATAACGAAACAGGTTATTGTTCGACATTTTATTTCTCCTTTTGTGAAATTATTGTTGAATCATTTTCGGACGAATCCTTCATCCACTTTTCGAGTAACGCGGTGAGTTCTTCCATATTCTTGAATTCGAAACTCGCCTCCTTCCGCGAGTCCTGCAAGCTGAACCGCAAGGGTACGCGCCGTCCTTCAAATGGAATGATCTTCACGCCACCGCAGTGGCTTCCAATTCGATCATCATTTCTGGAAAAGCCAGCCGCGCCACCCCCACCAGGCAACCGGTGTGACGACAACCCGCCTCGGCGAGGCGCGTGATGAAGGCGTCATAGTTCTCCAGAAATCTATCCACATCGGTCGTGAAGATGTTCAAGCGCACAATGTCCTTGAACTCGAACTTCGATTCCTGGAGCAGGGTCTCCAGGTTGTCGAGCGCCAGCGTGATTTGCGCGCGCATATCGCTGGGGTGCATGGGCGCGCCCTGGTCGTCATTGGCGGCCTGCCCGGAGCAGTAGAGCGTGCGTTGCGCGCCGCTTACTTCGTTGGCTTGGACATATCCAAATTCGTCCTGCCATTTCCATGGGTTGATAATTTGCCTTTCCATGTCTGTCTCCTTTGGTGATGATTCGATTTTTGATGTTTCGGAAGAATCTTTCATCCATTTTTCGAGAAACGCCGTGAGTTCTTCCAGGTTTATAAATCCGATACGCGTCTCCTTCCGCGAATCCTACAAACTGAACCGCCATGCCGCGTGACAGCCTTCCGCGTCGCGCTCCTCCCACAGGAGCAGGACGAAGTGGTGATAACGAGGCGGGCGGGCTTGCAAAAAATTAGGCATAACCTTCGGCGATCCATTTCCATCTTGTCTTATCTTTCCGCATTGTACAAACCCATCGTTTAGGAATCATTTATTGAGGGCAGACGAAAAGATTCCATCCTCCCCGATTCGCGTTGGGGAGGATGGAGGATTGCTGCCTTGTCCTTTGGCGGGTGATTTCACAGGCAGCGTTTGAAGGAAGGCAATCAGGTAGGCAATATATTGCAATGACCAGCCAAAGTTCAATCCTACGGGCATCGGCGCACCAAGTTGACCGAAGGATCCCTTCGGACAATTTTTTTGTTTTTTTGGAAAGGCTGTTTTGCGGGCAGGCTCTGAACAAGAATTGCCCGCATGGTGAGACCGTCCAGACCGATTAGACCGGACAGCCTCACCAATCAAATTAAAAAATGCGCGATTATGGTTTGGGCAACACCACCAGGTCGGCTTGCATGGAGGGCAGGTGAACGCCGCATGTGATTTTGAAGATTCCAGCTTTGTCGGCAGTAAAGGTCATACGCGTGATTTGCCCGCGATAGACCACATCGCTGATATCATAGCCTGCAATGCTGACAGGATGCTCTGCGCCGTTGATGCCGATGATCTCGAGCGTCACAATGTCGCCCTGATAGACAACGATGGTGCCCGGATCCCATCGGTATGTCTCCACTTCCCAACGGCCATCAGCGTTCGGCTCTTTGAGAATGTAGCCACCGCCTTCGGGAAGCGGTTCTGCCGGGAATGGCTCCTTGTCAATGGTCTGTCCGCCTTTCGGTTCCACAGCGGCCATATAAATTGTGCGTTCAACGGGCGCAGACGACGATTGCCCGCCGCACGCTGCCAATGCCAGCGCCCCGACGGCTACGAGAAGAAAAAGTTTTTTGATCATGATAGTGTTCTCCTTATGTGATTGAATGTGACTTTATTATCAGGCTCAATTCCTTTGGCGGGAATAGACCTGCGCCGCAACTTTGGCGAGACGTTCGGCGCGGGAAATTAAGACCTTAGTCCGTAATCGCATCAAGCCTTGAGTGATAGAATCCAGTCAAACAGGAAATCCCATGTTCACTTTCAGCCGCTTTAATCTTTCACGCCAATTCTTGTTGGTCTGTTCATTCATCCTGCTGATCGGGATGATCGTTATGGGGACGTGGGTGGGTTGGCAGATCAAGATCGGCGTCGCCAACCGCACAGCGGCGATAACAGCCCTTTACGTGGACAGCTTTATATCCCCCCATCTTCAGAGCCTGGCATATATTGATAAATTGAACGTCGAACATCTCGCCTCGCTGGACGCGCTCCTGACGAACACACCCCTCGGTCAGCGAATTGTTACCTTCAAGGTCTGGGGAAGTGACGGAACGATCCTGTATAGCAGCAATCCAACCCTCATCGGACGGAAGTTCCCTATCACTCCCGAGCTTGCGCGTGCCTTCACAGGCGAAGTACAAACTGAGATCAGCGATCTGACCGAACCGGAAAACGAGTTTGAACGCGGGCAATGGTCACGGCTGATCGAAACCTACGCGCCCGTTCGCAAGGCGGGAACAAGCACCATTGTGGCCGTGTCCGAGTTTTACCAGACCACCGTCGAACTCGATGAGGAAGTGCGCCGCGCCCAGATGACCAGTTGGCTGATCGTGGGCAGCGCGACCCTGCTCATGTACCTGCTTCTCGCGGGACTGGTCGGCCGCGCCAGCAACACCATCCTTTCCCAGCAGGGCGAACTTCAGGAAAAAGTGATACAGCTCTCTGCGCTTTTGGCTCAAAACGAACAACTGCACAACCGCGTCAGCCGGGCCGCGTCCCGCACCGCCGCCCTTAATGAACGTTTCCTGCTTCGCATCTCCGCAGACCTGCACGACGGACCCGGACAGGATCTAAGCCTGGCACTGTTGCGTATTGGAGAGCTCGCAGACACCTGTGAGGCTTGCGCGATCAGGATTTCGAAGAGGCGCGTGCTCAGCCGCGACTTCAGCACGATCCAATCCGCCCTTCAATCCGCCCTAGATGATTTGAGAGCGATCCTGGCGGGTTTGCGCCTGCCAGAGGTGGAAGAACTCTCTTTGGTCGAAACCGCCGAGCGCGCCGTGCGCGATTACGAACGCAAGACCACCCGTACCGTCTCGTTGACTCTGAGTGACATCCCCGCGCAGACGCCGCTGGCGGTAAAGATCACTCTCTATCGCATCCTGCAAGAATCGCTCTCCAACGGATTCAAACATGCCCGCGAAGCGGCCCAATCGGTGAATCTCTCCTGCGCTGATGGACAATTGGTCGTGGAAGTTTCCGACAACGGCGCGGGATTCGATCCGCAGGTCAAGACCACAGACGAGCATCTCGGCCTGATGGGAATGCGCGAGCGCGTTGAAATTCTCGGCGGCGCATTCGAAGTGGAAAGCGCCCCGGGTCGTGGCGCCACCGTTCGCGCCCGTCTGCCGCTTGCCACTATGGAGCATGAAAATGAGTGAACCCATTCGCGTCCTGGTCGCGGACGATCATCCCCTCTTTCGCGAAGGCGTCGTGCATTCCATTGCGGGAAAGTCGGGCATCAACGTGGTCGGACAAGCCTCCACCGGCGAGGAAGCCCTTGCCCTCGCCCGCAACCTCCTTCCCGACATTGCGCTGTTGGATATCGCCATGCCCGGGCAGGGCGGGCTGGCCGCCGCGTCCGCGATTGCCGTTGCATGCCCAGTGACGAAGATCGTGATGCTCACCGTATCCGAGCACGAAGACGACTTGCTGGCCGCGTTCAAGGCCGGGGCGCGCGGCTACGTTCTCAAAGGCATCTCGGCGCGCGATCTCGTGAACATCCTGCGCGCGGTGGCCGCGGGCGAAGTGTATGTCTCGTCCTCCCTCGCCGCGGGAATGTTGTTGGAAATGACGCACAGCCGCCCGCCGGATCCACTGAGCGATCTCACCGAACGCGAACGCGAAATATTCCAACTGCTGGCCAAAGGCCTGACCAATCGCGAAATCGGTGAGCGCATGCACCTGGCCGAAAAAACCATCAAACATTACATGACCAACGTAATGGGAAAACTGCACGTCCGCAGCCGCGTGGAGGCCGCGATCCTGGCAG
>Ga0194126_10004252_pt1 | contig 21996 bp, 25 predicted proteins | sample TA2KigC150mmetaG_FD_148641 | JGI IMG/M metagenome (GOLD analysis project Ga0194126, IMG submission 148641) | Freshwater microbial communities from Lake Tanganyika, Tanzania - TA2015035 Kigoma Deep Cast 150m | ecosystem: Environmental > Aquatic > Freshwater > Lake | place: Tanzania: Lake... | reverse complement strand
AAAGAAAATATGGCAACATAGTGATGGTTCGAGTTGTTGATTCAATTGATGCGATGACTGCTGACTGGACAAGACTGCCTGATGGTCTGCTTGAGAAAATCAGCAACAGAATAACAAATGAGATAAACGATGTTACATGGGTCACTTATGTGATATCAAGCAAGCCGCCTGCAACAATTGAACCACAATAAAATTATTGATAAATAAAAAATGAGTTAGGTTATGCTGGCGTTGAACCCCAGCCACGAGCAATCAATGTTTCTACACTAGAAGATTTTACACAAGCTGCAGAACCAGTTGATGTCTTGATGATAAGCTGCAAGCCTTCATTACAAACTACATCTGATGCTTCTACGCCTTCAGCCATTTGCTTTTTTGGAGATTTTATTTCTGTGGTTGCCATCATTTCCTCTTCCATCATCATTGTGTCGTAGGCCAGCTCTTCATCGGTTGTTTCCTCTTCTGTCATTGTTTCTTCAGCACTTGCTTCATCTTCGCTCATTGATACCTCTTCTGACATTTCTTGTGTTGTTTCTGCCCCTTCTGTGGTTGTCTCTTCTTCAGTTGGTGGTTCTTCCTGACCTATTGCCATCAAAGTAGGATTTGCCACCAATACCAATAGGAGAATAGACAGTATGGTTGTTGTAATATTCAAGTTAGAACATGGTGATAATTGCTCTGTATTTAATCTTCACTTTACTTACTGCATTGTTCATATTATACAAAGGAAAATTGTTGCTATAGGAGACTGGCTCCAATTACTCCAGCAGAGTCTCCAAGCTTGTTTTTTAAAATTGGCGTATCTGTCAAATCACTAAACACATTTTTGTAAACTAGACTTTTTCCTTCATCATACAAAAATGGAATGTTTGAGAGTCCACCTCCAAGCACTATAGCATCAGGATCCAATATGTTAATTACATTTGCAAGTCCGATTGCAAAATTTTCTAAAAACTCGTTTTTCCACTCTTTTGCCTTTGTGGTTGAAAGATTTTCAATTATTATAGGCAAAGGTTGAGATTTTCCTGTGAGCTCTTTCCAGCGTTTTTCAAGGGCAGGTCCTGAGATGTAGGTTTCCACACAGCCAGATTTTCCGCAGTAACACTTGTTTCCCTGCGGTCTTATGATGTGATGACCCCACTCACCTGCAATATTTGATCTTCCGTGATGTATCTTGCCATTTATCACAATTCCGCCGCCTACTCCTGTACCCATTATTACACCAAATACAACATCATAGTTTTTTGCAGCACCAAGCTGTGCTTCTGCCATGGCAAAGCAGTTTGCATCATTTTCCATCGAGACTTTTTGTCCAAATGTTTTTTCAAGATCCTTTTGCAGTGGCATTCCAATAAGACATTGTGTATTGCTATTTTTTATCAGACCAGTTTTTTGAGAGATGACTCCTGGAGTACACACGCCAACTGTTGCTTTTCCAGATGCCTTTGATTTTAGATCATTTACAAGCGTAGAAATAGTTTCTATGATCTTTTTGTAATCTTGGATTGTGGAAACTCGCTTTCGCTCAATTATTTTAAGACTTTCATCAAGCAAGATTCCTTCAGTTTTTGTCCCTCCAAGGTCTATTCCTATTTTAAACACAAATAGGAAACAATATGGTATGTTTTGAATTTTTCAGATTTGATTATAATATTTTAAAATTTTTTATAATCTAGTGGCCGCCAGGCATGCCGCCGCCACCTTTGTTTGCAGATATTGCAATTACATCATCAATTCTTAGAATCATACATGCTGCCTCTGTTGCGGACTTGATTATTTGCTCTTTTACAGCAACTGGCTCTATGATGTTAAGTGATAACATGTTTTCGACTTTTTGCTCTCTTGCATTTATTCCTGCCCACTTTTGTCCCTGGCTTTGTCTTGCTCTAAGGTTTACCATAGTATCAATTGGATCCATTCCAGCATTTTCTGCAATGGTAAGTGGAATTACTTCTAGTGCCTCTGCAAACTTTTTGATTGCAAGCTGCTCTCTTCCTTCAAAACCATCTGCCCATTCATTTATTCTGCCTGCCAGATATGCCTCAACTGAGCCACCGCCTGCAACAATTGCTGGCTTTTCAATTACGTCCTTTACTACCATCAGTGCATCATGCATTGACCTATCTACTTCATCAACAACTCTTTGAGAGCCGCCACGTAGTAGAAGTGAGACTGATTTTGGATTTCTACACCCTTCAACAAACACCCACTTGTCAGACTCTACCTTCTTTTGATGTACATTTTCTGCTGAACCAAGATCATTTTCTGTTAAATCTTCTAAATTAGTAGTAATTGTAGCACCGCATGCTTTTGAAAGCTTTGACATGTCGCTTTCTTTTACTCGTCTTACTGCAAGTATTCCATATTTTGCAAGATAATGCTGTGCAATGTCATCAATTCCTTTTTGACAGATGACTACGTTTGCTCCAACCTTGTGGATTTTTTCTACCATTTGTTTTATCATTCTTTGTTCCTCTTCAATGAACATCTGCATTTGTGTTGGATCAGAAATTCGAATCTCTGCACTCATCTCAGTCTTTTCTATCTCAAGTGGGCAGTTTAGCAGTGCAATTTTTGCACTCTGAATTTTTGTTGGCATGCCGCTATGAACTACTTCTTTGTCAAGAACAATTCCCTTTATCAAACTGGAATCCTGAATTGAGCCACCTGCCTTTTTTTCTACTTTAACGTTATCAAGATCAACAACATGCTTTTCTCCATGTTTTTCTGCAATTCTCAGTATGGCGTCAACTACAAGTTTTGAAAGACTGGGGCTATCTTCTGAAATTAATTTTGATTCCATACTTGTTCTTGCAACTTTGATCAGCTCTTCTGTTTCTTCAGGCTTTACTGGCTTGGCAATTTCGGTTAGTATTTCAAGTGCCTTTTCTGCTGCTGCCTGAAATCCTTCTACTATGACTGAGGAATGTACGTCTTTTTTTAAGAGATCTTGTGCTTTTGTAAGTAAAGAGCCTGCAAAAACAACAGATGATGTAGTTCCATCGCCAACCTCGTTGTCAATTGCCTTTGAGATCTCAACCATCATCTTTGCTGCTGGGTGCTGAACATCAATTTCTTTTAGAATTGTAGCACCATCGTTTGTAATTGTAACATCGCCTAATGAATCAACAAGCATCTTATCCATCCCTCTTGGGCCAAGGCTTGTTCTTACCAAGTCTGCAACAAGTTTTGCAGCCATGATATTATTTGCCTGTGCATCTCGTCCCTTTTGCTGAAGTGCACTCTCTTTTAGGACTAGAACAGGTCCCTGAGGGGTTTGCTGAATTGATGCCATCTAATTTTCAGTTCAATTTTCTTATGACCCATTATAATATCTTTAGCTTAAAACTGGAAGGTAGGATCTTTTCTTTACATCAACTAGACCGCTATACAAAATTCGAATATCAGGCAACGCAAGAAAAGACAAAAATAGAGGTATAAGATGCGGCTTTGAAAATCTGCAGCCAGAATCTACTATCGTGGAGTTTAGATTTACAAAATTGCTTGATACTTTCTCAAAGGGATCTGTTGAGATTATTCCACCAAGCTGCATTGGCATGCTTGCAAGCGCATTTCCATTATTTACTACAGTCATGCCACCCTGTGTTTTTATCAGATTGTTTGCTGCAACTGCCATATCTTGTTCATTTGAGCCAATTACAATCAGATCATTTTCATGAAATGTCCATGTTGATGCAAATGCGCCTATCTGTGCTCCAAAGTTTGTCAAAAAGCCAACAGTTTGCTTTTTTGAGCCATATGTCCTGTCAAATGCTGCAACCTTCCATACATCCTTATCAGGTGAAGCCAAGACATTTCCATCCTTTGTTAAAAGCTCAGCTGTGCCTTTCTCTGTGACAATTTCTGTCTTTAGATTTATCGTGTTGACATTTGCAGTTGCAGTCTTGCATTTTACAACAAAATCATTTTCTGAGAATTTTTTTAACTTTACAGTTTTTTTTATCCACTTTGGAATAGTGTGTTTTTTTATCTGTGTTACAATGCTGCCGTTTGAAACTACGAGTTTGCCTCCAACAAAGACCTTGTGTGGTTTTAGCTCATCAAGGCTGTCAAATACCAAAATATCTGCTAGCTTGCCTGGTGCTATCCCTCCAAGATCACGACCCATGTTGTAATAGTCAAAGCAGTTTTTTGATGCCATTGCAATTGCCTCAATTGGCTCTACTCCAAGCTTTATGGCTTCACTTACACAATAGTTGATGTGACCATACTTGTCAATATCTGCAGGATCAAGACCATCTGAGCAAAACATCAACCTGTCTGTAAAAACATGGCTTGACAAAACAGATGGGATTATCTCTTTTATGTCACGTCTGATAGAGCCTTCTCTTACCATTATCCACATGCCTAGTCTGAGTCTTTCTATTACCTGATCATAATTGATTGGCTCATGGCAGGAAAGAATTCCAGATGAGACATAGGCGTTAAGCTTTTTGCCAGAGGCACCAGCTGTATGACCGTTTATGATGCAGTCATTATCAAGCATTGTAGATATTGTCTTCATTGTTTTAGAGTCTCGGTTTGTCACCTTTGTCCATGAAAATACCTCACCTAGTCCTAGAACAGATGAAAGTTTTATTGCAGCATTTGTCTGAGCTGCATCAAGTGTTCTGCTGTGGCTAAACTTTCTATCAACTGGAAGGCCACCTGGAACAACATTAAAGATTCGTATAGGAAGATTTGAGCAAAGGTTGAGAAACTCTCTAAAGCCGCGATATCCACACACACTTACAATATCAATTGGATCTGAAAAAAGCGATGTTACACCGCAGACAAGTGCCTTTTTTGCAAACTCTGAAGGCAAAACAAAGTGATCAATGTGAACATGCGGGTCTGCAAATCCAGGCGTGACATATTTTCCCTCAAGATCAATTACTGTAGTTTTTTCTCCTACTGTATGTGATGCATCATTTCCAACATATGCAATTCGTTGTTTTGAAATTGCAATATCTGTACTTGGTAAAATTTCGCGAGTATAGACATTAACAAGCGAGCAGTTTTTTAGTAAAAGTTCTGCCTTTGCATCACCCATTGCAACTGCGTTGATATCAGAAATAACAGATGACAATTTTGAATGCAACAAAAATAATGTGGATTTGCATTTATTATAGATTCAAAGCGATGTTTAAATTACCGACAAAGAGGTTTTTGCATATGAACATGCCAAAGGAAATAACTCGATACTGTCCTAAATGTAACAAGCACACAAAACAAAAGGTAACAGCATACAAGGCAGGAAAAAGAAGAGGTTCTGCCATAGGAGAAAGGCGACATGAAGAGGACAAGAAGGGATATGGTGGACAGAAATTTCCAAAATTGGCAAAACCTGCAAAGACAACAAAAAAGTTTACTCCAATCTTTACCTGTAGTGAATGTAAAAAGAAGTTCAGCAGGGAAGGAATTCGTGTAAGAAAAGTGGAGCTTGTTGCAGTATGAAAAAGGAACATATTGAAATTCCGCTACCAAATAGCGTTTTTCAAAAGGTTAGCTGTAAGGAATGCAATGAGGAAAACATTGTGTATTCACATGCATCAACTGAGGTAACATGCAAGTCATGTGGAAATGTCATTTCCCAGCCAACAGGTGCAAAGGCAAAAATTTTTGGTAAAGTTTTAGGAAGCGCCGAATAGTCTAAAGACTGGAAAGAAGCGCAAGATCCTCTTTTGTGTTTAGATTAAACGCAATCCTCTTGTCATCTAAGATAACATAACTTTCCTTGATACTATCAAGGCTTGATATTTTCCTTGCATTGACAAGCGAGATTCCTGTAAATGCACACTCTTTTCCTTCAAATCTTGTGGTATATTGTGATTTTATGTTACATGCATCAAGAAACTTTTTTGTTACAAGAAAGCTTAGCCAGACACTATCTGATTTTTGGTTTACAATTTTTTTTATTATTTGTTCATCAAGCAAAGGAAGATCACCTGATACCACAAGTACATAATCATCAAATGATTGCAGTACAACGTTTAGGTCTTTGACATATCCATTACCTAGAGTCTCAAAGACCTTGATTCCATTTTCTTCTAAAAGATTCTTTGTCTTTGGTGAGTTTTGGCTTGTTGCTGCAACTATTTGTGAAAAACAATTCGAGTTTTTTAGTGCATCAACTACATGAAGGATGACAGGTTTTTTGTATTTTAGCAAAAGCTTTTCCTCTGACAAGTCCATGCGGCTTCCTTTGCCGCCAGCCATCACAAGTCCAATCATATCGATGCAAAGATCAAAAGCGATGACAGTCTTGTTAGCTCATTTGTTGCGCCTAAAACATCGCCTGTGATTCCACCAAAGCTTCGAGTCGAGATAGCCAAAATAAAAAGCGTAATCGTGGTTCCAGCACCAAAGACAACCAATCCTGTAGTTCCCCCAAGCACAGCTAGTGGAATAATTGTAATTGCAAACGCTGCAAGCAGTCGTTTTTTGTCCTTCATTATTTGTACAAATGGCGAGTTAGAGCCAACCGCAGCAGACCTGCCCAAGCTTGCCTGCAAAACCATTGAAAACTTGGCAAAAATCTCGCTAAGTAAAATCGCATAAAAGATTTCAAATCCTCGAATCAGCGAAAGCGCAATAATCATGCCAACAAGACATAGCACCACTGCAACAATTCCTGCAGAGCCTGTTGAGACGTCTTTCATAGCCTGTAGTTTTCTTTCCTTTGTTCCTTTTACCATAAGGCCATCTGCAAAATCTGCAAGACCATCAGTATGGTGAATTCCAGTTACTAGTGCAAGACAAGCTACTACTAGTAACGCGACAATTAATGGCTCAAGAAAAAGTGACAGGCCAAAACCTATTCCGCCAACTCCTAGTCCTATTGCAATTCCAACAATTGGAAAAATGTACATGTATCTTGCAACAGTCTCAAGACTTGCGTTGCTTGATGGTATGATAGTCAAAAATGAAAATACTGAACCGATTTCTCTAAGCATGAATCCACCATCCAAGATATGATAAAATTACAATTATTGGAGCTGCCACTATCGCACAAAACAAAATCGATGTAAGATTCATCATCTTGATTGCAGCCTTTACATGTGATTTTGAAAACTCGAGACTTCCCTCGCCAAGCGAATAATGATCTATTTTCTCAAACCTTGCCCCAAGCGCACCAGCCAGTGCAGCCATTGGATAGCCGGCATTTGGACTTTCAGTATTTTTTCCATCACGTCTCATTATTTGGTATGACATTTTCCAGTTTTCTCCAAGTATCATTGCACTTAGGATCATCACAAGTCCTGTCAGTCTGGCAGGAATATAGTTGAGAGCCTTGTCACAGTTTGCTCCAAACCATCCAACATTTTTGAAAAGACTTGTCTTGTAGCCAACCATTGCATCGACTGTGTTTATTGTTCGGTACACAAATGCGCCAGGCAAGCCAAACAAGGCAAAGTAAAACAGCGAACCTGTAACCCCATCAACCGTATTTTCACTTACACTTTCAAGAACTCCAGATAAGATGTGATTTTTGTCAAGGCCTTTTGTGTCACGCTTTACAATCAGTGCTAGTTTTGACCTTGCTTCATCTAGATTTTCACGCTCAAGCGCATTTAATACTGCAATTGCGTGTTTTTCCATCCCCTTTATTGCAATTGTCGTTTTTAGCAAAACTCCGCCAACTGCAACTGTGATAAACAATCCAACATAGTATGGTGCAGACACGCTTTCAAGTGTGATTCCTAAAAGTACAAGAAATGATGCAACAATCGACGTTGCAATTAAGACAAGAGCTATGCCTCCAAGTTTTTCAAGTTTTGAGGAATTATTTTTTGTGAAAGGAACTAGTTTTGCAACAAGTTTTCCAATCCATGCTGTTGGGTGATATTTATTTTTTGGATCACCTAGCGTAAAATCCAAAAACAGCGCAAGAGCAACTATTAGAAGCGACTCTAGTATCATCTTATCATTCTCTCTATTTCTTTTATGTTTAGGTTTTTTTCTACTAATTTACTTAGCTTGTCAATCTCAGAGTTGATCTTTTCTAGGTTTTTTTTGTTCCAGACCATGTGCCTTGCCTTTACACCTAGCGAATCCTCCTCAGGCAGTGCAAACTTTGCAAGAGGGATTGTGCCAAGAACTGGTCTGCCAGTATTTTTTTTCAGTTTCTGAAATGCCGGTTTTAAAATATCAAGATCCCCTCTAAACTTGTTTATGACAAACCCTTTTACAAAATGTCTATATTTTTTTTCTAAAAGTGCCATGGCTCCAACTATACTTGCAAACGAGCCCCCCCTGTCAATATCTGTAACAAGCAAAACAGGTGAGTTTGCTTTTTCTGCAATTCTCATATTTGCAATATCATATTTTGATAAATTAATTTCAGATGGAGAGCCTGCTCCCTCTATTATCACAAAGTCATTGAACCGTCGAAGTTTGTTTAGAGAATGGATGCTTGCCGCAAGCCCCTTTGTGAGTGCAAACGTTTGATAGTATTTTGTTGCATGCATCTTTTTGTAAAACTTGCCATGCAAAAATACCAAGCTTTGATAGTGTCCAAGCGGTTTTAGTAGAATTGGATTGATATCAGGCGTGATTTCTGTACGTGCTGCAACTGCTTGGATTGCCTGTGCACGTGAAATCTCAAACTCGCTTGTCTTGTAGGAATAGTTTGACATGTTTTGCGATTTGAATGGGGCAACCTTGTAGCCTTTTTTTGAAAAAATTCTGCAAAGCGCAGTAACAAGCGTTGTCTTGCCAGCACCAGATGATGTTCCCTGAATCATCAGTGACTTCATTTGATTGACTCCAACGCTTTGATCAGCATAACATTTTCTTTGTGGCCCTTTACTGCAATGCGAATGTATTGATCATCTAGTCCTCTAAAGTTGCTACAGTCTCTGACAAGAATTTTTTTTGCAAGCAGTTTTTTTTGCAGTGTTTTTGATTTTATTTTTGATTTTATCAAAATAAAGTTTGTAGCTGAGCTATGACAGGAAAAGTTTGGCATTTTTGCAATAGAGTCAGAAAGATACTTTGACTCTTTTTTGATCAGATTTCTTGTTTTATCCAGGTAGAAGCTATGGCACAGGGCTGCACTTGCAGCCTTTTGTGCTAGTCCGCTTACATTCCATGGAATTTTTATTTTATTTAGAACCGAGATCATTCTCCTGCTTCCGAGGCCATAGCCTATCCTTATTCCTGCAAGACCAAATGACTTTGTTAGAGATCGTAGGACAAAGAGATTATCAAATTTTTTAATTACCTTTACAACCGATTCATTTGAGCTTGGGACAAGCTCAATAAAGCATTCATCAATGAAAACTAGAGTATTTTTTTTCTTGGCATTTTTTATTATCTCAAGCATTTTAGATTTTTGTATTAAGACTCCTGTTGGATTGTTTGGATTGCACAAAAAGATGCAGCCATTTTTTGGAATAATTTTGATAAAGCCATCAAGTGAGTCATTGAGATTCATTGTTTTAAAAAATGAAACTTTGCAGCCGGCAAGTTTGCATGCTGCCTCATATTCTCCAAAAGTTGGAACAGGAATCAAAATCGGAGTTTTTTTGCCAAGAAATGTCTTGCAAAAATTGTAAATTATCTCTGTTGCGCCGTTTCCTACAACAATCTGGTCCTTTGAAATTCCGGTATACCATTCAAGATGCGAGCGTAATTTTGTAGAATCAGAGTCTGGATAGACATCAAGTGAGTGTATTTCCTTTTTTATTGCCTTTTTGACTAGAGGCGGAAAGCCTAGCGGAGATATGTTTGAGCTAAAGTCAGTTACCGAGGAATCTGTGTTTTTTACCGAGTATAATCCGCCATGCTTGACTGGGAAATGGCTTGCTATGCTTTTTTCCAATCTAAATTTCATAGATTCAGAATACACACCTTAGGATTTATTGTGTTTTGGTATTTTTTCACTAAAGGATTATTAATTGAACTTGAGGAATTTTTGTTTGTGAAGAAAAGAGTAGCAATAATTGGTGTAACAGGCTCTGTAGGCCAGGAATTTGTAGTATCGCTAAAGGACCATCCGTGGTTTGAGGTAACACAGATTGCAGCATCTGAAAGATCTGCGGGAAAAAAGTTCGTTGATGCAATAAAGGATACTGCTAGCGGAATCACAAAATGGCAGGTTGGTGGCCAGATCCCAGAATATATCAAAAATATGATAGTACGATCAGTTGATGAGATAAAGGTAAATGAGCTTGATCTCATTTTTACATCCATTGAAAGCGGCGCTGCAAGAGAAATAGAGGAGCGCTTTGCAAAAGATGTTCCTGTAATTAGTACGTCGTCTGCTTTTCGATATGAGGAGGATGTTCCAATTCTTATACCAGGAATAAATGACGAGCAGGCAGAGCTAATCGATACTCAAAGAAAAAATAGAAACTGGAAGGGTTTTGTCGCGCCTTTGCCAAACTGCACGACAACAGGACTTGCAATAACAATGAAGCCACTTTATGAAAAATATGGGGCAAAAAGAGTATTGATGACATCAATGCAGGCAATATCAGGTGCCGGACGAGAGCCGGGCGTTTCTGCAATGGATGTTACAGACAATATCATACCATACATTCCAAAAGAGGAACAAAAGGTAAGGATAGAAACTGCAAAGATTCTTGGCAAGCTAAAGGATGGAAAAATAATTCCAGCCAATATCAAGGTTAGCTGTACCTGTACGCGAGTTCCAGTCCTTGATGGACATACAGAATCAGTCTTTGTTGAGACATCAAAGCCAATTGATCCAAAAACTGCAAAAGAGTCGTATGAGGAATATTCTAAAAAAATAAGTGTGGCTGGTCTTCCATCTGCACCACCAGATTACTATGCAGTCCATGAGGATCCGACACGACCGCAGCCTAGGATTGAACGCGAGGTAAACGACGGCATGACAACAACAATTGGTAGATTAGAAAGTATAGACCTGTTTGATAATGGAATAAAGTATGTGCTGTTCTCACACAACAAAAAGATGGGATCGGCAAAGGGTGCAGTACTGCTAGCAGAGATGCTATACAAAAAAGGCAAAATCTAGGTCAAAAATCATAAAAATTTCATTATATCTTTATTAATAATGTAATTCTTTACAGTTATTGCGGGATTTTAATGGCAAAAATCGATAATCTTGATCTAATTATTTTATCTGAGCTCAGCCAAGACGCAGCAATTTCTGTGCCAAAGCTTTCAAAAAAGATCAAGGTAAACCCGTCAGTTGTTTACAGTAGGATAAAGCGATTAATCAAACGAAAACTAATTGAGCGATTTACAATCGAGGTAAACAGTGCAGAGCTTGGCTATCATGTAAAGGCACTAACTGGAATAAACATGGATACAAAGTTACGTGATAATGTAATTGAGGAGCTATTCAAAATAGCTGGAGTGTCAGAGATTGCCGAAGTTACTGGAAGATTTGATGTTTTAGTTACAATGCATGCAAAAACACTTGATGAGATGCACAAGCTTTTATCTGAAAAAATTGGCAGAATACAAGGCATACAGAGCTCAGAATCTTTTATTGAGATGAAAACGCGTAAAAAGCCAATGCCGTTTATGCCTGAGTAGCATGCTACATTTAATTTTAGAAAGGATGGCAGTATAGCGTGGAAGAAAAGATGCAAAAGACAAAGACCGAGTCTCGCATCAAAGTATACTATGAGGTAACAAAGCCAAAGATCTGGTATCTCCTAGTTTTTACAACCTTTGCAGCTGCAATTACTGCATCAAATATTTATCAAGTTGAGATTTCGGCAGCTACTTGGGCCCTTATGCTCATAGGGGTAATTGCGGGCTCTGCTGCAGCAAACACGCTGACAAACTATCATGATAGAGACATTGATGCTATAATGGAGCGAACAAAAACCAGACCGCTTCCCTCAAAGCGGATTTATCCTCCTGAAAAGGCACGGGACTTTGGTCTTGTATTGGCTGCAATTGCTCTTGCGTGCTCATTTGGTCTTTCATATACTACAAGTTTCTGGCAGGGAATAATTGCAGGTTCGCTTATGGCCTTTGGTCTTGCTGATAATATCCTAGTTTACAGCTATACTCTAAAGCGCAGAAGCTGGACTAACATAATTTTAGGCGGATTTTCAGGCGGGGCTCCTGCAATGATTGGATATGTTGCAGTAACAATGGATGGTCTCTGGTCACTTGGGCTTATGATGGGTGCACTTGTTTTTGTATGGATTCCAATGCATATATGGGCGCTGACTTTACATTTTAAAGAAGATTATAACAAGGTAAATGTTCCAATGCTAACTGCTGTAAGATCTGAAAAAGCTTCTGTTAGGATAATAGCAGGAACTACACTTATGATGGTACTATTTTCTGTCGTTCCTTTCTTTTTGACTTTGGAAGATGGAAAACTAATGATGGGTCCAGTCTATCTATACACTGCAATTGCGTCAGGAGTTTTGATGGTAATTTTATCGATTTGGGTTATGGCAAAACCATCTGAAAAAGCATCATGGACTCTGTTCAAGTTTTCCAGTCCTTATCTTGCTGTCTTGTTTATCGCATTGATGGTTGACTCTGCATTATAATTTAGTTTCAACATTAAATGTAAACTGGCTTTTGTTTGTAATTAATTAGAACATCATTTATTCCATCAATAATACTTTGAATCCTAGGTACGCTGAATTTTTTTTCTGTGATTTCATTTTTAATTATATTTAGATAATGTAATTTTGTTTTTACAGTCTTGAGTCGCTTTGTTTTTGATAAATCAGAATTTTTAAGATCAGAAAGATTAGCTGCAATATCACATAACTTGATTAGTTTTGCCTCAAATGGTGCACTTTTTAGTTGCTTTACATATTGGGACTCTCTTTCTTTTTTAGGCAATTTTGTATCCTTTGAGAGTGATGAGACAAAAATTGCAACATCACGTCCAAACTGCTCAAAAATATCATCAAAGCTTGTGTTTGTGTCTTCTATGGTATCATGAAGCCAGGCAGCACAAAGAACATCCTCATTTACAATTCCGATGTTTTTTAGTCTGCTAACTACAGACTCTAGATGTGCAGCGTAAGGTGTAGCTCCATCTTTTCTAGTCATTTTGGAATGTTTTTCTTTTGCAAATAATTCAGCTTTTTCTAGTTTTGTCATGGGTGGTTTTGATATCAACTATTCAAATTCTTAACCAACATTTGTATTATTTTGAATCAAGAAAAAAATCCAAATTCTGATGATTTTCCAATCTCAATTACAAACCATTAAATGTAATCAAAATGACCAAGTGCGTGAGCAAGCAAAAGGCTTTAGATATTTTATCTCAATTCAGGGATCGCAAGCAAAAAAGACTTGAGACCATTAATCAAAGCATCCCTCAGTTTACAACATCTGAATCAAAAGATAACGTAATTTTACTTAGAAATACAGTTCAAGGCGAGCTACAAATCCTTGATGAAGTAATTTCTGAGCTTAAAACAGACCAAAGCTAGTTCAATACGCGTCTCGTTTTGATTGGCTAGCCAACAGATCAACTTTAGCAATATCGTGGACTTATATGACCTGAAATAGATAATCATTCTATGGTACAACTACACGTTTCTAATGAAACAATGCTGCGGATGAAAAAGATAGTAGGAATTGACCATGTAAAAGATGGCGACTATCTTGTTAACGAAATGATTGATATTTTAGAAAAGAAAAACAAGAAGTAGATTATACCTAAAGCTTAATTTTTTTACAAACAAAACTTATCTTTATTTAGAATTATCATCGGATCATGCCAGCTGATATCAAGACAATTGAAGAGCTAAAACAAAAGATAACAAATCTTTCTCTCGATGGGGAAAAATCAAAAAAAAATTCTTGAGTTAATCAGTCAGTTTGAAATTGAGGCAAAAAACAAAAAAGATGGAAAAAAACTACGAAAGATTTTGTTGGATGTTAGTGCAATCAACGTACGTGCGGGTAGCTTGGTGTTTGACTATTCTGAAAACTATGGTCTTCTCTCAAAAATGGTTTAGTAAAATAATTTTAATTTTAAATAGAACAATGTGTATTATCATTATCAGCACCAAAAATTATGATGAGTTTTGTGATAAGATACTAGGGCTAGATAAAAAAATTAGATTTGCAGGAATTTATGATGCACCACGAGTCTATGGAAAGATGCAGGAAGGACTAACATCATATCTTAGCCCATTTGAGACTGAGACATCACCAATCAGGCGCTATATAGATGGAAGGCACGTCTCAAGTTTTAGCAAAAAATTGGAGCGCCAGTTTTTGCATTAACAAAATATGAAAAAGTTTACCGCGTAACTATGATCTTTGAAGGCGAGAAAATTCTTTGCTTTAGCGCAGAAAGTGATGTGAACATAATTGGTTTAATCGATAATGTGATGAAGCTAAGAGACGAAGCCCTAAAGACTTGATTATTGAAAACAACCCAATATCAAAATAGAAGATTTTGTGTGGAGGCAGTAAAAAATGGGACGGCCTGCCTCCACTTAATGGTCAAGGCACTAACTAGTGACATTAGTTTGAAATTTTTCTTATAAAGAGTTACGTAGGAATTATACGCGAGTCTCTAAAGCGCATAAAGTACAAGAAGAATGTTTATTTTTTGTATGATGAAACCCTTTCCATGTTAAAAGTTGAGGAAATAATTCGAAGCTCAAAACTATACGATGTACAGAGGGCCCTCGCAGATCTTGGCATACCTACATTCTCATCTTATGAAGTAAAACTTTCAGGAATCCTCAAGGGTCATTCTGGATGGCGAAACAAGACAAGTGACTTTATCCCAAAATCAAAAATTGAGATCCTATGCAATGACGGCGAACATGATAAGATAGTAAATGCAATTTTAGAAGCTGCAAAGACTGGCGATAAAGGAGATGGCATAGTTTTTGTCTACCAAGTAGACAAACTGGTAAAAATTAAGAATGGCCAAACTGGAGAATCTGCTCTCAAGTAAATTTTTTAGGTTTAAAATTATATTAGATGGTTGCTGAGGCATTATATGAAAAAGGAATATGTTGTAAAGAGCATAGACGCAGCACCAGATGGTAAGCCATATGTTCTGGTATCTTTGATGTCGGCAAAAGAATTAATGGATAATTCCTCACCCGTTTCACCTTTTGGCTCAAAGGTTATGGGGTTTAGCAACATGAATGACATGGTAAAGGAGCTAAACAAGATGTTTACAGGAATGGGCGGCATGCCTGGCGGAGTGACATCGATAAAGCTTGACATGCACGAGTACAAAGAGATGAATCTCTCAGTTGGAGACAAGGTGTACTTGGAGCTTACAAAGGCCGAAAATACTGGTGTCTAGAAATTTCCTTTTTTATAACTAGTACATTCCAAAATCATGGAACATTGTGAAAGGTGTCAAAAAAACCATAAAGTACAACATACTCACGTAGAATCTGCCCATATACCTCATCTTGTCTCAAAGTGTGATTGTTCTTGCCATCTATCAAAATCCTAGAGTGGTAAATTTTCCTTTTATCAAAAAATAAACAAGTCATGACTATAATGAATTATGAATAGAAATTATGAATCATACTACATGACATGCCCTAAATGTAAAGAGTATTTTGGTATGGGTTCAAAATGTATGAATTGTGAATACGATTTTTCGGATTAGATATTCTTAATCCAATTTTTTTCTTTTTTAAATCTAGTTTGTTATAGCCTCTGTAATTTCTGGCTTTTTTTGGCTAATCATCTTTGATAGTCCTCTCATGTAGTTTTGTGCAAAGGTAGTAACTGGCTGTGAGGAATACCAAACACAGCCAAGCACTTCGCAGTCATGACATGTTTTGGCAATCTCCCATTGAGGCGCATCCCAGATTTCTGCTACACTTTTTTCAAGCAACGAATACGAGTTTGCAGGGTCGGTATACTTCCAACACGGAACCATTACCGTCCCGTTTCCATTAACAAAAATCGATTTCCAAACACCACACTCATCAAATACGCCTCTTCCATGTTCGATTATTTGCTCAAAATATTGTGGTGGAATCATTATCTGTGGAGATTTGCCTGATTTTATGTGCTCAAGGACGCTTTTGCATACTTGGAGAATTGTTTCTCTTTCTGGAATTAGTCTGTATTGTACATCAGATCTATCCTCTACAAATGTAAGCGATACTGATGGAACACCTAGCTCTCTTGCACGCTCAAAGTAGCGTCCTGAAATAAACTCATCAGTGTTCCATTTTGTTATTACAGAGTTAAAGTAGTGCGGAACATTGTGTTTGTTTAAGAGCTGAAGGTTTTCCATTACTTTATGATACATTTGCGGTGAAACGCCACGAACCTTGCAATATGGCTCCTCAAAGACAGAATCTATGCTACATGTAATGAATTGGATGTATTGTTTTAGCTCATCAAGATCAATTTTGTGCAGTAGTGAACAATTTGTGATTAGTGTAATTGGCATTTTTAGTGAGTAAAGATGCTTTATCAGTTCCATAAAATCAGGTCGACTTGTTGGCTCGCCGCCCTCAACAATGCACCAGACACAATATTTTGAAACTTTCTCAAAGATCTGCTTCCACTGATCTGTTGTCAGATCATTTTTTCGTGTAATGTTTAGCTGTCCTTCCTTGTCGGCATCACCAAACGGACACATTGGACAGTAATAGTTACAATAGTGAGTAAGTGAAAATACTGCAATAAGCGGGCGTCTTTTTCCAATCGCTCTATTGACAGACCACTTTCCAACGCGATTGATTGTTCGAATAATGTCTACTGGCATTTTCTTTTAAAATCACGGCTAAATCATATTAGGTTTGCCTACAGCAAATAGTAGAAATTCTACGTATTCCTTTTTAGGAATTTTCACGTATTATACCGACTAGGCAAGTAGGACGATCTTTTGTGTGAGAGTAAGGCTTGCACATTATGTGAACCTGCTTGCCTGTTAAAACAATTTTCTTTAAACAAGAATTAAAAAAGATTCCCACTCCTTTGTACTAAAAATGTTGTAGAACTTTTTCCAAGGATCAAAGCTTCGTGGAGGTTAAATACAAAAATTGTATAATATTATTTGATGACTACAACAGCATGGAAATGTTACAGATGCGAACTTATCTTCAAAGAAGAAGACCATGCTGAAATCCACAAAAAAATATCAAATCATCCATCTCAAAAAATAAAAATTGCAATGGCATAAACTAGTTTATGCTTCAAAATCAAATTTTATCTGGTCTGTTAAGCTTCCATGCTCTGCATTTAGTGTATACTCCCCATCACCATTCCAACCAGCACCTGCTGCAATCAAAAGCGTTGAAAACTTGCCGTTACTTTTTACTTTTACAGTTTCAGACCAGACTAATAGCCCACCTGGATTTTGAATTGATAGCTTGATTTCAGCTCCAGCTGATGTCTCAGATGTTCCAGAAATCGAAATAATATCGCCTTTGTTGTAGGAACGCTGATCTGTAGATATTGAAAGTCCCGTAATCTTTGGCGTTATACTAATCGGGCTTAAATCACTAAAATCGGATTGAGTGGCCACCACACCTATTGCTATTATTGCTACAATTACTGGTGCTGCAATAAACAGAATTTTTTTTGATGGCATACGACCAGTTGGTTTCCATTCTTTTTGTTTTGTAAATGATTGTGGTTGTTGACTTTGTAGTGATGGCTTTTTACTTTCAAGGTTAGCTTCTGCTGATTTTGTTTGTTCTACATTTTTTGTTGCAAGTTCCTGAGTTTGTCGGTTTAGGAATTCTTTTGTTGGCTCTGGCATTCTAGGTTTCTTAAATGATAACTCTTGAAATGATTTTAGAAAATCTCTTTTTTTCTCTTTTGGTTCTTCTTTTAGATATCGTGCGACTAGAGACTCGACATACTTTCTGTCAGGCAGCGTTATGATCTTGGTTTTTTCAAAATCGTCTTTGATGCGACTGAGTCGTTGTGAGTCTCCTCTGCTTGATTTGAGAAGCTCTTCAATGTCTTTTATGATGTAATCTGCCATTTCTTCATATCACTTTAAATGCGTATTTTCTTTGTGAGCTTAAAAGTTCTTAAAGATTAGGTGTGTCTTATTTGATCAAATTTTAGCAATGCCAAACTTGTGTTTTATTTTGTTTTGAATGTAATTTCCTCGCCCCATCCTATTGGTACTGTAACTGAGACAACACCTGGCTTTTTTTGTGTATGTTTTGCATATTTTTTCATATCATCATTATCCAAAATATTGTCTGCAGCTATTATTCCACCTTTTTTTACCATTTTGAGGCATGTTTCAAAATACTTGATGCTATTTTCCTTATCTGCATCAATAAATGCAAAATCAAACAAGTCTTGACTTTTTTCAAGTTTTTTGGATAAATCAGATAGGACATCTATCGCTAGTCCTTCTTTGATATCAATTATTTCTGAAACATCAGCATCCTCAAAATTCTTTTTTGCAATCTGTATTTTGTATTGACTCTGCTCAATTGTAGTTATGGCGTTTTTTCTTTCAGATTTTTTTGTGTTAGAGATAACTGCATCTGCAAACCATAGTGTTGAATAGCCTGTGGATAGTCCGATTTCAAGAATCTTTTTTGCCTTTGTTGCCTTTAGCAATATGTTATAGAACATTGCGGTTTCTTTTGTGATGGCAAGCATTCTTTTTTCATGCACAATTTTGTCTTTGTTTTTATTTTCGTAATCGGCTTGTTTTTGTAATCGAAAAATTACTTGTTCTATTTTTTGTTCCAATATGGTTAATTATTTTATTTGATTTAATTAAAAATCATTCAAGCCCGAGCTGTTAATATAATGGTGTCATATACTCGAAAATGTGGAATGCGCTTTCTACACGAGTATAAAAGCGTGCAATGCTAGTATTTTGCATGTGCTATGATGAATAAGAAACATCCTCAAGTACCTGAAACCCTTTCTTCATGGGCTCAAGACGAATATAGTAAATGGCTTTACTGGAAAGATGAAGGCAATCAACCAGCTCATGATGAAAATATTGAAGACGAGCTTCACCGAACTTTATACGACAAAGAATTTCGCAAAGTAGCTCTTGATACTTGGAGCAGAAGACAATATCTTGATTTTAGAAAAAAAATAATGGAAACTACTTTTAAAACTCCATACTATGCCGAAGTCATTAACTGGGTGGCACGATGGAACGCCTTGTTTGAATATAGATAAAATCGCAAATACTATTGTTTACTGATCGTATATAGTTAGTAAAATACAGCAAAGTAATGGCTTATTATCAAATTTGAAGACTAGCCGCCAGTCTAGGGGAAAATATGCTTGATTATATCAAAGCCATCATAGGTGGCCTTAATAGAATAATAGGATTTTTCAATAATTTCATCTGATTTTATAGCGAGATAAAAAAAGTACAGTTGTTTGATCAAAAATATGCATCTTGGGTCTTAACTTTTTTTTGTAAAAGCCAAAAACGTGAATACCTCAGTTGGCCTTGTAATACTATTGCTAGCCATAGTTGTATCTAGCAGTATGACATTTGCTAGCGCAGCAACAGGCAGCCTTGTCATAAAGGGCTTTCCGCAAAAAAGCCCACTTGATTCAGGCGAGATACCAGTTATTGTTGGAAGAGTAACAGACAGTGCTGGAAAACCTGTCGCAGGCGTATCAGTAACTGCAGTTGTTGGCGAGGATCAAGCTAGTACAGTTAGCGGCACCGATGGATCATTTAAGATAAGTTTAGCTCCTGCAAATTCTGGCAAACATTATACAAATGTAATTGCAGCAAAAGATGGTTTTGAAGAAGTATCTACAATAATTGTTTACAACGTCAAGGAACCTGCATTTATTCCACCTGACTTTACTGGCGTTCAAACACTAGTACAGGATAGTCTGACAAACAACCCACTTTCTGAATACTTGGTAAAACAAATGGATGCATCAAGAAACTTGCAGGAAGAAGAACAGAAAAAGCTACAAGAAATTGAGCAAAGCAAAGTCAATATTGATGAGCAAAGAAAACTCGCAAAGGCTGAACTAGAAAAAGACCTTAGAGCATTTAATGCTGAATCAACACTAAACTCTGCAAGAAAGTCATTTGAGGCATTTGTTATTGACATGGATGGATATGTTCGTGGAATCTTTTTGGATCAGTTTGGATTCACGGAACAAAAAACAATGGCAGGTAAGGAAGCAAAAACAAAGGCGCTTGAAAGCGGAGCAAGCTCAAAGGAAGCCATGAAGGCATTTCAGAAAAAGGCATCATCAACAAGAGGTGATGTTATCAGCTATAACACATACTTGAATGCAAAACATGGATTTGCTCATCCAACACTACAAAATAGTTTTGATAGCGAAGGAAAACTACCAAGATACAATAACGACACTTTGCCGTAATAATTTCACTTTTTATTTTCAATAGTATTAATTACAATAACAGCTGTAGTATCAATGGTGGTTTTTTCCTAGATGGAGATTATGGGAAGGGGATTTAGGCAAATAATACGCGAATCCCCGCTGTATTTTCATATTGGGCTCAAGTATGCAGGCTACAAATTTTTTAATAAAAAAAGCCCGCTCTATGGCTCTGCTGACATAATTAATGTCTGCAACCTTCACTGCGAACACTGCTACTGGTGGCTAAATAGAAAGGAAAACGAGGATCTTACAGTAGAGCAGTGGAAAAAAATCATAGACGAGAAATTCAAAAAGAAACACGTCTTTATTATTACACTTGTTGGTGGCGAGCCAATGCTACGACCAGATGTGGTTGAGCTTTTTGTAAAAGAGTTTCCAAAACGCATCTGTGTTGTTACAAACGGCACCTATCCAATTCCCTCGCTAAAAGACATTTACTTTTACTGGATTTCAATTGATGGTACAGAACAAATCCACAACGAAATTCGTGGTAAAGACGCTTGGGCAAAAACAAGAAAAAATGTAATTGATTATGTTGAAAACAATGGAGAAAAGGCATGGAAGGATATCTGGATTACAATGACTATAAACTCTAGAAATTACATGACTATACGAAATGTTATTGAGGACTGGCAAGATTATTCAAACAAGATTGGATTCCAGTTTCATACGCCATTTATGAAAGGCGATCCGTTGTGGTTGCCATTTGGAGAAAAAAGAACAAAGCTTGTTGATCAAATAATTGAAATGAAAAAAGAGTATGGAGACTATATCATTAATCCAGACAGCCAGCTTGAGCTGATGAAGAAAAGCTGGGGGGGAAAAGACATAGTCCCTGTTGACTGCCCAACATGGGCCATACTGTCAGTTGATCATATGGGCAGGGAAAAGATGCCATGCTGCATTGGCAGCGCCGATAAAAGCTCCTTAAAGCCACGATGTGAAGAATGCGGTCTTGGCTGTTATTCTGTTTTGGTAGGATATGGGATAAAAGGGTCCGGACTCGTATCTCACTAGATTTTAGAAAATAAATCTATGGAGGCGTTGTCTGTGGGACTTGTTTTGAAGCATAATATTCCACGCAGTTGTCTTCAAAAATTTTGTTTACATCGATAGTTGTGGTTTTTGGGTCAAGTGCCATAAGAACCAGCGGCTTGAGTTCTGGGTTAATTGAATATTCTGATATTACAGCCTCTGAAAAAAGATCAAGAAATTCTGGTGAAAATCCTTGATCTATGAACGCACGCAGTTTTTGGTCATCTGCAAATGTTTCAAGCCATGGTCCAAAGTCTTGCTGATATTTTGTAACCACGCTTGTTATGCTAAGTGAGTGTAGTTTCTCGCCGTTTGGATATTCGCTTGCACTCATAGCATAACGAAGCTCACATGATGTGTTTAGCCGATAAGGATGCGAATTAGCTTGCAGATCTGTTATTTCAGGAGTTGGGCCAAGCTGTTGTTCTTCTTTTAAAGTGACCATCTCTTCTTCTGGAACTGTTTGCTCTGTCATTTTGGATTTACCCATGTCAAAACTACCTGTTAATGCTAAAACTCCTATGATTATGGCTGCAGCGGCAACTGCACCGCCAATTATTACATATGTTTTTGATTTTGAATTCATGGAAAAACTTCCCATAGCCACGAGCTCACAGATCCGTGTTAAATGAGTGTTTGCTTGTATGTGTCTATTTTTGTCGCAGT
>Ga0194126_10004250_pt1 | contig 22007 bp, 16 predicted proteins | sample TA2KigC150mmetaG_FD_148641 | JGI IMG/M metagenome (GOLD analysis project Ga0194126, IMG submission 148641) | Freshwater microbial communities from Lake Tanganyika, Tanzania - TA2015035 Kigoma Deep Cast 150m | ecosystem: Environmental > Aquatic > Freshwater > Lake | place: Tanzania: Lake... | reverse complement strand
AGCCGAACTCCCCCAGGTGCGCCAGGAACCAGGCCTGCTGGTGCTCCTGCGTGAAGACCGGCCCGCCAGTGTTGACCCCGAGCTCCAGGGAGTTCTCGGACACCACCTCGTTGCAGAACGAGTGGAAGGTCTTGATGCGGATGCCCGGCGTGCCGGGCAGGAGCTTTCGGACCCGCTCCTCCATCTCCCGCGCCGCCCGGGTCGAGAAGGTCAGCGCCAGCACCTCGCCCGGCGCAAAACCCCTCTCCTTGACAAGATAGGCGAGCTTGCGCGTGGTGACGCGTGTCTTTCCAGTGCCGGGACCGGCGAACACGAAGAGCGGCCCGTCGAGGTGCTCGACCGCCTCCCTCTGCCTTTCGTTCAGGCCCTCCAGCACGTCGGTCATGGTCTCACCGCCATCGTCATGTATGCGTATATCTGCTTTGCCCGCTTGGCGGCCCGGAACCGGCGGGGCACCGGCGCGGTTTCCCGAACACGCGCGAGAGGCGTCAAAGCCCCATCTGGTGGACGGAATATGGGGTCTTCTCCATCCCGAGGCGGCGGTAGACCTCCAGGGCCCGGCGATTGGCGCCGTGGACATAGAGGCGCAGGAGCCCCACACCCTCCTTGGCCGCCCGGACCCAGAGCTCCTCGAAGAGGTCCCGGAACACGCCCCTCCTCCGCCAGGGCTTTGTGACATAGACGCTCTGGATCCACCAGATGTTGCGGTTGCGCCAGTCGGACCACTCATACGTGACCATGACTTGGCCGACTATCTCGCCCTTCTCGAGGGCGACGAGGTAGAAGCCCTTCCGCTCGTCGAGGAGCAGGGTGCGGACTCCCTTCAGGACTGTCCGGTACTCTAGTTCCTCGCCTTCCGATTCCTTGGCCAGGAGCACGTTGAACCGGGCGACCGTCTCGGCGTCCTCCAGGCCGGCGTTGCGTATCCTCATAGTGGGCCCGCCCGGATTTGAACCGGGGTCAAGAGCTCCCAAAGCTCCAAGGATACCAGACTACCCCACGGGCCCGGCGCGTGAGGCTATGACCGGGCGGTATTATAACTTGTTTCCCGGCCGACAGGGTAAAACCTTAAAAGGGGCAAGATAATACACGGCGGCAATGCGGGTGTAGTGTAGACTGGTTATCACTTGAGCTTGCCAAGCTCAGAACTCGGGTTCAAATCCCGACGCCCGCACCTTTCCAATTTGTCCAGGTGCGGGCGTCTCAGTCGCAAGTTGCTGCGGCAACTTGCTCCTCCCGACGCCCGCACTTCTTTAATTGCATAGAGTGCGGGCGGAGGGATTTGAGAGGGGGAGCGCCTGATGCGGCAGGGAAGGCGCTCCCCCGAATTTGCAGCGAGCGAAAGCGTATGCGATTCGCTCGCTGCAACCCGAGCGAAGCGAGGGCAAATCCGGACGACCACCACGCAGGCAATGCGGTCGTCCTCGCGCAAAGGGCGTTACCTTTGCGCTCCCGACGCCCGCACCTTTCCAATTTGTCCAGGTGCGGGCGTCTCAGTCGCAAGTTGCTGCGGCAACTTGCTCCTCCCGACGCCCGCACCTTTCCAATTTGTCCAGGTGCGGGCGTCTCAGTCGCAAGTTGCTGCGGCAACTTGCTCCTCCCGACGCCCGCACTTCTTTAATTGCATAGAGTGCGGGCGGAGGGATCGATGGGACCGCTCCCCTCACTTCCTTCTGAACCGCAGGAATGCGCCGACCATTCCGACCAGCGCCAGCGCCACCCAGGCGTCCACAGCCGGTATGAACCCGCCTGCCCCGGACGACCCGTTTTCCACCTTTATCGTCCGGCTCGCCGTGTCCGAGTAGCCGGCCCCGTCGAAGGCGCGTACCTCGATGGTGTGGGTGCCGTCCTTCAGCCTGGTCGTGTCGACGGTGAACTGCCAGCCCAGAGCGACGGTGGCGTTCATCCACTCGCCGGAGTCGACCCGGTACTGGACGGCCTCGATGCCCAGCGAGCCCTTGGTGACCGTCCCGGTGAACATGACCTTGCCCCTCACGCTCTTGCCCTCTGCGGGCGCCGTTATTATCAAGTGCGGGGCGACCTTGGCGATGACATGGATTGTGAACTCCTGGACGGCCTCGCCGCCCCTCCCGTCCGACACCTTGATTTTCACCGAAGAATCGCCCGCCGAGGAGGGCGTCCATGCCAGCTTTCCGGTGGCGGCGTCGATCGTCATGCCCGAGGGGCCCTTGTCGATGGAGTAGGTGAGCCGGTCGCCGTCGTCGTCTTCGGCCCTCGCCCAGTACTCGTACGGGACCCCGGTGTGCCCGGCAATGGGGGCGGTGCCAGAAAACCTCGGAGCATGGTTGGTTGTGATGGAGAATGTCCCCGAGGACACCTCGACCGAGCGGCCCCAGTCGTCGGTGGCGTTGACGCACAGCATGGCGGCTACGGCATCGACCGCGGGCACGGTCCAGGTGCAGTTCCCGGTGAGGGGCTGGCCCATGAGCACTGGCTGCTCGGGGGAGCCGGGGTCCGGCCGGAAGCAGACCATCACCGTCACGGTCCCGTGTCCTCCGGTGCCGGTCCAGTTCAGCGTCGTCTGGGCGCCGGCCTGGAGCCGGACGCCCTCGGCCGGCAGGTCCGCGGAGAGGTTCAGGGGCCGCGCTATCATGAACTCGCCGCTATACCATGTGCCCTCCAGGCCGGCCTGGTCGAAGACGGTGGCCCGCAGGACGCAGTGGTCGGAGACCATCGCGGGGGCGGTCATGGCATGCTGGCCGCTGTTGGCCATCGCGGTGGCCACGGGAGTGAAGGGCCCGGCGGCGCCGTTCTGTGACAGGGAGAGGTTCACGAGCAGCGTCCCGGTGCCGCCGGAGGCCGCCCAGCGGACCTCCAGCGGGGCGCCCCAGTAGAGCCTCTCCCCGCCCGCCGGCGATGTCAGGGCTATCGAGGGCTCGGGCACCGTAGCTTTGGATGTGTTGAACGACCAGATGAAGGTCCCCTGGCAGGTGTTGCCGGGGCTCGAGCGGTCCCTGATGCCCGCAGAAACCGTGCAGTTGTAGGTCGTCCCGGCGTCGAAGCCGCCGTGCGTGGCCGTCATTGTCGTCTTGTAGGCGTCCCAGGTCCACGTCACCACGCCGCCCGGGTCGGGCGAGATGGAGAACGCCGCCTCGGCCGAGGATTCCTCAACCGGCTCGGAGAACCGGACCTGGAGCGCGGCCGCCGTAGAGACGCCGGTCTCCCCGTCGGACGGCAGGACGGAGGCCACCGAGGGGGCGGTCGAGTCGATGGCGAACGCCCAGCCCAGCACCGTCTGGTTGAAGTGGCCGGCCTTGTCCGTCACGGTCGCCTTGAGCGTGACCGTGTCCGAGTCCATCATCGGAGTGGTCCAGGTGTGGCCCTTCGTTGCGGGGAGGGCCGTGGCTATGGTCTCGTTGGAAGCCGCGAAGCCGTCGGTGCTGTAGTAGAGGCTGACCAGGCAGGTGGCCCTCTCCTCGTCCGTGACGGTCCAGGCGACAGGGAGGTCCGTCCCGCCCGTCACCTGCTGGCCCGCGGCCGGGGCGGTCAGCGCGATGGCCGGTGGCAGGTCGGGGGAGGCCGCGCTCACGGTTATGGCCGGCGAGGGCGAATAGCCGTCTTGGAACTCGCGGCCCTTGTGGGTGTTGTGGCCGGCGGACGTTATCAGCATGACGTCACTGCCGGAGGAGACCGCCGAGACGTTCCAGAAGGCGGTGGCCCTCTGCCCGGCGACCAATGCTCCGACGTCGAAGGTCGCCACATCCACCGAGAAAAGCCCGTTCTGGGAGGCCAGCGTGGCGGTGATGCCGGTCATCACGTTGTGCCTGGAGGTGCTGCCGGTGACCTCGATGACCACCGCCACCTGGAGGACCTCGTTGTCGATTATGGCGGTCGGAATGGTGTTCCCGGCGTCCCCTTCCAGGATGTCCAGGTACATGTACCGCCCGTCGCCGTGGCAGGAGGCGCAGGGGTTGCTGGACTTTGAAACGGAGAGGGGCAGTAACGGGGCCGAAAGCAGCATCATCGCCGTTGCAAGAAGCAGCAGGTGCCATTTGTCGTGCATGGCCCATACATAAGTTCCATTGATTAAAAAATGATAGGTACATAATATCTACAAATCTGTCTGTGGTATCCCGTAATTACTTCCTCTCGGTGTTTCGATAGAGCTTTCCCATAGGGGGTAATTCAAATACTGAGAGGAACTTATTTCGGGATACCACACCGGAAAGGCCACTGGAAACGATTATATAGATTCAGGGGGATGGCATGCAATTGATTCCGGGGGATTGCGACCATGAGTCCACACAGGTGTTCTCTCGCGCCAAGGGCCCTGACCATGGCCATCACGGCCTGCCTGCTGTTTTCGGGCCTGCCGTACATAGCCGCAGGGGACGACGGGGAGGCCGGCGAGGGGCCGGCCGGCTACGCGGCCTGGTGGGACTATTCCTGGATATACCGAAAGCCCCTGACGCTCGACAACACTCTGAACCCGAAGGCGCTGACTGATTACGCCGTGCTCGTCAACCTCAGCGTCTCCGACCTCGTCGCCGCGGGCAAGCTGCGGTCCGACCTGGGGGACATGAGGTTTGCGGATTCGGACGGCACCACCCTTCTCAAGTACTGGGTCGAGGCCGGGACCAACGTATGGGTGAAGGTGCCTTCCATCCCGGCCAGCGCGAAAAAGACCATCTATTTGTATTACGGGAACCCGTCGGCGACGCTGGTCTCCGAGGGCGGCAAGGTCTTCGAGGTCTTCGACCAGTTCGACGGCAACGGCCTCGACACCACCACCTGGACGCTCACCTACCCCGGGAAGTACACCGTCGCCGACAGGGTCTTCTCGATAGCCGCCGACGGGAGCCGGCAGCCCGGGAAGGCGATAGCCAGGACTGCCTCGATGGAGAATTTCTACGCCATCCGTTCCAGGTTCAAGATAACCGGCGGCTACGACCCGGACGAGAGGATGGGCCTGAGCATAAAGTGCGGGATGGGCGACGGCCGCGGGTACAACTATGTCCTGCGCGATTTCACCGGCCTCGACGAGATATCGTTCCTCGACGACTTCGTCCAGTGGAACTCCCGGGCGGGGAACTGGCAGAAGAACACCTGGTACGTCGAGGAGATCTATCACGACGGGAGCCTGGTCAACGGCCGGCTCAACGACGGGGCCTGGCAGACCCAATCCTGGAGCGGCCGGTCGGGCTACCCGGCGCTCTACTACGGCTCCTACGACGGCACATCCGCCTGGGACTGGGCCCTGGTGCGCAAGTGCCAGCCGCCGGAGCCGAAGGGGACGCTGGGTGCGGAGGAGTACCCGTTCAAGTTCCTGTCGGCCACCGTGTCCTCCCAGGCGCCCAACGAGAGGGAGGAGGTGACCGTGAACGTCACCTTCAACAACCCGACCTCCAACCCGATATCGTTCGAGCTCGCGCTCTACGAGGGCGAGGAGCGCGCCGACGCCTCTGTCTTGGAGAAGCGGCCGGTGACGCTGGGGCCCAACGGGGACAAGCTGGTCCAGTTCACCTGGACGGCCGAGGGCGGGAACACCGTTCTCTGGGTGGAGCTCGACGGGTCGCCGCTTGCCTCGTTCCCGATGACCGTGAACTGGTGGCCCACGCTGGACTACATCCCGGACCAGCGGTTCGTCCAGGACCAGGCGGTGACGCTCCGCTTCACCGCCCGGGACAAGGACGGCGAGGCGCTCTCGTGGTCCGAGGACTGCCCGCTTTTCAACTTCACCAGGACCAACGCCACGGGCGCCGAGGCGGCCTTCAGGCCGACCAACGACGATGTCGGCGCCTACGTCGTGAACGTCTCGGTCACCGACTCCCACGGCTGCCGTGCGGCCCGCAGGTTCAACTTCACCGTGGAGAACCTCAACGACCCGCCGTGGCTGGAGCACATACCCGACCTGATCGCCAACGAGGACCGCCCGTTCAGCTACCAGGTGACGGCCTTCGACCCGGACCGGAAGTGGGGCGATCGGCTGGTCTTCTCGGCGGACAGCTTCCTCTTCGAAATCGACCCGGTGCGGGGCAACTTCTCCTTCACGCCGACGAACGCCCAGGTGGGCAGGTACTTCATAGAGATAACCGTGACGGACAACCAGAGCCTCTCGGCCAGCCGGGCGTTCAACCTCACGGTGCAGAACCAAAACGACCCCCCGGCCATCGACCCGATCCCGCCCCAGGTCGCCACGCAGGGGAAGCTCTGGCAGGCGATGGCGACCGCCTCCGACCCGGACACCTCCACTCCCCAGGGCGACCGGCTCCGCTTCAGCGACGACAGCCCGCTATTCGACATAAACGCGGAATCGGGCCTGGTGAGCTTCACGCCGGCCAATGTCCACGTCGGCGTCCACCGGTGCAACATCACGGTGGCGGACATGGCGGGCTCGTCGGCCTCGACGCCGCTCGTCCTGACCGTCCTCAACCTGAACGACCCGCCGGTGCTCGAGGCCATCCCCGACCAGACCGCCACCGAGGAGGTGCCCTTCGAGCTTGCGGCGAGGGCCTCGGACCCGGACGTCCTGCTGAAGCTGGACAACCTCACCTTCTCCGACGACAGCGAGCTCTTCGACATCGACCCGGCGACCGGAGCGATTTCCTTCACTCCCTCGAACGCCCAGGTCGGCCGGCACACCGTCAAGATAACCGTGAAGGACGAGTCCGGCGCCTCCGCCAGCCGCTCCTTCACCCTCACGGTCGTCAACGTGAACGACCCGCCCTTCGGGGTCGCGATAACCTCGCTTTCTGCGGACGCGAAGTACCGGGAGAACGAGCCCATCTGGTTCAACGGCACGGGCTCGGACGAGGACGCCGGCGACAGGCTGCGTTTCACCTGGCTGGACAACGGCGTGGAGCTGGGCACCGGCAAGAGCATCCAGGCCAAGCTCGCCCCCGGGGAGCACCGCATCACCCTCCAGGTCTCGGACGGGACCGAGACCGTGACGGCCGAGATGACGATAATGGTGTCCAAGGTGACGAATGAGCAGGTGACCGTACAGAACGACTGGTGGCTGCCGCTCGTGATAGTCGTCCTGGCCGCGGCCGGGGCGGGCGGCGTTTTCCTGGTGATGAGGAGGCGGCGCCGGGAGCCGGACTCGCCGGCCGAGGCTGTCGAATCCCCTGCCGTGGCGGCCGCAGCACCCTCGGCCGCGGGAACAGGTGCTCCGGCGGCCGTGGCGGGGGCGGCGGCCGGGGCCGCCGCCAAGGACTCCGACGGGCGCGCCCGCGCCCGGAAGGCGCTCAACGCCGCCGAGGACGCGATGGCCGGCGCCCTCGAGAGCGGCGCCGACGTCTCTGAGGCTTCGGACGACCTGGACCTCGCGCGCGACTTCTTCAAGGCGGGCGACTACGGCGAGGCCGGGCAGTACGCCCGCGATGCGGAGAAGGCGTTGAAGGCCGCCGCCGGCGACTCCGGCGGCCCCGCCGCCCTGGGCAAGCTCTCCTGCCCCGGCTGCGGGGAGGAGCTCAACCCCGAGTGGGGCGCCTGTCCAATTTGCGGGCACAAGACGCGGTGAGAGGGCAGCAAGGGAGCAAGGCAGCAAGGCAGCAAGGGAGGGCAGCGGGGAGCGGTGGACGATGGGATTCGTTCCGTCACCGCTCCCCGCCCCGGACGACCTTCGGTCGTCCTCGCCCAAGCGAGCTTCGCTCGCTTGCGGTGCCCGCTCCCCTTCCCTCCCGTTGCCTTGCAGGGACCGAAAGTTCTTTAAAGCCGCAACCGTTTTTGTCGTCCCGAGGGCGCAAGATGGCCGTGGCGAACGACGACTGGAACGGCGAGCTGACCCAGTTCCTGGACCGCCCGCCGGCGCACCCGTGCCTCGTGCCGCCCCCGCCGAGCTTCTGCAGCGTCTGCGGCTCGATAAACGGCACGGTCGCCCGGACATGCAGGTTCTTCCCCCTGCGCCACGAGCGCGAGCGCGGCCAGACGTTCATCGAGCTCGAGCCCAAAAAGCGCGCCGACACCTTCTCGATAGAGATCGAGTTCGAGGAGGAGGAGGAGGAGACCATCCCGGGCGCGCCGATGTTCGAGTTCTCCCGCCCGGCGGCCACCGCCAGGATAAAGGCCGCGCCCCGGCCGGTCGCCACCCCCAGGGCCGAAAAGCCGGTCGAGGTCGAGGTCTACGAGGCCGAGGTGGTCGAGGTCATCGAGGAGGCCCCGCCCTCCGCCCCCGTGAAGGCCCCCGAGCCCGAGAAGGTCAGGCCCAAACCCGAGAAGGCGCCGCCGGAGCCCGTGCCGGAGAAGGCGGTCCCGCCGAAGCCGAAGGCAGGGGAGCCCAAGGCCGTCGCTCCCCCTCCCAAGGCCTTCGAGGACAAGGCCCTTTCAAGGGAGGAGGAGGAGAGGCTCGAGCGCGAGATAGAGGAGGAGCTCGCCAAGGCCGGGCTGGCCGAGCCCCCGGAGCCCGCCGAGCCGAAGGCCGCGGAAACCGAGCCCGCGGCCACCCCCATCACGGACAAGGTGATTGCCCCCATCTACTCCCAGCCGCTTCTCAAGATCATACCGCCAGAGGGCGCGCCGAGGAAGGGCGCGCCCCCTCTCCCGCCGCCGCCGCCGGCGCCCGAGAAGCCGGCGCCGAGGGCGCCCGCCGAGGATGAGGGACAGGCCGCGCCCGGAGCCATCGCGGAAACCGAAAGACCGACCGAGCCTGCGCCGGAACGGCCCGCAGCCCAACCGGAGAAGCCGCAGGCACCCGCTCCAGGTGCGCTGCCCGGGGTGCCCCAGGAACCCCCGGCCCCGAAGGCACCGCCGGACGAACCCGAAAAGGCGCCGGCAGGGCCCGCCCTGGAGAAACCCGCAGAGCCGGTGGCAAAGGCCCCTTCCAAGGAAGCGCCAATCGCTCCCGGCCAGAGGAGGACCGGCGGGCTCTACGGCATTTTCCGCAAAGGCCCCAAGGAGCCGGCCAAGCCGGACGATGGAAAGAACGGCGTGGACGACGAGCTCGCCAAGCGGCTGAAGAAGGAAGCGAAGTAGAGGGAAGGGGAGCGGGGAGCGGGCAGCGGTGACGAAACGGAAATCGCCGTCCACCGCTCCCCGCTGCCCGCACCCCGCTCCCCTTCCGTCCCGATGCCTTTCACGAATTGCATGAAAAGCAATTAATACCCGAATGGCAATCGGCCGTCGGTGCCCCGGTAGTATAGTGGTCTAGTATCGAGGCCTGTCGAGCCTTGGGCTTGGGTTCAAATCCCAACCGGGGCGCACCGATACAGGGGGTTCACTTCTCGTCCTCGAGCTCCATGCCCATGAGCTGCACCGCGCTCCAGGTGCGCGCCAGGAAGAGGCGCTCCGGCTCCGTCATGAGGGCGCCGTCGAACATGCACTTGAGCCGCTCCTCGGTCGAGCTCTGGCACTTGATATCGGACCGGTCCCGGAGCGGGCACTCGAGCTGGCAGGTCAGGTCCCAGGACCAGCCGCAGGGTATCTCCCTGTCGGAGAGGATCTCCTTGGCGAAGTTCCAGATTATCCTCTCGTCTATCCGCCCGTCCACCATGTACTCCTTCTGCGTCTTCACCGTGTCCATCCCCACTCGACCCGGGTCGCGGCCGACGGCGCCCTGTCCCGGTCAGCGCTGCCTCTCCCGGTACATTCGCCCCGCGTCACTTGAATCGTCTGGGAACGATATAATCCTTTCGACCGGAAAAGGTCACCTAGCGCCGCGGTTCCGGTGACCTGTCTGGAGGGCCCGCCGTATTTTTCCGACGGGCGCCGGCCCTCTTCCCGGCGGCCTCCAGGTTGAGGTACGATATGAGCCGGTTCCTTTCCAGCAGGGAGAGGAAGTGCGCCAGCCGGCCGTAGAGGGGCTCGACCGTCTCGCCGTACTCCTCCCTAAGCAGCGCCCCCAGCTTGCGAACCGTCGTCTTGCCGTCGATGAGGAGCCAGACGAAGGAGCCGTAGGAATCAAGGTTGAGGTCGAACTCGGGACGGATGCGCGCCAGTCGGCAGAACCCCCGGCCGAGCCTCCCCGAAAAGCGCGGCACCGATATGGAGACCGTCCCGGCGGCGCCCGGCTGGTGGTGCTTCGCCTGCCGGGACGGAAGCTTCCTTATATTGAACCTGTAATCCGGCGACCGGACGGGGACGAGGTCCAGGAGGTTGGGGCCTCCCTTCCTAACCTTTCCCGAGGCGGAGCTTCTTGAGGGCATAGTCCCCGAAATCCCCCAAAACCAGCCTCCACTGGGCGACGAAGGCGTGGCGGTCCATCGAGCGTATGTGGTCCCGGAGCAGGAGATAGGCCAGGAACATCCCGACGTAGACGAAGACCAGGAGGCCCGGCCACTCGGCCGGCACGCCGGTGAGGTTGAGGTGCAGGCTCGCCAGCACTATGCCGGCGATGATGACCCCCATGATGGCCTCGCCCGCTATCAACCCGGAGGCGAATAGCACGCCCTTGTTCTCGTTCTCGTCCATCGTGGTCTTCAGTTTGGTCTTTCGTTCCTCCTCGGCGAGCGGGGCCAGGTCCTTCTCCACCTTGGTGCGCACGAACTTGTCCGTGAAGAGCTTGATGAGCCCGCCCAGCATGATGGGCAGCGTCAGGGTGAAGGGGAGGTAGATGCCGATGGCCACGGCCATGGGCGACAGCCCCACCTGGCGCAGGACGAACGCCAGCGCCGCCCCCAGCGCGATCATCGGCAGGTTGATGTCGAGCTCGAAGACGCTCTTCGAGATGGTTGCCATCACCACCGCCTGGGGCGCCGGCAGGGGCGTGAGGTGGTTGGCGTCGGGCAGCGCAATCCCGTAGGCCTGCGCCAGCGCCGCCACGATGGGTGGAATGAGTATGGCGGCGACGAGCACTCCGATGAAGCGCGATATCTGGATGTTGTAAGGGGTCGCGCCCAGGAGCTGGCCGGTCTTGAGCTCCTGCATGCTGTCGCCGGCTATCGCAGCCGAGCAGCATACCACGGCACCAACGATTATTGTAGCCGTCATGCCCACGTAGATGTTGAGCAGCCCTGCGTACGACAGGCCCAGTAGCAGCGCCGCCGTGAACAGGAGCGTGGCGACCGTCACCCCCGATATCGGGTTGTTGGAGCTGCCTATCACGCCGGCGAGGTAGCCGGCGACTGCCGTGAAGAGGAACGTGAAGCCCAGAAGCACTATCGCCGCCACCACCGCCACCACCGCGTTGTTCGTGACGAAGTAGTACACCGCGATCATGACGCCGACGATGGCGACGAAGTAGAGGAGGCTCACCGGGAAGTCGCGCTCGGTCCTAAGCGGCGCCGGCCCGTCGGCCTTCTTCCCGAAGCCGCCCAGCCCCTTGAGGGACTTGCCGATGGCGCTGCGCAGCTTCCAGAGGGTCAGCATCCCGCCCGTCACGATGGCGCCGACGCCCACGTACATCGTCTGGGTGAACCAGAGCTCGTAGACGCCGCCCAGCATCGGCCCGAGCATCGGGCCCGCCGGGTCGTTGATGTAGAAGCCCGAGGTGGGCCAGCCGTTGATGGCGCCGATGAGCGGGATGAGGATTATCCAGCCGATGATGCCCCCGAGCACCACCCATGACGCTATCTGGGCGCCCAGGATGTAGCCCACGCCCAGCAGGGCCGGGGACAAATTGAGCCCCCCGTAGAGGCGGGCCCCGGCGCCGCCGATGACGACCTCGAGCTTCTCCTTCCAGAGCCTCAGGCCGTAGCTCGAGGCCGCCAGCTTGAAGAGCGTGCCGATGCCCAGCCCTATGAATATGAAGCTCATCCCCTTGCCGCCCTTGTCGGTGGCCTTGAGCACCTCGGCGCTGGCGACCCCTTCGGGGTAGGGCAGGTTGAGGTCGATGATCATGACGCGGCGCAGCGGGATGGTGAGCAGGATGCCCAGGAGGCCGCCGATGAGCGAGCACACCATCATCACGGCGAGGTTCTGGGGGTCCATGAGGTTGGACCAGCCGGCGGCGCCCTTCGTGAAGTTGTTGTGGTAGAGCACGAGCAGGGCGGGGAAGGTGAATATCACTCCGGCGGCGAGCGCCTCGCCCGTGACGGCCATGGCCTTGGCGAGGTTTATCTCGAGCACGGTGCCCTTGAGCGGGCGCAGGAACACCAGCGCCATGACCACCGCAGGTATCGTCGCCGATACGGTCATGCCGGCGTACAGGCCGAGGTAGGCGTTGGCCGCGGCCATCACGATGGTCAGTATTATGCCCGTGACGACCATCTTGAGCGTGAGCTCTGGGAGAACCTTCTCGGGGGGGATGTACGGGACGAACTCCCCGGGCACCGCTAGGCCCCCTTGGCCTTCGCGAAATGGGTGTAGGTGATCTCAAGGGTGTAGGCGTTGCCGTTGTCGGCGACGGTGCGGAGCCCCAGGGGGTCCGGCACTGCCGGCGTCTGGTCCCCGCACGGGCCCACCTCGGCGGTCACGACCCACCGGCCCATGCCGGCCTTCGAGGGCTTGGACGCGGCCGTCTTTTCCGTCACGGGGAAGGTGAACTCGACCTTGACCGAGCCCTCCGAGGCGCTCTTCATCTCGTTTCGGCTCTCCCCGGCCGGGCTCGCCACGGTGACGCCCAGCGTGTCGGGCTGGTTGGTCAGCCCGGGCCGGTTCTCTGGCTCGTCCTGCCAGCTCAGCGTCACCGTGAAGGTCGCCAGGTTGGTGACGTTGGCCTCGACCCCGTGCTCTGTTTCGGAGTTCTCCTGGCCGGAGCCGGTGATGGTCTGTTGCATCGTCACGAGCTCGAAGCCGCCGACCCCGTCGGGCTGCGGGGGTCTGGGGCCCTCGGGCTGTCCTCCCAGGGCCGAGCCGACAAGGGATATCATCAGTATGACCGTTCCGAGCAAGACCATCAGGTTGTCGGTCCTCTCCACAATCCACCCGGCCCGCTGTATGGTATTGGGGTAGAAAAATGTTTTGCGGCGGGGCCTCCGGACCGCCCGGCGCCGCCTATCCCGGCGGCGGCCTCCTCGTTATCCCGCTCATACTGGAGTGTACCCCGCCGAGTGGACATGTACCGCGCAGGAAAATACCGGAGGAAATGCCACTGATGGATTCCATAAAGCCCCGGCCGCGCAGGATTGATTATCCCCCGGCCGCATTCCCCGGCCGGTGACGCCGTGAAGAGGGAGCTCGGACCGAGAAACTGCCTGTACCCGATGCCCACCGCGCTCGTGGGCGCGCTCGTGGGCGGGAAGCCCAACTGCATCGCCACAGCGCCCCGGGCATGATGGACCCCGGGTCTGTGTCTTTGGGCATGAACAGGGCCCATTACACCAACGCCGGGATAAGGGAGAACGGCACCTTCAGCGTCAACCTGCCCGACGAACCGCTGGTCATGAAGACCGACCACCGCGGCCTCGTTTCCGGGAGGAAGGTGGACAAGGGCGCCCCCTTCAAGACCTTCTCCGGGAAGCTCAAGACCGCCCCCATGATCGAGGAGTGCCCGGTGAACATGGAGTGCCGGCCGGAGCGCACGGTGGACTTCCCGAGCCACGACATCTGCGGGCGACCGGGGCCACTGGTCAATGGGCAGGCGCCCGGCCGACGCCTGGTCGGCCGGGAAGAAGTTGAAATAACCAGATGTCGATAAGGGTCGCGGTCACTGCCGGGACCGACCATGGAGACGCCCGAGCCGCCCAGAGCGCCCCGCCGATGCCAAAGATGCGCTTCCGACGAGCACGACCCCGTCGTCTCCAACTGCCGCAACTGCGGGGAGCTGCTTTCGGCGGCGCTGGCCGCCTCGCACTGTCCCAGGTGCGGCCCGCGCCGGGGCGAGCGGGAGGTGTGCGGGGCCCGCGGGACGCGCCCCGTCGTGGGGCCGCCGCTCGACGAGTGCTACCCCGAGAAGCCCTTCCCGGAGGGGCTCCGGCCGGTCATCCTTCTCAGGGGGGCGCGCGCCCCGCCGGAGCTATCGCTCGCGGCGGGGGCGCCAGCCGGAGGCGAGGAGTGCGAGCCCTCCGGGCCGGCGATCAAGGCGCTCAACCTCACAACCGACGGGACCCAGATGCAGGGCGTCCCCAGGGACCACGCCCGCCTGGCCCTGGGAGAGACGGTGACGGTCTTTGCCCGCGGCCTGGACGAGAACGGCCGGTGGTGCCCGCTGCCCGAGGGCCTCGTGCTGAAATGGCGCCACGACCGGGACCTGCGCCTGGTCGAGGGGCCGGGCCAGACCGCCGCGATAACGCTCGTGAACGCGCCCCGGGTCTCCGCCGTCGCCACGGCCCGGGCGACCATCGGAAAACGGAAACTTCAGAGGACCTTTACGGTCGAGGAAACGGCCTCCCCGCAATGAATTGCGGGGCATCCACGCTTTGCTTTTGTGACGAACCCCGGACTCAAGTCCGGGGTATCTAGCTTCCAACCGCCCCCGCACCCCGCACCCTGCACCCCGCGCCCGGTCCCACGTCCCTTGCGCCTCGCGCCTTCCCTTGCGCCTTGCGCCTTACTCCTTCCCCTGCGCCCTGCGCCCTGCGCCCTGCGCCTTCCCATCATTCTTTCGTTTTGAAAAACAGCCAGTTTTCCGATTTTTCCCCGGGGCGCTGCCGCAGCCGTATCAGGCAGTACTTGCCCGAGAGCCGTTTGCCCTCCAGCCTGAACACCCACTTGCCCTCCCTGATGTCCAGGGGCTCGTACTTGCCGCGGTCCCAGATTCTCACCGTGCCGGCGCCGTAGTTGCCCTCCGGTATGTCGCCCTCGAAGGTGCCGTAGCCGAGGGGGTGGTCCTCGACGGAAACGGCCAGGCGCTTCACGTTCTCCAAGGCGGGGGGCTCCTTGGGGACGGCCCAGCTCTTCAGGACGCCGTCCTTTTCGAGCCGCAGATCCCAGTGCAGCCGCCGCGAGAGGTGCTCGTGGATCACGTAGAAATTGCGGAAGGCCTCCCGGTCGACCTCCATCTCCCTGAACCGACGGGCAAACTCGGAGCCGAGCTCGGATTCGCGCTCCGCCTTCGCCTCCTCCTTCTCCGGACCCTCCCCGGGCGCGTCCAGGGTCGCCTGGCGGCCCTTTCCGGTCGTTGGCTTCCTTCTGGATGGCATCCTCCGGCCTCCTAGACACACGACGACGGGCACTCCCTTTTAAGCAGGCAGCGCCCGCACTCCGGCTTCTTCGCCTTGCACAGGTACCGTCCGTGGAACACTAGCAGGCTGGTCGCCCGGGCCCAGCTCTCCTTCGGGAAGAACCGTAAAAGGTCCTGCTCGATCTTCGCCGGGTCCTCGCACTTGGAGAGCCCGAGGCGCCGGCTCACCCGCCCGACGTGGGTGTCCACGGCCATGCCCTCGACGATTCCGAACGCGCCCGTTAGCACGATGTTGGCGGTCTTGCGCGCCACGCCCGGCAGCCTCGTCAGCTCCTCCATGGTCCGCGGCACCTCGCCGCCGAAATCGTCCTGGAGCATGCGGGCCGCACCTTGGATGAGCCGGGATTTGGCGCGGAAGAACCCGGTGGAATGGATGTCGCGCTCCAATTCCTCCGTCTTGGCGGCTGCGTAGTCGGCGGCCGTGCGGTACTTCTTGAAGAGCTCCTTCGTCACGAGGTTGACCTGGCGGTCGGTGGACTGGGCCGAAAGAATAGTGGCGACCAAAAGCTCCAGCGGCCCGGAGAAATCGATTTCTGTCCGGGCGCCGGGGTGCATCCTCTCGAGCTTCGCAAGGAGGGAGGGGGGCGAAGGGGCGGTCTTCCGGGCCGATCTGCCGGGCATGGCGGGCACCGGGCGCGCATTGCCGGACGCCGTGATAATCCTTGCTGCCGGAAGGTTGATAGGCTGTTCGCCAACATTATCACAAACAATATATACGCCGGCCCCCAATTTGAACGGGAGGAACATGGGGCGGGCGTTTCTGGCCGGCGCGCTCGTTGCGGCGCTCCTGCTGCTTTCCGGCCTCGCGCCGGTCGGCGGGTCCACCCAGCCCGGCGGAAAGTCGATCTTCGAGGTGAGGGCCTTCGACGGCAACCTCACCGGGAGCACCGTCCGGCTCGAGCCGGGCACCACCGACGACTCCGTCTCCATCACGCTGCCCTCGAACGCCCAGGTGATCAACGCCTCGCTGGAGCTTTCGGCCCTGCCCTACACCCCCGGCGGGACCGATTACCCCCTGGACCCCACGCTGGACATCGGCGCCGACGGGACCGTGGACTGGGCGTTCAGCGGCTTCGCCCACGGCCCGATGGGGCACCAGACCTCCTTCCACGACGGCCGGGAGACCGCCGCCGGGTACAACCTGACGATGGGCAGCGGGGAGCGGGTGCTCCTCCCCACGCGCCTGCCGGCCAACGCCACCATAGGCGCCGCCTCCGTCACTCTCGGGGGCTGGCCGACGCCTTTCTGGCGCGACCCGGTCAAGGTGACCCGAAACGGCCAGTCGCCGGGCGAGAACAGCCCCTCCTTCCTGGCCGATGGCGACCGTCTCTGGGTGGCCTGGGCCTCCAAGGACCCGGCGCTGGTCGGCGGGAGCGACTGGGACATCGTGGTGAGCTGGAGCGACGACGGGACCGCCTGGTCGGCCCCGGTGGACATCTCGCCCCCGGGCGACCTCTACGAGGACGACTCGCCCGACATCATCGCCTACGGCGGGAAGGTATACGTCGCCTGGTCGGGCGCGCAGAACGAGAGCCAGTTCTCGAACTCTAACATCTTCATCCGCTCCTGGGACGGCTCGCGCTGGGAGGACCTCGTCAGGCTCACGCCGAACGACCTCACGCGGATGAACGACTGGCCCCAGATGGATGTGTTCCAGGGGCGTCTCTTCGTCTTCTGGCGGACCACGGACGAGCGGCTGGCGCAGATAATCCCCTACACCGGCGACATGGACATGGTGTACCGCACCTTCGACGGCGACTCCTGGTCCAGCACCAATGAGCTCACCCCCGACTGGGACTCCCAGATCGACTGGAGCCTCAACCTCGTCCAGTTCGACGGCAAGCTCTTCGCCTTCTGGGACATGGACACCGACCTCACCGACGGTTTCACGGTGGACATCTTCTACCGCTACCTCGACGGCTCCGGCTGGAGCGCCCCCTACAACATAATCCCCCAGCCCGACGCCGAGCTCGACGAGATCCCCAAGACCGCCGTGTACCGAAACCCTGTGACAGGCAAAGACGAGCTCTGGGCCTGCTGGATACGCGGGAGCCCGGGCCTCCACGACCTGGACATCATGGTCCGCCGATACGACGGCATCTCCTGGGGGGCGGTGACCGAGCTCACCACCCCCGGCGAGCAGAAGGACAACATGGGCGCCGAGCTCCTCGAGTACGACGGCCGGCTCTACGCCGTCTGGGTGACCGGCACCAACACCACCGAGGAGAAGAACTCCACCATCGTCATCTACAACACATTCGGCGACGTGGTCATCCGCGCCTATGACGGCTACGGCTGGAGCGACCTCATGGAGCTCACCCCGGGCGAGGAGAACGACAACGCCAACTCCCCGGCGATGGCGGTCTTCAAGGGCAAGCTCTACTGCGGCTGGGCCTACCCCTACGAACCGGCCTCGCCGGGCGGCATCGAGACCTGGGACATCGTGGTGCGCAACATCGATTTCCGGCCGGTGGAGCTCGAGCTCGACGCCGGCGACCGGCCCCCGGCGGACTGGGGGCCCTCCGAGCTCGGCTCGACCAACGTCGTCGTGCCGCTCTACGCCGACGCGCTGGAGGGGGCGCTGGCGGCATTGCCCCGCACCCGCGACCGCTTTGGCAACGAGATGTGCGACCTGCCCGTGGCCATCCGGTCCATCTACCCGTCGGAGGTGCAGGTGCGCAACCTCACGGTCTCCTACACGCTGACCGTGCGCCTCGACAACATCAGCGGCACCCTCAACGAGCTGATGGCGCAGGCGGACTCCAGCGGCCGCGCCCCACCCGACGTCACGATACCGCTGCGCCTCTGGGCCAACTCCACCGGGGCGATGAGGCTCGACCGCCTCAACCTGACCTACATCATCAACCTTCCCCCGGTGCTCATCGAGGCCATCCCGGACGCCCGCTTCGCCGAGGACACCTCGGCCCCGCGGCTCATAGACCTCGAGCGGTACTTCTGGGACGACTGGGACGACGGCCACCTGCGGTTCGAGCTGGTCTTCGAGAGCAACCCCTCACGGATCAGGGCCCTGCCCGAGGGCCGCCACCTGGGCTTCGAGGCGGTCGCCCGGTACTGGCACGGCAACGGGACCTTCCGCGTCCGGGCCTACGACGGCGGCGGGCTCTGGGCCGCAAGCAACACCTTCCGGATAACGGTCGACCACGTCAACCACCCGCCGGTGCTCGAGCCCGTCCCCGACCAGATGGTCCACGTCGGCGAGCGGCTCTATTTCACCGTGAGGGCGTCGGACCCGGACAACGACACGCTGTACTTCCTCTCGGGGGACCCCCGCTTCCCGGTGGTCCCCCTCGACGCCCGCGGGAACACGGCCTACGTGGAGTACCAGGCCGGGCGGCCGGAGAGGCTGCTGCTCAACATAACCGTCGAGGACGGCTTCGGCGGGAGCGACTCCCGGCAGGTGAACATAAGGATCAAGGACAAGACCTCCACCTCCTCCGTGGAGCCCTGCGCCACCTGGGTGGTCATCGTGGTGCTGGCGGCCGCCGGCGCCCTGGCGGTCGAGTGGTTCCGGCGCAAGTACCTGCGCGAGACCGGCCCCGTGATGGGCCCCGGGGGCGAGTTCACCGAGGAGGAGGTCTTCGAGGGGGTGGTGATGGCCCGGCTGGGCGGCGCCCGGCTGCGGGGCGGCTCCGAGGGCGGGCGCCCCGACCGTTTCTCTCCCCCGGAATCCCGGCCGCTCACTCGCGCCGAGCGCGCCGCGCTGGAGCGCCGGCGGGCCGAGGAGAGAATAGCCCTGCCCGGCGAGGCCGTGGAGGCGGACCGCGCCGAGAAGGCCGCCGGGGAGGAGCTCCGGCGCAGGGCGTCACGGCCGGGGCAGGCGCTACTGGTCGAAGTCGAGGCCGGGAAGGCCGCCACCGGGGCGGGGACGACCGGGGAACGGGCAGGAACGGGGCAGACCGGGGAGGCAAAGGACCCCCTGGAAGAATTGCTGAGGGGCTCGTGAGGGCGGCGCGACGGGCGGGCGGTCAGGCGGGGGCCGGCGCCCGGGCGAGGCGGACCTCGGAGGACAGCCGGTGCAGCCGCCTGATTCTGGATGCGAGGTCCCGGCGGACGATGCCGAGGATGTCCCCCAGAGGGGCGATGTAGTACTCGTAGGCCAGCCGGCGGGTCCGGGTCACAGAGACGCTGCGGAGAAGTATCCCCCGGGTCACGAGCACCCGCAGGTGGGTGCGCAGGCTGCGCTCGGACATGCGCAGGAGCCTGGAGAGCTCGTTGAAGCTCAGGCGCCGGCGGTGCCTGGCCAGCACCTCGATGACCGGGGCGCACGAGCGGGGCATGCCCAGCCCGCGCGTGACCTCCCGGGCGAAGCGGCGGATGTGCTGGCCCACGGAGCCTCTCATGGCGGGTAGCCCAACGCGGAACGGATATTTATTTGTTTTCGGTTGCCTAGGTTGGCACAACCAATAAATACGGATATCCTGTTATCAACCCGGATGGCCGCCCAGGCCCCCGCCGCAACCAAGGGAGTGCCCATCGTGCTTTCCGCCTCGCGGGCGGAGATGAGCCACTTCGGGTACAACCCCTTCATCGCCTTCACCTGCACCTTCCCCCAGGCCTTCACGAAGCTCGTGCTCCAGAAGTACTTCGCGCCCGACGACCTGCCAGACGGGCGGGCCCGCTTCGCGCCCTACGGGCTGCGCAAGGTGGAGGCGCTCCTCGCCGCCGAGTTCGGCGCCGAAAACGTCGTGGTGTCGCACTACTCGGACCTCGACCGTTTCGTGGGCCCCGCCACGAGGGTCTTCGCCGCCACGAGCATGGACCCGATGGGACTGGCCTACGTGTCCACGACCTACAACTCCCTTATCGGAGTGGGCGGGGAGTCCCTCAACGCGGTGGAGTTCCGCCGGCTGATGAACCACCCGGCGCTCCGGAGGCACCGCCCGCGCATGCTGGTCGGTGGCTCGGGCGTGTGGCAGATACGCGACACGAACTCCCAGTCCCAGTTCGGGATAGACCTCCTGTTCCAGGGGGAGTCCGAGCGCGACCTCGTGGGGCTGGTCAGGAAGCTTCTGGCCGGCGAGAAGCTGCCACCCTACTTCGTCGCCGGGAAGCCCAAGTGGGAGGACGTCCCGCAGATAACCGGGGCGGCGACCTACGGCACGGTCGAGATAATGCGCGGCTGCGGACGGGGCTGCGCCTTCTGCACCCCGACGATGCGCAAGCGGCGCTCGGTCCCGGTGGAGCAGGTGATGAGGGAGGTCGGGACGACCGTAAAATGCGGCTCCAGGGCGGTGTTCACCACCTCCGAGGACATATTCCTCTACGAGTGCGGCCCGCGGTTCGTGCCCAACCGCGAGAAGATAGTTGAGCTCTACACGGCCATCTCCCGGCAGCCCGGGCTGGACTACATACTGCTGTCGCATGCCTCGCTCGCGCCGGTGGTGTACGACCCGAAGATACCTGCGGAGCTTGCGCCCCTGCTCCTGGCAAAGACCCCCTGGAACCGCTCCCAGGGCTACAGGCAGGACTTCATAACGGTCGAGGTGGGCATAGAGACCGGCTCGGTGCGGCTCATGCAGAAGTACATGCGGGGCAAGGCGCTGCCCTTCAGCGTGGACAACTGGCCCGAGCTCGTGGTGCAGGGCGTGGGGGTAATGAACGACAGCGACTGGTGGCCGCTCTGCACCATCATGACGGGGATGCCCGACGAGACCGAAGCCGACGTCATCGCCACGCTGGAGCTCGTCGACGACCTGCGGGCGAGCGGCGCCAGGATGTTCTACACCCCGGTGATATTCATCCCCCTCGAGGAGGCCATCCTGTCGAAGGCCAGGCGCTCCGACCTCAAGAACTTCACGGGCCTCCAGTGGGAGTTCATAATGAAGTGCTGGAGGAACAACATGGACTTCTGGATGCCCCAGATCCGGGGCGCCGTGGGCGTGGCGGCGTCGCTCTACTTCTTCTCCTACCTCTTCTGGAAGCACGGCGGCAAGATCGGCGTCCCGATGAAGTACCTCATGGGCTTCCCCTACCACTACACGAACAAGAAGGTGGGCAAGGAGTGCGACCGGGACTACTGCCTGCCCTCCCGGGAGCGCCACCGGACGCTGCTCAAGCCGGACCTGCTCTCGCCGCCGGCCGAACCCGATCAATAGCCTGATCAACAAGGGGCAGGAAGGCAGAAAGGGAAGGCAGGAAGGCAGGAAGGGGACGGCGTCGTCCCTTCCTGCCTTCCCTTTCTGCCTTCCTGCCTTCCCGCCCATCACTTCGTCGAGTTCGTCTTCGCGCCCTCGTGGCCGTAGTACTTGTAAGTGACGGTCGCCGAGAAGTTGTTGCCGGCGTCGACGTATATGAGGAAGCCGAAGGGGCCCACGGGCTTGCCGCCGGCCTTCACGCAGGTGGCCTTGAGCACCCAGCCCTGGGTGTTGTCCTCGAGCTTCTTGTCGGTCACGTTGGTCTTTATCGTCAGCTGGGCGCTGCCGCTCGTCCCCTCGGAGGTCTGGCTGACGTTCTGGCCGTCGGGAGAGAGGAGCTCGAACTTCATCGTGTCCGGGTCCGAGCCGGCGTAGTCGTCGGTCCAGGAGCAGGCCACGGACACCTCGTAGATGTTCGACACGGAGGTGTCGTTCCCGTCTCCGAAGGAGAGGGGCACCTCGTAGGTCTGGCCGGTCTTGACCTGGGGGGCGTCCGCTTTCGGGATGGTCCCGTCCATCGGCATAAGCTTCGCCGCCGCCGGCGGCGCCTGGCCCCCGCCGAGGAATCCACCGCCGCCGCCGGCCATCATCGCCGCGGCGACTATCATCACGACGATGACTATGACCGTGCCGAGGAGCATCACCTTGTTGGCCATGAACCTTCGCAGGAAGCCCGGCGGGGCCTCGGGTGCCTGGTAGTCCTGCTCCGGGTATTCCGGCGCCGGGTACTCGGAGTAGGTCTGTTCCGGGGCCGCCGGTCCGTCCGCCGCCTCCGCCGCTTCCGGCATATTTCCGCCTCTATACGGTATCAGCGGGCTGGCTGGATTTAAGGATTGTGGTTGACTGCCCCGACCCATCTACCGGGCGACCCGACCTTACATGCAAAGCCGGGA
>Ga0194126_10004247_pt1 | contig 22011 bp, 19 predicted proteins | sample TA2KigC150mmetaG_FD_148641 | JGI IMG/M metagenome (GOLD analysis project Ga0194126, IMG submission 148641) | Freshwater microbial communities from Lake Tanganyika, Tanzania - TA2015035 Kigoma Deep Cast 150m | ecosystem: Environmental > Aquatic > Freshwater > Lake | place: Tanzania: Lake... | reverse complement strand
CAGTCCGCCCAACTGGCGGCTGAAATCGAGCAGCAAGTTCACTTCGCGCAACCGGCGGCGGGTCTCCCCCAGCAGGCCGATGTTCTGGAGGATGATCGATACCTGCCGGGCGATCTGGTAATATACTTGGCGGTCCTCCTCGGTCAGGGCAGCCATCGGTTCAGGACTGAGCGCCAGGATGCCGGCCACTGGCTGTTCATCCAGGATGATCGGCAGGCAGATGAAGCCCTTGGCGTGCAGGCTGGTGAGCAGCGGGGTGTCGCGCCAGGTCTCATCTTCATCGAGGTTCATCACCAGCAGGGTCTCTCCAGTCTGGAGGCTCTGGCGCAGCGGGTTGCGCTGGCCGAAGAGCGCCTCGGCGCTCACGCCGCGCGGGATCTGGCCCAGCACGTGCAGCAGGCGCGGTCCCTCGGCGCCGCTCTCGGCCACGATCGATACGCTCATCTCCAGCCGGGTCAGCATCTCGGCGCCAAGCGCCAGCAGCGCTGACTGGGCGTCCACCTGGCGGTTGATGATCTCGGTGATCTCCAGCCCGGCCCGCAGGCGGCGGGCGCGGCGCTCGATGTTGCGGATGGAGACCATCTGCTCGAGGTCCTTGTGGAGCATGACCGGCAGGTGTCCCTGGCTGACCGAGTAGAACTGTTGCTGGCGCTGGATGCTGACATTCATCGTCTCGGCCTGGGTGCGGTAGGTTTCCAGGCGGCGGCTGGCGCGAATGACGAGGGCCACAGTGGCCGCATACAGGTCGATTGTTTCCATGACCGCCCGGTCCGGGCGCAGCCCGTTGCTGGGCGCGTCCAGGCTGATCAAGCCGATCGGCTGTTCCTGTTCATCGAACAACGGGAAGAGCAGGGTATCCTCCGGGTTCCAGGCATTGGGGGCGTCGGCCGCCGGCCCGGTCAGCAGTGTGACCATCTGGAGTTCGGATGAGACGACCGGCGTCCGGTCATTCGGGATGAAATATCCTCCCGCCTGTTTGAACTCGGGCCGGAGAAGTTGCTGCAAAGCCGACCAGGGCTGCTGGCGGGATTTCAGGACCGACATTGTCTCGGGCGGGATGCCCGCGCCTGCCACCCGTTGCTGCATCTCCGTGACGGGGTCGACAACACTGATGAGCACCATCTGGAACCGGGAGGCCTGCTGGATGCCCTGCGCTAGACCTGCAAGGGATTCCTCCAGCGGTAATTCCGTCCCAAGAGAACGGGTGAGTTGTAACAGACCGGAAAGCGCCTCCACCTGGCGGTGCAGCGCTTCTCCCTGCTGGCGCTGGTCCTGGAAACGCTGGTTGTTCTCCAGGGCAATGGCGGCCTGGAAGGCCATGGTCTGGATGATCTCGAGCGATGAGTCGTCGAACCGGCCGGCGATGCTGGAATGCAGGTGGATCAATCCCCGCACCTGGTCGCGGTGTGCAATGGGCGCCAGCAATGCCGATGCAACCCCCTCATGCGGCGGTTCGAAATCACCCGCCTCGAAATCGGGGATGATCAGCGGTTTGCCGGTTGCGAAAACCTGGCTCTCCGCCGGGAGCAGCAAGCCGACCGGCTCCTCTCCCTGGGAAGCCTGTACGACCGGCGACTCACTGCCGACGTGGCCGGGAGCGAAAAGGAGGATGGAGCCGCATTCGGCGCGGGCAGCCCGCAGGCTCTCATCGTAGACTACCTGGAGCAGGTGACGGCGTTCGACAGCGGCGCTCAGTTCGCGGTTGATGCGGTTGAGTTCCGTCAACTGGTCCACCCGGCGACGCAGGTTCTCGTCCGTCTGGGCGCTCAGGGAGGTGCCTTCGACAGCCGCAGCCAGCTGCCCGGCAGTGGTGGCGACGATCTGCAAGTCGTAACTGTTGAAAAAATCGCCCTTCTTGCTGGAAAGCATAAGTTCACCGATGCCGCGCTCACGCACGACAAGCGGGACTACGATGGCCGACTCGATCTTCAACACATCCACGATCGGGCGGTAGAGCGGCAGGACGCGTTTATCATCCGACAGGTGACCGGAGAGGAACGAACGCTGGCTGCCAGTGACCGAGAAATGGAACTGCGGGTCGTCCACGTACAAGCGGGCGATTGGCTCGGCCAGGGCCGGATCCACGCCCCAGAGCGATTCCGGGTGCAGGCGCAGCATGCCCTGGGATTCATCCAGCAGGAAGATGGCCGCTGCGTCGGCCTGCAACATGCGCGCCAGTTCCTGCAGGGCAAAACGCAGGATCTCGTCCAGGGTGGCCGAGGAACTGGTCAGGCTGGCGATCCGGAGCAAGGCGTCGGCGCGCTGGGCGCGCTGGCGCGCCTGCTGCACCAGGGCGGCGTTGTCGATGATCGCTGCTGCCTGGTTGGCGATGATGTGCAACAAGCGGATCTCAGATGCCTGGAAAGCGGTGGCTGTGCGGTGGTTCGAGACCTGTAGATAGCCCAGGCTGCGACCGCCGGAGATAAGGGGGACAAGGGCGGCGTCGCGCAGGCTGGCGGCGCGGGCAAAATCCTGCAAACCGAGCGCCTGCCAGGAATCGTCCTCGGCCGCGTTGGCGGCCAGCACCAGTTCCTGGCTGAGGAAGACCTGTTCACCCTGACTGCCGGGCTGGATCGGCACGTGGTACAACTCCACCACTTGGGGCGGGATGCCCACAAAAGGCGCCTGCGCCTCCAGCAAGCGGCGGCTTTCGTTATAGACCAGGAACCCGAGTACTTCGACATCGAACAGGGGGGTCAGGCTCTGGACCAGGCGGTTGAAGAGGTCATGCTGGTCGCGGGCGGAACCGATGGCCTGCGCCAGGTGTGCCAAACCACCCAGTTCGGCGCTGCGTTTCTGTTCTTCCTCGAGCATGGCGGCGTTGCGGATGACGGCCGCGGCCTGCCCGGCGACCAGTTGCAGGAGTCCCAGGTCTTCCTGTGAAAATGCATCCGGCGCGGGCAGTCCCACTTCGAGGACGCCCACCAGTTCCCCTCCGCTGATGAACGGGAGCCCCATGTAGGAACGCGGCGCAGCCTGTCCCATGGCTGCGGGTTCAGCGCTGGCATCCGCGCGGGTGTCCGCCACCAGGAGCGGGAGATGTTCGGCGACGATCCTGGCTGCATATCCGGATGGAGGCAGGGGCTTGGCAACCTCCAGGGAACGTTCGCCGGCGGCGCCGGTAGCGAGGCGGTAGGCTGCCAGGTTTTTTTCGACCGCATCCCAGACCTGCACCTGCAACAATTCGGATGGGACCAGGCGCTCGATATTCTCCAGTACGTTGCGGATGGCGGACGCCAGGCCCTGTTCGATGGCTGCCGTCGCGCTGAAATCGGCCAGGATTTTCAACGCGGCAGACTGGACACCGGGGCCTGTCTCCCCGAGACCGGCGGAAAGGTCGGGGGCGCGCAGGGTTAGAAGCAGGCACCCATCCCCGCCCGGGACAAGGTAGGAGATGCCGTCCACCGGCCGGCCGTTGAGCGAGAAGCGCGCCTGTCCTTCGTTGGCGCATAACTGCAGGAAATCCACCCGGGGCTGGATGCGGCGCGCCAGGGTCTCCAGGTTCGGCTGTTCGCCCTGGCGCAGGTCGAACCACTCATGGGCTACCTGGTTCAGGTAATCGAGCGTACCGCCCGGGCGGACGAGCAGGATGGCATGTTTGTGAATGGATGAGTCGCCGGTCTGGCGGGAGGACATTTTTCCCCCGGCAGGGGGGATGCGGGCGGTAAAACGGAGCAGGCCCCAGACCAGCAGGTAGAAAACCAGGCCGGTCAGGAGCAGCCCGATCGCCAGCAGCGCCGACTGCCCTTGCAACATGGTTGTGGTTATCCTTTGGCCGGCGCGCTGCCCGGTGTATCCTGCCGCCGGGCTTCTGCTGCCGCTTCTGTTATCTCACGAATATCTGCAAAAGGCTGCTGGCTGGGCGTTACCAGGCCGACTGCCAGGCTCATCAGGGGCGCCTTCTCGAGCTGGCCTTCCGCATTGGCGGTCACGATATAGCCCTGCTGGCGGTCCATGAAATTGTAATGAGTCTGGACCTCGGCGACAAAGCGGGATTTGAGTCGCTCGCGGAGCGCCAGGCAGGCTTTCTCGGAGGTGGTGACGATGAAGTTGTCGCCGCCGGCATGGCCGATGAAGTCGTTGGGAGTGCCGGCCTCGTCCACCACCTCCCCCATCAACATGGCGGTGAAACGCAATACATCATCCGCCGCCACGAAACCATAGACATCCTTGAAGGAATCGAAGTGGTTGATGCGGACATCCAGGTAAGCCCAGCCGCTCTCGCGGATCATGCGACGCAACTGCTCCTCGATCAGCCTCCCAGCCGGCAGCCCGGAACGCGGGTCGGTGAGGCTCTCGCGCTCGGAGCGGCGGATGGCGCCCTGCACCCGTAATTTCAATTCCTCGATATCGAATGGTTTGGTGATGTAATCGTCCGCGCCCAGTTCCAGGCCCTGCAAACGGTCACTGCGTTCATCCTTCTGGGTCAGGAAGATGACCGGGATGTGGCTGGTGCGCGTGTGTGTCCGCAGGGTGCGGCAGACTTCGTAACCATCGATATCGGGCAGCATGATATCCAACACGATCAAGTGGGGCAGAACCTGGCGCGTCTTTTCGAGCGCATCGGAGCCGCGCGAGGCGACATCCACATCGTATCCCAGGCTGCCGAAGTAGATCTTCAGCATGTTCGAGATGTCCAGGTCGTCTTCAACAACCATCAGGCGTGCTTTTCCCATATCGGCCTCCCGGCTCTTTCTGCTGTTGGGCGCGCCTTTCTCCGGGCGCGCTGGCGGTGAATGACGTTCGATCTCGTTCCATTTCCCGGCTGGAAAAATCCGTACCGGCGGGCGCAGGGTTAAATCGAAAACCAACGGAGCCCGGTTCTGTGACGATAGCCCCGTCAGGCCAACTATATCATCACGAGCCGCAGCCACCATTGCAGATACATGTCGGGGGATGAGCGTGCAAACCGCCCGTCCCGGCTGGGTAATCTTACGCCAAACTGTCCGTTCTGGCAACTCCAGGAACGGACAGACGCGCCGCCCAGGTGGGATGGCGCAGCGGTGAGTTGATTGGACCCTTTACAGAAGCCAGTACAGTATTGTAGAGACGATCCACAGGATGTTGGATTGTGTCCGGCAACTTATGCAGGATGCCAATGGAAATGGCGGGAAATGGGTAGTATTGGAGGTTGGAAACAGCCGGACAGATCACCAGGTGTTCTGTCCGGTTTCGCCGCGGCGCGGGTATAGACGCGGGTGCCGGCTGGCATTCTTCAGGCGGTGGTGATCGCTATCCTCATAGTGGACATCCCGGTCGATGATGCGGCGGTCCTTGTTGGCAAACAGCACCACGTCTGATTCGATGGTGCGGGCCGGGAAGATGATCATCCCAGCCCCGATGCGGCAATTATGCCCGACACAACCCCCCAACACCGGCCGGTTGGCAAAAGCCAACCCTTCGTTGCCGTCCCGCGCCCGGATGGGAGCCGGGATCAGGTTGTAATCTGTAAATGTATTCCCTGCCCCGATGAAGGTATTGCGGCCGATAACGCACATCTGGAGGCAGGTATTCTGGGCAACCATGCTGTTCTCCATCAGGGTCGTCATGAAGAGTGCGGCGCGGAAGGGGAGGAAAGCGCCGTCTCCGACCACCGAGAGCATCAACTGGCAGTCCTGCGAGATATTTACATTGGAACCAATGACGCAGTTCTCGATCACCGCCCCGGCATTGATGGTGACATTGTCGCCGATGGTGGTCGGGCCGTGGATGACCGCCGTGGGGTCGATGACGCAATTCCTGCCGACCTTCACCAGTTCCGAACATTCGAGCAGTTGCCGCCCCTCATAGATTGCTTTGCCCAGGATCTTTAACTTATAACCCAGGTCCGTGTCCAGGCGTGTTTCGAACCGCAGGCCCCGGGCGAAGAGCCCGAACACACCATCGGCCACGAAGACATGCGTCCAGCAGTCGATCGCCATCATGGCCCGCATCGGTACCTGGTAGACCAGGTCGCCGCTTTCGCTCGCCATGTACGTGGGGACGTGGTAATAGCCGATCTCGCGCGCCTGGAGGTCGATCACCAGCGGTTCCACATCCGCCACCGGACCCGCAGGGTAATACCACAAGTCCGCCAGGTAGACATTGCCCGCCGGTGTATAGGAAGTGGAAAGCGGCCTGGCATGTTCGCGGAAAGCGGAGTCCTCAGCGGCAAAAGCGGCCCGCACGGCGCGCTTGCCCATCCTGGCTTTTGTGATGAACTCCCGGATGTAGTACTGGTCGAAATACAGGTTGTCGCGGTAGACGAGCATCGGTTCGCGCAGCACCGGCAGCCGCGCCCCGGGCGGGAGCTCCATCTCACGGGTGGCATAAGGCGCCAGGAGATCGCGCTGGTTCAACCAGAGCGGTTTATTGAGGATGCGCAGGTCGCGCGCGGCTTCGTTGAAGGGCGGGATCGGATGGGGGGCCTGGAGGATGATCTTGAGCATATCCGTCATGTATCGAACGGGACCTGGTCGATGACGATCCTGCAAGCCGGATCGCCGCGCGCGATGCAATGAGTCTCCTCGACGTTGAAATGCTTCCCCCCGCTGACCCAGTACAGGGCCTCCTGCAACAGTCCGACCGCCAGGTGGCAGGCCGGGCTGTCGGTCTGGCGGCCCCAGCACAATGGGCAGCGCTCGATGACCCAGTGGATGAAATGGCTGTCAGTTTCCAGGCGGACGCGCTGATCGGTGAAATGATTGAAAAAGCCGGCGAAGGCTTCGCTCCCAACCTTGATCTTGGCCGGGAGAGGCAGGAGCCGGAAGGCGAGATCTGTCAGTCCCAGTTCGGGACCGAACTCGCGCAACCCGTACTTGAGGCAGGCGCGCCCGGCGCGCAGCGCCAGGCCGCGCCCGCCGCGCGGCCCGTAACTCCTCTCGAGGGCATTGTGCAGCCGGGCAATGGTATCGAACGGGATATCGAGGTCCTGGTTGTGGGGCGGATAATCGCCGATATAACGCGGGAGCGCTGCCAGGTTGAGCACGGCATTCAGGCCGTTCCGGCCGATGACTTCCTCCATAGCCAGCAGGATGATGCGCCCCATTCGATTCGGATAAAAGGGGTTGGGCGTAACCGTGTCCATCAGGCGGGGTCCTCTTCGTCCAGGAAGGACAGCAACCTGTTCTTGAAAGTCTCCGGTTCATCCATCATGATGAAATGGCCGGCTTTTGGGAAATGCTCGATCCTGGCACGGGGGATACCCTCCAGCATCGGCTTCCATTGCATCGGGTGGACGATGTTATCCTTCTCGCCGAACATGCCCAGGGCGGGGATGCGCACCTGCGCCAGCATGGGACGCAGGTCGGTGCGCCGCAGGGAGGCGATGCTGAGCAGGAAGGATTCGAGGGTGGTGCGCGACAGGTCGCGGTCCATCATCTCCGGGAAACGCGGGTCCCTGCAAATGGCGGGGGATACGATCTTCATCCCGCTGCGGAAGAGACCCATGACGTTGAAAAGCATGAAGGCGATGGGACGCCGCCCGGCCATCTTCAAAGCCCAGGCCAGGGATGAGCCGACGATCGGCGAGCCGACCACCGTCACCTTGCTGACCCGACCCGGGAACTGGACCGCTACAGACAGGCTGACCGTCCCGCCCATGCTGTGACCGACGAGGGGGGCGCGGCTGATCCCCAGCCGGTCCATGAACTGGTCGACCAGGCCGACGAAATCCTGGACGGCATAGGTCTCGCGTTTTTTCCCGGATTCGCCGAAGCCCCAGAAATCGAGGGCATAGGTGCGGAAATTGTTGCGGCCCAGGAAGGCCATGGTTTCCTGCCAGAGCCCCCACGATCCGAGCCACCCATGCAACAGGATGACCGGCCGCCCCCTACCGTATACCTCGTAATGGACGATGCCCTGGTCGGTTGTGAGAGATGACACGCTAGAGACCGGCAACGGAGGGGCTAGTGCGCTCCGTTCTCCATTTCAGAAAGGATACTGTAGAGTAATTCAAGCAGCACGGACTTGACAGTCGCGCGGTCGGTGGCGGTGCAGGGCAGCAGTTTTACCTTCGCCTCGAGACGCAGGGCATGGCGCATATCGTCGATATCCCATGCATCCTTCTTATCCTGTTTGTTGGCCGCCACCACATATGGAGTGGGGGCATAGGCGCGGAAGGTCTCGAGGATGGAACGCGCTTCGCGGAAGGTCTCGGGACGGGTACTGTCCACCATGACAATGAAACCCAGCATCCCCTCCGAAAGGATCTCCCACATGAAATCGAAACGCTTCTGGCCGGGCGTGCCGAACAGGTAGAGGACGAGGTCCTCGTCCACCGTGATGCGACCGAAATCCATTGCAACCGTCGTCGCCTCTTTGATCAACTTTTCGGCCGATGAGGAAATCTTCCGTTCGGTCGAGACCACATCGATCTCGCTTACAGAACGGATGAACTCAGTCTTGCCTGCGCTGAAGGGGCCGGTCACTACCATTTTGACGGTCTGCATGGTTCATTCCTCGGAAACATTATAACGAGCGGATGCGGTTGATCAGGCGGTTTACCAGCGATTTCTGTTCTTCCTTGTCCTCGGTCGGGAAAACCCTCACCGGTGGCGGCGCCGGCGCGCCTTCCGGCCGGATGATCTCCACCAGCCCGGCCTGCAGCAGGCCATAGACAATGCGGCGGATCTCGAGGTCGTTCATTTTCGTAGCGCTGGCAATCTGGCGGATGGAGTTTCGCGGGTTGATGTAGGACACCACGCGCCACTCCTCGACGCCCAGGTTGACATTGCGCAGGTTGGCGCCTGGCCGGTCGGTGAACTTGAGCGCCATGTCCAGGCTGGGGATCTCGTCCTGCAACTGTTCCCATTCCCGCAACTGGCGCGACCCCTCGATGATGAGATTCTCCAGGTCGAGCCGGACGTTGATCCGGTCGTCGGGCGGCAACAACTCATTGTCGAAGTGGAAGAACCCTTCCACCCATGTGAACAGGTTGTGGACGACATCCGTGAAATGCTGCTGGAGGTTGGCGAGAATCTCCTCCTGCGAGACATAACCGGCGTTGATCAACAACAGTCCCAATTCCTTGTCGGAGACCTGGCGCGAGCGCTGCTGGATCGAGCGGAACTGACCGGCTGTCAATCGATTCGCTTTATGCAGGATGCCGGCCAGGCTGCCATCCTCCTGTCCGATCTGGGCAAAAGCCAGTTTCCCCTCGCGGAAAGCGACCCGGGCTGTCTCGCTGGGACTTTCGACCACCAAAGTCCCGGTCTTGCGAGCCAGGTTGATGAGGTTCAGGAGTTGCGTGATCGTAAAATCGCGGAGGTTGCCCCGGAGAGCCATTTTTTGGGCCTCGACAACGCCCCGACTGGGGCGGAATAGCAAAGATTATACATGCAAGGTAGACATGCGTCAAACAAAAGCCCGGGACAGGCTCCTCCGGCGCAGGGTATCTGCGGCCGGGGAATATGAACAACCGGTCAAAAAGGCAGTATAATTTTCCCGTCCCGGAGCGCGCCCCGCGCCCCGGCCAATAATCCCTGCGAGGATGCGCCCGATGGACGATATCTTCCAAATCCCTGCCCTGCCGGGAACCCGGAAAGAGGCCCACATGATGCTCAAGATCGACATCACTTACTGCGCGGTTTGACATTACACCGACCGGGCCGTTGGCCTGGCAGCTGAGTTGATCAAGGCATACGAGCCGGAGATCGAAAGTCTCAACCTGACACCCTCAGAAGGCGGCAGGTTCGAAGTCACCGTCAACGACCGGCTCGTCTATTCCAAACTGGCGACCGGGCGCCATGCCGAACCCGGCGAGATCCTCGGGTTGGTTAATACTCTATTATACAGTGAGGCTGAATGAGCGAGAAGAAAGGCCGGGTTTTTTCCGGCATCCGCCCCACCGGGCGCGCCCACCTGGGAAACTACCTGGGCGCTTTCAAGAACTATGTCGCCCTGCAGGATGATTATGAATGCGTCTACTGCATTGTGGACCTGCACGCCCTGACCACGGTCGAGGATACGCTCAATTTGAAGCAGAACACCTATGACCTTACGCTCGACCTGCTGGCAGTGGGCATCCGCCCGGAAGAAACGATCTTATTCGTCCAATCCCACGTCCCACAGGTGACCGAACTGCATACCATGCTTTCGATGGTCACGCCAATCGGCAAATTGACCGACCTGCCGACCTTCAAGGAAAAAGTCCGCCAGAACCCGAACAATGTCAACTATGGGTTGGTCGGCTATCCGGTGCTGATGACCGCCGATATCGTCCTCTACAAATCGGACCTCGTGCCGGTCGGCATCGACCAGGCGCCGCACCTTGAATTCGCCCGTGAGACCGTCCGCTCCTTCAATTATCGCTACAGCGCCAACGTGCTCATCGAACCCCAGATGAAGAACACCGAAGTTCTGAAGGTGCTGGGCATCGACGGGAAGGAGAAGATGGGCAAAAGCCTGGACAACCACATCGAACTGGCTGCTGATCCCGATGCAACCCGCCTGCGCGTGATGCAGATGGTCACCGACCCCCAGCGCATGAAACGCACTGACCCCGGCAACCCCGATGTGTGCAACGTCTATACGATGCACAAGACCTTCACGCCGGAGGAAGATGTGCAGACGATCAACGCCGAATGCCGCAAGGCCGGCATCGGTTGTGTGGACTGCAAGAAACGCTTTGCTGAAAACCTGAACAAGGCGCTCGAACCGTTCCGCTCCAAACGCGCCGAACTCGCCGCCCGGCCGGACCAGGTCCATTCTGTTCTGGAGGACGGCGCAAAACGCGCCCGGCGCATTGCCGAGAAGACCATGCTGGAAGTACGGGCGGCGGTGCAGTTGCCGTAGTCCTGCACCGGGCGGCTGATGAGCCGCCCGGTTTTTTTATCGTATAGGGAATTCCTGCAAATCGGCCAACTCACATCTGGCAAAATAGTATCCAAAACCGCCCTCACTCCAACCCACCGGATTACTTCTGTTTCCAGAACTCGTCGTCGCTGGCGCTGATCTCGACCATTTCTCCCGTGACGATGAAGACCGTCCGTTCGCAGATATTGGTGACCCGGTCGGCCAGGCGCTCGAGGTTATGGGCGGTCCAGATCAGCCAGTTGGCGCGCTCGATGGTCTTGGGATCGCTGATGACAAAGGTCATCAACTCGCGGTAGATCTGGTTATAGAGCGCATCGATCTCGTCATCCTCCACCGGGATGGCGCGCGCCGCTGCCACATCTTCGTTGACGAAAGCCGTCAGGGCGCGGTGGAGCATGTCCACGCCTTTCTGCGCCATGCGCGGGATGTCTATCAGCGGTTTGAGCAGCGCCTGGTCGCCCATGCGGATGTTGATATTGGCAATGCCCTTGGCATAATCGCCCATCCGCTCCAGTTCGGAGATGATCTCCAGGCTGGATGCCAGGAAGCGCAGGTCGTGCGCCATGGGTTGCTGGGTGGCGATCAGCACCATCAACTGGCTTTCGATCTCGAAGCGTTTGAGATTGATGCGCTTGTCGGTCTCGAGGATGCTGCGCGAGGCATCGATATTCCGTTTTTTCAGGGCTTCGACCGAATCCAGGACAGCCTGCTCGACCATGCTCCCCAGTACCAGTACTTCATCCTTTACCTGCTGCAACTCGGTTTCGAATGCTTTACGCATATGTACCTCTATCTTGGCGGGTTTCATTCGATTATAACCATTTTCACGGTCGTTTATCCGAAGCGCCCGGTGACGTAATCTTCGGTGCGTTTGTCGGCGGGGCGGATGAAGAGGGAAGCCGGTTCTCGAGGTTGCAAGCCTTCAAGCCTGCATAATGACCATACATCTATCATGCGAAATAGTGACACACCATCCCCCTACCCGAACCGGCCTTCGATGTAATCCTCGGTGCGCTTGACCTTCGGATGGGTGAATAATTCCTTGCCGGAGGCCCATTCCACCAATTCGCCTTGCAGGAAGAAGGCGGCAAAGTCAGCGGTGCGGGCGGCCTGCTGGACCGAGTGCGGGACGAGAACGATCGTGTACTCCTTCTTGAGTTCCTGCAGAGCGGCCTCCACCTTGCCGGTCGAGATGGGGTCGAGGCCTGAGGTGGGTTCGTCGAGCAGGATGACCTCCGGCTGGAGGGCCAGGACGCGCGCCAGGCACAGCCGCTGCTGCTGCCCGCCGGAGAGGGCGATCGCCGGGTCGTCGAGCCGGTCGCGCACCTCGTCCCAGAGGGCGGCCAGTTTGAGTCCGTGTTCGGCGGCCTCGTCGAGCCGGGACTTGCGCTTCTCGCCCGCCAGTTCCAAGCCGTAGGTCAGGTTGCCGCGAATGGTGAGCGGCAGGGTGACCGGGCGGGCGAAGACCATTCCCACCCGCCGGCGCAATGCGATGACGTCCGTCTTCGGGTCGAGGATGTCCGCGCCGTCGAGCAGGATGCGGCCCGAAACCGCCCGTACCTCGGTCAGGTCGTTCAGCCGGTTGAGGCAGCGCAACAGGGACGATTTGCCGCCGCCCGCCGGTCCGAATAGCACCGAGATAGCGTTGGCCGGGATGTTCAGGCTGATGTCGCGGAGGGATTCGGTCCCGTCGGCGTATTGCAAATTCAGATTCTCGATAACGATTTTGTTCATAGGTCATTGACGATGGACGATGGACGATAGACGATGGACGATGAGTGCTAAAAATCATCCGCTTTGACCGTGTAGGGGGTTTGCTCTTCTCGAATCTGCCCCGAGGCAGGCGCAAGGGATTTCCGGAATGCCTGTAATTTTCGCGCCAGAGTCTGAGATTTGGAGTAGGCGGAATCCAAGGCCGAGTTGTCACTCAAATATCGTCGCCGACGAATGATATGTTGGCAGGCAACAGTTTCGATCAAAGAGCGGATTGCCATGCCCAAGAAACGCGCTTGCTCGGCATCAGTCTGTCCAGTCGAGCCTTCGGCAATGTTGAGGGCAATAGAAGTGGCGGCACGGACGATCTGCGATTTGATGTTGTAATCTTCACTGCGTGGCAATTTCTCTGCGAGCGCGTAGCTTTCATCCACATACTCCAACGCCATTTTCCAAACATCAAGTTGTTCGAATTTGTAAGCCATTCAACCTCCAAGACATTTAGCAACCACCAATATCTATCGTCCATCGTCCATGGTCATGCAATTACCATTGCCTCTTTGCTCTTGCTCTGGACCTGATAACAGTAGCAATAATATTCATTCCCAAGACAAAGGCAATCAACACCAGCGCCGTGCCGTACTGGATCTGGAATGGCATTTCGGGAACCTGGGTGGAGATGACGAACAGGTGGTAGGGCAGCGCCATGGTGGCGTCCATCGGCGAGTTTGGCAGTTGCGGCAGGAAGAAGGCCGCGCCGGTAAACAGGATGGGAGCCGTCTCCCCGGCGGCGCGCTCCAGGCCGAGGATGACCCCGGTCAGGATTCCCGGCAGCGCCTGCGGCAGGACGATGCGGCGGATGGTCTGCCAACGCGTCCCGCCCAGCGACACGCTCACGGTCCGGAACGATTGTGGGACGGCGCGCAGCGCCTCCTCCGACGCGCTGATGATGACCGGCAGGGTCATGATCGAGAGCGTCAGCGAGGCGGCCAGGATGCTGGTGCCGAACTTCAGGAACAGCACGAACAGTCCCATCCCGAACAGGCCGTAGACCACCGAGGGGATGCCCGCCAGGTTGATGATGGCGATGCGGATGAGGCGCGTCAGCCAGTTCTCGCGGGCATATTCGGAGAGGTAGATGGCGGCGGCGATGCCGAGCGGCACCGAGAAGACCGCCGTGCCGAGCGTCAGGTAGAACGTGCCGACGATGGCCGGCAGGATGCCCCCGGCGCGCATCCCTTCGCGCGGCATGGCCGACAGGAACTCCCACGAGATGGCCGGCGCGCCCTCCTTGACCACGTAGGCGATCACCGCCACGATGGGAACGACGGTCACGAGCGCCGTCAGCGTCAGCAGCGAAAAGCCGAGGCGCTGGGTCAGGTCCCGGTCAAGCGTTCGCTTCACTCTCCAGCCTTTCCGCCAGCGCCTCGTATTTTTCGTGGACGCCTGCGCCGGTCTCCTCGTGTTCGACGCGCTCGAAGTCCGCGTCAATCTTCGCGTGTTCGGCCTCCGCGATGACGCGGCCGGCCATCGGGAAGAGGATGCGGTCCTCCTTCGTGATATGCTGTCGCAGGAGCGCGGCATACCCGCGCCCGTTGGCGATCACCGCCCCGCTTGCGGACCGATCGCCTGCCTCCGGTTTTTCGGCGGCGGCGCGCATGGCGCGTGTGAAGACGCGTCCCTGCTCGTGTTCGGCCAGCATGACGCCGATCGGGCCGCCCTCCTGCGACACGCCGTGGGCGGTCATCGCCACGAACAGCACGCCCTCTTCCTTGCGGTGGTGGCAGCCGTCGGCGAAGCCCTTGATGAACTCGGCCGCGTCGAGGAAGAAGCCGGCGCGCATGTTGCCGGCTTCCAGTTTCCCGGCGGCCTTTTCCAGCGCGGCGATGTCGCGCAGGATGACCTGGCGCTCTTCCATGAGGATTTGAGTGGCTTTCATTGTTTCGCTCCTATCAATTAGGAATAAATACTGCAGGAATCTCTACGTAATGCTCAATGTTGACTCGAAAACCTAATTTGTCAGGCACTTGACTATAATTCATGAAAGTTGTATAGTTGTAATGAACCACTGAAAGCGCGAATGCGCCGTAGGTGGTGTTTTTATTGCGGGTAATACACAATTCCGAATGGATCTTTGCTGGAAGCTTGCAAGTTGAGAGCAGGTTTTAGTCGTTCCAACCACTCATCAATTTTCGCAGGTGATATTGATGCCGGTAGGCGAGCGGGGTAATGGCCTATCTTCGTTATATCGATTGAACGCAAGTAAACCACAAAGGAGATTAGGTCAGCCAATTGAATGAAATAGGATTCTTTGGAATCTTTAGGAAGAGGATCTTCGATCAATGATAAAACTTCCTTTCGGTAAGAACTTGGCTTGAATTTCGAGGGAATGAAGTTGATTCTCTGAATCTTTCGGGCTGTATGGCACATCTTCCCCACTCTACCAGCATCTGTGATGATCATGAATTTTTGGTCTGGATTCCGTGACGGATTCAAATCATTTTCAATACGTTGGATGGAGTAAGTTAAAGCGGTATCAAGAACCTCATAATTGCTATTTCTAATGCGGGGTTTGACAATAACCACATTGATGATTTTAACGTTGAGGTTAGCAATTAAGTCGCAAAATAAATCCGCGACTGTAATACGATCAATCTCGGACAACCCCAACTTCTCATCGGGGTTTTTATTAAGCAAGAAATGTTTTGTGTGTAGTTCCATGCGGATTGGTATTCCGAAAGAAATTTTCAAACTCCTCCGGAATTCTACAATTGTGTCAAATGCTGGTCTCCAGTTGAGATAACTAATATATAGAGCCGTCAAAATGAAGAATGGGGATGAATATTTTGGATAACCATCATCGCCGGATTCATCGTAGTAAGCGATTTGCATATTCTCTCCTCGAGTGAATATTCACGACAACACCCTCTCAGCCCGCTTCTTCGACTTGAACACCACCGACGAAGCGGCGACGTTGACGATCAACGAAATGACGAACAGCGCCAGCCCGATGAAAAACAGCACGTGATAGTGGACGCTGCCGTTCGCCACCTCGCCCATCTCGGCGGCGATGGTGGCAGTCATCGTGCGGACTGGGTGGAAGATGCTCGTCAGCGCCAGGGCCAGGACGGGCGCGTTGCCGGTCACCATCATCACGGCCATCGTCTCGCCGATGGTGCGGCCGATGCCGAGCATGATCGCCGTCAGCACGCCGGAGCGGGCGGCGGGCAGGGTCACGCGCCAGATGGTCTGCCAGCGCGTGGCGCCCATTGCCCAGGCCGCCTCGCGGTAACTGTACGGCACCGCGTCCAGCGCGTCCTCGGCGATCGAGACGATGGTCGGCACGGCGATCCCGCCCAGGAGCAGCGACCCGGCCAGGGCCGTCAGGCCGGTCGGCAGGTCCAGGAAGACGCGCAGGTACGGCGAGAGGACGAGGATGCCGAGGAACCCCAGCACCACCGAGGGCAGTCCGCCGAGCAGTTCCACCAGCGGTTTCAGCACCTCCCGCATCCAGCGCGGCGCGATCTCGGCCATGAAGACGGCGGTTCCAATCCCGAATGGGACGGCGATCGCCATCGCGCCGAGGGTGACGAGCAGCGAGCCGGTGATCAGCGGCAGGATGCCAAAATACGACTCGATCGGATACCAGCGTTCGCCGAAGAGCGCCCCTGCTTCCACTTCCCCGAGGGTAGGCAGGCCTTCACGCAGCAGGAAGAAAAAAATGAGGGCGACGAACAGGATGGCCGAATAACCGCAGGCCTTTATCATGCGCGGGATGAAGATTTCCTGCCAGCCTGCTCCCGTCTTTCGGGGGTTGTGGGATTTATCCATGAGTCTCTTCTCCCCTCTCCCGTTTTTGGGAGAGGGATCGGGGGTGAGGGTCACTTGATCGGCACAAAACCCAGTTCCGCCACGATCTCCTGGGCTTCGTCCGAGAGGATCCATTCGAGGTAATCTTTCACCGCGCTGGAGGGCTGGCCGGCGGTGTACATGTACAGGTCGCGCGCCACAGGGTAACTCTTATCGTTGACGGTGCTGATCATCGGCAGCACATAATCACCGCCCTCGATTGCGGCCACGGCGATGATCTTCAAATCGTCCGGCACGTAACCCAGCCCGTCGTAGCCGATGGCGTTGGGGTTCTGGCGCACCTCGTTGATGATGCCCTCCGACGACGGCAGCAGCAGTGTGTCGGTCGAGAAGAGCGTCTTGTCGTTCTTGTCGCCCAGCCGCAGGACGGTTTCGAGGAAGTAGACGTGCGTGCCGGAGTTGGTCTCGCGCGACAGACGCACGATCGGCCTGTCCTCGCCGCCGACCTGCGACCAGTTGTTGATCGTACCGCTGTAGATGTCCGACAGTTGGCGCAGGGTCAACTGCGTGACGGGATTATCCGGGTGGACGATGACGGCGATGGCGTCGCGGGCGATGACGAACTCGACCGGTTCGACGCCGTTGGCGAGGGCCTGTTCGATCTCCTCCTGCTTGATCTGGCGCGAAGCATTGGCGATGTCCACCGTGCCGTTGATGAGGGCGGCGATGCCGGTGCCGGACCCGCCGCCTGTGACCGATATGCGGATGCCGGTACGCCCGCCCTGGTACGCCTCGGCCCACGCCAGCGCCAGGTTGACGATGGTGTCGGAACCTTTGTTTTCGATATATGCCGTTGCTTCGGGTGGGGAGGCATTCCCTCCGCCGCCCTCGCCCCCTGCAGGGGTAGCGCACGCAACCAGCCACGAACCGAGAAAAAGGGCGAGGAGGATGGTGAATTTCATCGCCCGAATTATAAGACAGAATCGTGTAAAATACCCCCGTGACCGACAAACCTGTTTTCAGCATCCGCAACCTGAACTTCTTCTACGGCCCATCGAAGGCGCTCTCCGGGATCGACATGGAGATTGCCGCCCGACAAGTGACTGCCCTCATCGGTCCTTCGGGCTGCGGCAAGTCCACCTTCCTGCGTTGCCTGAACCGCATGAACGACCCCATCCCCGGGGCACGCGTCGAGGGGAGGGTCCTGCTCGAAGGGCGCGATATCTACGACCCCGCCTTCAACGTCACCGAACTCCGCCAGCGGGTGGGGATGGTCTTCCAGAAGCCGAACCCGTTTCCCCAGTCGGTGTACGACAACGTGGCGTTCGGCCCACGGACCCTGGGCCTGGCGCGCAAAAAAGCCGACCTGGACCGCATCGTCGAAACCAGCCTGCGGGACGCGGCGGTTTGGGAGGACATGAAGGACCAATTGCAGCAGAACGCCCTCAGCTTCTCGCTCGGCCAGCAACAGCGCATCTGCATCGCCCGCGCCATCGCCGTGCGGCCGGAGGTGATCCTCTTCGACGAGTCCACCTCGGCGCTGGACCCGATCGCCACCGGCCAGATCGAGGACCTGATCCATGAATTGAAACAGGCCTACACCATCGTCATCGTGACGCACAACATGCAGCAGGCCGGGCGCGTCTCCGATTTCACCGGCTTGTTCTGGCTGGGCGAACTGGTGGAGTTCGGCGAGACGGATAAAGTGTTCACCCGGCCGGAGAAGGAACTGACCGACTCCTACCTGACGGGGAAGATGGGGTAATATGCTTATTTTTCCCACGAGGTGAAGTATGGAATTCTATATCGAAGATCTCATAAAAATCCTGTTGTCCATTGCCGGGGGAGGCTTGATCGGGCTGGAGCGGGAATTCCGCGACAAATCGGCCGGGTTCCGCACGTTGATCTTTATCAGCGCCGGGGCGACACTCTACACAATACTTTCGGAACGCCTGGCCGGTGACAACGACCCGACCCGCATCGCGGCCAACATCGTGACCGGCATCGGCTTCCTGGGCGCGGGAGCCATCCTGCGCGAGGGTTTCCGCATCACCGGCCTGACCACCGCCGCCGCCATCTGGCTGACCGCCGCCGTGGGCATGGCCATCGGCGTGGGCGAGTACCTGACCGCCGGGATCGTGGTCGCGGCGGCCATGGTTGTGTTGTGGATATTCCCCTTCTTTGAGTTCGCCATAGACCGCATCCGGGAGGAGACCACCTACGAAGTGGTCTACCCGATGGGGTTGGAAAAAATCGAAACAGTCGAACAGGAGATCCGCAGGATCGGCCTTTTCATCCGCAACGGCCAGCATATCAAACAGGGCAACGGCATGAGATGCACCTGGGCCCTGAGCGGTTCCCCCCGCAAACATGAGAAATTCCTGCGCTACCTGTTCGAGGACAAGGAAGTGGTGGAGTTCTCCTACTAGAAAAAATCCCGGCAGTTTCGACCTGCCGGGATTTCGATTCGATCTGGCGGGGATTACCAATGCCAGGTCGTCCCATCCTTGCCGTCTTCGATGGTCACGCCGAGGTCTTTCAATCTGTTCCGGATCAAATCCGACATGGCCCAGTTCTTCTGCTTGCGCGCCTCGGTCCGCACCTCGACCAGCAGGGAGATGAAGCGGTCGGCATCGCTGCCGGCGCCGGTCTTTTCGCCCAGGCGCAGGCCGAAGATATCTGTCAGGGCGCGCAGGGTCTTCTGGGCGGGTCCGAGTTGGGCGGCGGTCGCGCCGGCGTCGCGGGCGGTGTTGACGGCGCGCACCAGGTCGAAGATGTGACCCAGCGCCCCGGCGGAGTTGAAATCGTCGTCCATGGCTTCGGCAAAGGCTTGTTGGGTGGTTTCGGCCTGGGTGACCAGGGCCGCGGCGGTCCCGGCGGCGAGTCCGGGCGCGGACGGGGCGGCCGGCTTCAGCCCGGACTTGATCCGCTCCAGTCCCTTCTCGGCGCCATCCAGCGCTTCGTCCGTGAACGAAAGCGGGGCGCGGTAACTGCCGTTCAAGACCAACATGCGCATCACATCGGGATCGCGGGTCTCGAGGAACTCGTTGATCGTCACCAGGTTGCCGGTGGACTTGGACATCTTCTCGCCGCCCAGTTGCAGCATGCCGTTGTGCATCCAGTAGCGGGCAAAGGGTTTGCCGGTGTAGGACTCGGACTGGGCGATCTCGTTCTCGTGGTGCGGGAAGACCAGGTCGTTGCCGCCGCCGTGGATGTCGATCTGCTCGCCGAGTTCGGCCAGGTTCATGGCCGAGCACTCGATGTGCCAGCCGGGGCGGCCCTTGCCCCAGGGCGAGTCCCAGGCCGGTTCGCCCGGCTTGGCGGCCTTCCAGAGGGCGAAGTCCATCGGGTGTTCCTTCTGCTCCCCGACCTCGATGCGCGCCCCGGCTTGCATGTCTTCGATCCTGCGCCCGGATAGTTTGCCGTAATCATTGTCCTTCGTGACCCGGAAGTAGACATCGCCATTGCCGGGGGCGTAGGCGTAGCCCTTGTCCACCAGTCCCTGGATCATGGCCTCGATCTTGTCCATCGTCTGGGTGGCGCGCGGGTTGGAAGTGGCCGGCAGCACATTCAGGTCGGACAGGTTGCGGCGGTAATCGTCGATGTAGCCCTCCGCCAGCCGGAATGGGTCGGCGCCGCTCTGGTTGGCGCGGGCGATGATCTTGTCATCCACGTCGGTAAAATTCATCACGTAACGGACATCGTAGCCGCGGTGGGCCAGGTAACGGCGGATGATATCGAAGACGAGCGCCGACATGGCGTGCCCGACATGGGCATCGGAGTAGACGGTCACACCGCAGACGTACATGCGCACCTTGCCGGGTTCGATGGTCTGGAATTCTTCCTTCTTGCGGGTCAGGGTATTGTAAACACGAAGCATAAGGTTCTCCTGGAAATGTCTGGGGCAATTATAAACCACCGCCGGGCGGAAACCGCGGAAGCGGCTAACTTCTCGGTTTCTTCTGGATTATTACCACAGAGCACGCAACCTCCACGGATCGGGGGCGGGCGAGCGCAAAGAAACCCAATGTTTTTTCTCCACGAACATTGCGCTCTCATCGGTTGAAAAAAGCCCATCGAAACAGCCGCTCCCGGTCCGGCTGGCGACTGGAAACTTATGGTAAAATCACACCCGCCCGGAGGGATGGCCGAGTGGTTTAAGGCAACTGACTTGAAATCAGTCGTGGCGCAAGTCACCGGGGGTTCGAATCCCTCTCCCTCCGCTGGGGATGGACATTATCAATTGAACCTGGGGAGGTGCCAGAGATGGCCGATTGGGCTCGCCTGCTAAGTGAGTGCCGGGGCTTAAACCTCGGCCGCGGGTTCGAATCCCGCCCTCCCCGCCAGAAGACGCTTTCGTTATCGAGAGCGTCTTTTTTATGATGCCGGTCTCTCAACGACACAGGATGAGGAAAGCCGACTTTGAGAACACCCTGGGCCTCGACCTTTGTCGCATTGTGATTTTCTCCGGGGGCGTCTATAATTTGGGGAAATCCAGAACGCCCCTGCACCCATCGATGAGAAGAACCCCACGCCGCATCCCGCCCGCGGACAGGTTGAAAGCCTTCCTGGTCCACCCCCGCCTCCCCCTGGTCGCCGCGCTGCTCGGCATGGCGCTCGGCATCCCCACCCTATGGATGGGCTGGGGACCGTCGGACGACCTGCTCCAGCGCAGCGCCATCCTTTCGAACCCGCTATCCGCCCTCGTCCACCGGCTCTATGTTTTCCTCGACCCGGCCATCAATACCGGCATGATGGAGCGCGGCATCTTCCCCTGGTGGACGTATGAAGAAGCGCGCATCATCTTCTTCCGCCCGCTTTCGGTCATCTCGCTCTGGCTCGACTACCAGTTCTGGCCGGATTCCAACCCCCTGATGCGCCTGCACAGCCTGCTGCTGTATGGCGTGCTGTGCCTGGCGGCGGTCCACCTCTACCGGCGCCTGATGGGCGTCACACCCTCCAGCGGGCTGGCCGCCATCCTGTTCGCCCTCAGCGCCGCCCACATCGGCTGCGTGGTATCGCTGGCCGCCCGCAACCTGCTCCTGACGACCCTCTTCGGCGTGCTGGCGGTCACCTTCCACGACCGCTGGCGCAGGGACGGCTGGCGTCCCGCTCCCTACCTGGCCGCGGCCAGCCTGGCCCTCGGCCTGCTCTCAGCCGAGACCGGAGCCGCCGCCGGCGCTTACCTGCTGGCCTACATCGTCTTCCTGGAAAAAGGCCCCTGGCGCAGGCGGATATTCTCCTTCCTGCCCTACCTGGCAGTGGCCGGCGCCTGGCTGGCGCTCTACCAGTTGGCCGGTTTTGGGGCGCTGGGTTCGGGTTTCTACCTCAGCCCCTGGCAGGAGCCGCTCACCTTCCTGCTGGCGGTCGTCGAACGCGCCCCCTTCCTGCTGATGGGTCAGTGGATCCTGCCGGACCCGGTGGTCTATACTGTCCTCTCCACCGGGGCCAAGACCATCCTGTGGTCGATCTCGGTCGGCGTGCTGGTCTTCATCGGGGCGCTGTTGAAACCGTTGTTCCAGGCGGACCCGGCGGCGCGCTTCTGGGCGGCCGGCATGTTGCTGGCCGTCATCCCGGTCTGCGCCGTCAGCCCGGCCAGCGGTCGCCACCTGACCTTCATCAGCCTGGGCGCTTTCGGGCTGATGGGGCAACTCATCGCCGGCCGCCTGCAACGGACAACCTGGGCGCCGCCCG
>Ga0194126_10004246_pt1 | contig 22014 bp, 15 predicted proteins | sample TA2KigC150mmetaG_FD_148641 | JGI IMG/M metagenome (GOLD analysis project Ga0194126, IMG submission 148641) | Freshwater microbial communities from Lake Tanganyika, Tanzania - TA2015035 Kigoma Deep Cast 150m | ecosystem: Environmental > Aquatic > Freshwater > Lake | place: Tanzania: Lake... | reverse complement strand
AGCCCGGCAAAAAACAAGTATCCAGCGAATCTGTAAGACATTTCTTGGAGGGGGTCCAGAACGCCCCCGGTAAACCCCACCCCTCTCTGGGGCTGGGAGAAAACATAAGGTTCGAAGATAATTCTTTCTCCGGGGCTTCCCTGGTGCTTGACGGGAGAGTTCTGCACCTGTCAGCTTTCAGCCATAGCGGGCATAAAAGTGACGGTCCTAGAATCCCTTATCAAAGATTTTCTCAACGAAGAAAGAGGAGTTAGCAAGAAGGTTTTAAAGGCTTTGACCTCTTAAAAAGATTTTGCTATGATGCGGTAAATTTGGGGTTTCCCCTCAACCCTTTTCCCTGGATCAAAACCAGGTAGCCATTCCAAAAATGGGGAAAAAGAATGCGGGGTGATCAGTTAGCCCGTCAGTGGCGGGTCATTCGGTCAATTGAAGCCAGCACAAATGGCCTGACCGTAGCCGAAATCGCCAACCGGCAAGAAACCGGGATAAGAACCATTTACCGCGACCTGGAAGCCCTCCAGTCGGCCGGGTTTCCTTTGTACACTGAAAAGGTTGAAAAGGCCAACCGGTGGGCCTTCGTTGACACTTACAAGTTCAAGATCCCCGCGCCTTTTACCCTCACCGAGCTCATGTCCCTCTACTTTTACAAAGACCTGGTCCGGGTCTTCAAAGGGACGCCATTCCACGACTCCATCGATTCCGTCTTCAAAAAGATCCAGGCCACCCTTCCTCCCCAGGCCTTGCGCTATCTTGACCAGATGCAGTCGGTTTTCCACGTGGGGATCAAACCCTACAAGGATTACGGCCAATTTAGGAACATCCTGAACCAGGTGAACCAGGCAGCCATGGATCGCCGCCGGGTCGAGATGGTCTATCACTCCCTCCATCGCAAAGAAAAGACCCTCCGAAAGGTGGACCCCTACAAAGTCTGGTTCTACGATGGAACCATCTATCTCATCGGCCTATGCCACCTCCGGGAAGAGGTGAGGATGTTCGTCCTGGATCGGATCAAGATGCTCAAGATCACCGATGAGCGATTCATGATACCCAATGATTTCAGCCTTGACGATTTTATGAGAGATAGCTTCAAAGTCATGCATGATGAGCTTTACACGGTAAAGGTCAGAATCTCCCCTGGCTGGGCCCGGTGGGTTTCTGAAAAAATCTGGCACGAGAGCCAGAAGACAAAAAAGATGCCTGATGGCAGCATGGAAATGATCTTCCAAGTGGCCGGACTGGACGAGATCAAGCGATGGATTTTGAGTTTTGGGCCGGAGGCCTTTGTCCTTGAGCCGGAAAAGCTTAAGGAAATGGTTCATAAGGATTTATCCAGGAATTTGGCTCAATATTCAACGCTACCTATCTTGATAAATTTGATGGAGGAGATTCGGACCGTTTGACTTAGGAATCAAAGGTCATGGGAGCAAAAAAGAGTGCCGCGAATAAGATTCTTTTTCCAATTTCATTCTTTTGAGCTATAAATATTTAGGGAAAGGATCAAGTTGGTGGCATGATGGAAACATTAGCTGATCAGATTTTGAATAAGGTTGGCACGGCAAAAGAGCTTTACCATAGGCTCATTTTGGTAGTGGCTCCGGCAGGTAGTGGAAAAACCTCCGCACTCCAGGAGGTGTGCGAGCGTAATGGAGCCCCTCTGATTAACATTAACCTTGAGCTTTCGCGTCGGATGCTGGATTTGACTGAGCGCCAGCGAGCGCTGCAACTCCCACGACTTCAAGGATCTGCGTTTTCGTTTCATCGCCGGGGTGCAGGAAGCGATCTTCGACAGCCCCCGATTTTCTTTCGTGGCCGACAGCATTCGCAGGGTGAAAGACCGCTTCGAGCAAATCCTTATCGCCCGCAAGGATGTTAAGTTTGTGGTGGCCGAGCGTCTTCTTAAAAAGACTGCCGATCAGCAGGTCAAAATTCGGGAGTACCTGACTCCCTTCTCCAAATTTTACGGGCGCATGAACGAACGTATGGATGAATTCGTGCACCTTTTCCCGGTGCATCCGGACTACATAGACACCTTCGAGCGGATCACGGCGGTGGAAAAACGAGAGGTCCTGAAGACCCTTTCGATGGCCATGAAAAAGCTGATTGGACAGGATGTTCCGGACGACAGGCCGGGGCTAATTGCTTATGACGGGTATTGGACCACCCTGCGCGAGAACCCTTCCTTCCGCGCCGTACCAGATATCAAGGCGGTTATTGACTGCAGCCAGGTGCTCGAATCGCGCGTCCAACAGGCATTTACCCGACCGGCATATAAGCCTATGGCACTACGGCTTATCCATGCCTTGTCGGTCCATCGGCTCACCACGGGCGATATTTATGCTACGCTGGGGGCAACTGCAGAAGAACTGCGGGACAGCCTTTGTCTGTACCAGCCCGGTATCGAAGACCTGGGCGGCGACCCTGCCGATGACCTCCTTTCCCAAGTGGAAACCGTCCTGCGTGAAATCCATAAGACGGTAAGCGGCCAGTTCATTTCCTCAAACCCGCAAAACCGCCAGTTTTACCTTGACCTCAAGAAGACCGACGATTTCGATGCCCTGATCGACAAACGGGCTGAAAGCCTTGAACCCGACCAGCTTGACCGCTATTACTACGAAGCCCTCAGGCGAGTGATGGAGTGCACAGATCACACTTACATTACAGGCTACAAGATCTGGGAGCACGAAATTGAATGGCTGGAGCGGAAGGCGGCCCGGCAGGGTTACCTTTTTTTCGGCGCCCCCAACGAGCGGTCCACGGCAATCCCGCCAAGAGATTTTTACATTTATTTCATCCAGCCTTATGATCCGCCGTCTTTCAAGGATGAGAAGAAACCCGATGAGGTGTTCTTAAATTTAAAGAATTTAGACGAAATTTTCCGAACGGCACTCCGCAGCTATGCCGCCGCCCTTGATCTCGCTTCAACTGCATCGGGGCACGCCAAATCCACCTACGAATCCAAGGCGTCGAACTTCCTGCGTGACCTGGTACAATGGCTTCAGAAGAACATGATCACCGCTTTCGAGGTAACTTACCAGGGGCGTACCAAGACCATGACCGAGTGGGCCAAGGGTAAGTCAATTCGGGAACTTTCTGGAATCGGCTCCTCTGAACGTATAAATTTTCGTGACCTCATGAATACCGTCGCAGGAATTTGCCTGGGCGCGCACTTCCAGGATCAGGCGCCCGAGTATCCCGCTTTCTCGGTGCTTATTACAGGAACTAACCGTGTCCAGGCTGCGCAAGATACTCTGCGGGCTATTGCCCTGTCTGCGGGCGGAAACGCACAGGCAGGCGGTCAGCTCCGTACGAAGCAGGCCACCGCCGTGCTGGATGCATTGGAACTCCTCGATGGTGAACGGCTGGATCCATACCGTTCCAAGTATGGCAGGCATATCCTGGCGATTACCAAAAAGAAAGGGCAGGGACAGGTAGTAAACCGCTCCGAGCTGATTCAGGATTTCCTTGGAGTCGATTACATGGCCCCTCAAACCCTGCGGTTGGAACCCGAATGGGCGGTTGTTGTCCTGGCTGCTCTGGTCTATTCGGGTGAGGTGGTTCTATCGATTCCGGGAAGAAAGTTCGACGCCACAAGTCTGGGGCAACTCGCAGGAACAAACATCGACGAGTTGACTCAGTTCAAGCATATTGAGCGGCCAAAGGACTGGAACCTGCCAGCATTAAAGGCCCTGTTTGAACTGCTCGGTCTTACGCCGGGAATGGCCCAACAGGTTACTCAGGGCAATGAGGAACCGGTGAAACAGATGCAAAAGGTTGTCACAGGGACCCTGAATCGTTTGGTACTCGCGCAGCAGATCCTGCAGCAGGGCATGGTCTTATGGGGCCGTAACTTGCTGGCCGAGGAAGAGGTACAGAAACTCCGGTCCGGCCTTGACGGAACAAAAACCTTCCTTGAATCGCTCCAAGCCTACACCTCTCCGGGAAAGCTCAAGAACTTTCGCTATAATGCCCAGGAGGTAACCGGGCATCGCGAGGGGCTCAAGGCCAAAAAAGAGATCGAAGCCTTACAGGAACTGGTGGCCGACCTTGGAGCCACTGCATCATACCTTTCAACTGCTGAAGCGGTGCTGCCCACCGAGCACGAATGGATCAGCAAAGTTAGATCAGCCCGCGAGGAAGTCCTCGGACAGATCGTAGATCCCGCCAAGCGGGGTACATTGTCCTTCCGCCAGCATACCCAGCGCAAATTAACAGATATTAAGAAGGCTTATGTGCAGACCTATCTCACTCTTCATAGCAAAGCCCGGCTGGGGGTGAACGAGGACAAGCGCAAAGCCAAGCTGATAACTGACGAACGCCTTAATATCCTTAAGAAACTCTCAACAATCGATCTAATGCCGCGCCAGCACCTTACCGATTTCCAGAACCGACTGGCGAGCCTGAAAAGCTGTTTCAGTCTAACTGAACAGGAACTTAGCGCTTCCCCCGTCTGCCCGCATTGTGATTACAAACCGGCGGCGGAACCCCAAGGAGCTCCTGCCAATACTATACTCGGGATAATGGATAACGAGCTTGATAGATTAGTGGAAGCCTGGACGAATACGCTATTGGCAAACTTAGAAGACCCGACCACCAAAGGGAGTTTGGGCCTGCTCAAACTTGAACGGCGTAAGATCGTGAATGGGTTTGTCAAGAAGCGGGCACTTCCGGATGATTTGGACCAGGACTTCATCCACGCCCTCCAGGAGCTGCTTTCGGGTCTCATCAAGGTTCAAATTAAGGTCGAGGAACTACGCAATGCATTACTCTCGGGCGGTTCGCCGGCAACGCCGGGGGAGATGAAGAAACGGTTCGAGGAATACATGGACGGGCTGGCCAAGGGCAAGGAACCCGGTAAGGTCAGAATTGTGCTCGAATAATGAGACTGTCAAGATGAATATCAGCGAACTGAAAGAGATTGTATCCGAGGGAGAATCGGAACGCCTTGAGTTCAAACGTTCGACGGGACAGCGAACAGAAGCAGCCAAAGCTGTGTGCGGCATGCTGAATGGACTCGGCGGTTTTGTCCTGTTCGGCGTTACGGATAAGGGCGAACTCATCGGTCAAGAGGTCGTTGCCAAGACGATTGAGGATATTACTGCGGAACTCCGGAAGATCGAGCCGCCGGCATTCCCGGACATTGAAACGGTGACCCTCAGGAAAGGTAGTTCCGTTATCATATTAACCGTACCCGGCGGCGGGAGCCCATATTCTTTCGATGGGCGTCCCTATCTCCGGCATGGCCCGACGAACAGGGTCATGCCCCGCGATGAGTACGAACGACGGCTCGTCGAACGCCTGCACGCCAACCGCCGCTGGGAGAACGAGCCAGCGGACGAAGGGGTGTCCATTCGGGATCTCGATGAGGAAGAGATCCGCAACACACTTGAAAATGCCATCCGGCTTGGTCGCTTGGAGCCCCCATCCCGGCGCGACGTAAGATCTATCCTCCAAGGGTTGGAACTCATTCACGACGGGAAGCTGCTTAACGCTGCTGTGGCGCTCTACGGAAAGACCGACCGTTTAAAAGTTCTATATCCGCAATTCAGCCTTCGGGTTGCCCGGTTCCGGGGCGCAAACCGCCTCAGCGATTTCTCGGACAACCGTGAGTACTGGGGGCATGCTTTCTCCCTCATCAAAAGGGCAGAATCGTTCCTCATGGATCACATTCCCATCGCGGGTCGCGTCGTGCCGGGGAAAATGGTGCGGGAGGACCGCCCGCTCTATCCTCCAAGAGCCACTCGGGAAGCCCTGGCCAATGCCCTATGCCATCGGGATTACTCCATTCCTGGGGGCGCAGTTTCCGTGGCCATGTACGATGAACACCTTGAGATTGCTAATCCAGGCTCGCTCCATTTTGGGATGACGCCGGAGAAGCTGGTGCAACCGCACGAATCCCGCCCGTGGAATCCCATCATCGCGGGGGTCTTCTATCGTGCTGGCATCATCGAGAAATGGGGTATGGGTACTCTGAATATCCTCGACTGGTGCTCGGAAAATGGGAATCCGGCGCCATCTTGGGTCGAACGAGCCGGGTCGTTAATTCTGACCTTTGCTCCGCGAGTCACCCCCCCGGAAGAAATCCGAAAGGCCCCTACTGGGACTAAATTGGGAACAAGCCGGGACCAAGTCGGAGACGAACCCGGCACCAAGTTGGCACTAAGTCGGCACCAAGTTGAAATTCTCCTAAGCTCCCGGGAAGACAAAGGATTGGTGGAGTTAATGGCTATCACCGGCCGAACTGACCGCACCAAGTTCCGGCATCAAGTATTAAATCGGTTATTAGAAGAAGGACTGGTTCAGATGACGATTCCCGGCAAACCTCGAAGCAGCAAGCAGAAATATCGCCTGACTGAGAAGGGCCGCCTATATATAGCAAAAGATGGCAGACATGGGGAGGAATAGTAAAAGTAAGAGCGAACGAATTGTAATTCGATCCTCATGGCCAAAAAACAGGACAAAGCAGCCATTAATGGGATCAAGAATGGATATTTTCATTTCTGTATGGGCATGCGGGCGCAAAAAGCCGCCTATGTTCGACAAGGCGGATTCGATCCGATTCAACAGGAGCAAATGGTTCTCCAGTACATTGAAAAACATGGTTCCATTAAGCGCGTGGAGGTCATGGATTTGTGCCGGATTTCAGGTCCCCAGGCCTACCACCTATTGAAGTGATTGGAACAGCAACGAAAGATCCGTCAAAGGGGAAACGTAGATACGCGATCTATACACGAGCGCAATGGACTATACACGCGTGCATAGAATCCTATGCACATGTGCATAGCCATGTAAAAGCTAAAACAAGAGACAGCAGGGCTCATGCGGATTTATGAGCGATATGAGCGGAACCGCTAATATATGCGCCAGGCGCAAAACATATGCGCTCGATTATGCGCTTGGTGATCTTGGCGCTATAATTCTTAAAAAAACCACCAGTTAAACAGCACGGGGAACGCATACTTTATGCAAAAGCGCATAGTTTTGGGCGTAGAGATGATGCCTATGCGAAATAATTCGCTAAGGCCCATATAGAAACATGCATAGAATGCCCGAATAGTTGGGTAAAGGGTGCAGCTGAAGAAACGGTTCGAGGAATACCTGAAAGGTCCGGAGAAGAGGTTGGCAGAAAAGTTGGTAGAAAGGTTGGTAGAAGGGTTGGCGGAAACCCAAAAGAAAATACTGATGTTGGTTGCCCAAAATCCCTACGTATCCAAGAACGCTATCGCAAAAACGCTCGGTATTAGCACCACTGCCATCGACAAGAACCTTTCAGCTCTGAAACAAAAGGGCATCCTCCGCCGAGTTGGTCCGGATAGAGGTGGGTATTGGGAAGTGATCAGATAAGATGTACCAAGAGGCGAGGAAACCAGTAAGAGACCTGGGGTGGGTACTACCCAGAAAACCACCCGTAAAACTGACCAGCAAATCATTGCTTCAATGGAGAGGGTAATGATTTTGAGCATTGAAAATAGCATTAAGACTGATTTAATGCGCGGTTAATGCGATTTTTGCATTAGGAGTCGCATAAATTGCCAAAAATGAAAAAAAGAATGAGGAATCGCGATTTGATGCGCGCACCAGTGCCCGGGAAGCTTTGAGGAGCAATTATGGCCGCGGCCGGACTCCGCGAACCAACCTTCGTGCCGGACGACTTCTTCCGGGCTATCTTCCATCGTTTGCCCCAATTTGCCGCGAAAGACGATATTGGAAAAGGTTCGGAGAAGAGGTTGGTAGAAAGGTTGGCGGAAAGGTTAGCAGAAAACCAGAAGAAAATACTGATGCTGATTGCCCAAAGTCCCTACGTATCAAAGAAGGCTATGGCGAAGGAGATTGGTATTAGCACCACTGCCATCGACAAGAACCTGACTGGCTTGAAGCAAAAGGGCATCCTTCGCCGTGTCGGGCCAGACAAAGGTGGGTATTGGGAGTTAGTTCACACGCCACACATAACGGGAAAGGTAACGTTTCCATTAATGGGATCAATAATGGATATTTTCATTTTAAAAAAGAAAAATAACGCCAATCCTTTATGATAAACATGACCATAACCGCCACCACGATGACGATGGTGGTGGTGGTGGTGGTGATGATGATGATGATGACCAACACCATCATCATGCTGATTTTAGGAGCCGAAAGGTATCCGGCAGTTTCGGTTAGACCAGACGAATAGCTTGGAAGATTCCTGCGATGAAATTTCTGCACACCGCAGATTGGCAGATTGGAATGAAGGCCGATTTCGTCGGCCGGGCAGGGCAAAGGGTTCGTGATGAGCGAATTGCGGCTGGGCGCCGGTTGGTGGATGCAGCTAACCTCGAGCGAGTTGAATTCATCCTTGTAGCCGGGGACTTGTTCGAAGACAATGCTATGGACAGGACCTTGATACAGAAAACCGCAGACATCTTGGCTCGTTTTCAAGGACCTGTCTACCTGATCCCTGGCAATCACGATCCAATGGTACCCGGCTGTGTGTGGGATCACCCGGCATGGCGATCAGCCGGAAACTTGGCCATTCTAACCGAGGAAAAACCGGTTGAGATTCCCGGAGGCCTGCTATTTCCTTGCCCGATCCGCGACAAATATTCGCGAAAAGATCCAACGGCATGGGTCAAGGAGGAAAAAGGAGATGAGATTCGGCTGGGTATGGCTCATGGAAATGTTGAGGGGCTCTTTTTGGATCAGGCGGATCTTCCTATCGCGCGGGATGCGGCCAGTCGAGCGAACTTGGACTATCTTGCGCTGGGGCACTGGCATTCGCCAGCGACATATCCCGATTCGGGCAGTGTCGTGCGAATGGCCTACAGTGGAACCCATGAGACCACTCGATTCGGGGAAAGGGAAAGCGGAAATGCCCTCATAATCGAGATTGCTGGCCCCGGATCTGCGCCGAAGGTAAGGCCGATTCGAACCGGCGCACTGACCTGGATAAACCGTGACCAGGAAATCCATGCTCCGGGTGATCTTAGGAAATTGCGGGAGGATCTTGAGGGGCTGACCGATCCTGAGACTCTTTTACTTGATTTGCGCCTCAAGGGAGTGATTTATTCTGTGGACGAGGATGAATTGGCCCACATTGCAGATCTAATAGCTTCCCGTTTTTTGTACGCCCGCATGGATTCATCGGGCCTCCTCCCTTCCCCTGAGGACAACCAGTGGATCGAGGCCTTACCACCTGGCATTTTGCAGGAAGCGGCAACCCGGCTTCGGAGGATGGCTCTGTCCGGCGCACAAAACGTCCAAACGGCTTCCCAGGCCCTGCTGGAACTTTATACAATTGCAGGGGAGGTGAACCGATGATCCTTAAATCCATTACTCTTTCGGGCTGGCGCTGTTTTCTGGATGAAATTTCAGTAGGGCAATTTTCCGATCAGATTAACATTATCTCCGGTCCGAACGGTGTTGGGAAATCAACGCTTTTCGAGGCGCTTCGCCGGGGGCTCATGGACAGCCACTCGGTGACTGGCCTGGATGTAAGCGCCATCCGCCCTTGGGGGCGTGTCCTTACGCCGAAAGTAACCATATGCTTTTCTTATGGCGGCGTACATTATCGGATGGCCAAACAGTTCCTCGAAGGGGCTTTTTCCCGCCTGGAAAGAAAAGAAAACAGTGCCTTTCGCCCGCTCGCCGAAGGACGGCAGGCCGATGAGCGTACCCGCGAGCTGCTTTCTAAGAATCCACCGGGTCGTGGTTTTTCCCAGTCCCGGAACTGGGGACTGGCCCAGGTGCTCTGGGCTCCTCAGGGGGAGATGAAGCTCAAGGATCTATCGGGGGACTTAGTTTCGGATATTCGCACCGCGCTTGGGTCCCAGGTATTTGACAGGTCTTCCGGTCCCATTGAGGAGAGGATTGCAGGGCTTTATGACCGGTTTTTCACCCCGCAGGGAAAGGTGAAATCCGGAAAAGCCGCTCCACCGATTATCCACCTGAGGGAGACCTTAGAGCAGGCCCTGCAGAGGCGGGGTGATAATCTGGAAACGCTGCAGCGTTTTGAGGAAGCCTCCAAGCGGGTGGAGGAGCTGCGGGCTCGCTATAGACAATTGACTTTAGAGGCCGAAGAGTTGGCTAAATCCGTACGGGAGGCCCGCCATCGATCCGATGATCATCGAATTCTCAAAAACCAAATAAACACCCGCCAAAGTGAAGTGGAAAAGATCGAAGCCCAGCACCGGCAGATTAAACAGCATATCGACCTGATCCGCTCGACAGAGAAAGAAATCCAGGAGAAGAAAACTGAACTTACCCGTTTCGAGTCCGAGGCCCCCTTGAAACGGCAGGAGGTGGAGAATTGGGAAAAGAATGCCGCGGAGGCGAAGAAAGATTTGGACACGGCCCGGGGAGAAGAGAATAAGGTCGCGCGAGCCGAGATGGATGCTGATACAGCTCGCCAATATGTTGATTCCAAAGAGAAGCTTGCACAGCTAAGCCAGCATATCCGGAAGATTGAAGCAGCCGAGCGGATTTTGGAAGGTCATAAGAAGGACCGCGCGGCCTTGGTGGCTCCGGACCGCCGGACTTTGAAAGCTGCACGCAAAGCTATCCAGGATAGAGATGAAGCCCAGGTGCTCATGGATGCGGCCATGATCACGCTTGAAATTAAGCCGGAAAAGAAAGGTTTAATGGAAGTCATAAGCGGCGAGGAAACAGGGCGGGTAAAGCTTTCCGCCGGTAAAACAGCCATAATCAAGGGGGCTCCGGAAATTGTGGCCGAATTGAAAGGGGTTGCCCGCCTTCGAGCCTCCGGTCCTGCTGGAGATATCCAGACACATCGTCAAACGATCCAGGAAAAGGACCGGAAGATTGGTGAATTGACGCGTCCATTTGGCACGGCGGATATTAACCGTCTCGAAGAATTGACCGAAAAGGCCGAAAACCTCGACCGTCAGGTGGGTGAAGCTCTCAAGGAGCTGGAAACCCTACTTGGCGAAGATGAGCTTGAGGAACTGAAAAAGGAGGAAGCTGGGCTGGGAGCCACCCTGACGGGAATAGAAAAAGAACATCCGGGATGGAGAAAGTCTCCGCCGGACAAAGAAGAGCTAAAGCGTCTGGCGTCCGATTTGAAGCGGGAATATAACCGGAAGGTTAAAGAAACGGAAGCGGTTTGGGATGGTGCCCAGCATGCTCTGTCAGCCGCAAGAGAGCAGGAACAGGGTCTACTCGTCCGGCTTGAAGAGGTTCGCAAGAATATACGGAGACTTGAGGATAACTACACTGAACTTACACGGGATGGGAAAACCCCCCAGGAACGGGAAACAGGGCTTAACCAAATCCTTTTGGAATGGGATGCCGGAAAGGCGGCGTTGAAAGAGCTTAAAGAGAAACTGACAGAATTTGTAGATAATCCCGAAGCCGCTCTGAAAAAGTTGGAAGGAAGTCTGGAAGCTATACAAGGGTCTGCTCAGAAAACCAGGGATGAGGAGCGTACAGCCTTGGGAAGCCTGGAGGTTCTGGCCGCTAAAGGGTCCTATTCAGCTCTGGCACAGGCTGAGGAGGAAGTTGCCCAGTTCCAGGAGGAGACTCTCCGTGAGGAACTTCGCATGGATGCGATCCGCCTCCTTTACGATACCGTGAACCAATGCCGAAACGAAGCGATTGCCTCAGTTGCCCGCCCGGTCGAAGAGATGGCTACCCGAATGCTGCAACGGATTGCCGGTCGCCGGATTGGGAGGATTAAAATCGGGGAGACCTTTGAACCCTCCGGCGTATCCCCGGAAATGGTTGACTCCGCGGTCGAGCTTGTTAACCTATCGGGCGGAGAGCAGGAGCAGCTTTATCTGGCAACACGCCTGGCACTGGCTGAAGCTCTGGCGAAGGATGAACGGCAGATGGTGGTGCTTGATGATGTGCTGACGGCTACGGATTCGGGGCGGCTTGCCCGGGTAATGACTCTTTTGGAAGAGGCTGCGGAGCGCCTCCAGATCATCATTTTAACTTGCCATCCGGAACGTTACAGAGTACTGGCCGGAGCTCAATTTTTCGATCTGGAATCATTGCTAAAAAGCTTAGGATGACTATTATGCTTGAAAAATTTATAAGTATCAAAAACATTGGGCGTTTCCGGGATTGCAATCCAAGAGGAGACGTAAGCTTTCGTAAAATAACCTTAATCTTCGCGGAAAACGGTCAAGGAAAAACAACTCTCTGTGCAATCCTCCGCTCCCTGCAAAGTGGACGCCCAGAATTCATATCCGAACGCAAAGCACTTGGCGTTAGCGAACCAGTCTCTGTTCAGATTCGTCTTAGCGGGGATATGATTAGCTTCTCGAACAACGCATGGACCACCACCCATCCTTACATGGCCATTTTCGATTCAGTCTTCGTGCATGATAATGTGTATGCGGGAGACTATATTGACCATGAACACAAGAAGAACCTCTACCGGGTCATCGTGGGAACACAAGGGGTTCAACTCGCCCGGAAGGTGGATGCTTTGGATGGACAGATTCGGGATGCGAGTACGGACATCAGAGCCAAGAAGGATACCGTATCAAGATTCCTTCCGCAGGGAGTTTCGCTGGAGGCTTACCTGGGCTGGCAACCCGTCGAAGACATCGATGACAAAATCCTGCAGAAGTCCACTGAGATCGCCAACCAGCAGCGGGCCTTAGAAAGGGCTGGGGAGATACAGGCCAAAGGGCTGCTTGCCAGGATTAGTTTGCCATCATTTCCATGCGATTTCGCCGCGATTCTTTCAGAACAGCTTACGGACATCATTGCCGATGCCGAAGCCCGGGTCCGGCAACAGATCACTCAGCATCAAATGGGGGCTCAAGGCGAAACGTGGCTTTCTCAAGGGTTGGGATACATCAAGAATGGCCATTGCCCATTCTGCGTACGGAAATGGGGGACGTTGATTCTTACAGTGCATTGCGCTTGACAAGATCACCCTCTTTTTTATAAAATCAGCCCATGCCACGACAAGCCCGGTTAGATACTCCCGGCGCCCTTCACCATATCATGGTGCGGGGAATAAACCGGTCACAAATATTTAACGACGATGAGGATCGGTCTCGTTTTCTTACCCGCCTGGGCGAAAACATCCTAAAAACGCATTCCTCCCTCTATGCCTGGGCGCTCATGGAAACGCACGTCCATCTATGGGTGCGGAGCGGCCCACAGGGAATTTCCGCCTTCATGCGAAAGCTCCTTACCTGGTACGCCCAATACTACAATCGGCGCCATCGGCGTACAGGGCATCTATTTGAAAACCGTTACAAATCAATCCTATGTGAGGAAGAGGATTACCTTTTGGCCCTTGTGAGATACATCCATTTAAATCCGATACGGGGTAAGCTGGTAAAAACCATGGGGGAGTTGGATCTTTACCCTTGGACTGGGCATCGGGCGATCATCGGGAAAGACGAATATCCGTGGATGGATCGGCCCTATATTTTGGGCCAATTTGCTGGGACAAAGGGAAAGGCGATTCGGGCATACCACCGGTTTGTTCAGGATGGGCTGGCGGAGGGGCGCAGACCTGAGTTAACGGAAGGGGGATTAATTCGGAGTCAGGGGGGATGGTCGCAGGTTCTTGCTCTGCGGAGCAAAGGGGAAAAAGAGTTGTCAGATGAGCGCATTTTGGGGAGTGGGGAGTTTGTCGAACAGATCCTTCAGGAGGCGGAGGAGCGGCAGTTGCGGCAAATGAGACTCCGGCGGAAGGGGAAGAGCATAGGAGATATTATTCAGGAGGAATGCGGAAGGCGAAAGGTGAGTGAGCAAGAGTTGAGGAAGGGAAGTAGGAGAGCCCTGGTGAGCGAAGTTCGAGCAGCGATTGCCTACCGGAGTAAGGAAGAACCGGGGATATCTGGCGCAGAGATCGCCCGTCAATTGGGCGTAAATACATCCAGCATAAACCGGGTTTTAGGAAGAGTTGGTCCATTGCCAACGGAATGAGTTATGCACCGTAAGAACCAACGTCCCCACTCCAAGTCCATTCCATATTCATTTTCCCTTGCGTAACCATTTTCTCCATGATAAAAATCATGATGAGTGGGAAAAGAAATCGGTTTCCCGCCCCGTTTTGTGTGGAAGAGAGTATGGCAACGGCCAACGAAATGCGAGGAGGCTTTAAGATTGGGTCTGGGGCTTCCCTTGCGCTTCCTAAAGATAAATGATGAATCAGCAGACCATTCACATGTTTACAGGGCGTGAAGCGGCCATAGCCTATGCAATTTCGGCAGAGCGAATTCTCGGCAACGACGCTGAATTCCTCATGGCCAATCCGGCCATTGTACCAATCTTCGTTTGTCTCCTTTTCCAGTCCTTGGAGATCTCTATCAAGCAAGCTGGATTAGAATCGGGTCTGTTCACCACGCAGGAAGCACGCGCTCGCCAACAGCGCTCTGGCCATGGTATCAAAGAGCTTGCCGCTCTGGCAGTCGAGAAGCTCGGTGGCGACCCCTTTGACCCTATCGTTACGGCGATGACCTTCTCCAATAAGCATGCCAACTCTAAGCAGATTGTGAAAGAAATGATCTGTGGCGATAATTTAGAAAAGACGAGGGAATCATATGCATCACGACGATTGGGATACGGTGAAATGTCACAAGGAGACTTCGCAATCATCCAACCAATCTCAGACTGGGTCATGTCGGTAAAAGAAACGGCCTTAAATCTTGCAAAGACTATTGAAATCCTTTCCCAATGGAAGGCGTCTGTTTCCAAATCAAAGCATTTCGCAATTTGGTTGACGCAACGAGGAGGCGAAGCCGTCACTTCGGCGGACGATCGAGCAGATCTTTAAATCATAGCAGGACCCTAATCCAACGTTAAGGTCAGAGATTCTTGTTAGATATTTTTTCATCTGATGATAAGAAAACGTAATTGTAATAGCAAATCAAAAGAATAACGCTGCGGCGCTTTAGCCCGATGCTGGGCGCGATTCGGGGTCTTATACGGAACCCATATAGTCTATAAGCCATTCCAATAGGGTTGCAGATGGGATTATTTGACCTCTTCAAAAAGAAGAAGCGAACTCTGTTGGATGAGTTCAATGACATCGTCGATAAAGGAAGTCAGAAAACTGACACACCTCTGATGTGTTACAAGATGGCATACGTCATCCTGCCTCAAGAGCTTCACCAAAGCCCCACAGAGACCTTGGACAGAATCCGCTCTCAGCCCGATACTGCTGGAGCACTCTTCTACACAAAAGCCTGCACGTCATCGGGCTGCTTACCAAAGCGGCAGGACGCTTTAGCGTTTCGCACCCACATGGGTCGTCTCTCGCCGGACCAAGAATACCTTATTATTGAGTATCCTTCACCGCCGCCGCTACGTTTAGACACGGGCATGCCAATCCTCGCCCCATATTTTTCGGCAGTGATAGTTAATGAGATAAATGGCCCTCCCGCATACTTCGTGCTTGGGCAAGCACCGACTGGCGGAACGACGCTGAGAACCGTAGAAGGCGGAGTTAATGCAAATATGGGATCGGGTAGTGAACCCACACTCGATGCATTCTTGCAATTGCTGCGCTCCATTGTGAAAGATAAAGCAAAAATTAGTAGGCCAGTAGAACAAATCGATGGATTGAATGCTGTCAAAAAAATAATTAGAAGCGAAGAAAAAATACTTGATGTCCAAAAGGGTGAGAAACCTAAGGATAGGTTTTTGGTAGAGGGCGCGGATAAGATTGAGCGTAAGAAACCAGAGCCAATTACTTATAAAAAAGGAGACTTCATAGGGCAGAAATATGAAGTTCATGATGTTTTGGGGATAGGAGGCTTGGGTATTGTTTATCTGGTTTATTCCCGTGAAACCAAAGAGGTCTATGCTTTAAAGACCTTCCGTGATGAATTCATAGAAGATAGACAAGTAAGAGAAAGATTTCGCAAAGAAGCCCAGGTATGGATAGATTTGGACCGCCATCCTTATCTCGTCAGAGCATACTTTATCGATGAAGTCTCTGGAAGATTTTTTATAGCAATGGAATATATTGCCTCGGATGAACGAGGATTGTGTTCGCTTGATGATTATTTGAAGCGTAGACCCCCCGATTTGGTTCAAACTCTCCGATGGGCGATCCAATTTTGTTACGGTATGGAATATGCCTACTCAAAAGGAATCCGCGCCCACAGGGATATTAAGCCAGCAAATATTCTCATTGGCCAAGATAAGACTATAAAAATATCGGATTTTGGCTTGGCAGGTGTCGTGGGGGCATCAAAAGCGAAAGCCGGAGTAAAATTAGATATCCAAAAAAATAAGTTGGGGGCATATCAAACTGTTGAGGGGATTGCCCTTGGCACTCCTCCTTATATGGCGCCAGAACAATTTCTCAATGCCGCTGCGTGCGATGAAAGGAGTGATATCTACAGCTTTGGGGTTGTTCTATATCAGATGGCGACAGGCGGTAGCCTTCCATTCTTCCCAGATTTGCCAGGAAATATCTCTCCAGAGGAGATATATCGGACTTGGTACCTTCTCCACAGCCAAAAGCCCGTACCAAAATTAGATTCCCCCTTATTCCCTATTATTCAAGCATGCCTTTCAAAGATGCAGAGTAAGAGATACTCTTGTTTCGGAGAATTACGGAAAGAATTGGAAGCTTTGCTCAAACGCACATCTGGGGAGTCAATTAGCCCACCAGAACCGAAAGAATTTGAGGCATGGGAATGGAATAACAAGGGACTAAGCCTAGGCATAATGGGTCATTCTGAGGAGTCCATCCGTTATTGCGATAGGGCCCTAAAGATCGATCCACTTTACATTGAGGCTTGGATCAACAAAGGAAATAATCTTGATAGGCTGGAGCGGCCCGGAGAAGCCATCCAATGTTACAATAAGGCCATTGAAATCGATCCAAGCCGCGGTATTGTTTGGAACAATAAGGCTGATAGCCTCATGAACATGGGTTGTTTCAAAGAGGCAAATCATTGTCTCGATAAAGCCCTAGAAATTGAACCAAATAATATAGAATTCTTGAATAATAAAGGAAACCTCTTACTTAAACTCGGCCAATTTGAACAGGCTATTGTTTGGTATGATAAGGCCCTAGAAATTGATCCAATATACGCGAATTCCTGGAATAACAAGGCAATTTGTTTAGCCAAAATAGGTCAATTTGAACAGGCTATTCTTTGCTGCAACAGAACCCTTGAGATTGACCCAGGATGTTCCAATGCTTGGGATACCAAAGGATTTTGTTTTTATGAAATGGGGCGTTTTGAAGAGGCCGTACATTGTCTAAATAAGGAGATTGAAATTCACCCGGAAGCACCCCAGATTTGGAGCAATAAAGGAAATGCTCTTCTTGCTCTGCAGCGTTATGAAGAAGCCATTCGCTGCTATGATAAAGTACTCGAGTTGGACCCAACATTTATAGAGGCCTTGAACAACAAAGGGATTAGCCTTGGAAACCTTAAACGTTTTGAGGAGGCTCAAGCTTGTTTTACAAAGGCCATCGAGATTTCGCCACAGAATACAGCTGCTTGGATTAACAAGGGTAGTTGCCTGGTAGACCGCGGATTTTACAAGGATGCCATTCGATACTTTGATAGAGCTATTGAGATTGATTCACGGAACATCGATGCTTTCTACAATAAAGGAGCTTTCCTTCACAAGCTGGGGCGTTTTGAGGAGGCAATCCGCTGCTATGATGTAGCCCTTGCAATAAACCCGCGAGATACAAAAGTGACGAACGCCAAATGTTTAAGCCAAGACAGCCTCGGGCGTATAGAGGAGGCTATTCGCTGCGACATTAACAAAATAGGCGATGGTACTCAGGATTCGTTATCTTGGCATCATCGAGGACTCAATTTTTATAAAAATGGTTGGCTGGAGGAGGCCATCCATTGTTTAGATAAAGCCCTTGAAATAAACCCCATAGACGCATCTGCCTTGTATAATAAATCCCTTTCCCTTTATTATCTGGCCGCATTTGATGAAGCTATCGACTATTCTTCTAAGGCCATTGAACTTAATTCACAGTTCGAAAAGGCCTGGATTACAAAAGGACTTAGTTTCCAAAAGTTAGGTCGTTTTGAGGAGGCTATCTTTAGCTTTGATAAGGCTCTTGAAATCGACCCAGGGAATGGTAACACGTGGTACAGCAAAGGTCAGAGCCTCGATAGCTTGAATCGCTTTGATGAGGCTATCCATTGTTTTGAGAAGGCTTTAGAAATTTACCCACAATATGTGATAGCCTATTATGCAAAGGCATTAGTGCAAGAAAAGCAGAAGCAATATAAAAATGCTGCTGGTTCTTATAAGCAGTTCATTTCACAGGCACCACTCCAGGGCGTCGAAGAAATTTATGGCAAACAAATTGAATATTCCTTCAAACGCCTTCAGGAGATAGAAGGGGGTTACCAGCATTGATTTTTTAGGGGGATCTTCAAGAGCAAAGGATTTTTGGGTAGATCGCCCTGATATATACAATTTGGGAGGAGGATAAAAGATTATGACATGTAAGCGACCAATGCTGGAAAAAAGGAATGAAGGTATGGGTATTTTCAGAATAGGTGATACTTATAAAGAATGTATGTCGATGGATATCCAAATTGGAGGAAGCGTAATCTTGAAAGGCCAGTGCATCATAATCAATGCGGAAATTACCGAGAAGATAAGTGAAAAAGAATTTAAGGGAATAATCAAAAGCTTTAACCCGCCAGGCGAGCTATTTGAAGATCTTTCGATTGGGGATGAAATAGTTTTCTATGAGGAAAATATCAAAAGTTACGAGTACCCTAGAAAAACCAATTAGTTTTCCACTTGAGATAAATCGATTAATATGAAAAATTTATCAATAGGCTCTTCTGTTGCGTGGCAGATAGCGGCCATGGAAGCTGGGATTTCCCAGCACCAATATATTGAGAAAGAGCATGTTCTAATAGGGATATTGAGTCTTGAGAAAAAGGTTCAATATGATGCAGAAGAACTTGGGCGCGAAGCCCCAAAGGATTTACAGTATGAACATAGCATTCTATTGGATGTGCTTGGGGGGTTTGAAATCGATCCCCAAAAGCTTCGAAGGGACATTAGGGGGAGGATAGGTAAGGGCAATTTTAGACTTACGGAAAAAGTAATTCACCGAAGTGAAGAGTGTAAGAAGATTTTCAAGAGGGCAGATGCTCTCGCGGAATCGGTTGGAGAGATCACCTGTCTTCACCTGCTTGCAGCTTTAATGGAGAGTCCAGGGAAGATTATTACTATCCTTTTAAAGGATGCGGCTGTAAACCCGGGCGATCTGGGAAAACGTGCGCTAACATTTGCGGCCAAAAGGCAAGAAATAAAGGGCGGGCCAGTCGAAGCTCAACATCGAAAGCATAAAGTAGATGGGGGCGTTACGCACTTTCTTAATCGGTATGGCCGAGACCTGACCCAAGAAGCCCGGGGAGGGAAGCTCGGTCCTTTCATTGGCCGGCGAAAGGAACTTCTTCAGGTCATTCAAACTCTTGCTCGCCGATCGAAAAATAATCCAGTTCTTGTGGGTGAGGCAGGGGTCGGAAAAACTGCTATTGTTGAAGCCTTGGCAACAAGGATTGTAACTGGTAAGGACCAACGAATCCTGGCAGGTAAACGAATTATCGAGTTGAATATGGGAGCTTTAGTTGGAGGAACCAAATACCGCGGAGAGTTTGAGGAAAGGCTTTCCCGCATCATCGAAGAGGCACGTGCAAATCCTGAGATAATCCTCTTTATCGATGAGATACATAATGTTGTAGGCGCTGGGCGGGTTGAAGGAGGCATGGATGCAGCGAATCTTTTAAAACCGGCCCTCGCTCGGGGAGATATGCAGTGCATCGGAGCAACGACAATTGGAGAATACCGACGTTATATTGAACAAGACCCAGCTTTGGAGCGGCGTTTCGAGAAAATAATCGTTGACGAGCCAAGCCCAGATGAGGCATTGCAGATGCTCAAGGAGATTCGGCCAAAATGGGAGGCCCATCACCGAGTCCGGATTACTGACCGAGCCCTTCAGGCGGCCGTAGAGCTCTCCGTCCGCTTTGATACAGACCACCAATTGCCTGATAAAGCGATTGACCTTGTAGACAAGGCCGGTGCGAGAACACAAATACCGCTCTTAAGCATGATAATGGAGAACAAAAAGGATAAGGATAAGTCGGTGGGGGGAGCTAACGAAACCGAGGGGCGGTCAGAAGTCACCGAGCTAACTATTGCACAGGTTCTTTCTGAGAAAGTCGGCGTCCCCTTGGAGATTATCACAGGACACCTGGATGGAATGGCTCGGTCCCGCCTCCTTGAGTTAGAGTCCACTCTAAAGAGACGCATTATTGGGCAGGATGAAGCGATAGATCGTTTATGCCGGCGTCTTCTCATGAATTACGCAAGCCTAACCAAAAAGAGGGGGCCTCTCGCAGTATTGCTGTTCCTCGGTCCCACCGGAGTAGGGAAGACTGAGTTGGCAAGGTCTCTGGCTGAATTTCTTTTCGGAAGCGATTCCCAGGTAATCCGGTTCGATATGTCCGAATACATGGAAGAACATAGCGCCGCTAAGCTTATCGGCTCACCGCCAGGTTATGTCGGGCATGAAGAAGAAGGGCAACTGACCGGCAAACTGCGCACAAAGCCTTATTCTGTCGTTCTCTTTGATGAGATTGAGAAAGGACACCCGAGAGTTTTTGATTTATTCCTTCAACTATTCGATGAGGGCCGCCTGACCGACTCAAAAGGCCGAACAGCAGATGCAAGAAACGTTATCTTCATCATGACTTCTAACATTGTGGCCGAAAAAAAGGGAAGGCGGATGGGGTTTAGGGAAGATGATAAAGAGGAAACAGAAACAGCAATAAGTCATGAACTCAAAAAACGGTTTCGTCCAGAATTTATAAATCGAATTGATGAAGTGATCGTTTTTCAGTCACTCAATCAAAGAGACGTAAGGAAGATTTTGAACCCAATACTGGATGAGATTTGCGAAAATCTTGAAAGACAGCACGACATTAAACTACAAATTGCGGAAGAGGCAGGAGAGTTTGTGGCCCGGACGGGTTTCAGCCCAGAGTATGGTGTTCGGGAACTTCGCAGGACCGTCGAGAAATTCATCCAGGCGCCGCTTAGTAGCCTAATCCTAAGTGGAGGTTTAAAGAGGCATGCCGAGTGGCAGATAGTCTGCAAAGATGAAAGTCTTTCTATCATTCCCCTTCCTTGAGGGAAGTTTGGCTTATTTTTAAGAGACATACAGAGGAAAATTTTCCAAAATGTGGTATAAGAAGAGAAATGGGGGACGTTGATTCTTACAGTGCATTGCGCTTGACAAGATCACCCTCTTTTTTATAAAATCAGCCCATGCCACGACAAGCCCGGTTAGATACTCCCGGCGCCCTTCACCATATCATGGTGCGGGGAATAAACCGGTCACAAATATTTAACGACGATGAGGATCGGTCTCGTTTTCTTACCCGCCTGGGCGAAAACATCCTAAAAACGCATTCCTCCCTCTATGCCTGGGCGCTCATGGAAACGCACGTCCATCTATGGGTGCGGAGCGGCCCACAGGGAATTTCCGCCTTCATGCGAAAGCTCCTTACCTGGTACGCCCAATACTACAATCGGCGCCATCGGCGTACAGGGCATCTATTTGAAAACCGTTACAAATCAATCCTATGTGAGGAAGAGGATTACCTTTTGGCCCTTGTGAGACACATCCATTTAAATCCGATACGGGCTAAGCTGGTAAAGACCATGGGGGAGTTGGATCTTTATCCTTGGACTGGGCATCGGGCGATCATCGGGAAAGACGAATATCCGTGGATGGATCGGGCTTATATTTTGGGCCAATTTGCTGGGACAAAGGGAAAGGGGATCCGGGCATACCACCGGTTTGTTCAGGATGGGCTGGCGGAGGGGCGCAGGCCTGAGTTAACGGAAGGGGGATTAATTCGGAGTCAGGGGGGATGGTCGCAGGTTCTTGCTCTGCGGAGCAGAGGGGAAAAAGAGTTGTCAGATGAGCGCATTTTGGGGAGTGGGGAGTTTGTCGAACAGATCCTTCAGGAGGCGGAGGAGCGGCAGTTGCGGCAAATGAGACTCCGGCGGAAGGGGAAGAGCATAGGA
>Ga0194126_10004236_pt1 | contig 22046 bp, 24 predicted proteins | sample TA2KigC150mmetaG_FD_148641 | JGI IMG/M metagenome (GOLD analysis project Ga0194126, IMG submission 148641) | Freshwater microbial communities from Lake Tanganyika, Tanzania - TA2015035 Kigoma Deep Cast 150m | ecosystem: Environmental > Aquatic > Freshwater > Lake | place: Tanzania: Lake... | reverse complement strand
GTTGACTGTAGCGCTGACCGTGCGCGCCTCAATGGAACAACCCTCCGGCACATGGACTGAGTAATCAACCTTGCAGGGACGTGATCCTGCCAGCCATTCCAGGCCGTAATCGTGGTCGTAATGGGTCTTGATCATCACCCGGCCATCAGCGTCCTGGCCGATCTCGACGCGGGTCCGATCGGCATTACCCGAATCATTCCTCTTGACCGCGGCAACCTTGATCTCGCCATCCACTCCCGGAAGGATTGTCACCGAGCCGCAGATGTTGGTTACTCTCAGCCGGGCTGGCTGCGAAACAGCGAATGAATTATTGGCGGTTTCTTCCGACATGGCATTCTCCTCTCCATGCGCATTCACAGCATACCAGGATATTCCCGACTCATGGTTACCGGCTCGCGCGGTATGCTACAAGCCATAGATCTCACTGTATTTGGTCCTGAGATAGCGTACATAGGGCGCCGGGTCGATCTTGGAACCCGCAACCTTCTGCATGAGTTCCTGCGGTTTGAACTTCCGCCCATGGCGGTGGATCTTCTCCCGCAGCCAAACAAGCAGGCTTTCGAACTTGCCAGCCCGCACGTGGTCGGCCAGGTCGGGTATATCCCGGTTGATCATCTCCCAGAGTTGGGCAGAGACCAGGTTGCCGAGCGCGTAAGTGGAGAAGTAGCCGAAAGCGCCAAAAGACCAGTGGATGTCTTGCAGAACGCCCGCGGCATCATTGGGAGGCGTCATGCCCAGGTACTCCTGCATCTTTGTATTCCAGTATTCCGGCAGATCTTTCACGGCCAGTTTCCCTTCGATGACGGCGATCTCCACTTCCAGGCGCAGCATGATGTGCAGGTTGTATGTGGCTTCATCCGCTTCGACGCGGATCAGGGACGGCTGGACCCTGTTGATGCCCTTGTAGAATTTCTCCAGCGGAACATTCCCGACCTGGGAGGGGAAGTGCTCCTGCAGGCGCGGGTAGAAATGCTGCCAGAAGGGCAGCGAGCGTCCCACCAGGTTCTCCCACAACCGGCTCTGGGATTCGCCGATCGCCAGCGAGGCGGAACCGTCCAGGCCGGTGCGGTCCAGCGCCGGTGCAAAGCCCAGACCGTGGAGGGCGTGACCGCACTCGTGCATCGTCCCAAACAGCATCGGATTGAGGAAGTTGGGATCGACGCGGGTGGTGATGCGAACATCGGTGTAACCGAACGCTGTTGTGAATGGGTGAGGCGCTTTATCCTGCCGCCCATGGTTCCAGTCGTAGCCGAACTTCGTGATCACCTCCACACCGAAATCCCATTGCTTCTTCTCGTCGAACGGCTGGCGCAGGAAAGAATCGTCCACCTGGGGTTTGGCGCCGATGGCCTTGATCAACTCCACCTGCTGCGGACGGAGGGCCGTGAAGATCGCCTTGACATCATCGGTCTTCATCCCTGGTTCGAAATCGTCCAGCAGGGCGTCATAAGGATGCCCAGCCTCCGGGAAGAAACCGGCATAGCGGCGGCGGAGTCCGACGATCTTTTCCAGGTGCGGACGGAAGATGGAAAAATCGGATTTCTGACGGGCTTCCACCCAGGCCTGGTTGGCCGCAGTGGTCACTTTCGTAAATTCCACCACAAACTCGGTGGGTACGCAGGTTGCCTTGGCAAAATCCCTGGCCGAAACCTGGATCAGGCGCGCATCATCCGAATCCGGGTCGAGGCTTTCGGCATAGGGTTTCAGTTGGTCCAGCAACTTGCCCAACTTCGGTGAAGTGGACCATTCCTGGATGAGGCGGCCCAGCAGCGCCTGCTGGTTGCCGCGCGCCTCGGCCGCCCCGCGCGGCATGTAAGTCTGCTGGTCCCAACCCAGGATTGCGCTTGCCTGTCCCAGATCGGTTATCTCGGCCAAGATAGTCTTCAATTCCGCAAGTTTCTTTTCCATGACATGTCTCCTGTCTGTATCCAAGGGGGCGCTCGATGAAACAAATCCAGCGGGTTATCAGGCGCCGGCATCTGCACCGACCTTCGACAACTGGTCGTGATCGGGCAGGATGCTTTCCGCCTCGCGGATCGGGCGGATGAAGTATCCCACCAGCCCGACCAGGGCTACGCCGAGGCAGGCGAAAACCGTCAGCAGGCCCATGCCGGCTCCCGGTCCGGCGCCGACCAGCCAGGAGAAAGCGTTGGAAAGGCCGCTCTCCGTGCGCATGGCCGGTTCCATCACGAAGTCGGCCAGCGGCCCGGCAATCATGGGCGAGACCGGGTTGGCGAACCAGGCAATGAGACGGCGGGCGGAGAATACGCGTCCCTGCAGGTCGGGCGCGACCTTCGATTGCCAGATAGCCTGGTTGGAACCATTGATCCACGGCACGAGCAGGTTCACGAGGATGACGCCCGGAATCCAGAGAGGCAGGCCGGCGCCGATGCCCAGCAGCATCCCGGAAATCCCGATCAGGAAATGCCCCGCCAGCACGCCGTGGACTTTCTTCTTCGTGCCGCCCCATACGCTCATCAGAACCCCGCCGATCACGCCGCCGACCGCGCCGGCGGTCTGCACCGAGCCGAAGATGAGACTGTTCTGATCGGTGCGCGCCAGGATCATCGGCGCGAACACGGTCCATTGGATGCCGCCGAAGAGGTTGCCCAGGAAAAAGGTCAATTGCAGGCCGAGCAGGCTGGGGCGCTGGAAGATGTACTTGAAACCGTATGCGGCTTCCCGCCAGATGCTGCCGCTTTCCTTCTGACCCTCAACGGTCTTCTCCGGCTGAGGCACATGGACAACAAGCAGCGCGCCGATGGCAACAAAGAAGGTGATCAGGTCGAGCGCCAGGATCCAGGCCATGCCGTCAATGTTCGGGATGGCCAGGATCACACCGGCCAGCATGGGCGCCAGGATGCCAGGTCCGGCCTCCACCAGCGACATCATGCCGTTGGCGCGGCCCAGGTGTTTCTTCGGCACCATTGTGCTGATGGCCGCCGAATAGGCCGGCCACTGGAAGGTGTTCCCCAGGCCGTTCAAGACGGCAGTAATGTAGAGGTGCCAGAATTGCAAGTTTCCGGTGACATACATCACCAGGAGGAAGCCCGTGCCGAGTACCGCCGCCAGGTCGCTGATCATCATCATCAATTTCCGGTTGTAGCGGTCCACCATCACCCCGGCGAGGGGGGAGAGCGCCAGGAACGGCACCATGAAGGCCACCTGCATGCCGGCCATGGCCGTGGCGCTTTCGGTCTGCTTGTACATCCAGATCGAAAGCCCAAAACCGGTCATGCTGGATGCCAGGACGGAGATGATCTGGCCGATCCAAACAACGATGAATCCAAACATTCCGCTTGGCGCTTTGCCCTTTTCGTCAGTGAGAGTCATTTTTGTCCTTTCCTGCACCAAGGTGTCTTCCGAGTTGACAGGCTTGTTCCATGAATTCCGGATGCTTCGCGGCATCGCCGACGTCCATAAGAGTGCCATGGACGATGCCGACGATTTCCATCCGCAGAAAACGGCACATACTTTCGATGGTGTGGATGGCGTTAATCCCTCCGGAAGAATACAGGTCGGTATCGCCATAGGATAATACGACACCGACCTGTTTTCCTGCCAGTTGCTTCCAACCTGCAGTTTGAAGACCGTACCAGCGGTCGATGCAGGCCTTCAACTGGGCGCTGATGGTAAACCAGTAGACCGGGCTGGCCAGGACGATGGCATCGGCGCTGAGCAGTTTTTGGTAGATGGACTGCATATCATCCTTGATGATGCAGACCCCGCCGGTCTCGATGCAGTTATCACAGGCATCGCATGGACGGATATCGAGGTCGTGGAGGAAGACCGCTTCCACTTCCGCCCCGGCCTCACGTGCGCCATCCGCAACCCGGTCTGCCAGGGCGGCGCTGTTTCCACCGGCCCGCGGGCTGCCTTTCAGGATAAGAATCCGCCTTGCCATATCGCTGCCCTGCCATCAATCTGCCGGAGTGGCCTGAGGTTCGTCGACAACCGGGACGACCGGCGCCGGCCCGGCATCGGCTGCCTTCGGCAGGCGGAACTTGAACCAGATGACCGGCAGCATGACCATCATGGTCGCCAGCGGGATATAGAACGGCAGGCGCGGTCCGAACTTCTGCCACAATGCCGCCCCGATGTACGGTGAAGGCAGGGAGATCAATCCCAGGCTGGTTGAAAACAGGCCGAAAGCCGTACCGCGCAGGTTTTGTGGGACGACCTTCGAGATCAGCGAGTTGTAGGCCGGGCCGACCAGCGCCTGCCCGATGCCCAGCAGCGCCCAGGCCGCGATGAATAGGGGGAATTCGCTGACATTCAACATCATGAAAATGGCGCTGCCGACCAGCAGATTGCCGAGCACGATACCCAGGCGCTCGCCATATTTATCCGAGAGCATGCCACCCAACGCCATGAAGACCATGGCGGCAACCGAAGCCGCCGAACCGAGGATGCCGATCTGGGTCATGGACAGACCCTTGATATTGTTCATGAAGAGCGGGAACAGGTTCCCGACCATGCTGAAGGTCACGTCCCCGACCCCATCCGAGATGAAGATCCAGGTGACGATCCCCCCGGCAGTAATCAACCCGAAGATCGCCAGCAGGCTCTTCTTGAGGTGGGCAAAGGTCGGTTTTTCGCGCGGGGCGGTCGATTCCTTCTGCTCGGCCTGGCGGATCCTGCGCGCCATCAGCAGGCGCACCAGGGTGGCCATGCCATACAGGAAAGCCGCCACGATGAACATCATCCGAAAACCATGTTTATCTGCGATCAGGCCGCCCAGCGGGGCGCCGATCACGCCCACGATCAGGAATGCGCCTTGCACGATGCCGAAGACACGCCCGCGGTTCTCTTCACTCGATTCTTCGGCGACCAGCGCCTGGAAACTTGGCCCGACGAACGAGGAGGCCATCGAGAGCCCGACCATGGCCAGGAGCAGCCAGCCCCAGGAGGGTGCAACAGCGAACATGATGTAGCCGGCGGTTCCCGCCAGGCTGCCGATGGCAATCGCCTGCACGCGGCCGATGGCATCCGACAGCCAGCCGCCCAGGATCTGGAAGAGCAGCGGGGCGATCATGGATAGGGTGAAAAATACGCCGACCTGCGCCACATCCGCGCCCAGGTCCTGGACGTAGAGCGGCAGCAACGGCCCCCACATGTTTCCACCGATATTCGCCAGGATCATGCTGAACAACAGGATGACCAGGGTCCGCGTTAGGACTGGAGCCTTTTTGAACATAAGATACCTTTCTTGCATTTACCATCCGGGCGGCGGGGAGCAGTTTCCTCAACCATGCCAGTTAAAGGAGTGGATTCCCCGGCCTTCCTCCGGCCACCCGCTAGAGCGGCGCTGCCTGGTTATGGGTCGATACTGTGAGTCGGCGGCCAGGTCAATCCCTGGCCGAAAGACGGTTTACTCCACAAAGATCTCCACGTGTTCGCCGTCGATCTCGTCCTTGGCATCGATGATCTTGCCGGTCATCCCGGCGCGCAGGGCGCTCATCACTTCGTTCATGTCCACGCCCGCAACTTCCGGGGCGAAATGGGCGCCGATCTTCATCCCGGCTTCCATCAGGCTGATGGGGATCTGCACCGTCGCCTTGGTGCGGCCGGTCCCGAGGTCGGTCACCCGCACCCGCAGCCAGCGCGCCCCGCCAAGAGAAGACAAGGCTGGGCCGCCGCGACCGGCGCTGAGCGCTGCCAGTAACTTGGCGCCTTCCTCTGCGCTGAGTTTTCCTTCCTCGATCATCTTCAGGATTTTCATTCGTTCTTCTGTGCTGGCCATGTCGGCCTCCTTCCTGTTCGCGTCCGTGACTGTGGAGGATTAACCAATATAAACCTGGACGTGCTCTACGTCTTCGTCGCCGGCCTCGTCCACCTCCACGTACAGGGGGGCATCCGAGTTGACCGATTGCTCGAGGGCCTGCGCCACTTCATCCACTGCGGTCTTTTCCAAGTCTTTCAAGTTATGGGCGAAGGTCCGCACCGCCCAACTGGTCAGGCGCAGCGGGAGCGGGAAACTGAGGGCGATGTTCTTCGGCCCTTCCCGGTCGGCCTTGCGTTTGACTCGCACGTGCAGCCACCTGGCAGTGCGGCTGCCCCAGGCTGTCGCCAGCAACAGGACACCGAGCAGGAATGGCAGCCAGGAGCAATAGAACCAGAAGCCCATGCCCGTATTCCGCATCACGGCGTACACCAGCCATCCGCCCAGGATGACGGTCGCGATCCCGATCCAGAGCGGGATCTGCCACAGGTGGCTGCGCAACCGCTCGATCCGGCGGGTGATCTCCGGGTCCGATTGCGATTCGGACCAGGGACCGGCAGCCGCCTCGACCGCCTCGATCTGCTCCTCGGCCGCGTTCTCCTCCAGCGCCCGGATCAGGCGCAAGCCCTCGTTGGCGCTGATCTTGCCTTCTTCCACCATCTTCAGAACCTGGTTGCGTTCCTGGTCGGTCATGGCGTCACTCCTTTGCCTTCGAGCGCCGAAAGCAGTTTTTCGGCCTCGTCCAGCGATATCTTCTTCTCCTGCAACATGCGCAGGATGGTCAGTCGTTCCTCGTCACTCACCGGGTGGCCTCCGGTCGGTGTGAATTTTCCCGGGGTCAGGTCCCAGTCCCAGCGGCCGATTTTCAAGTTGACGTTGGCGCGCCGGGCGCGCTGTTCGGCTGCCCGCGCTTTTGCTTCCGCCCGGCGCAAGGCTGCTTCCACTTTGATCTCAGCCCTCTTCCCGGCCGCCTCGGCATGGCGCTGTGCCTTTTCCATTGCCAGGGTCACCCGGCGGTTGATGCGTTCGTTGAAATCAGGCGGCAGGTGCGGCAATGGGGGAATCTCGGGGATGCGGGGGAACTCGAAATCACCCATCCCGAACCCAAATTCTTCGACTGTCTGCCAGCGCTCCGCCCTGGATGTCACCACGATGTTATCGGCGGCTTCCAAGTACATACGGGCTGCACCGCCACCGAGGGTAACTACCTGGCTGGTGGCTTCTTCATCGATCGTTACATCCGGGAAATCGATATGGATATTGTGCGGTTCGCTGCTGGTGAGTTGGAGTTCGACACTCGCCTCCGGGGGCAACCGCAGCAGCAGGTCGTCCCCGGCTTTGACCTGATAATCGACGCCCGGCTGGGGTTCGAGGTAGAGGGCGGCATCCGCACCGGCGGTCACGTTCACGGGACCGCGGGCATTGCGCAGGTAGAAATCGGAACCGACATGTTTGATCTCGACCTTCCCATGCACATCGCGCAGCGAGGCGTCGCCCCCGACGGAGGTTGCGGTGATATCGCCTTTCCCATGCCGCAGTACGAGGTTGCCGCTGACCGATTCGAGTTGGAGCGCCCCGCTGTTGCGCAGGGAGACATCCCCTGCTACCGTGCCGACCGCGGCGCGGGCGATATCGTTCAGGGTCAAATCCCCTGCCACCTGCTCCAGGTCCACGGATCCGGCCAGGGCTTGCAGGCTGGCATCCCCGGCTACTTTCCGGACCCTCAGGCCGGCAGAGCGCGGCATGTAGAGGATCAGGTTCTCGTCGCAGGAGACAGTGACATGGTTATTACTGGCCGATAGGTTGAGTTCATCGCCATCGGTCTTGGCCATCACTTCAGCGCGTTCCCAGCCGGCGACCCTCAGGTTACCGCTGAGTTTCTCCAACTGCAATTCCACCGAAGGGGAAACCGTGATCGTTTGCTGTTGCATGGCTATTCCTCCTCTCCCTGCAGGAGACGCATGGCGTCATCGGCTGAGATCTTGCCGGAGTCCAGGTCTTCCAAGACACTGCGACGGGTCTCCTCCGAGACATCCGGGGTATCGTCCTTGCCTGGCTCGTAGCCCATGGCGCGGATGACCTCATGGAGTCTGTTGCGGATGGTCGGGTACGAAAGGCTCATCTCGTCTTCCATGCGGGTGATCTTGCCTTCGCAGCGAATGAAGGTTTCCACAAAATCCAACTGCTCGGGAGTCAAGCCGGGGAAAACACTGTTGGCGAAACGGCCTTCGATGGCGGTATCGCAGTTCATACAACGCAGGCGGGTGACGACCAGCTCACCGTCACAGACAGGGCACTTGCTCAAGGATGGTTTCATACATACCTGCCTTTCATCGGGACCCGGCCAGGGCCGGGCGGTTTACACGGTATTTTCTTATCAGCCCCTCGCCGGCCTGGACGAGGAAGTCGCCAAGCCCGGAGAGGCAGCGGCAGGCCCAGGCAGCATGGGCGATCCGGGGCAGGCCCGGTCGCGGGTAAATGTATTTGCCCGGATGGCGCCAGCAGATCGCCGCCAGGTATTGTTGGTTGAGCGCGTATTCGTTCATCGCATCTGCTCCTTGGATTTACTTTGCCGTCAAGTAAATCTATTCACAGTATACACAATTATTTTTAATTGTCAATAGTGATTTATAAATATTTTCAAGTTCATGCTTGAATATATTGAAATTATTTATTAATTATTTACATCCCCTAACAAAAATGACATTTCTGGACTAAAATGAGCCCACATATCAATCGCAGGAGACCCCCATGATCCGTGCCCTCTATCATCTCCCTGGCAAAGAAACCCAGTTCGATTTTCCTCCCGACCGTTACCCGGAAGCGCTCAAGAATCCCGCCGGCCTGCTCTGGCTGGATTTTTGTGGCGAGGGGGTAGAGGCTTGTGAACCGATCTTGGGCGGCTTTGGATTTCATCCCCTGGCAATCGACGATGCCCTGGCCGAGATCCACTCCCCCAAGATCGACGATTGGGGGACATATTTGTACCTGGTGTTCAATTACCTCAGCCTGGAAAACAAGAATGGACTCTATGATCCGGCTGTGGACGAACTGGACGTTTTCCTGGGAGCGAACTTCGTTGTCACCCACCACGACCTGCCCATCCCAGCCATCGACGAGACCTGGAAAGCCTGCCAGCGCGACGAGCGCCATACCGCCTCCGGCGCCGACCACCTGTTGTACCGCATCCTCGATAACCTGGTCATGAACTATATGCCGGTGGTGGAACGCATCGACGAGGAGATCGACGCTATCGAAGACCAGGTCTTCTCCACCCCATCCCGCGATACCATCGAGCGGTTGTTCAACCTGAAGCGCGTCCTGCTGGCGATGCGCCGCATCCTTACCCCCCAGCGGGAAGTGCTGAACAAACTGGCGCGCGACGATTATAAAGTGATCGACAGGAAAGACCGGGTCTTCTTCCGGGACATCTACGACCACCTGGTGCGGTTGCACGACCTGAACGAAAGCATGCGCGACCTGGTCAGCGGGGCGCTGGACACTTACCTTTCTGTCATCAATAACCGTATGAACGAGGCCATGAAAACCCTGGCGGTAATTACAACCATGTTCATGCCGGTCTCGTTCGTGGCCGCCTTCTTCGGGATGAACTTCTTCCTGCCGGAAATCCCCATCCGCGAGTGGATGGAGCGCCCGGTCTTCTACCTGGTGCTCGGCCTGCTGGTCACGACCCCATTCCTGATGTACCACTGGATCCGGCGCCGAACCTGGATCTAACGCAGGGACACGGTTCCACCCGTCTTTGCCAACCCTCCCGCCGGTTTTGGACCGGCGGGAGGGTTTTGTTTCCACGGAAAAATGCTTGACACAGAACGGATGTTCGTGTTATATTGTTAGCACAAATGAGCGAAACTGGCAGAAAGGAAGGCGCCATGATGGTCAGAACAAAAAAAGGTCTAACCGAACGCCACCAAAAAATCCTGGATTACCTGGACCGCAGGCAGACCCGCCAGGGCTACCCCCCATCCATCCGTGAGATCGGGGAGGCAACGGGCATTTCCTCGACATCCGTCGTCACATATTATCTGCGACAACTGGAAGAGATGGGGATGATCGAACGCGACCACCGGGTCTCGCGCGGCGTTCGGCTGCCGCATGAAATCCGCAACCTGGGCACCCGCGCCGGGGAAGTGGCGCAAAACATCGCCTCCGCGGTGGAAGAGATGTTGCGCATCCCAATCGCCGGCCGGATCGTCGCCAGCGCCCCAGCCCCGGTCCCCGGCTCGAGTTTTTCCTATTACGATGCCGAGTCGAGCGTGGAGATCGCCCGTTCCCTGCTTCCTTCCAGGGACACCAGCGAACTATACGCCCTGGAAGTGGAAGGCGATTCGATGATCGACGCCATGGTCAACAGCGGCGATATCGTGGTCATGAAGAAAGCCAGCAAGGCCAACAACGGCGACATGGTCGCCGTCTGGCTCAACGACAAGGAAGAGACCACGCTTAAATACTTCTATCACGAAGGGAAACGCGTCCGCCTCCAACCCGCCAATCCGACCATGGGTCCGATCTATATCGATGATCCACGAACGGTCGAGATCCAGGGCAAGGTGGTGATGGTCATCCGCCGGGTGGACAGCCTGGCAGCCTGACCGGTCTTCAACCTGTGAGACTTCCAAAGCCTGTCGCTTTGGAAGTCTTTCGATTCTCAGGCGACATTGCCCGGAACAAGCATCAGGCGTATACTTGACCTGCGGCCCGTTGGCCGCGAGGTAGAACAGGAATGATCAACCGCCCGGACGAGAGTGGACTTTCTTCTGACAACCAGCCTCCCAGTATCGTGAGGCTGGATGACTGTCCGTCCACGCTCTTGGAGCCTGGCATCACAGAGGAGGCAGACGACCTCCCTGTGTGATGCGAATCCCGCCACAGGAGGCCGCCATGCTCGCCATTTTCAAGACCACCCAGCAGGGACTGGAACAAATCGAATACCCGGTCAACGGGTGCTGGATCAATGCCATCGACCCGGATCAGAACGAGATCGAACGTCTTCAATCCTGGGGGATCGAACTGGACCTGATTAATTATTCCCTGGATGAAGATGAGATGGCCCGCACGGAACGGGATGAGGACTACATGTTGATCCTGCTGCGCATCCCGTGCTTCCAGGGGATCGGGGCAGACATCCCCTACCTGACCACACCCCTGGGGATCATCCTGACGGATCGATATGTGGCAACCATCTGCCGCCTGGAGAATGACATCACCCGTGCGCTCACCAGCGGAAAATTCCGCCTGATGAAGACAGCCAAGCGCTACCGCTTTGCCCTCTACATCATCCTGGAGACCGCCACCCGCTACCTGGCCCACCTGCGCGAGATCAACAAGACCACCGAGGCGTTGGAAGACCAGTTGCAGAAATCCACCCGCAACCGGGAGGTGTTGGAGCTGCTCAAGTTCCAGAAGAGCCTGGTCTACTTCACCACCGGACTTAGGTCCAACCAGGTGCTGATGGAGCGCCTGCAACGGATGGAAGTATTCAAAAAATACGAGGAAGACAAAGACCTGCTCGAGGATGTCATTACCGAGAACCAGCAGGCAATCGAGATGACGGATATCCAGACCAACATCCTGAACGGCCTGATGGACGCATTTGCCTCGATCATTTCCAACAACCTGAACAGCGTAATGAAGGCCCTGGCAGCGCTGACCATCATCGTCAACATCCCGACCATCGTCTCATCCTTCTTCGGGATGAATGTCGCAATCCCTGGCAACGAAAACCACCCACTCTCCTTCCTGACCGTTGTAGGAATCGCACTGGCAATCACGGTTGGCGCTGCATTGATCTTCGCCAAGCGCGATTGGTTCTAGAACGATCGATGTTGCTGGTGAAAAATCCCGCAGCCTGGTGTCGACTGCGGGATTATGCTTATGGAGCCGGGGTTTCCTTCCCCGGCGGGGGCGCCTTCTTTTTATCTTCCAGGAGCATGATGCCATTCCGGATCTGGTTATGGAGTTGCTCCACCTTCAATTCCAATTCGGTCAGGGACTCGAGGGCATACTGGTCGCCTTCAGCCTTGATGCCCAGCGCTTCCATGCGAGCCTGCTCCAAGATCTGGTCAGCGCGGCGTTTGGCCTCCTGGGCGATCACTTCCTTGTCTGCCAGGGATTCGGCTTTCTCGCGCGCCAGGCTCAAGGTCCGGCTGGCTTCCTCCTGGGCCTGGGCCAGGACCCGATCCCGCTCGGAGAAGATCTTCTGAGCCTTCTTGACCTCCTCCGGGATCGAGATGCGCATCTGGTCGATAATATCCAAGAATTTATCTTCATCCACGATGACATTATGCGTCAGCCAGATGGGACGGCTCTCGTTGAATAATTCTTCCAGGCGGTCTACCAGGGCAAGGATATCCATGCTGCCTCCACATTCCACTTGCGGATCATATCTTCCATCCCTATTCTAATCGCGAAGCGCGTTCGGCGGTACGGGGTGATCGCCAAGAGCGTTCAACGCTTCTACCAGGGCGCGTTCCACGTGCGGCGGGACCATGCTGGAAACGTCCCCGCCCAGGGTGGCAATCTCGCGCACGGTGCCGGAGGAGAGGAAGGTGTGCTCCTCCGCAGTGATCAGCGAGATCATCTCGATATCGGGAGCCAGGCGGTGGTTGGCAAGCGCCATGCGGAATTCGAACTCGAAATCCGAAAAAACCCGCAAGCCGCGCACGATCACCTGGGAATTATTCCTGCGGCAGGCATCCACTGTCAGTCCCGAGTAGCCAATCACTTTCACTTTTGTATCGCCGTTGAATGTCTGTTCCACGAGAGCAATGCGTTCTTCGGGAGAGAACAACAGCGATTTCAGCGGTTTGTCATAGACGGCGACGATCAACTCGTCGAACAGGCGCGAGGCGCGCCGGGCGATGTCGATGTGCCCATAATGGACGGGGTCGAATGTGCCGGGGAAGAAGGCTCTCACCATCAGGAAACGTCTCCTTTACCGCCGCCCCAGAAACGCGTCAGGGCTTCGGATAAGTACTGGTTCTCTTCCTGCCCCAGGTCGGGGTCACGTTCGAAGAGCGCCAGCGCCTGCGTGCGCGCCTTGTCGATCAGGCGGACATCGGTCAGGCTGGCCATCTGTAATCCGGTGGCATATCCGGACTGACGGGCGCCGAGGAACTCGCCCGGGCCGCGTTGCTCGAGGTCGCGCTCGGCGAGGATGAAACCATCGTTGGTTTCGGCCATGGCTTCCAGGCGCTGATTCTCAGCCGAGTCTTCATGATCCGGCACCAGCAGGCAATACGATTGGTCGGGGCCGCGCCCGACCCGCCCGCGCAATTGGTGCAGTTGTGCCAGGCCGAAATGGTTGGCGCCTTCGATCAGCATGATGGTGGCATTGGGGATATCCACCCCGACCTCGACCACGGTGGTCGATACCAGGGCCTGGAACTCCCCGGCGCGGAATTTCAGCATCACCTCATCCTTTTCGTCCGGGCGCATCCGGCCATGCAGCAGGCCGAGTTTCAAGTCCGGGAAGACCTCCTGTTGGAGGCGCAGGTGCTCGGCTTTTGCGGCCAGTAATTCGCTCTTCTCGCTTTCTTCGATCAACGGATAGATGATGAAAGCCTGGCGCCCGGCTGCCACCTGGGAGCGGATGAGGGTGTAGGCGCGCTCGCGTTCGCGCGGCCGCAGGATGTGCGTTTCGACCGCCTGCCGCCCCGGGGGAAGTTCATCCATCACGGACAGGTCCAGGTCGCCATAGACCGTCAACGCCAGCGAGCGCGGGATGGGTGTGGCGGTCATTACCAACAGGTGCGGTTCAGCGCCTTTTGCGCGCAGAGCGGATCGCTGTTCCACCCCGAAACGATGCTGCTCGTCGATTACAACGAATTGCAGGTCGGCGAAGGTCACCGGGTCTTCGAGCAGGGCATGGGTCCCCACTACAAGTTTTACCTGGCCGGAGGCGAGTCCGGCGCGGATCCCGTCTTTTTCGGCTTCCGGGGTGTCGCCCACCAACAGCCGCAAGGACCCGGGCGGCAGCGGGCCGGTCTCCACCAGCAGCGCAGACAGGTTGCGGTAATGCTGCTCGGCCAGGATGGCGGTCGGGGCCATGAAGGCAGCCTGGGTCCCGGCCTGGATGGCGATCCATGCGCCCAGGGCGGCGACAACCGTCTTGCCGGAACCGACATCGCCTTGCAGCAGGCGGTTCATCGGGCGGCCTGACCTGAGGTCGGCGCGAATCTCCTGGAGGGCGCGCTGCTGGGCGTTCGTCAGGGTGTAAGGCAGGAGGCGGGCGCGTTCCGCCAGTTCATCATCCGGAACTTCATAGAAACGGGCGGTCCCCGCCTGCCACTCGCGTTTCTGGCGCAGGACGCCCATTTGCAGGAAGAATATCTCATCGAAAGCCAGGCGCTGGCGGGCCTGGCGCAGGCTCTCCTGGGAATCGGGATGATGAACCTGGAGTAGCGCCTCGCCCAGGGTCGGGAGTTGCGCCGCCTCCCGGATGGAGGCCGGCAGGTGGTCGGTCAGTTTTGGCGCCCAGTAGGAGACCACCTGGTGCACTATCTTCCGCAGCCATTTTTGGGTGATGGTAGCCGTCAGGGAATAGATCGGGACGATGCGGTTTGTATGCAGGTTCTCGGCCTCGATCGACTCCCAGTCGGGGCTGTTCATGACCAGGCGGCCAAGGTACTGGTCGATCTTGCCTGATACCGAGATGGCCTCGCCCACCGCCAGGCGGTTGGCCACCCAGGGCTGGTTGAACCAGGTCAGGCGCAGGGCGCCGGTGCCGTCATTGATGACCGCCTCGGTGATGCTGGAAGCGCCTCCCCGCACCGGGCGGTTGGCAACTGTCTGGAGCGTGCCAACGACGGTGACGCTCTCGCCGTAGAACAGTCGGTGGATGGGCTTCAACTGGCTGTAATCGTCGTAACGCCGCGGGAAAAAATAGAGCATATCCCCCAGCGTTTTCAGGTCCAGTTTCTCGAGGGTCTGGGCATGGCGCGGCCCGACCCCGGCCAGGACGGTCAGCGAGGCATTGAGGGCGATCGGGCGCTGACGCGTCCCCGCCCCGGGGACAGAGGCGGAACGCCCCGCCTCGGGCTGGGGACGGCGCTGCTGGGGCTGCGATGGTTTTGCCCTCCCGGTCTCCATCACCGCAGGCCGCGCCGGGGCGGGTGGGATGTCACCCAGCCCGGGGCGCTGTGCCTGGACCCGACCCCAGAGCGACTTGAGCGATTCCGCCCGGGCTTCAGGCGCCAGGTCATGGTAACCGCGCAGGCAGGTCGACACGGCCTGGACGGTCTCCTCGTCGATACCGCTGGCGCGCGCCTCGCCCTCCCAAAAATCCAATACTTTCGCCAGGCCGCCGATGATGGCCTGGTCGTTGTAGTTTTTTTCGGCCTCGAGCCGAAAGAATTTCTTGAGTTTCTCGAAGGATGACTGCATGGGGGTATTTTACCCCATCATGACCCGCCCGGTTGGATTTCGCGTACCCGCCGCTCAACCGGAAGTCACGGCCGCAAATCCCAGGCCGTTCGGTCCGACATGGGCGCCGATGGCGGTGGTGACATTGACCACCAGCGGCGGGACTGCAAGTTTTGGTTTCAGTTCTTCCAGCAACTGCCGGGCGGCGGCTTCGGCGTTCGTATGGAGCACCGCCAGCCGTTCGACAGGTCCCCAGGCCTGGAGCGCTTCCGTCAGGCGCTGGATGCCCTGGCCGCGGGTGCGCGCCTGCCCCAGGCGATGGACGACCCCGTCGCGCAGTTCGACCAGCGGCTTGATGTTGAGGATCCCGCCGACAACGGCACGCGTCCAGGAGACGCGCCCGCTGCGCCGCATGTACTCCAACGTATCCAACAGGGCGGCAACATGCGCCCGTTGGCGGATGCTGGAGATGCGCGCCAGCACTTCCTCCACCAGGGCGCCGGAGGCGATTGCCTCGGCTGCCGCCAGCGCCTGGAAACCGATGCCGAGAGTCAACTGCCCGCTGTCGATGACATGGATGCGTCTCTGGAACGATTCAGCCGCCAGGCGCGCCCCGTTGAAGATGCCGCTCAGGGTATTGGCCGCATGGATCGAAACGATCTCGGACACCCCGGATTTGAACAAGTTTTCATATCGTTCCTGGAAGGAACCCACCGAAGGGGCGGAGGTCGTCGGCGGCGGGTCGAGACGGGGGAGGCGGGTGTAGAACTCCTCGCGGCTGATGCCCGTCCCATCTTCGAAACTCTGGTCGCCGATATTGACCAGCGCCGGCACGACCCTGATCCCGTATCGATGGACCAGTTCGTCCGGGATATCTGCTGTGCTGTCTGTTACAAGGCCAATTTTCATCGACACATCAATCCTAATTCGGCGGGCTTCCAACCCCTATTCCACGGCAACGATGAACTGGTAATGCGGCTGCCCGCCGTCCTGGATTTCGATCTCCTGGCCGGGATAGGTCTTGCGCACCAGGTCGGCCAGGCGGTTGGCTTCGGTGGCGGTAAGGTCCTGCCCGTAGAAGAGGGTGATCAGTTCGCTTTCGACCGCCCCGGCTTTTTCCAGCATCCCAAGCAGGGCTTCTTCGATGGTGACTGCGGCCAGCACCAGTTTTCCGTTCAGGAGTACGATCACCTGCCCGGTCTCCACCTCGACTCCATCGATCTCGACCGAGCGGGTGGCGACCGTGATCTCCCCGGTGGCGACATCGTCGATGGACTTGATCATCTTCCCGGCCACCTTCTCCACATCGCCTTCCGGGTTGAGGTGCATCATGGCCGAGAGTCCCTGCGGGATGGTGCGGCTGGGGACGATATGAACCTGCTTGACCGTCACATCCTTGGCTTGCTGGGAGGCGAGGATGATATTCTTGTTATTTGGCAGGATGATGACCTTGTCGGTCGGCAGGTTCTCGAAAGCGTTCAGGATCTCCTGGGTGCTGGGATTCATCGTCTGCCCGCCCTCGACGATGGCCGCCACACCCAGGCTGGCGAAAACACGCGAGATGCCGGGACCTGGCGAGACTGCCACGACGGCGATCTGCCCCGGTTCGATGGTCGCCAGGGTAAGTTTCTCGCCGCCGGTCTTCCGGCTGATATCGTCCATCTGGGCCAGCAGGTTCTCGATTGCCACCTTGGTAATCGTCCCGATGCCCATGATGTAATCGATCGGCTGGTAACGCTTCTCGGTCGGGACGTGGATGTGCATCCGGTACATGCCCTCGCCCTCGCCGACCTGGATCGAGGTACCCATCTCCTCCAGGTCGCCATAGAATCTTTGCAGGTCGAGGGAATTCGCCGGGTGGAAATCCACCACCACTTCATAATCCTGTCCGGGTTCGACTGCTTCCATCGAATTCTCCAGGTTCATGGCCGAGAGCGGTTGGATGGACACCAGCGGCGCATCCAACGCTTCGCCGTAGACATAGCGCAACATGCCTTCGTAAATAAAGAACAGGCCTTTACCGCCCGAATCTACCACACCGGCCTGTTTCAGGACCGGGAGCAGTTCCGGGGTATGCTGCACCGAGGCATCGGCGGCCGGGATGATGCGCGCCAGGATCTCGAACGGGTCATCGGTCTCTTTGAGGGCATGTTCGGCGGCGGCGGCGATATCCTTGGCAACGGTCAGGATCGTCCCTTCCACCGGGCGCACCACGCCCTTGTAGGCCGTATCACGCGCCTCCGCCAGCGCTTTCACGAATCCAGGCCCATCCAGCACATCCTGGCCATGCAGGCCGCGCGCAAAACCCCGCCACAACTGCGAAAGGATGACGCCGGAATTGCCGCGCGCTCCCATCAACGCCCCCTGCGAGACCGATGCCGCCATCTGCCCGATGCTGCGGTGTCCCAGGTTGCCGATCTCGTTGTATGCCGCCTGCATGGTCAATACCATGTTGGTGCCGGTATCGCCATCCGGCACGGGAAATACATTCAGCGAGTTGACCGTCTGCTGGTTGGCGCGCAGCCAGGTCAGACCGGCTTCGACCAGTTTCTTGAGGGCCTGTCCGTCGATCGGGGTAGCCTTGAAGCGCTCCAGGCGCGCTTGGGTATCTGGATTCATACCTTCTCCTGCAAGGATTTTTTAATCGGGGTTGCTGACGCGCAGGCCCTGAATGTGGACGTTGATGTGATGCACCGGCATGCCCAGCGCTTTCTGGACATGGTAGCGCACCGTATTGGCAACGCTGCTCGCCACGGTTGTAATGCGCGTGCCGTATTCGACGACGATATGGATGTCGATATCCAGCAGGTCGTCATCGTAGTAGACCGATACGCCGCGGGTCGGGACATTGGTAATGGTCGCCGCCAGGCCCTCCGCCAGGTTCTTGGGAGCCAGGCCGACCACGCCATACGATTGCAGGGTGGCATGGTAGGCGATGGTGGCGACGGCGTTCGGCGAAATGTGGATGCTTCCGAGTGTGGTGATCTCTTTGCCCATATGGATTCCTCGTGTATATTAACAACTTGGCTTGTAGATGGTTCCGTTTCGTGGTAAAATCAGCCGCTTTCACCGGAAAAACAGCAGTATTTTGGTACGAAAGGAAGTCGAAGATGGCTAAGTGCGCTCATTGTGGTAAGAAAACTACCTTCGGTAACGCCGTTTCCTTCTCGAAGCGGAATACCAACCGTCCATATCACCCGAACCTGCAGAAGGTCTCCGTGATCGAAGACGGCCGCAAGGTTCAGAAGACCCTGTGCGCCAAGTGCATCCGCACCCTGGCAAAGACAGATTGATCCAACCCGCATGACGGTAAAAATCGCGGCGCAGGCCGTGATTTTTATTTAACCGGCGCAGGCTTCCTTGAGTGCGGCCAGGCCGGCCCCGATTCCGGCCGGGTGCTTGAAGACCGAACTGGCCGCCACAAAGACGTTGGCGCCTGCCTCCCGGACGCCGGGCAGGGTTGCGCGGCTGAGGCCTCCATCCACTTCCAGGTCCGCGCCCGGAGCCTGCTCGTCGAGCAGGGCGCGCAACCCGGCGATCTTGGGCAACATCTCCGGCATGAAGGCCTGGCTGGAATACCCCGGCTGGACAGTCATCACCAGGGCCAGGTCCACAAAGGAAAGGAACGGGGCGACGGCTTCGACCGGGGTGGACGGGTTGAGGGTCAGGCCGGCGCGGCAGCCCAGGGCGCGGATGCAGCGCAGGGTCTCCCCGGGTTGCAGGCAGGTCTCGATGTGCACCGTCAGGATGCTGGCGCCGGCCCTGGCAAATGCCTCCAGCAGGCCCTCCGGACGTTCGACCATCAGGTGCACATCCAGCGGCAGGCGGGTGGACCTGCGGCAGGCTTCGACGATGAACGGTCCCATCGTCAGGTTCGGTACGAAATGGCCGTCCATCACATCGACGTGGATCCAGTCGGCGCCGGCCGCCTCGCATTCGGCGATCTGCGCGCCGAGGCGGGTGAAATCGGCGGACAGGATGGACGGCGCGAGCCGGCAGGGTTTCGGTCCCATTGCGTTCACCGTAAAGGCGGGTTGTAGACGAAATAAACCCACATCCAGAACGGCGCCAGCCCGCCCACCGCCATCAGCGCCAGCAGCCCCAGCCCGACCGCCGCCCAGTCGATGCTCAAGCCGGTAGCCTGCGGCTGTCCGGCGCTGGGATCCGGCCTGGCGGGTGCGGCGGCAGAATCTTGCGCCCGCGCCAGCGGCTGCGTAGTCCGCCCTTCGCCGAAGTTCAGAAGCACCCGGCCCAGCTGGTCGGCCGTGCGGTAGCGCGCCGACGGTTCCTTCGAGAGCACTTTGAGCAGGATCTGTTCCAGCGCCGGGGAGAGTCCCGGCAGCCGGTGGGTGATGCGCGGCGGGGGAGTGTCGAGGTGCAGGCGCGCCAGGTCGGTGGAACTGGCTGCCGTAAACGGCAGTTCACCGGTCAGCATCTCGTAGAGCACCACGCCCAGCGAGTAGACATCCGACGAGGGCGAAGGGGCGCCGCCCGAAGCCTGCTCCGGCGAATAATATTGCGGCGAACCCCAGACCACCTCGCTCTGCTCGTTGGGATGGATGGTCGCCAGGGCGCGCGAGATGCCGAAGTCCACCACTTTAAGCCGCAGGTCCGGGGTGACCAGCATATTCTGCGGCTTGACGTCGCAATGCACCAGCCCGGCGCGGTGGGCGTAACCGATCCCGGCGCAGGCCTGGACGATCAACTTGAGCGCCTCCTCCGGCTGGAACCGGCCGCGCTTCTGGAGGAAGGTCTTCAGGTCCATGCCCGGCACCAGTTCCATCACGAGGAACAACTGGCCGGCATCCAACCCGAAATCATGGACGGTGACGATGTTGGGATGCGAGAGGTTGGCCGCCGCCCGCGCCTCCTGGCGGAAGCGTTCCTGGAAGACCGGGTCGCTGGAATAGTCCTCGCGCAGCACCTTGACCGCCACGGAACGTTCGAGCATCAGGTCGCGCGCCCGGTAGACGACCGCCATCCCCCCCCGGCCGAGGGTCTCCAATAACTGGTAACGCTGGTTCAGGAGGGGCGATTCGGTCATTTTTTCCCGGGGGGATTATAACATAGGGGCGATTCGCCCATTTTCACCGTATAATTGGCGCATGGCCGACTCGCTGTTGCTCTACAATCCTGCCGCCGGCAGGAGTTCCGTATCCCCGTTCATTGGCAGCGTCATCCGCGCCCTGCAGGCCTCCGGCTGGCGGGTGGAAGTGGCCGAGACCCTCAACGGGCGGCACACCACCCAACTGGCGCGCCAGGCGGCGGCCGAGAAATACCGCGCCGTCTTCGCCATCGGCGGCGATGGGACGATCGGCCAGGTCGCCAGCGGCCTGATGGGATCGCAGACCGCCCTCGGCGTGCTCCCGGCCGGGACGGCCAACGTCTGGGCAATGGAACTCGGCCTGCGTGCCTTCACCTGGTTCTCCTGGCGCGCCCTGCGCGACAACGCCCGACTGCTGGCCGACGCCCCGATCTACGCCGTGGACGTGGGGTTGTGCAACGGCCTGCCCTTCCTGATGTGGGCCGGGATCGGCCTGGATGCCCTCACCGTCCGCAAACTGGAACCCCGCCGGCGCTTCGAAAAATACCTGGCCGTGCCGCAATACGCCGCCACCACCATCTGGAACGCCAGCCTGTGGCACGGCATGAACCTGAGCGTCCTGGCCGACGATAAACGGGTTGAAGGGCACTACCTGCTGGCGGTCGCCACCAACATCCGCCATTATGTCGGCGGCCTGGCCGAGATCTCGCCCGGCGCCTACCTGAACGACGGCCTGATGGACCTGTGGCTGCTCTCCGGCGACAACCTGGCGGACGCCTTCCGCCACTTCTTCGATATGCGCGCCGGGCGGCTGGTCGATTCGAACAACGCCCGCTGCATCACCTTCCGCCGCGCCCGGATCGAATCCGAGACGCCCTTCTCCCTCCAGATGGACGGGGAGCCGATGCTCGGCGCGCAGTCGGTCCAGATCGAAGTCATCCCCGAGGGACTGCGGGCGCTGGTCCCGCCCGGGGCGCTGCACCTGATGCGCCCGGGAATCGTGCCCTGATGAAACACATCTTCACTACCTGGACCTTGCTCGGCGCGCTGGGGCTGGCCGCCGTCCTTATGTGCGGGACGCTGCTCCTGATCCTGGCGCTACGCCCGGCCGACCCCGATCCCAACCTGGCGCCGGCCGCCCCGGCCCTGACCCTCATCCCGCCCCCCACTTCCACCCCGCACGTCTTCCCGCCGACCGGCGCGCCGCCCTCCCCCACACCGCCCGCCACAGCCACGGCGCGGCCGGGTGAACTGGCGGTCGGCGTCTACATCCAGATCAGCGGCACGAACGGCGAGGGACTGCGCCTGCGTCCCGAGCCGGGACTGGACAGTCAACCGTTGGCGCTCGGCTACGACAGCGAGGTCTTCCTGGTGGCCGACGGCCCGCAGCATGTGGACAACCTGACCTGGTGGCTGCTGGTCTCGCCCTACGATGAAGCCCGGTCCGGCTGGGCGGCGGCCGATTTTTTGAGTGTCATCGATGCACCATGAGGCTTGACAACCTCCCAGAATTGCCTATACTGTGACTGACTTCATCCCCACACAGGAGGCAATCCACGATGAAGACTCGCAGGCAGACAATCCAAATCATGACAACCCTGGCCGGCCTGGGATTGGCCCTGGCGTTGGCCGTCCCGGCCCTGGCCGCCTACATCGGCCCCAACCGGACGGTGACAGAAGCCTACGAATATTGGCGCTAACGAAATGGGTACCTGGTTATGGCTGGAACCCGCTCTGTGTCATCTGGTCTCCGCCACCAGCAGCCTGGTGGAACTATACTACGGCCTGTGCGCAGTTTTCCATGACCGGTCCTCCCGGTTGTACCTGTGACGATTATTATGCGTATTACCTAAAAAACCCCAACTATAAACTTGAGACTTTTGTCGGCACGCGCAC
>Ga0194126_10004235_pt1 | contig 22048 bp, 22 predicted proteins | sample TA2KigC150mmetaG_FD_148641 | JGI IMG/M metagenome (GOLD analysis project Ga0194126, IMG submission 148641) | Freshwater microbial communities from Lake Tanganyika, Tanzania - TA2015035 Kigoma Deep Cast 150m | ecosystem: Environmental > Aquatic > Freshwater > Lake | place: Tanzania: Lake... | reverse complement strand
GTAAGTTAGCATCCCCATTTTCGTGATAACAATTAAAATAAAACTTTAATGGTTAAGGATGATTATTTCAAAAACACGCAATATTTTCACCGGCGAAGAAAATCTTGCCCGGTCTCATTCCTCGCTCTCCTCCTCTGGAGGAACCATGCCCGCTCGTCTTTCGAACGGTTTTTTCAATAATCATCCTTAACCTAATAATTTTGTTTTTATCACGAAAATGGTGATGCTTTCCTGCTGTAAATTAAAATTGAAAAAAAAATCCAAACATCTTAAAATGTTTAAAATCAACAGGATGAATTGACCAATGGTTTTATAATATATTATTCATTTTGTTATTTTTATTCATTTTGTTATTTAAGCCAATGAATTACGCCATTAAAAAAAGGAAATACAGTGTCACCGGCATAGGAAATGCAATAGTTGATGTAATCGCTAATGTTGAGGAAGGTTTTTTAAGTGTTTGTAATCTGATAAAGGGGACAATGAGGCTGGTATGTGAGGAGGAAGCAGAATCACTTCATTCAAGAATTTCAGTTAAAAAAACAATTTCAGGAGGGTCTGCAGCAAATACAATAGCAGGACTTGCTGTACTGGGCAATAATGTTGCATTTATCGGTAAAGTTAAAAATGATGAGCTTGGACATGCATTTGAGAATAACCTCAACGCTCTGGGGGTTACATTTTTAACAAAAAAAGCTGAAGGTGATGTTCCTTCGACAGCCAGGTGCATAGTTCTTACGACTCCGGATGCTCAGAGAACCATGAGTACCTGTCTTGGTATTGCAGGATTTTTAACAGAAGACGATATAGATGAAAATCTTATAAAAAATTCATCAATACTTTATATTGAAGGGTATTTGTGGGATCAAAAAATAGCATTAAGAGCAGTAAGGAAAGCTATTGATGCAGCTAAAAAATATGACTGCAGAATTGCTTTAAGCTTATCGGATCCATTTTGTGTTCAGAGGAACAGGAAAGATTTTTTAAAAATAATTAGAGGCTGTGTCGATTTTTTATTTGCAAATGAAGCTGAAATTTTATTTTTATTTGAAACTGATGACATTAATACTGCAGTGGATAAATGTAAGAACCTGGTATCTGTTGCTGCATTAACAAGAGCAGAGCACGGCTCAATAATTGTAACAAAGAATGATACTATAAAAATAGAAGCAGAAAAGGCAGCTGTAATTGACAGCACAGGAGCGGGTGATATGTATGCTGCCGGTTTTTTAAACGGCCTGCTTAAGGGTAAAAAACTTTATGAGTGTGGCAGGATGGGCAGTATACTTGCTGCAGGAATACTGGGCCATTATGGTGCAAGACCTGAAAAACAGCTGATAGAGCTGTTAGCTGAAAGCATTTTTTGATTATAAGGAATATGAAAGTTTAAAATGAGCCTGTATTTGTTATAAATTTTATTTTAATTTTGTTAAAATAGCTATCTTAATATAGTTATAAAAAAACAGGGGTAATAAAGTCTAAGAAAAGATATCTTTAGAAAAGAAATCAAACTTAAGGACATAGTTTTTTGTCCTGTTTTATACCTTGAGCAAAGTGAAAGGAATGGTTATAAATATGCAAAATAAAAGCAGTGCTGATGTTGGGGTTTTTGGCGGTTCAGGATTTTATAATTTCCTGAAGATTAAGGAGGAAATTGAAGTTAATACCCCATACGGCATGCCCTCTGATAAAATAATAATAGGTGAACTCGAGGGGCTTAGAGTTGCATTTCTTCCAAGGCATGGAAAGCATCATAATATTCCACCACATAAAATTAACTACAGGGCAAATGTTTTTGCAATGAAGAAAATTGGGGTTAAACAGATATTTGCACCCTGTGCTGCCGGGAGCCTGCAGCCCCATATAAAGAGGGGTGATTTTGTAATTGTTGACCAGTTCGTGGACAGAACAAACTGCAGAAACGATACTTATTATGATGGACCCCATACAACCCATATTTCGACTGCAGAGCCATACTGTACTGATTTAAGGAATATTGTTATAGATGCTGCAAAAGAACTTGGAATTTCCTATCATCCAAAAGGTACAGTTGTTGTAATCCAGGGACCAAGGTTCAGCACAAAATCTGAAAGTATATGGTATTCAAATCAGGGCTGGGAGGTAATAAATATGACACAGTATCCTGAGGTTGCTTTGTCAAGGGAACTTCAGGTCTGTTATGTGAATATTTCATTAATAACTGATTATGATACAGGACTTGAGAGTTTTCCTGATATAAAACCCGTATCAAGTCAGGAAATTATAAAGATTCTTAAAGAAAATAATGATAGATTAAGAGGTCTGTTATTTAAAGCAGTACCAAAAGTACCAAAAACAAGAAAATGTATTTGCTCAAATGCTCTGGATGGGGCAATAATAAGTTAAATTTCAAATTTAATTAATAATGTTTAATATATGCTGTATAAATTTAATATCACATAGTATTGGTTTTTTTTCTTTATTACCATATGTGTAATTTATTATATGGGGATATTATATGGGTGACTATAATATAGTGATTTACTATAAGGGTAATTAACTATATATGTTACTATCATATAAGTGATTTATAATAGGGCTAAATTATTTGAGGGATGATTTATTAGAGGGGTAAATTGAAAATAAAAATTATAGTTGCATGTGACAAATATAAAGGAAACCTTTCTGCGTTTGAAGTTTGCAATACAATAAAAAATGCAATATTAAAGGTTGACGGCAGTATTGAAGTAGTTATAAATCCAATGGCAGATGGGGGAGAGGGAACTGTAGAAACCCTGGTTGAAAGCTTTAATGGTAGTTTTGTAAATGTTAAAGTAAAAGGACCGCTTAATGAGGATATCAATGCAAGGTTTGGCATAATCAATATAGATACCGCAGTTATTGAAATGGCAAGCGCTTCGGGACTGTGGCTTGTACCTGAAAATAAAAGAAATCCTCTAAAAACTACTACCTATGGAACAGGGCAGTTAATTAAAAAGGCTCTTGAACTGGGATGCACAAAAATTATTATTGGAATTGGCGGGAGCGCTACAAATGATGCAGGAATGGGAATGGCGCAGGCTTTAGGAGTAAAATTTTACGATAAAGAAAATAATATATTAGGATATGGTGGAGAGCAGCTTTTAAAGATAAACCGTGCAGATATAAGCGGTATTTGCCCGTTAATTAAAAAGGCAAAGATATCTGCTGCCTGTGATGTTGATAATCCCCTTTTTGGTCCAAAAGGTGCCGCATATGTTTATAGTCCACAGAAGGGCGCAGATAAAGAAATGGTGAGGATTCTTGACAGGGGCTTAAAAAACTTTTCAAAAGTTGTGTCAAAAACTTTAGGACGTGATATAGGCAGTATAAAGGGCACAGGTGCTGCCGGGGGCTTAGGTGCAGGGCTGGTTGCATTTCTAGGTGCTGAACTTAAACGTGGGGCAGATATAATAATAGAAGCAACTTCGCTTGAGAAAAAGATAATAGATGCTGACCTTGTAATAGCAGGTGAAGGTGTGATGGATATTCAAACATTTTACGGTAAGAGCTCTTATGGCGTTGCAAAACTTGCAAAAAAATACGGTATACCAGTTATAACAATTAATGGCGCAGTTGATATATCCCATGAAAAAATTGATCCTAAGAGCATTAACCTGTTTGATGGAAATTTTGCTACGGTCAATAAAATATTAACTCTTGAAGAAGCTTTAAGGAATGGTAAAAAAAGCCTTGAAAATATAACTCAGGAGCTGATGAGGTTTTATCTGTCCACTATAACAAGGTACAGGAAAAGAATAAAAGTATAAGAGAGGAAGGCAGATCATAATGAAAATTATAGGCAATGTAGAAATTGAAGGTATTGAAAAGATTAAAAGCGGTAAAGTCAGGGAGATTTTTTCCTTTGAAGAAAAATTATTGATTGTTACTACTGATAGAATTTCTGCTTTTGATTTTATCTTGCCTTCACTGATTCCATTCAAGGGGGCAGTGCTTAATAAAATCTCAAATTTCTGGTTTGATTTTCTTAAAGGTGTGATCAAAAACCATATTCTTCAAACAGAAATAGAAAAATTCCCCAAAATATTTAAAAAATACAAAGATATTCTTAATGGCAGAGCGGTAATTGTTAAAAAAGTAAAAATATATCCAATAGAATGTGTTGTGAGGGGTTACATTACAGGTTCAGGCTGGGAAGATTATATAAAGTCACAGTCCATTGGAGATGTGAAGCTGCCGGTAAGTTTGAAAATGTGCAGTAAGCTGCCCGAGCCAATTTTTACACCAACAACGAAAGCTGAAGTTGGGCATGATGTTTCAATAACTTTAAATAAGGCTAAAAAAATATTTGGTTCTGAGATTGTAAATTTTTTAAAAGATAAGAGCATAGAGCTGTATCTGAAAGCTTCAAATTATGCTTACAGCAGGGGAATTATCATAGCTGATACAAAATTTGAATTTGGTTTGGCAGATGATGAAATAATTCTTGTTGATGAAGTTCTGACACCTGATTCATCAAGGTTCTGGCCTCTTGATGAATACACTCCCGGAAAACAGCAAAAAAGCTTTGATAAGCAGTTTGTAAGGGATTATCTTTTAAGCACAGACTGGGATAGGAATTCAGTGCCCCCGGAACTTCCCGATGATATCATCGAAAAAACCTCAAGGAAATATACTGAAGTGTATGAAAAGATTGTCGGTAAAAAGTTTGATTTGAAATAATAAATTTTAATATTATATACCATAAGACCTATAATCATATGAGCTGATAGTTAATTATTATAAAAAAATAACTGACAGGCTTAATATTTTTTAAGAATTTGATGTGTTAATAAAAATTGAAAGTCCAAGTATTATTTACAAACAGGTTTAACTCTGAAGAAATATCAGGTATAAATTTAAAAAATTGTATCTGCGCAGTGATTGATACTATAAGGGCAACTTCAACAATTACTACAGTGCTTGGCTGCGGGGGAAACAGCGTGATTATAGCAGGCAGTAAGGCTGAAGCTTTTAAATTAAAAAAAGTATTTAATGAATATATTTTATGCGGCGAAGAAGAAGGACTTTCTCCAAAAGGTTTTGACTTTGATAATTCACCCCTGGAAATTTCAAGGATTGATACGATGGGTAAGGACTTTATATTAATGACTACAAACGGAACGCGATCATTTTTTAAGGTAAAAGACTGCAAAGAAGTATTTGCCATCTCACTGCTGAATTTAAATTATACAATTGACTGTATAATTGATTCTGCCTTAAAAGATTCTTCCGATCTTTTATTTTTATGCTCCGGTATAAAGGGAATGATTGCATATGACGATGCTTTTACAGCAGGTCTTGCTGTAAAATACCTGCTTACAAAACCTCATAAATTTGACTATGCCGATAGTTCAAAGCTTGTCCTGAGCGCTGCACTGAGCGAATTCGACATTGCCAGTGCAATTGAAAAATCTTTGAGTGCAAAATTATTAAGGTCGGTCAGTAGTGGAGAAGATATATCTTTTTTAAGTCATTTGAATAAATATAGAGTTGCACCGCGGTTGAATAAATTAAATATCAAAGAATTAAAACCAGAAAATATTACATTAAAAGAATTAAGATCATTCCTTGGATATGATACTCTTTATGTACTAAAAAAGTAGGTTACTCTCCACAGGAACCAAAATAAACTGTTCCTTCTATCATCTCAATACCTTTGGAGGAAAACCAGAAATTATCTTCAGGTCTTTCATTGCCTTCAAGCACCGGGTCAATCTGAATAACATATGTACCCTCATTCTCGATATTGTTTATCAAAACTTCGACTATTACGGTTTCACCTGGATTTACCGGCTGTGGGAGAGAGGACCTTGAAGTCTGGTCATAATTAGCATATTCAACATCCTGACCATAATAGTGGTAGCCTATTCTAACAACTCCAGGCCTTTCTGTACGCCAGGTAAAATCTGAAGTATTTGTTATTTCAATCTTTATTATATTATCTCTATTTATACATAAAAAAGATGGAATTGCCCCAACCATATCAGCACCCGCAACTGCAGTCTGGTAATCTATCTGTAGAACTTCCTCCTCTTCAAGCCCCATTGTTTCCTCCGGCTGACCCTTAGATCCTTCATCAGATATTGATTTATCTTCTTGATTCCTGACAACATCAATTTTTTCCGAAGGGGTTGAAAACATTGAGCACGAAGAAAATACAAAAATAAAAAACAATGTAAAAACTGCACCAATTATTAAAATTGAAAATAAGTTTTGTTTTTTTACCTTATGCATTTTTTTGTTTTTAAGGTGCCCTTTTTTGTTCTTTGAATTTTTTAGCATTTTTATAATAATTCCTTTCACTTAAAACAAGTCACTAAATGATATTAAAACCACTACCTTAAAATCTGTATTTATTTTATAAATATATTTTTTTAAAATTCCTGTTGCAAGTGTTTCAGTTATTTTTAAATTTAGGATATTATAGATTAGATTCATTATTTTTTGAATAATAGAAATAAAATCTATATAATAGTAAAAAATTATTATTATTTTTATAACTGTATGAAAAAACCTTTTTAAGTAGTACAGTTTATACAATATTAAAAAAAAGTAAAAATATCGAGGAAAACATGTCATCTTTAGAAATAGTAGGGCTAGTAGCAATAATACTGATTTCTGCTTTTGCTGTTGTTGGTATCGTAATTTCAATTCCACTTTTTAAATTAATTAACCGTATTAAATTTTTATCTGAAAAATTAAATGAAAGCCTTATACCAATGGTAGAAAAACTGAACAGCACTGTTTCTCATTTAAATAGTGAAATAAGCTCTCTGAGTGAACTTACACAAAGCATAAGTTCTATAGTAGTGCAGCTTGAAAAAATAATTAGACTTGCAAGGATAATTATAACCAATCCAATTGTAAAATTAATAAGTGCCGGAGCTGGAATTGCTGATGGCATGAAAAAGACAGCCGGTAAGGAAAAAAAGGCTTAAGCTTTTAAATAAATTATTATATTAAATATTGGTCAGGAGGTTCTAATATGAGCTCTGGAAATGAAAATAAAAGCTGTGCCGGTGCAGTTACTTTAGCACTTTTTGCAGGAATAGCCATAGGTGCAGTAATTGGAATTTTATTTGCTCCAAAATCCGGACAGCAGACCAGGAAAGATCTGATTGAAAAAGGTGAAAAATTCATGGATTTGAGCAGGGAAAGTTTAAGTGATTTCATGGAAAAATCAAAGGATATAACCCAGGCTGGAAAGCAAAAGATTGAAGAAATAAAGATGAAGGGAGAAGAAATCTGGGATAAGGGCAGAAAGAAGGTTAAAAATACTACAAAAAAAATAAAAGATATTATTAAGGAAGGACAAACTGCCGCTAAAGAAACAGAGGAATACCTGTCATAAAGGATTATATTTTATATAAACTGGAAACAATTACACAGGTTAAAGTTTTATTATTAAATTAAGGATTAGTTTTAAATAGATTACGATTTATAATTTATATTCAGTTTTTACAAATAGGTTCCCTATAATTTAGGTTACCTATTTTTTTATTTAATATTTTTTTAAAACATTTTTATGATTGGTTTAAAATTATCAAAGAAAGTATTGAATGAGCTTCTGGGTAAGGGTGTAGAATTTTCAGAGATTTTTGTTCAGAATCGTATTTTAAATAATTTAAAACTTGAAGATAGTAAAATTGAGAGTTCCAGCAGCGGCTTTGAACTTGGCTGTGGTCTCAGGATAATATCAGGCGATAGTACTTATTATGCTTATGTTGATTCATTAAGCTCTGACAAAATATTGAACGCTGCAAAGGTATTGCGCTCCGCAGTGTGCAGTAAATTAAGAAAAAAAACCCTTGATCTATCAGAAAGGAAAAAACCTTCTGAAAAAGCAATAGATAGACATCCTTTTAGTGTAATCCAGGAGGATAAGAAAAGTTTTTTATTAGAGGTGGATTTTGCTGCAAGAAATCATAACCCTGCAATAATACAGGTCACTTCAAATCTTTCTGACCTTGTAGAAAATACTTATATAGCAAATTCTGAAGGGTTTTTCTGTTCTGATGAACTTGTCATGGTTTATCTTTCGGTCAATGCAGTTGCAAGAAAAGGCAGTGAAATAAGAACCGGATATAAATCAATTGCTAAAACTAAAGGATATGAAATTTTTTTTATCAAAAAACCATCTGATATATCCATAGAAGCTTCAACTATTGCTGTGAAGATGCTGGATGCAGAAAATGCGCCGGTTGGGACAATGCCGGTTGTATTGGGTCCGGCATTTGGTGGTGTTATATTTCATGAAGCATGTGGTCATGGACTTGAAGCAGATGCTGTATTAAAAGATGCATCTGTTTATAAAGGAAAAATTGGTAAAGAAATAGCCAGTCCTATGGTTACGGCAGTAGATGACGCCACAATTCCATATCACTGGGGGTCTTATGCTTTTGACGATGAAGGCTATCCTTCTGAAAAGAACGTTCTTATAGAAAATGGCATACTGCGCAGTTATATTTTTGATTACAAGACTGCTAAAAAAATGAAAATGAAACAGACTGGAAATGGAAGAAGACAGTCTTTTAGGGATATCCCAATTCCCCGGATGTCAAATACTTACATTGAAAATGGAAGTGAAGACCCTTCAGTTATAATAAAGTCAGTAAAAAGTGGCGTTTATGCAAAAGAATTTGCAGGTGGGCAGGTGGACCCGGCCACAGGGGATTTTGTATTCGGGATAAGTGAGGGTTATATAATTGAAAATGGTAATATTTGCGCTCCCATTAAAAATGCCACTTTAATTGGTAATGGACCTGAAATACTTAAAAAAATTGATGCTGTTGGAAATGACCTGGATTTTGCTCCCGGTTTCTGCGGAAAAGGTGGTCAGTCAGTGTCTAATGAGGTTGGTCAGCCTACAATACTTGTTAGTGAAATTACCGTAGGGGGTACAAAGGTTCAGGAGAATGATAATGAGTGATAACAGTAAATCAGGTAGCGGTAAAGAAGGTAAGAACTTACTATTTTATTGCAAGAATGCTGCTCTAAAGCTTCAGGGAAAAGCTGTGGATGAGTTTGAAATCTACGGATTGGCATCAATATCAAATCTTATAGAAATATATAATTTAAATGTGGAAAATCTGTCTTTTTCAGACACAAAGGGTCTTGGATTTAGAATTTTTAAGGATGGAAGAATGGGTTATGCATATACGTCAAATCTGGAAGAGACAGAGATTGAAAAATGTATAGAAAAAGCAGTTGACAACTCAATCATTACCAATAAAGAGCAGTATAATTATTTGCCTCAAGAAGAGGAATTTAAATATAAAAAGGGACTTGTTGATGAGAAAGATTTGTTCTCTGAAAAATTTATGGAGTGTTCAATAGAGGATAAAATAAAAATAGCCAAACAGCTTGAAATTATTACAAGAAAAAAAGATAAAAGAGTTAAGGGTATAAGTAATCTGCTGTATGAGGATAACTTAACTGATGTTAATGTTATAAACTCAGCCGGTTTTAATGGCAGCTACAAAACATCTTCAGCATTTATTTATGAAAGTGTAATTTCAAGAGAGGGAAGTGATAATTCTACTGGAGATTATTTTGGATATGCAAGGGACCCGGAAAAACTTGACACAGAGATGGTGGCTGAAAATGCTGTAAAAAGATCTGTAATGCTGCTGGGTGCAAAAAAGGTAAAATCCCAGATGGGCAGTGTTTTACTTGATCCTTTTGTTGCTGCGCAGTTTATAGGTGTAATAGCAGGCATACTTGCTGCAGACACAGTTCAAAAAGGAAAATCTCTTTTTAAGGGAAGGATTGGGGAAAAAATTTTTAATGGAGATTTCAATATTATTGATGATGGTACTTTAAAAGAGGGTCTATCCTCAAAGCCATTTGACGGTGAGGGTGTTCCAAAAGGTAGAACTGTTATTTTTGACAGAGGTGTACTTAAAACATATCTTTATAATACTTTTACTGCAAGAAAGAACAAAACACTTTCAACGGGTAATGCAGTAAGGTCGTCGTATAAGTCCCCACCGGCTGTAGGTATTTCGAATTTTTACATTGAACCATCAACCACATCATTTGATAATTTAATTAAAAGAATGGATAAAGGTTTTTATGTAATGGATATTATAGGTCTTCACTCGGGTGTAAATCCAATTTCAGGTCATATAAGTGTTGGTGCAAAGGGTTTATGGATTGAAGAGGGCAGTATTTCCTATCCCCTAAAGGAAGTTACAATTGCTACCGATATATTGAGTTTCTGTAAAAATCTGGAAAAGATTGGCAGTGATATAAAATATATGCCTGCCGGCGGTTACATAGGAAGCCCTTCAATGCTTATAAGAAATATTACCATTAGTGGAAATTAAAAAGACGAAAATTAAAGACTAAAATTAAAAACTTACAGAAAAGTTTTTTATATGGATGCAGTAAAATCAATTGTCCTTGGGATAGTACAGGGTCTGACAGAGTTTTTACCTGTTAGCAGCTCGGGTCACCTTGTAATTATACCCTTTCTTTTTAAATGGGATTATATACCTGTCTATTATACTGTGACACTCCACCTTGCTACACTGCTGTCACTTGTAACAATATTTCACAGAGATATATGGCAGATAATAAAAGCATTCTTTCTTGGTATTGTTAAAAAAAGTAAGAGAAGTGAAAAATATTTTAAGCTTTCCATATTTATAATTATTGCTACAATTCCTGCAGCGGTTATTGGATTTTTATTTAATGATTTTATTGGAGGGTTCTTCAGCAAACCTCTTTACACTGGAATATTTTTACTTTTAACAGCTGTTTTTTTGGTAACAGGTGAAGCGACAGGCAAAAGAGCAGAAAGCAGGATAAAATATAAAAATAATCATAATATGACTAATAATACAGGCAGCAATGAGAATACAGGCAGCAATGAGAATTCGGGCAATAATAATAATGTAACCAGTAATGGCAATAAAGCCAACGATAAAAAAAGTAAACCAATTAATAAAGCTGATGGGACAAAAAATTCAGAATATAGAGGTTTAAATTTTATAAGTGCGACAGTTGTTGGAATTGGTCAGGCTATATCTATACTTCCCGGTATATCAAGGTCAGGGACAACTATTTCTTTTGCACGTTCATTTGGAATAAATAGGCAGGAAAGTGTTAAATTTTCAATGATTCTATCAATTCCTGTGATACTGGGTGCATTTATATTTGAAACTCTTAAGTCTTACAGCAATATATTCCAGGCTGATTTAAAAATTGCAGGAAATATAGCTGTAAGTTTTTTATGCTCATATCTTTCGGGTATTTTCGCGATAAAATTTTTAATGGTTATTTCAAAAAATAAAAATTTAAACTTTTTTGCCATATATTGTATAGTAATTGGAATAACAATAATTACACTGGTGCTTATAAAAAAGTTTTAGTCTTTTATTTGCCAGAATAAATAAAACTTAAAAATTTATTTTTATATTTATGAGAGGAGAATATAAAAATAATGAAAGGGGTAATATTAGCCGGCGGTCTTGGAACAAGACTTTATCCATGCACAAAGGTTACAAATAAACACCTGCTTCCTGTATATAATAAACCCATGATTTACTATCCGCTTTTAACAATGGTTAGAGCAGGACTAAAAGATATAATGATTGTAACAGGTGGAAATTATGCAGGCGATTTCTTAAGAATACTTGGAAATGGCAAAGAATTCGGGCTTAAAGATATCAGCTATACCTATCAGGAAGGTGAGGGTGGTATAGCGGATGCCTTAAAGCTTGCAGAAAATTTTGCAGAAGGAGAAAAAATTTTTGTAATTCTTGGAGATAATATAATTGAAGATGATATTACAGATGATATAAAAATATTTGAAAACCAGAAAGAAGGTGCAAGAATATTTTTAAAAGAAGTACTGGATCCTGAGAGATTTGGTGTTGCAGAAATTAAAGATGGAAATGTTTTAAATATTGAAGAAAAACCTAAGAAACCCAAGAGCAATTATGCAGTTTGCGGTCTGTATCTTTATGACAATGCTGTTTTTGATATAATCAGCAATTTAAAACCATCCGGCAGGGGAGAACTTGAAATTACTGATGTTAACAACAATTATATAAAAAAAAGTATAATGAGCTATTCGATTCTTAAAGGATGGTGGACAGATGCAGGAACTTTCGAATCCTTACTTCGAGCAGGTAATCTGGTAGCTTCAAAAGAAGGTTTAAGAATTTAGCTGGTTGAAGTTTCTCTTTATAATAGACAGCTTAGATAGTGGATATTTCTTTTGAACTGCAGTAAAAACATTTATGAATTTTTACATTTCCATTCCAGCTTCCATCTGAAACAGAATATATCCATGAGAGACTGGATTTTTTTATGTCAGAAATGTTTTCCTGGAAGATAAAGACATTTCCTTTTTCTTCTGCTGAGCCGATGAATTTTTCGACATTTCCACATTTTTTACACTTATACATGTTAACTCCAGTTTAGATGTTTTATACTATTGGAAAGATTTATTTTATTAAGGTCAGTCATTTTAGGTTATTATAGCATATTATAAGATATTAACAACAAAATTTTAAGTTTTTTATTTTGTTTTTTAGTTGACTAAATATAACACCTTTGATAATATCAGTTGGAATATCTGCAATAAAGATGTTTATTTCAAAAAAGATGGGAGAGAATATAATGGCTGAAGGCATTATTCAATTGACTGATGCAAATTTTGTTGAAGAGATTGCAAAGAATGATACTCCAATTCTTGTAGATTTCTGGGCTGTCTGGTGTGGTCCATGTAAAATGGTTGCTCCAGAGCTTGAGAAACTACATGAGGAAAAAAAAGATATTTTAAGAATAGGCAAATTAAATGTTGATGAAAATCGAGAAATAGCCATAAAATACAGCATAACAAGCATACCCACATTATTGTTATTTAAGGGTGGTCAGGTTATTACCAGGATAGTTGGTGCAATGCCAAAGGATAAAATACTTTACGAATTGGCAAGTTATTTATAACATTTAAGGTATTTAATTTTGTGACAGATTTTTATATTGGAACATCCGGTTATAGTTACGAAGACTGGAAAAATAATTTTTACCCCCGGGATTTAGATAGTAAAGATTATCTCTACTATTACAGCAGAGTATTTGATACCGTTGAATTAAACTTTACATATTACAGTTTTCCAAATCCTTATACTTTTTTTAGCCTCTGTAAAAAGGTTGAAGAAAATAAAAAATTCATTTTTTCTGTAAAGGCAAACAGCAAGTTCACACATGAAAGAAATTATGATACTGATGATTCAAAACAATTTATATATGCATTAAAACCTCTTGAAAATGCGGACAGACTGGGAAGTGTGCTTTTTCAATTTCCATACAGTTTCAGATTTAGTGAAGACAATCTTGATTATATTAAAAAAATTGGCAATGACTTTGAAGGATTGGATATCAGTATAGAATTTAGAAATAATAGCTGGATGAATGATTTGGTAATGGAGGTTCTTAGAGGTTTAAATATCGGATTTGTTAATGTTGATGAACCTGGTTTAAAAGGGTTATTACTGCCCTCCAGTATTTGTACAACAGATATGGGATATATCAGATTTCATGGAAGGAATAGCAGGTCATGGTGGAAAAGTGAGCAAGCATACCAGAGGTATGATTACATATACAGCCAGGAAGAGCTTGCTGAATGGATACCGAAAGCAGAGGAAATAGCAGATAAAACAAAAAAAATGTTTGTATATTTTAATAATCATTATAAGGCAAAAGCTGCAAAATCTGCCCAGTTATTTCTTGATTTATTAAAAAACAGCAATATTTTTACTTCACAAAATTAAGCTTATTATTTATTATATAAAGCTTATTAGTAATTATTTGTAATCTTATTTTAACAGCGGAAAATTTTAATGTTTAATAAAGTTGAAAGCAGTATAGACCTTGTAAAACTTGAAGAGCGTATTCTGAAATTCTGGAAAGAAAACAAAATATTTGAAAAGACTCTTGAAAATACGAAGGGAAAACCAAAGTTTATCTTTTATGAAGGACCCCCTACTGCAAATGGTGAACCCGGCGTGCATCATGTTATTTCAAGGGTTTTTAAAGATTTGTTCCCGAGATACAAAACAATGCGGGGATTTCATGTTCCCAGAAAAGCCGGGTGGGATACGCATGGCCTGCCGGTGGAAATTGAAGTTGAAAAACAGCTGGGTATTAATTCAAAAAAGGAAATAGAGAAAGTGGGGGTGGAAAAGTTTAATGTACTCTGTAAAGAAAGTGTAATGATGTATGAAGAGCACTGGAAAAAAATGACTGAAAGGATCGGTTTCTGGGTTGATATGGATAATGCTTATTTTACTTTTAGAAATGATTATATAGAGACTGTATGGTGGATTTTAAAAACAATATGGGACAAAAATCTTTTGTATGAAGATTATAAAATTGTTCCATACTGTCCCAGATGCGGAACAGCACTTTCTTCACATGAAGTTGCACAGGGCTACAGGGATATTGAGGATTACTCCATTATTGTAAAGTTTCCGCTTATTGATAGAAAAAATACATTTCTTCTTGTCTGGACAACAACACCATGGACACTTATATCCAACGTTGCCTGTGCGGTTAATGAAAATGCCTGGTACTCTGAAGTAATTTACAAGAATGAAAATTTTATACTTGTGGATGATCTTATCGGTGAAGTTTTCGGCCAGCTTTCCGGATATGAAGTTAAAGACAAATTTAAGGGCAGTAAATTATCAAATGTTAAATATAGTCCTGTTTATAAATATACAGATAGCCCGGATGCTTTTAAAGTAATCCCTGGTGATTTTGTTTCGGTTGAAGATGGAACAGGAATTGTACACATAGCACCTGCATTCGGTGAAGATGATATGAAAGCTGGCAGGCAGTATGGGTTTCCTGTTGTTCAAATGGTTGATGAGGAAGGTAAGTTTAAATCTGAAGTTGAAAGTTTTGGGAATCTTTCAATTGAAGATTCAAACTCTGAAATTATTCAGGATTTGAAAAACAGAAATCTTTTATTTAAGGTTCAGAAATACAGTCATTCATATCCTTTCTGCTGGAGGTGTGAAGAAAAATTAATTTATTATGCAAAAAAAAGCTGGTATATAAAAACTTCTGAAATAAAAGAAGAACTTATGAAGTCAAATGATGAAGTAAACTGGTACCCTGAACATATAAAGTATGGAAGGTTCGGAAACTGGCTTGAAAATAATGTTGATTGGGCACTTTCAAGGGAAAGGTTCTGGGGAACTCCACTTCCAATATGGTTTGATAAAAATAATCACAAAACATGTATTGGAAGCCTGCAGGAACTTAAAGAAAAATCTGAAAATAGCCTGGATAGTCTTGACCTTCATAAACCTTTTGTTGATAAAATAATATTAAAATGCCCTGTATGTGGAGAAAATATGTATAGAACTCCTGAGGTAATTGATGTGTGGTTTGATTCAGGTGCAATGCCCTTTGCACAGTTTCACTATCCTTTTGAAAATAGGGAAATTTTTAAGAAGAGTTATCCTGCTGATTTTATATGTGAAGCCATAGACCAGACAAGAGGCTGGTTTTATACAATGCTTGCAATTTCAACACTGTTATACGGGAAATCATCTTTTAAAAATGTTTTATGCCTTGGTTTAATAAATGACGAATATGGGCAGAAGATGAGTAAATCCAGGGGAAATGTTGTTAAACCCTGGGATATCCTGAATAAACAGGGGGCAGATGCATTGAGATGGTATTTCTTTACTGCTGTTTCACCATGGAATGCAAAAAACTTTTCTGTTAAGGCTGTAGATGAAGTTGTGCGTAAATTTATTCTTACTTTGTGGAATACATACTCCTTTTTTGTAATTTATGCAAACATAGATAATTTTAACCCGTATGATTATGAGCTTGATATAAGTGAAAGGTTTGAAATTGATAGATGGATTATTTCCGAGCTTAATTATATGATAAAAAAAGTAATAGAATATATGGATAATTTTAATGTTACAGACAGCGGCAGATTAATAGAAAATTTTGTTGATGACCTTTCAAACTGGTATGTCAGGAGGAGCAGAAGAAGATTCTGGAAAAGTGAAAGTGATAAGGATAAGATAAGTGCATATAAAACTTTATATGAGTGCCTGTTAACAATTTCAAAAATAGCAGCACCTTATATTCCTTTTATTTGTGAGGAAATATACACCAATCTTGCTAAAAGCATAGGTAAGGGCTGCCAGAGCGTGCATCTTGAAAGGTATCCGGAAGCTGATGATAGTTTAATTGACTGGCAGCTCAGTTTCAGAATGAAGGTTGCTCGTAAAATAGTGGGGCTTGGCCGTTCAGTAAGGAGCAAGCTGAGAATAAAAACAAGGCAGCCTCTTGCGCGTGTGAAGGTTTATTTTGATAGTGATGAAGAGAAAATGCATGCATGCATGCATTTTAAAGAATTAATCTGTGAGGAATTAAATGTTAAAGAGCTTGAAATAGTTGATAATTTAAATGAGCTTGTTTCATACAGCATAAAGCCAAATTTAAAGCTATTGGGTCCCAAATACGGCCAGCTCCTGCCTAAAATAAAAACAGCAATTGAATCTGAAAACCAGCTGAAGGTTGCACTAAGGGTAAAAAATGCAAAAAGTATAGATGTTATTGTTGATAAAAGACAGATAGAGATACTTCCTGAAGAAGTTTTAGTGGATTTTATAAGCAAAGAGGAATATGGTATTGAAAGTGATGGTGAGTTTACTGTCGGCATGGCAACCTCTTTAACAGAAAAGCTCAGGGAAGAAGGATTTTTAAGAGAGCTTGTGCATCAGATACAGAATTTAAGAAAAGAGGCAAACTTCCAGATAGAAAATACAATTATTACTGCAATTCAGTGTGACCAGAAACAGAAAGAAATAATAGAGAGGTTTAGAGACTATATAATGAAGGAAACATTGAGCGAAAAGCTTACCCAGGACTTTTCAGATGACATGTTTATAGGAGAAATAAAGATAAACGGATTCAGCGTAAAAGTTGGCATAAAGGTTATAGGAAGTATAATATGAGAAAAAATTTGAAAGTTTCAAATAAAGTGCTCAATTTAATTTTTGGCATGACTGCTTTTATTATTTTAGCAGGGGACCAGTTTTCAAAATACTTTGTAAACAGTCGGCCTCAGGATATTTTTCCTGTTGAAATAATACCTAATTTTATTTATTTGACGCGAATCACAAATACAGGGGCTGCATTCGGGTTATTTCAGGGCTGGATAAATGTATTTATTATCATATCTATAATTGCGGTCATACTTATTATAGTTTTAAAAATTAAAATGGATATCAAGTCTGTTATTTACAATATTGCACTTGGTTTTATTTTAGGCGGTGCACTTGGCAATTTAATTGACAGAGTAATACACCGGGAAGTGACAGATTTTATTCATGTTGTTTTCTGGGCGGTATTTAATGTTGCAGATAGCTTTATTGTAATAGGTTTTGGTATAATGATTTTAATTATTATAAGAAGTTTCTTTAAAAAGGGTGCAGCAAAAAAAATTGAATGACGAGGATGACCAAACTATTACTTTAATTGTTGACAAAGAGGCTTCAGGAAAAAGAATTGACACATTTATAACTTCAAAGATACCTCAAAAGTCAAGGTCCTATATTCAGAAATTAATAGAAGCCGATTCTGTTACTGTTGATGGAAAGAATATAGGAAAAAATTATAGAGTTTCAGCTGAAGATAGAGTATATATTAAGAATGCAGGTCAATTTGAAATCTCACCCCATATCAAGCCGGAAGCATTAAGATTAAAAATACGATACGAGGATAATTACTTTTTAATTATATCAAAAGAACCTGGAATTTCTGTCCATCCGTCTCAGGGACATTATAACAATACCCTTGTAAATGCAATTCTTTATTATTATAAAAATAAAAATATAGAGGGCGGTTTCAGTGATGTCGCCAGAACAGGTATAGTCCACAGGCTTGATAAGTACACATCGGGTCTTATCATTGCAGCAAAAAATGACCAGGTCCAGAGAAAGCTCTCGGATCTTTTTAAGGACAGAAAAATCCGGAAAGTTTATGCTGCGCTTGTTCTGGGTACTTTTCATGAGAAAAGGGGCAAGATTGTTCTTCCCATCGGAAGGTCAAGGCTGGACAGGACAAAAATGGCAGTTTCAGTGGATATGGGTAGAGAAGCCGTAACAGAATTTGAAGTGGTGGAGGAATTTGACAATTGCACACTTCTGGATGTATTTCCTAAAACAGGCAGGACACATCAGATAAGAGTTCATTTCAGTTATATTAACCACCCGGTAATAGGGGACAGTAGGTACGGCAGTAAAGAGTCGCTGCAGATTGCCCGTGATATTTCACTTTCAAGGCAGTTTTTACATGCAAAAAAATTATTGTTTACCCACCCTGTTTTAAATGTTAAGGTTGAAATTGAAGACAGCCTTTCAGAGGATTTACAGAATAGTTTAAAAATTCTAAGAGAAAAATTTTAGGAGTAATAATAAATTAATTTTTATATTAAAGGAAGGATGATAAAGTTGGCAAATATTAGAAGGGTTGTGCTTGATGTTTTGAAACCTCACACGCCCAATCTTATAGAAATGGCAGAGCAGCTTGCGAACCTGCCGGGCGTAGTTGGTGTGGATGTTTCACTGAAGGAAATGGATCAGAAAGTGGAAAATGTTAAAATCACATGTGAGGGTGATAACATTAATTTTGAACAGGTTGAGAAAGTAATTATCATGAATGGCGGCTCAATACACAGTCTTGATAAAGTATCTGCAGGTGCAAGCTTAATAGAAGAGGTTACAACCCAGCAGGACTGATCAGGATTAGGTTGACCTGATTTCCTGCTTCATAAATATTACATAGGAAATTGCAAAGAATATAATTGTAAATGCTATTATAATTACAAGCTGGGGCCAGATTTGAATTAAACTCTGGTTTATTGATAATGGATTAAAAAGCATTTTGTTTAATGCATTTGTACTGACCGGTCTTAAAAGGACATGCTGAAGGGTGGGATTAATTAATATTAATGTTGCCTCCATAAACAGATACTGTGGGGAAACCCTCTGGATGTTTACCCATATTGTTTGATTTCTTAAAATATCTGCAGTTGTTGATGTATCACCTGTTGGGGCAACAACATCTGATAATGCTTTTGCTATCATACCCCAGAAAAATACCAGGAATATCCATATTGGTATAGCTGTTAAAATTGATGCTATTGTGCTTTTCATTATAACTGAAAAAAGCATTGAAAGCCCCATCCAGAATGTACCATAGACAATACAGATTATAATGAAAATAAATATGCGAAGTATTTCTTCAGATGTGGGCGGCACCCCTATTGCTCTTATACCAATGCCCACGATTACAAATATTATACTTGAAATCATGATTGCTATTGTTGTGGTTCCGGCAAAAAATTTTCCATTTATTAAGCTGTCCCTGTAAATAGGCTGTGATAAAAGCCTGCTTAAATTTCCGGATGTCTTTTCGCTGTTTACAGCATTAAATCCAAACATTATGCCAATTAGCGGGATAAAGATGCCTAAAAAGCTGACAAAGTTAAAATTTAAAATCTCGCCGACAGTGAAGAGTTTTAGGTAGATAAATTCATCTATAAAAACTTTTATAAGCAAGGACTGGTTGGTAGATGTTGGTGCAGATTTTATATCCTGGATGGAGATATAAACAAAACCAAGACCTACGATATATATTACAGCAAGAAGGATTAAAAATATCTTACTGCTGAAGTAATCTGCAAGTTCTTTTCTGTATACTGTTAGGGCTCCCCTCATACTACTCCTCTTTAAAATACTTTAGATAAATTTCTTCAAGTGAAGAATCTCTTATGTTCATTCTTGTTAATAAAATATTATTTTCCAATATAACTTTAGATATTTGAGGCCTCACATCTTCATCACAGATAATTTCAAGTAAATTCTCGTTTTGATTGATACTGATAACTTTATCGATATTTCTAATTTTATCAAGAACTGTCTTGTTTACTTCTGAAAGTTCTACATCAATCCTGTATTTACCCTCTGCAAATAATCCTCTTCCAAGGTGGTCAATTCTGCCTTCTCCAATCATTTTTCCTCTGGACATGATACCAATTCTTGTGCATATCTTTTGAACAAGGTTTAGCTGATGGGAACAGATCAGGAACGTAATTTCTTTCTGGCGGTTCAGTATTGATATATTCTCAAGAATCTGATTTGCAATTTTTATATCAAGTCCTTCTGTAGGTTCGTCAAGTATAACAAGCTGGGGATCTTTTATCAGAACATCTGCAATGCCAAGTCTCTGTTTCATGCCTTTGGAGAACTGGGATACAAGCTGATTTTTATTTTTTTCCAAACCGACAATCTGCAGCACTTCATTAATTTTAGAATCAATCTCCTTTTGCGGTATAAAATTTAGCTCTGCAGTGTATTTCAGATTCTGCTTTGCTGTCATATCCTCATAAAAACCCAATTTCTCGGGCAGATATCCGGTAATTCTTTTTACTCTTATTGGCTCTTTTGTTGAATTAAACCCTGCTATTGTTATTGAACCTGATGTTGGTTCGGTAAGCCCGAGCATCATTAATATAACTGTTGATTTACCTGCACCGTTTGGGCCAAGTAACCCGAATATCTCACCCTTTTTGACTGAAAGGTTTAAGGCATTTACAACTGTTTTACCGTTGTAATTTTTGGTAAGGTTTTGAGCAACTATAACAGGCTCATTTTTTTAGTATCCTGATTATTCATATATTATCTTCTTCCCAGTCTTGCAAATATTACAGCTACACCTATGACAACAATTACTATTATTGCTATTCCAACCCAACCCCACACTGACGGGGTTTCAACGGTTATTCTTACATCAATATTCTTGTTTACATTTTCACTGCTTGCCGAGAAATTTAACATATAATCGCCGGCAATGGTTTTTTCCGGTGGTGTTATTGTAACTTTTATTTCTTTGGATTCATCAGATTTTATTGATTCAATTTTTTCGGGCTCAAATTTTATTGTCCATTTCTCTGGTGCATCGGATTTAAAAGTAATATTTTCGATGTCAGCGGAACCTGTATTTTTTAGAACCATTATGAAAGGGTTATTTTTACCTGATGTTGCTTTGGTATTTAACATTCCTGTCTTTGAGGTAAGTGAAAAATCATAGGACGCAGTAATGATTGCTGTTAACTCTAATTCAGCTTCAAGTTTTATATCCTCATTTTTAGCTATAATTTTAATTTTATATTCGCCCGGCTCCTGCTTTACAAGAGGAATAGCAGTGGCTTTCAGGCTTTCTTTTTTACCAGGAAGGAGTTTTACTGCGCTTATTTCACTTTCCTGGTATGAAGGAGTAATTGCTACATACCAGGCATCTGGACTTTCTGCGGTGAGATTAAAAGTCTGTTCTTCATCACCTACATATGTAAGATCAAATGAAAATGCAAATAATTCTCCAGCTTTTGCCTTAAGCTCCGGATATGTTACATCAAATTCTAACTCTTCTGGTATATCTATTGTTTCAGGTGCTGTCTCTTCAGTCTCTTCTGTCTGAGCAAAAGCAAATGCTGGAATTGAAAGCACTAGTAAAATGATAAAAGTTGTTATGGTTGTGATTAATGATATTTTTAATTTCCTTTTCACTTTGCCCACCTTTTCTATTTCCCTTTCTATTTTCTATTAATCAAATAATAAAATATTCGCAAATAAAAAAAAATCTTTTAGGTAATTTTTATTACTTTTTAAAAATTTTTATCAAAAAAACCGCAGATATAAAACCATACTCATAAGATTACATCTGTAATATCTACAAGGGCTCAAGTTTAAGATTTTAATATATTAAAAAATTATGTCAATATTTATTTAGAATCTGTTAGCATACTCATTTTCGTGATAACAATTAAAATAAAACTTTAATGGTTAAGGATGATTATTTCAAAAATACGCAATATTTCCCCCAGCGAGGAAAATCTTGCTCGGTCTCATTCCTCGCTCTCCTCCTCTGGAGGAACCATGCCCGCTCGTCTTTCGAACGGTTTTTTCAATAATCATCCTTA
>Ga0194126_10004230_pt1 | contig 22066 bp, 17 predicted proteins | sample TA2KigC150mmetaG_FD_148641 | JGI IMG/M metagenome (GOLD analysis project Ga0194126, IMG submission 148641) | Freshwater microbial communities from Lake Tanganyika, Tanzania - TA2015035 Kigoma Deep Cast 150m | ecosystem: Environmental > Aquatic > Freshwater > Lake | place: Tanzania: Lake... | reverse complement strand
TATCCGCGCGCGCGCGTCAAGCAAACCTACCGCTATCCCGATTTATTGACCAATTGACCCAAGAGGCCACCACATGAACCACCTAGACCGGCAGCTTGCCGAAATCGAAGCCGAGTACAACCGCCAGCGCCATTCGGGCCGCGTGATGTTGAAATCCATCCGCCAGGGTGACTACGGGTCATTGCACAAGCCCAGACCGACCGGGCAAGGCTTTGACCTTCTGAAAGCTGAATCCGCCCTTCGCCGTCTCGAACGTGAAGGCGCTTTAACTGACCGGCAGGCTGGTGAGGCGTGGCAGCGCTTGAGTCGCTTGCGCCCTACCACCATCGTCCGTATCAACTGAGGTAAGCCACATGAGTGCAACAGTATCCGCCATCGACGCGGCAAGAAGAGGACTGGATAGCGTATTGAGGCGCGGCCAGGACAGTTCCCAAGCGCGAGTAGCACTGACCGAAGCCGAGCGTAAGACCGAAGCCGAACAGGCCCGCCAGGACGCCGCAAAAGCCGAGGTTGAACGCGCTAAGCATGAAGCCATCCGCCAGCAGGCCGATGAAGAAATCGCCAAGCTGGAGGCCAGCATCCGGCATGAGTGTGAAACCCTGCTACCCGGCTTTCCGGTTGATGTTCGCGTCGACCGCGCCAAGCTCGAAGCCTTGCTTTCCGCCCTTGCCGACCGGCGCAGTCAGGAAGAGGCTAAGGCGCTTTTTGCCGAGGAATCCGCCAGTTTGCAGAATCGCCTTGACGGCATCCAAACCCAGATTGACGCCATCCGGCAAATCCCGGAACCATCAGACGCGGACTTAGGACGCCTGCATATCCTCTCACTGGACGCGGCGGACATAAGCGGGATGCTCGCGGCCACCCAACAGCAATTTGCCGAAGTCGAATTGCCGAATACCGCCGACGCCTTGAAGCAATGGAACAGCGCGGCCAAGGATGCGCGGTATCAGGCCCGTTACCAAGTCATGCTGGAACTGGAATCGAGACTTTTGAAATTGGCCGCTGAAGCGCGAGAAGCCTATGGGCTATCAAGTACCGCCTATCGCTGGAAACTGCCCTTAGTCGTCCGTCAGGCCGCAACTCAGGGCATTATCTGAAGCCGTGGACGCCGAGGGCGTTACCTATCAGACCATCACCATAGGCGGGCAGGAGACCCGCCTTTTCCGTTGCGCCACCCATCGAGCCGACCTTAGCCCGGAAGGCTGCGCGAGTCGCCACCTACAGGCCAGAAAGCGCGGTGACCATGACGATTCGTCAGGCTTTACCTTGTGTCGCACATGCCATATTGGCGCGAGCCATGCTGGACTCGAACGCGCCATGCCAGCAGGGCCGAAACGTGAGTGTGTGCGGTGCGGGCAATGGTCGGCAAGACTGGTGTGGAGATTGCTTTGTGTCGGCTGTTACAACCGGCAGCAAGAAGTATTGAAGGGCCGTGACCGCCGAGGGAACGTGCCACGGGTCCATGTCCGCCTGTTCACCGGCAAACCCCGCGAACGACGCCAGATTGATGCGGTATTCAGGCTGACCGTCATGGTCAACAACAGGCCCGAAGAGTACGTAGCGGCCACCATCCTTGAAGCATTAGAGCAGGCCGTGAGGACACATCATGGCGAAACCCTGACCCTAGCCATCCCAGACGCGGCAAAGCTGTTTTCTCAAATCCCGAGGACATGAACAATGGACGACAACCTAAGCCTTGCCATCGCTGACTATATGGGTCCCGACATGCCGAGTTTCGCCACACTAGCGGCGCGGTATGGGATTCCTGAGACGACGCTTAGGAGGCGATTCAAAGAGCATGGCGTCATCTTTCGCTCGCCAGACGCGAGTAACCGGAAGCGGCAACAGGTTGAGGCGCACTTTGCTGGAGTCGATGATTCAACCATCGAAGATGCGGCCAATCAGGACATTGCCGATATGCAATCGGCGCTTGATGTGGCTCGCGGCTGTCTCAACCGGCTCAAGGCGCTAGTGAAAGAAGAGGTTGACGCCAAGGAACTCAAGGCCGTTATGGACGCGACCGAGAAGGCCGTGACCGTCATCCGCAAGATTCGCGGTCTCGACGCGCCAGTGGATTTTTCCGATTGGTCCGACGATGAACTACAGGCCCTTGCCGAGACCGGACGCATACCGGCATCCCGCAGATGAGCTTGTCAGTTCGCGCCCGTGCTGAATTGGCCCGCAGAGCCCGTCTAGCCAATGCTCGCGTTATCGTGCTATCCATCGACTCGGACGGCTGGCGCTATCGCGGTGACCGCATCGACGCCGATACAGCCGACCGACTGAGGCGCAGCGCGGGTACTACCATCATCATCAGACGGGAACAGGCACCATTGCCAGGACTACAGCCACGATGAAGGACCGTCTCGACTATCCAGCATCCGGCATCGACCGGCTGGAGGCCGATGTGTCGGAGTGTCGGTGTGGCGCGGCACTGAATGACCGCCATCATGAGCTAGTCGGCATGACTGGTAGGCTTATCCGCGAACGAACGACGCTCGTTCATTTTGAATGGTTGATTGAAGCCTTTTGCGGTGCGGATTGTGCAGACTCATGGCTTGCCGATACTGGTATCCATCCTGAACCACCCGGCGCGGCAGATATAGCGCGGTGTGTGTCATGTGACACAGCCGTTAATCGCCATGCCGTTCATGGATCTGTGTGGCTTCTGGATTTTGCCGGTCAGGACGTAGAAGGCGAGCGGTGCTTAGGCATTCTGTGTAATGACTGCGTGACCAATGGCGGACCGGACGGCGGAGGCGGATTGCCCTTGCCGAGGGCGGCATGACTGTTCGCGCTCACTGATCGAACAGCGCCTTACGGATAAGGAGGTGGTCCGGTATCATTCCCCGCATGGCATAAATCCGCCTATCTTGCATGGTTCTGAATCGAAACTCTAAAATTCTGTAGCCCGACGTGTAGCTAGGACCGAATTACCACAATTCATAGTCAATAAAATCAATAGGTTATAGAAAATATGCGCATTAATCATCTCAATGCCAAATCCGTTTCAGCCTAGGCATGGCTCGCCCACCCGTTCATGGAGGTAAGCTCGATACCAGCGACCCCACCGCCGAGTCAGACCTGCGTGAAGGGCTGGTGGTGAGCCATCTCGGCAAGAGCCTGCAAGTCGAAGCGTCCGATGGCCGACTGGTGGCCTGTCACACGCGCCGTCAACTGGGATCAGTGGCGGTGGGTGATCAGGTTCTCTGGTCGGAACAGACCGGTGATTCAGGCCGGGTGGAGACAATCCTGCCGCGCCGGAGCCTGCTGACTCGGCCGGCTCACGGGGGACGCATTCGGCCGGTCGCCGCCAATCTGGATCGGCTGCTGGTCGTCGTGGCGCCGGAGCCGGAGCCCGACTGGCTACTGGTCGATCAGTTCGTCGCCGCCTGCGAGCATCGGTCACTCGGTGTCGGCATTATCGTCAACAAGATCGACCGGGTCGGCCAGCGCGAGCCAGTCAACACCGCCATCGCGGTCTACCAGGACATCGGCTATTCCTGTCATATCGTCAGCGCCCGATCGGGCGAAGGGCTGGATGCATTGCGCGCAAGCCTCAGCGGGCATTGCAACATGCTGGTGGGTCAATCCGGCGTGGGTAAATCTTCATTGAGCAATGCCCTGCTGCCCGGAAAGAACCTCCGCACCCGGGAACTCTCGGCCAAGACGGCTCTCGGGCGGCATACCACCACGGCGTCCATGCTCCATCACCTGCCCGGAGGCGGCGATCTGATCGACAGCCCCGGCGTGGCGGTATTCGGCCTGGCCGAAATGAACGCCGCCGATATAGCGTTCGGCTACCGGGAATTCCGGGAATGGCTGGAACAGTGCCAGTTCAACGACTGTCGCCATCAGCAGGATAAGGGCTGCGCGATTCGAGACGCCGTCGCCCGGCAACGCATCCATCCGGCGCGTTACGAACGGTTCATCAAGCTGCTGAGCAAGACACACCTCGGCTGAAACTCCGGTCATTCCAAATCCGGGGGCGCCAAACCAGCCCCCCGGTCCTGGAATGCGGGAGAAGCATCAACCTTGCTGCAACAGGCTTCTCAAATCGATCGTAGCCGCGTTGGCGCGGGCGATATAGTTGGCCAGGGTCAGCGAATAGTTCGCGAACAGACCAAAGCCGCTGCCGTTCAGGATAACCGGGCTCAGATAGGAACCCTGGCTGTTTTCCAGCTCACGGACGATCTGCCGCAGGGATACCAGAGCGGTCTTGTTGCCCAGAATATCCCTGAAATCGAACTCGATAGCCTTCAGGACCAGCATGGCGGCCCAGGTATAACCCCGCGCCTCGAAGAAGCGGTCGTCCAGCTTGAGCCAAGGGGTACGACCGAGTTCGGAATGCCGATTCTCGGACCCTTCCGGAGCGCGGTCCGCGGTGCTGGCGCTCAGGCGATTCGAATAGTCACCCAAACGCTTTTCCAACACCTCCAGATATTGCCGGAGGTTGTCGGCGCGAGCATAGAAATTGGCATCCCGTTTTTTCAAGCGCTCACGATACGCCTCCAGCGACTCCATCCCCTTTTCGTACTCCGATTCGGACGAGGGCAACTGCCAGGAACGGTAATCGAAATACAGGAAGGGCTCGCCTTTGGAAAGATCGGGATCCTCCTGAGACTGTGTCTGCGAGCGGGCGATGTTGTTACGGAGCGCCGTGGTCGCGTCACGCAATGCAATGAGCGCACCCAACTCCCAATTGGGGATATTGTCGAGCAGGACGCTGGGGGGGAAGACATCGTTCAACAGAAAGCCGCCCGGCTTGTGCAAAAGGGTTTTGGCGATCTCGATCAACGTAGTCGAGTAGGTATAACCCAAGGGCAACTCCTTGGGATTCTGAACCTGGGCGGCTTTGGCCGCTTCCTCGACCACATCAAAGGGCGCCGGCTCCCGGCTCCAGTACCAGCTCAGGACAAACATCACCAACAACAGTCCCAGCAAGCCGCCGAGCACCCTCGCGGCTACCTTGTTCTGGAACAGATTCTGGAGGTTGAACCCGGATTTTCGGGGAGGAGTGGACTGAATCTCGGTTTCGTCGGGCACTGACATACTCGGAATCCTGTTTCGATGTGGCGTTTGTTTTTGGAGTATACAACAACCCGAGCGCCCCCCGTCCGTGTCCAGCCAGCACGGAGGGTAACCGCATCTCGGTCACCCGATACAGCCCGCCAGCCGCGCCTAACCTGACTTGGAGTGTTAAACGATACGGCGCACAGTTTGAGCCATCCATTATGGGTTAAATTTTGCCCGAGATGCGACCTTGAATTCCCGCGGGACACCACCCCCAGTCTACTGTTCGCATTGCTTCCAGGTAGACCAAAATCCCACCAAGCCTATCCAACTCGCTGGCTTGGCCGGAGAATGCCCCTTAAGATTCGTCCGAAAACCAAGCACCACGACCCAATATCTCGACATAAGCAATGAGCTCAGCCGAATAACTACCCTCCCCATTCATTGCCCCTTTATGCCTCAACTCTCGTTGCAACATGGGTTCAATGACGCGAGTAAACAGTTGAATACGGTCTTCGGCAACCAGGACGGGAGCCGTTGGCAAACCCAACAGATAACGCTCAGCCTGACGTTCCACCATGGGCATGCGGCCGCCCTCCAGACTGACGGCGATGGGCTGAATGACAACCCGGCGCTCGCCTTGTCCGGACGAGGTCTCGATCATCAAGAGCGATAACACCACCAGCTCATCGACGTCCCCCGTCACGGCGACGCCCAATTCCTCGGGTGGCGCCCTGCCCCAGCGGTCAAGCTCCTCCTTTACTCTTGGATGATCGATGCCCATGAGCTCCAGGTTATCCTCGCTCGTCGCGGCATCGCGGTTAAGTGTGAATCGGGACAGACCCGCTCCCTCCCTGGTGACCAAATCGTAGGTTTCCTCATCGACCTTGACCAGCCGTTGCTGCCGTTCGGCAACCGCCGCCGAGAAGAAACGCACCAAGCGTTGCAGGCTGGACGATACATCGGAGAACGGCTTGTAGTCATCCAGGCTGAAGCCATCCAGGTCCTGGAAAAGATCGAATACCACCTGCCGCGCTTCGCGGGAATTCGACAAGGCCGCCTCCAGTTCGACCCGCGTCCGTTTCAACTCAGGATCGGAGAGCGCCTCCTGATACAGCCGGTCGTAATTGAGCCGTTCTGACAGTTGGCCAAGAATCTGCGAACGCAAGTCTTCGGCGATGTTGCCTTGGTCATCCACCTTGCCCACGGTACGTGCGATTTCGGTGAGTTTCTCGTCAAGCAGCAGGAAAATCCGGCCCTCGATGGTGTCCGACAGCACGAGGTTGTAGACCTGCGCTGTGTGATTCTGGCCATAGCGGTGGATACGCCCGATGCGCTGTTCGACATCCATCGGATTCCACGGCAAATCGAAATTGAACAGGATGCGCGCGAACTGCAGGTTGATGCCTTCGCGCCCCACCGCGGTGCAGACCAGCACGCGCGGGCCATCCTTCTGGCGAAACCGACGTTCGGCCGCCACCTTGGCGCCATGGTCACCGCCACGTAGCACCACGACACCCTGGCCGGGGAAGGTCTGGTCGATTTCGCGGGCGATCAGATCAACGGTACCGAGGTAAGTAGCAAACACCACGATCTTCTCGTTCGGGTTCTGACGCCATAAGGTGCCCAAGCCATCAAGCAGCTTCCGCGCTTTGGTCTCTCGCTGCGGCGGGAAGACCTTGAGCAACTCGCCAATCCGCAGACGCTCTTCGGGAAGATGCAGTTCCACCACCGCTGAAGCAGCCTCTTCGGCATGCGCCGCGGAATATTCGCTGCCATAGGGATCGGAAGCCATTTCCAGCGCCTCCTCGTCCAGCTTCTTGAGCAGGCGGTACTTGAGGTCGGCCAGGATGCGATCCGCCTCGCTGCGGCCGATACTGTCGTGAGGTAAACCGAACTGCTCGTGAATCAGCCCGCGTGCTTCCTCGGTCAGTCGCTCGCGGCCTTCGATATCAAGCTCCTTATCGCGCAGCAGCGCCTCATGCAAGGTCAACATCAGTAAGCGGCGCTTCAGTGTCCGCCGCACAGCCGCGAAGCTCGATGCCGCGATCTTCTGGAAGATCGCCATCAAAAAGCCGAGCGCACGCCCCTGATTGCCCTGGCGGCGGGCCAGGTCGAAACCGTCCTCAAGGTATTCGCGCAGCCTCTCGTAGAACAGCCGCTCCTCCGAATTCATCAGGAAAGACTCGGTATGCACCCAGCGCCGCGCAAATAACGGCGAGCCATCGGGTTGGCAGGCGTCGGCCTTGGTCCGCCGGAACATCGCCGTGTTTAGCCGGTGGCGGTTCTCCAGCATCTCTTCGGGGCTGCCAAACAGCGTGGGGTTCAAGAGTTGCACCAGCATCCAGAACTGGAAGTGATTGCCCTGGTGCGGCGTAGCAGACAGCAGTAGCAGATCCCGCGAGTGATCCTTCAACGCCTCGGCCAGCTTGTAGTTCTCGGTCTTTCTGACCATGCCGCCGGTCTTGTAAGCGGTGAGGTGGTGTGCTTCGTCGAACACCACCAGATCCCAACGTGGCGCATCAAGGAGACGTTTGATGCGTGTAGGGCGCTGCAATGTGTCAATACTGGCAATCAGCCGATCGTGTTTCGCGAAGGCATTCGTTTTGCGGTCGGTGATGTCGCCCTCGGAACCGAAAACCTCAAAGTCGAGATTGAAAACCTCGTTCAGCTCACGGTGCCAGTTGTTGACAAGCCCGGCCGGCACCACCATCAGCGCGCGGTTCAGCTCGCCCCGGCTGGCCAGTTCACGCAAGATCAGCGCGGTCTCGATGGTCTTGCCCAAGCCCACCTCGTCGGCAATCAGATAGCGCCGAGGCGATGCCGTAGCGATGCGGTGAGTCAGCACCACCTGATGCGGCAGTAAATCGATCTTTGCCGAGGTCAGCGCCGACGCGCTTTCCATGACAGGCAGCGCGTGGGCTTCGTAGGACAACCACGCTTTGCGCGACCGATCCGCGCCACCGGCAACGGCGCGCAGGATGCGCTCCGTTCGGGATAGCTGGCGGCGCACCGCGCCCACCGGCACACGGCGCTCGCCCACGCCGAAGAAGGCGCGCAGGTAGCCATCGCGCGCAGACTCAAGAACGACACCTTGGCCGAACTCGTGGTGGGTAATCCGTTCGCCGGGTTGGAACAAGAATTCGGTATCCGTCACTACGCTCACCTACCCAGGGCTTCCAGCCGCTGTAGCCAGCCATCGAAATGCGGACAGGCCCCTCGCACTGCCGGGATGCCGATCTTTTGCAGCAGCGTGGGACCATCCGAAGTTTCCTTATAATCACCAACAAAACCCTTCAGACGGGCCTTAGGGTGTGTGGTTGCGCCATGGTTGATTAGCTCTGGAGCACCAGCCTCCTGCACAGCATTACGCAATTTCTGAGCAAGATGTGCCTTCCCGAAATGCGCTTCGACAGTATCCGGGGCACTGAATAGCCAGGCCTCAAACTCATGTAAGGCCAGAAAAGGTATAAACCGTTGATGGTTGATCTCTACTGCAAACCGTTCTTGTAACGCGATAACCTTTTCCGGGGCATTGCCTGCCCCTAAAGCTTCCGGGAAGCCCGGGAAATCCTCTGGCAATCCGTAAAAATCCAGCAACGTGGTTACCCACGCATCGCCGTCTCGCGTCAGCGGTAAAAGATCTCTCCGGATCTGGTTCCAGTGCGATACACCGCCACGAAAACCGCCACCATCAGGCAAGCGCTTCGTCCACAGCACGATGGGCGACTGCACATACACGCCGTGCTGCGCGAGATAGGGAGTCAGGGTGTGCTTGACGAAGATTTCCTCGCTCTGGCCTTCCACCAGCATCAGCAGCCTCGTCATGGGCGGCCTCCAAGCACATTTTTTTCCCACAATTCGCCCAGACTGAAGTCATCCAGCCAGCCCTTGAGCGCATCGATGTCCAGTCGATTGAATATGGTCTTCTGCCCGTCATTTTCAGCGACGATCACGTCCTGCAGACCGAAATTATTGAGCAGCGATACCGATTGCGTGGCCAGCACGACCTGGACACGCTTCGATGCCGCTTCTAGCATTTCAGCCAGAATGCGAATTGCAAAGGGATGTAGGCCCAGTTCAGGTTCATCGAGCAGGATCAGCGCCGGTCGATTCGGTTGCAACAACAGCGTGGCAAGGCAGATGAAACGCAGGGTACCGTCAGACAGCGAGTATGCATCGAAATATGCTTCGGAGCCTTTCTGCCGCCATTCCAGCTTGATCTTCTTCTCGTTCAACTTGCTTGGAGCTAGCACGAACTTATCGAAGAACGGGGCCACCAGCCTGATGTGCTCCTCGATATGGCGGAACTGCACAGGATGCTTTTCCTGCAACCAGTAGAGGTAAGCGGGCAGATTGGCCGCATCGGGGCGGAAGAAGCGGTTGTCATCAACATCCGCCATCTGTTTGGCGGGTGAGGTGTCCGACGTGTCGTGGAAGTGATAGACCACCAGATTCCGCACCTTTGGGAAGACGTGCTTAGGAATCTTGTTGCGGTACGACTCTGCGGCCTCCTCCAGTTTGCTTTCCTTGTGACCAACGGCAATGGGTTCGCCATAGTTCCAGAGACCACTGTATTGCACCCATTCATGCTCGAATATCAGGCTGTCCTGCGATGCCAAGAGTTTGAAACCGTATGCATTCTGGTCAAACCTGAACTCCAGCGATAAAGCTGGCGTTTTCTTGCGGCCATGGAACAGGAAACGATCTGGCTCGCTGGCGATGTAAAGCTGAAGGTTGTGTGTCAGCACCCGTTCCAGCAAGCGGAACACGCCGATCAGGTTCGATTTACCCGAACCGTTCGCGCCTATGACCACATTGAGGTCACCCAAACTTAGCTCGGCGCTTTCGATGGACTTGAAGCCCTCGATCTTCATTCTGTTCAAGGTCTTCATCAGGCCTCCTAAGTGATCCGCAAGTGGAAGAGGCCTGCCGCTTTTGCGCCCTCGCGCAGCAAAATTTCCTGCGGATACGCGTTGGCTTCGCCCCAGAGCAGGCGGCCAAAATCGAGTTGACTGCCCCGATGCGGCGCTTCGCACAACCACGACACCGCGTCGGTGGACGCCTGCACCCTGAGACGACTATCCCCGTGCGGTAACCAGAAGATCAGCGCAGCCTCGCCCGCGTAGGCGTCCTGGAACGAGAGGATGGCGCGTTTGATGATGTCTCCCAGCCAGATTTCGCCCTGCTCGGGCGCCAGTAAATCAAGGCTGCCTGCCAGCCCAGCCACCACCAGCGTCTGATTGTCGTTACTGGGTAGATCTTCCGGCCACCCACTTCCATTCGGAGCGGCGGCCTGCAAGCACTGCCGCAAGCTCCACACATCGCCAGCCGTGCAGACCGTATTACGTGCTTCCTCATCCCACAACCAACTGGTGCCGCGCCGTTGCCACACCGTATCGAGCACTTGCCTCATCACGCATACTCCGCTTCGTCATCGAACAGCGAAATCTGCCGTGGCTTGGGCCCCTGACTGGATTTCCAGGCGTTGAAAATCGACACCGCGCGTGAGGCCGCGTTGCGGGTGGTTTGATCCGGGCCGTTCTTCTGCAACCATTCCAGCAGCGGTTTGAGCGCCACGTGGGGTTTGAAGTGTTCGTTCTTCAACGTGTCCGAAGCATTGATGCCGCTGCCATCCACGCAGGCCCCGATCAGCACCAAGGCCTGATCGAGGTCGGAGGTGAGCTTGCGCTTGTGCTTGCCCGACCAATCGCGGGCGAAAGCTAGCGGATGGGTGCGCGTGAACACCTTCTTCTCTTCGCTGCACCAGCCGCGCTGCACAAAGTCATCGGTTGTGGTGATGGTGCCGCGCAGGAACTTCTGCAACTGGTCACGCTTCATCTCGGTGGCCACACCGAAAGTGCGCAGAAACTGCCGCGTCATCGGCTCGGCAGTCACCGGTGGCGGTTCCTTGCCCTTGTCGGCGTCTTCGTCGATGAGCTGGTTGATACCGACCAACGCATCCTTGACCGAGATGGTGCGCCCCTCATCGACATAGACCTTGCCGTAGTGGCGAGAGAAGTATTCCAGCGCCTTGCCGCGCCGGATCACCTGGAGGTCGGCGGCGGGCAAGCCCTCCTTGGCATGGTTCTCCAACATCGCCTGCAACTGGCGCACGTCAGCCATCACCTCGCGACGCATCCGGCCCCAGCTCACGGGCTTGGGTTCTTCCGTGCGCTTGCGGCAGACGTGGATGATGTCGTATTCGATGGTCTTGGAGCCGAACTCCCCTTCACCCTTGGTTTCGTCGGAGCGGATCGGATACGTCGCTTCGAGGTAGTAACCGGCATCGAACAACGACTCCAGCACCGCCACCCAAGGCTCGTCTTCGCTGTGGTGGAAGGTGAAGGCGAGGATGCCGCTGGGCTTGAGCACGCGATGTGCCTCACGCCAGCACTGTGTGAGGAGGCGCTGATAGAAGCCATCTGCATCTTCGGGCTCTCGCGCTCTGTTCGCGACAGCTTCAAGCGATTTCGGAACGAACTCGGCAGAAAATCCATCCGGATACTTGACCTTGAGCGCGAGTCTGAGCCAGACATAAAAAAACTCTGACAGCTCCGAGTAGTGAAGCAATCCGCCAAAAGGCGGGTCAGTAATCACTAAATCCACGGAACTGTTGCCAATGTGCTCAAGCTCAGTCGACGAGCATTGGCGCACTTGCGCGTCTGCCAGATGATCACCGGGATATACCTTTTCGCTCTTTCCGGTAGAAATTAGTTCCGGCGTAGACTTCTTCAGATTCTCGATGGCGACCAGTTCCCACGGAGCTCTAGCCCATTCACCTCCTTCAATGATTGGTGACACCGCTGACCGCCAAGGCCCATAGCCAGTCGGACAAAAGACTCCCACTTCAACAACGGTGGGCTTTGGATGGAAGTTGTTGTTCGAAAGTGCTGGCGCGTAGTGGTCCTTCGTGATGTGCCAGAAGGAAAACATGTTCTGGTTGCGGACATACTGCTGGAATGCGCCAAGCACGTACTCGCGAACCTCCCATGAATGATCGCCAGCATTCAGTATCGCCTTAAGCAGTTGCGCATGAACCAATAGCTGCCTAGGGTTGAACATATCTGACCAATTCAGATAGCCATGCTGGGGTAGCGGCTGGCGCTGATGAGTCATGTGGCCAAACGGGATCTCACTTCTTGGCCAAAATTCAGCAAGATCGGTGTTCTTGCGCAGCTCCCATTCAGTTTGGGCCGCATCTAATGCACGAGAGTCACCGACCGGAAGGAAGAATCTACCTCCATAGGGGTTTCCTGCTGCCTCCAGTTTTGGGGAATAGCCTTGCACTGCATAAACACTTGCCGGCGCGGTTTTCTTCGTCGCGTCAATAGATGTGACGATAGGCTGTACGGTTCCACACGCTGAACACGCAAAATTAGCCGTCTTCGGGACAGTACCCAAGCCAGATTTGAAAGTGACTTTGGTTTCAGGGCAGGTCACTTCATCCGGTAGTTCACCACGCACCTCCAGCAAACGAACCTTCGAGGCGCGTTCCTCATTCCATCGCGCAGAGGATGCAGCATCGTCCTGCGCCGAACCGCCGTAGGGCTGGCTATTCGCATCCTGCTTGGGTGAGCCGGCCAACCATTGCGGATGCACGAGCAGGCTTAATTCGACCTTCTTGTTCTTGCCCTTGCCGAGCTTGACCATCGCCGTATGATCGCAATGCGGGCAGATCACGCCCTTTCTTTGATTGAGCACGGAGAACGGGTACTCGGACGGAGCCACGTACAGCGGCGCATCGGGCGCCATCCGCGCGGCGTGCTCCTCGACGTGGAACTCGCCGCCGCATTGGCCGCAGCTATGCTCCCAGTGCTTGACGCTCAGCGTCTTCACCGCCATCACCGGGCTACTCATGATCGGCGTGCGGTGGCCGCAGCCCGTCACCTGACAGGGGCCGTGCTTGGCCCAGAAGGTGTAGATGATCTCCGGGCCTTCGTAACGGTAGTCCTTGCGCTCGTCACGCGGGATGGTCAGCGGTTCGAAATCGGCGGGCATCACCTTCTGGGTCGGCAGGTGCGTCCACGTTCCTTTTTCCCCGTTCGGACCGTCGCAATAGTAGTACGGCATGATCTGCGGCTTGACCTCGGCCTCGATGTCGGCAAGCAGGCGCTTCACCTCGTCGAGATCGACATTGGCCAACTCCTGCTTGACCACGAACCACGCGACCGGATTCAAGTCGTTGCCGACCATCTGCATGCCGAGACGTGAGCCTTCCACCAGTGTGGTGCCGCCGCCCATGAAGATGTCGGCCACCTTCAAATGCTTGAATGCGCCTTTCTTCTGGTGGTTGGCGTAGTAGTTGTCCCACACCAGCTTGGCTGCATGTGATGGGTCTTCAGGGGCTTTGGTCGCTGCCGCGATCAGCATCGAGCGGAACACGCTGGAGCGCCGCCGCGCCCACCATTTGGACATCTGGTAGATCGGCTTGCCCGCGTTACCTTCGATCACGGCCACCTGATTGACGGGCAGGATCGGAAAATCCACCTCCAAACACGTCTTGGGGCGGTTCGGGTCGTTGAAATCGACGGTTTCCAGCGCGACCATCTTGCCAGCACCGACGGCCCTAGCGACTTCTTGTGCGAGTAGTTCTTTTTTGCTGGCCATTATGGTATTCCCCCAACTGCACCGACCGCCACTTGCGGCCGGAGTCTGGTGCGAAGTTCTTCGTAAATTGGAATCTGGATGCCTTCTGCCACCTCTAGGGTGACTGCAAGGCCGTAGGGAATGGCGTCGTCGAGACTTACCGTTGCATCCTTCTTGCACGCTACCTGTAGCAAAATGCTGTCGCCATCTTGATAGGCGGCGATCTGTTTGGAGCCTTCAACCACCTCGTGTTGCACCGTTCCACGTAATACTTGGTTGTGGTCTGCATCTTGGCGAGCAAGTTTGAGAGGCAAATCGCCCCAAGCACCGACGGGAGAAAGCTCTAGTTTTGCTTCGCGGAAGCTCCGGTGATCTGGATTGACAGGGCTGAACCAAGCCAATGTCACCACCATTCGACGCCACACCTGACTGCCGGACAGGCCGGGAGGCAGCGGAAGCCGATACTCGTGAATTTCATTCTCACGAATTTCGCCACACCCAAGCACCGTAGCGCGCTGTTCTGTACACGCCAGCACTCGCTCAATTTCAACCGAGCCATAGCCGAGATATCGGGCGATCACTTCTTTGATCTTGCGTGAGTTTTCGGGTGTTCTCAGTGCAGCGGTGATTACCTTGCAAGCGTCATCATCCTGCTGCGCACCATGTACCAACAGCGCCTTTATGAGTACAGTAATAAGATCTTGCGGAATGTCTTCCCCGTGCTCAGTGCGCAGCGTATCAAGCACGTCATAAATGCGCGCAGCGCTACGAGTAGCCAAGGCTGTGGCATTGCTGGTGCCTCGGGTGAAAACGGTGTGCGATAAACTGCCTGCCTGATTGCTATCCCAAGCGACTTTCTGTCCTGGTGCGCCAAGCGAGCCATCCAGGTGATACAAGGTATGGCTACCCAATACGGGCGTTCGATACAGTTGTCGTCCGCCGGGGAACAGAATTTCCGGTTTGATAGAGCGACGAAATCCATGGCCAAGCCGTGCAACAGGGCTGAATAGAGATGCACCAGGCAACAAGTCTGTTCGCTGTCCTAAGTGATAGTTTCCGCTACTATCAGAGTGCCTCGCGCCCACCGAAATGGCATTGATGGACTCTGCGGGAGACAGGATGCGTCGCCCAGACAACTGAGTCTGTATGCACTTCAAAAAATGTTCGACTTGCTGCTCTTCGGTCAAAGCCTGAAATTCAGGTACAGGCAAGCCAATATCAATGCTTTCTGGATAGTTTCCGACGCTCACACAGAAAAGCACACGGTATTTCCACGACAACCAGTCGAGTAGCCTCGCCCAAGGACTGGGCGTGTGAATAAAAGGACGTGCCGGATCGCCAATGGACAAGTTGATGACGCACACATCAGGCGCTTGTGCGGGTACTGCACCTTCACCCTCAAACATCCGTCTGACCGCGCGTGCGATGCGATCCTCAAAGAAAATCTCATCGGGAACGTGCTCGCTCCGATTTTTTAGATCAGATTGGGGGTCTGGCTGCATGACGGGCAGCACATAAACCAGACGCGGCAATGGGTCGGACTGGCCGTCCACCATCTCACCATGCACGACCAAAGACGCCATCGCCGTGCCGTGCTTCCTCTCGCCGGGCTGATACTGCGCGGAAAGATTGTCCGGGTCGTCAAACAACAAGCGCCCCTTCAGTGCCTGATGCTGCACATTGGGAGCGCCATCGAGAATGGCCGCAACGGGCGGCAGAACAACCTCACCCTCGGAGATCTCGGTAACAACACCATCCCCATCTTCTGTCACAGCAAGACTTTGCCCGGTGGGGCGGAAGTACATGACGCTATGAAACTTGAAAAGCTGGATGTCAGTATCGTGAGCATCGTAATCAAGATCGCTCAAAAGCTGCCGGATACGCTCTGCCGGTATTTCAGCCTTTACCGCATGAAACGCGATTTCTGGCATGTCGATAAAACTGCCCAACGTCCGGCCACCGGCAGCCTCCAACAGCGCTGTAACGTTTTGCTCACCTTGCGCACGCCTCTCTCCTGACTTGCGATAAAACAGCTCGATCTGACAATGGATCGGTTGCACAGGATTGATGGGATCAAGTAAATCCCGCCAGCGATCCAGCATACCTGTCTCGCGCAGCGCCTCTTCAATCCCCCAGCGGCGGATTTGAACAGTCTGATTGAATACATCGCGCCACTTGGTTTTCCCAGTCGGCAGCGTCTGATTATTTTTCCATTGCTCCCATAGCGACAAAAGCTCCCGCATCCCGGCCTCATTGCCGAGCGATAGGAACAACCTACCCGAAAGCAATTTTTTCTTTGCGTCATTTATGGCTTGGACAATTTCAGATTTCAAATCAGCCAAGTGAGCAGGTAGCTCAAGATCCGGTATCACATCAGAAAGTATTTTCCCATCGGCATCGATAAAGCCGGCGGCAATTAAAATATCTCTAATTTCCTTGGATTGCGTTCGATTACTAATGCCTTTGATTTTATTTTTGAAAAAATCCACGCCAATCTTTGGGTTTTCGTAGAAGTCTTCATCAGGCTCAATATCATCAATATCCCATTCACCCAGCCATTCCAGTCCGATGACTTCGACAGCCTGCCGGAAATCGTTGACGCTGCCTGCTATTTCAATCACTAGAACAGTTTCAGGCTCCAACCCTGCTACAGAGCCGCTGACACTGGCTTTGTAGCGGTCGAACTCCTGCTGAAGAGCAGTCAGTTGCGAGCTCAGGCGCACCACCTGCTTTCCGTGACCGGGAACATGGGGCTGACCGATTACGACGGGCTGCCCTTTGGGTGGTGGGATGCTCTTAGCCTGCGGAAATACCAGAAGGGGGAGAGAGGTTGCCATCAGCGATTCGCCTCTTCGTTGACCGCTGCCGCGCTCTCATCTGCAATCGGCTTCAAACGGCTTTTCCATTGCTCCAGCTTGAGTTTGGTTACTTGCTGGGCATTTTCCCCTTTCATGTCAAGCACGGCGCGACGAACCACACCGAGGCAGAACTCTTCGGTTTCTGCAAAGTTCAATCCAAGCAGGTGTTTGGCCAGGGTTGCAGGCTCGTAACCAAAATTCACATTGCATCGTTGACCAATCGATGCGATGTATTGGGTCAGTTGCTCGCGGGTCGGGGTTGGTAACTCGATACGCAGTTGGAAGCGTCGCCAGACGGCTCTGTCCAGAAGCTCAGGATGATTGCTGGCAGCGACCACCACCACGTAATCTGGCATTTCGTCTAACTGCAACAGCAATGTACTGACGACGCGTTTTATCTCCCCAGTTTCATGGGTATCGCCGCGCTCTTTTCCGAGCGTTTCAAACTCATCAAAGAACAGAACACAACGCTGCGTCCTCGCATAATCCAGCACACTCTTCAGTCGGCTGGAGGTTTCGCCAAGATAACTTCCCACCAAGGTTTCATAACGAATGACGATAAGTGGGTACATCAACTCAAACGCCAGCGCCTCAGCCAAGGTTGTTTTACCGTTTCCTGGCGGGCCAGCGAGTAGAATCCGGTTTCTTGCCCGCAGATTATGGGCATGCAGCAGTTCTGCGCGATGCTGCTCTTCGACAAGTTCTTGAACCTGATTCCTGATCTTCTCGGGCAGCACCAAACTGCTCAGATTGCGCTCTGGCGTAATTTCGTAGAACAAATCTTTACTTGCACTGCTACCGTTTGTTCTTGCGGCAGGAGGTCGCACAGGCTGAACTGCGCTAGCTTGCAAAGCTTTTGTCAGCCGTTCCGCCAGCAATCGATGCCCCTTTTGTTTTTCTTCCTGAATCAGGCCTTCAGCCGCTTTCCGGAACGCAAGCTGATCTCCGCTGGTCGCGGTTTTAAGCAGGTCAACCAATAAATCAGCTTGTGCCATTAGCTATTGCTCCAAAAAGCATGCAAGCAGCCATTCATTTGCTAATTTCAACAAACGGCGACAACACCTCCAGCAGCGAAAGGCCGCCATGCGTCAGCGTCGGGTAACCGCCTTGGCTCTTCCACTTCCAGCGACCAAGGGCCAGAAGGTGAGCACCGTGCGGGCTGTTGATCTGGAGAGCCACCGGCGGCACAAACGGACCGGTTTCGCCCGTGCCAGCCGTACTCCGTCCGCTGGCGAATGTTTTCTTGAGGAACTGCCCAAGCTCGCCATCGGCATCGGGGAAGTGGCCGGTGGCGGCGTACCCGTGGTCGGAGGTGATGACCAATCGCCGCCCCGCGGCCAAGCGTTCGACGAAAGCCCAGAAGTCATCGCCGCCGAGCTGGTCGGCGGCGTCACGGGTCAATGTATCGAGTCCCTGGCCAGCACCTGAACCGTCGTGTACCTTGCTCTCGGGCCAGTGGTGCCAGAACACCCAGTTCGGTGCGCTGTTGATCAGCCCCTCGCAGTCCTTCCACGGCATATCGACGCACTCGGTGTGCGCCGGGTACAACCGATGGGCCAGTCCACCGCCGTTGTTCTGAAGTTGGCTGCGGCTGCCGAAGCCCAGTGCTCGCGCAAACTCGTTGGTCGCACCGGGAAGCTCGGAGGCGTAGGCTGAGACCTCGTGGAAGGAGAATCCGCGTTCCTTGGCCCCTTGCAACAACCAGGGCAGTTCGCGTAACGAAAGACCGTCAAGGATCAACACCGCCTTGGCGCTGTAGGGTTCGGCCCACCAGCGCAGGAGTCGTTCCGAAGTGCGCTCGACGGCGTCAGAGAAGGAGCCCCAAAGATCCCAGCCGCTGGTCGCCAGGAAGTGATCAAACACACCGATCTCGCGATCACGCTTGATGATTTCGCTAGGTGCGTTGCCGGCGGTCAGCGGCTTGGAAGCGATCTCGACGGCGCTGCTGATAATGACCCGCCACGCTTTGTCGGCTGGCTCCGTCATCAGACTCTGGAGTACGTTGGCGTCGAGACCCATCATGTGTCTTCCTTCTCCAGGCTGAGCTCGAAGGTCATCCCGTCAGGTAACTTCTTGAGCAGTTCCTTGATTTGCGCCCCGGTCGCGGTCGAGACCTTGATCGATACCTCCGCGACTTGCGTGGCCGGGCCAATGCCCCAGCCTTCGAGCTTGCCGATCAGATTAAGCGGCGAGGTGGGCGGGTTGCTGAGCGGAATGCGCGGTTTGCTGCTTGTACCCGCCGAGCCGCCACCAAAGATGCCGCCTCCGACGGGGGGGGGTGTTCCACCCCCCGCTGTTGTGGCGCCGCCCGCGGGTGGCGACGTGCCGCCGCCGAACAGGCCGCCGCCCTCCCCACCAACCGGCGGTTCGGGTGAAGGAGGTGTGGCGCCGCCGGTGGTGGGCGCCGCCGAGGGCTCCATCAGGTACACCTCGTCGAGCTGGCGCCCGGTGTAGGAGAGCTTGGAACGCAAGCGCTTCCAGGCGGTGTCCTCGTCTTCTCCAGGTTGGGTCTGGAGGTATTCGAGACCGCGCACATTGATGGCGATTTTGCCCCGAGCGCACAGGCGCAGGATGCGCTCCTTCATCGCGGTTTCGCCGAGCCAAGGGATACAATCCTGGCCCGCCGGGCGTGGCTCTTGCAGTTCCCGCAGCAGCTTGCCGACAGCGGAATTCTCAGCGGCCGCTTCGAGGACAAGGTCTTCAAAGTCCTCGGGCACAAACAGGTCATTGAGCAGGGCTTCTTCAATACCCTCCGGAATTTGCGCACCTTGCTTCTTCAGACTCTCGACGCTGAACAGGCACTGGTTGGGGTCGGAGAAATTCCAGCGGTGCAGCACGGCAAACCGATCAAAGCGCTTCTTCAGAATGTCCCGCAGTGCACCTTGGAATTCAGTGTGCAGCTTCTTGTACTCGGGATTCTGGCCGCTCCATTCCTGCGCCTTCATTTCGGCTCGGGCCAGGATGAGCAAATCGCGATCCTGGAACGCATTTGACGATCCGGGTCGTGGCAGTAGGAAGCGGATCGTGTTGCGACACTTCCGCAGGTGGTCCTTGAGCCAGCGGCCAAGACGCTGGTCAATGCTGTCGGGTTCTTCCGGCAACACGATGATGGGCAAACGGTTATCCCAGCGCTCGGGCTGCTCGGCTTCGTCCAGTGTCGCCCATGGATCGGTTTGCCAGGATTTCGGTAGCGCGATCACGCGGAAGGTTTTGGCCACCTCTTCGGCGCCGCCCAGACAATAGCGAACCTGCTTGGCCAGTTGCGCTTGATCGGAGCCGTCCGTGAACAACTTGTCGTTGCGGGCGCAGGCCATCAGCTTGGCGCGTGGGTTCTCCTCTTCACGAAATACCAGGCGGGGGCCATCCTGGTGAATGTTGAAACTGTTCTCGACGATGGTCGCCAACTCGACCTGGAAGGCGTTGTCATCGACGGGCTTATTGCGCGTGATATCAACCTGTAGCGTTGCCGGTTCGGCGCCTGCAAGGTTCCCGACAGCAATCGATCGCAGCCACAAAGCGCCCACAATCTCCTGCAGGTGTGGAGCAAGGTTGGTAGGGTCGGAAACCGCCTCGGTGACCGAAATGATGTTCTGCTGGGCTTTGGCGCGCAACCTGCGGTGGTGCTCATTCGACACCGAATTCAACAGCGCGCCTATGCCTGATGCGTCATCATCCAGACGAAAATCCGCGGCCGTGAGCACCGGGACCACCTCGCCGCGACTTTTATAAAGGTTGGCCAGGATGCGAATCATGTCGCGCGTTTCCTGCGCATCGGTCGCAATCAGTACCTGCTCTTCAAGCAGGCGCAACAGATGCGGGGCAAACGGCCAAGAGACCAGGAATTCCTTGCGCTTGCGTTCATGCTCGGCGGCAGGCGCCTCCATCAACCGCAGGCTCTCGATCACATGAGGTTCAATGAGCGAAGCGATCTGAGGCTTGGTGATCTGCAGACGGTTGGTGAACAAACGATGCAGCAGCATCCGGCGGCGATCCTGTTGTACCCGTTCTGGATTACCGCCCGCCATGAAATCGATGGCGACAGGATTGACGCGATGCACTTGCTGATAGGCATCGCTGCCGCCGTTCCGAACCGAGATGACCAGCACCAGCAATTCTGGATGCTCCTTGGCGATCTCGGACAGAATCTGGATGAAGTTGAACGCCCAGTTTTTCCAGGGGTATTGCTTGGTGTTGGTCAAGCCGTCGAACCAGGTCTGGAACTCGTCCAGCAGCAGCATCGTCGGGGTGTGCTGCAGTAGTTCGAGGATCAGCGAGTCGGAGGGGATGTCGGTCTTGGCCGTGCCCATACCCTCCCACTTACCCTTGATGTAGGCGCCGTGGGGATGGCGCTCGAACAGCAAGTCCCAGAGAAACTTGTAGCGCTGGCGGTGAAGGCTTTCGCCAATGACCATCATTCCGCTGCGTAGCCCGATCTTGCTGATTTGCGGGTCGCCCAGCGTGGTGGCCCACGAATTCAACCAGGCACAGGTCGAGGTCACATCATTGACGGCATGGTATAGCGCGGCCATCAAGTGGGACTTGCCAAGACCCCGTTCACCGATCACCACTACCGGGCGGCCCTGGTTGGGACCCACGGCTTCGATGCCCTTCAGCAGGTCATGAGTCGGATAGGTGATCTCCAGGAATTGCTGCGCCGCAATCTGCGTCGCGCCAGTATTCGAATCATTGGAAAGCTCGATGGCTGTCCCTTTGAGGCGCTTGCCTCGAAATTCATCCCGTAAAGTCAGTCCCAGCACTATCCGCCTCCGCTTGCCCGTTTGACCCCTGGCCGTTTCACTGAGTGATGGACCCGCATCAATGCGCTTCCGCATACCCCGAACCACCGCCGCATCCGGCTTGGGCGCTTGGGGTCCGTCAATTTCGGAATTCTCTCACCCGGAACTCTGCAACGACTACTCCGGCGACTACATATCCTCCCCTTTTTTCCTCCGCGCCCGGGGGTGGGCGCGGTCATAGACCTGGGCGAGGTGCTGGAAATCCAGATGCGTGTAGACCTGGGTCGTGCTCAGGCTGGCGTGTCCCAGCAATTCCTGGACGGCGCGCAGATCGCCGCTGGACTCCAGCAGGTGACTGGCAAAGGAATGCCGGAGCCGGTGAGGATGCAGACGTTCGGCGACGCCCAGTTTCCGCTGCCAACGCACCAGCCGGACCTGGACGGTGCGCGGGGCGATGCGCTGACCGCGACGACTCAGAAATACCGCTTGCCGCCCCTCCGAGCCGTAGCTGTCGCGCGCCGTCAGCCAGGTTTCCAGCGCCTGTCGCGCCTGCGCGCCGATCGGCACATAGCGGGATTTTCCGCCCTTCCCCCGGCGCACCAGGACCATGCCGTCGCGCAGATCAATGTCGGCCAGATCCAGGGCCGTCAACTCGGCCAAACGCAGCCCGGACGAATAAAACAGCTCCCACATCGCCAGATCCCGGGATTCCAGCACATCGTCGACCGGCGCTTCCAGCAGACCCACCATCCGATCCACATCCAGCGGCTTGGGCAGGGTTCGGGGTGACTTGGGCGCGCGGACGCCGCTGGCGGGATTACGCTCCAGTTCGCCGCGGCGGATCAGTGCCGCGAAAAATCCGCGAATGGC
>Ga0194126_10004228_pt1 | contig 22072 bp, 19 predicted proteins | sample TA2KigC150mmetaG_FD_148641 | JGI IMG/M metagenome (GOLD analysis project Ga0194126, IMG submission 148641) | Freshwater microbial communities from Lake Tanganyika, Tanzania - TA2015035 Kigoma Deep Cast 150m | ecosystem: Environmental > Aquatic > Freshwater > Lake | place: Tanzania: Lake... | reverse complement strand
CGAAGATCAACGAGTCACTCGATTTTTTTGCGTTCTTTCACGAGGCACGGTACGCCTTGGTTGAGGTTGCACCGGTCGTGCCGCAGCGCATCGAGCCAGGTCGTGCACCAGCCCGACCGAAAGTCGACGAGTCGCAGGAGCGCCGTTACGTCTACATGATTCGCGATCTCGGCAACCGTCGCCAGCCGGCGATGTTCATCACCCTTGGGTCGTTGATCGTGTTCGTCATTCTCTGTTGGCTCATGCACCGACGCGATCTCATTTTGCGTGAAAACCTGGCTCGCTCGCGCGAGCTCGAGAAGGTCTGATCTCGCACTAGCGGGGGTGTCGATGGGCCAGTACCTGCCGATCGTCGTGCTCACGGCACTGGCAATCGTGTTCGGCGTGCTCTCGTTGGTGGCGTCAAAATTGCTGGCGCCGAAGCGCCCGAACACGGCCAAGGATGCGCCGTACGAGTGCGGAATCGTGCCGAGTCGCGAGTCGCCCGAGCGGTTCCCCGTGTCGTTCTACATCGTGGCGATGTTGTTCATCATGTTCGACATCGAAATCATCTTCGCCTACCCGTACGCCATCGCCCGCGAGTCACTCGGCGCCTTCGGCTTTTGGGAGATGGTGGCGTTCAGCGCGGTCTTTTTCGTGGCATTCGTATATATGGTGGCGCGCGGCGCACTGGAGTGGGGACCGTTGAAGAACGAGACACCGGTCGCCGACGTGGTCGCTGCACCCGTTGCTGCAGCGGGTGTGAAAGTCGTGGGACTCGACGGTCGTAGTGCGGGCGCGCGCGATGCTGCGCTGCCCGGCGCGGTTGAGCGCGAGACGGTCGGTGTCGCATGAGCGCCGTACGCGAAGTGCTCGACAACGGTCTCGGCGGCATCAAGCACAACTTCCTCACTGGTCGCGTCGAAGATTTGGTGAAGTGGTCGCGCTCGCGCTCCAGTTGGGGCGCCACGTTCGGTCTTGCATGCTGTGCCATCGAGATGATGGGCACGGGTGCACCGCACTACGACATCGCACGCTTCGGCATGGAAGTGTTCCGCGCCTCGCCGCGCCAGGCCGACATCATGATCGTTGCGGGCCGTGTCAGTCAGAAGATGGCACCCGTACTGCGCCAGGTGTACGACCAGATGATGGAGCCGAAGTGGGTCATCTCGATGGGCGTGTGCGCATCGAGTGGTGGCATGTTCAACAATTACGCGATCGTGCAGGGCGTCGACCAGATCGTGCCGGTCGACGTGTACGCACCCGGCTGCCCGCCGACGCCAGAGACGCTGATCCATGCGATCGAAACCTTGCACCAACTCATCGAAGATGGCGAGATCATGCGCCGCCGTGCCGAGTCGGGCGCGGGCGCCAACGTGCACATCCAGGAGATTCCAGCCGGCATCACCACGCCCGTCACGCTGGATCGCAGGTAACACTCGTGGCTACCACGCTCGACCTGCCAGGCGTCGTCGCCCATGAGTCGCACGGTCAGCGAGTGCTGTTCGTCGAGAAGACAACGTATCTCGCGGCGGTCACCGCACTGTACGACGCCGGGTTCACGATGTGCGTCGACTTGACGGCGGTCGACTACCTCGCCCACGCGTCGCGGGTGGTGCCCGATGGCGTCGTCGCCCAACGATTCGAAGTCGTGGTCAATCTGCTGTCGCTGGCGAACCGCGAACGCGTGCGCCTGCGCGTGCAGGTGGGCGACGGCGAGTCGGTTGCGTCGTTGTTCGACGTGCACCCGAGCACCGAGGCGATGGAACGCGAAGTATTCGACATGTTCGGTGTGCGATTCGATGGTCACCCCGATTTGACGCGCATCCTCATGCCCGAAGATTGGGACGGCCACCCATTGCGCAAGGACTACGCGCAGGGGCGCATCCCCGTGCAGTTCAAAGGGGCGGCGTCATGACGACGATCGTCTCGGCGGGCGCCGCAACCAGCGAAGGCGGCCAAGAACTCAGGCCACGTGGCGAGATTTCCCAGAAGGCCCTGATGCGCGAGGCGGGTGCGGTGTTACGGCTCAGCGAATCCGCCGCCGCGGCCCTGTCGGATGTGGTGAGCGACGTCGACGAAGACCAGTCGATGATCATCAACATGGGCCCGCAACACCCGAGCACGCACGGCGTGTTGCGCCTGATGCTGGAGTTGCAGGGCGAAACCGTGCTGCGTTGCAAACCGGTGATCGGTTACCTGCACACCGGGATGGAAAAGACCGGCGAGTCGCTCACGTATCTGCAAGGCGGCACCAACGTGACGCGCATGGATTACCTCTCGCCGCTCAACAACGAACTCGTCTTCTCCATGGCGACGGAAAAACTGCTCGGCATCGACGGCGAAATTCCCGAACGCGCACAGTGGATGCGCATGCTGCTCTCCGAACTCAACCGCATGAGCAGCCACCTGCTCTTTCTCGCAACGAACGGAATGGATCTCGGTGCCGTGTCGATGATGCTCTATGGCTGGCGCGAGCGCGAAGAGGTGCTGCGTTTCTTCCAGAAGGTCACCGGCTTGCGCATGAACCACAACTTCATCCGCCCTGGTGGTCTCGCCGCCGACCTGCCCGCCGGTTGGCGTGACGACGTGTTGCATCTGCTCGAGATGTTGCCCGACCGCCTCGCCGAATACGAGATTTTGATGACGGGTCAGCCAATCTGGCGTGAGCGTCTGCAGGGTGTTGGTGTCATCACGCAGAGCGAGGCGATCGCATTGGCAGCCACCGGGCCGATACTGCGGTCCACCGGTCTCGCGTGGGATTTACGTCGTGACCTGCCGTATCTCAAGTACCGCGAGGTGGAATTCGATGTCGTTGTCGGTGCGCACGGCGATGCGTACGACCGCTATGCAATTCGGCTGCAGGAGATTCGCGAGTCGATGCGCATCGTGCGCCAGATTCTCGACAAGATGCCAAGCGGCGACTACCGCATCCAGAACAAGAAGGTCACACCACCACCGCGCGGTCGCATCGACGAGTCGATGGAGGCGTTGATCCACCACTTCAAGATCTTCACCGAAGGGTTCAAAGTGCCCGAAGGCGAGGTGTACGTCGCCATCGAATCACCGCGTGGAGAAATCGGTTGCTACATCGCCAGCGACGGCTCATCGGTGCCGTACCGCATGCACGTGCGGGCGCCGAGTTTTGTCAACGTGCAATGCCTGCCGCACATGATGCGCGGCGGTCTCGTCGCGGATGCGGTGGCCGTGATTTCGTCGATCGACCCGGTGTTGGGGGAGGTCGACCGATGAGCCGCCTCACCGACGAGCGCGTCAAGACCGCACAGGAGATCATCGGCCGCTTTCCGCGCAAGAAGTCGGCGTTGATTCCGTTGCTGCACCTCGCCCAAGAACAAGACGGCTACGTCGCGCAAGATGCGATGGTGCACATCGCCGAGTTGCTCGACCTCGCGCCAGCCGAGGTGTACGGCACGGCGAGCTTCTACGAGATGTTCAAGTTCCATCCGGTCGGCAAGTACTGCATCAACGTCTGCACCAACATCTCTTGCCAGTTGGTGGGGGCGTGGAACTTGTTGCATCACGCCGAAGAACGTCTCGGCATCAAATCAGGCGGCACCACCGATGACGGACTGTTCTCTATCGAAGACGTCGAGTGCATCGCGGCCTGCACCGAAGCACCGGCCCTGCAGGTGAACTACCGCTATCGCTACAAGGTGACCCCGGAAGCATTCGACGCAATGATCACCGATTTGCAGAACGGCAAGCTCACCGGCGAAGTTCCGCCGCACGGCACGCTGGCCACCGTGCGTCAAGAGACCACTACGGCGTGGAGCAATCGTGGCAGCGAAGCACAGGCACAGGTGGATGCCCGATGAGTGTTCCGACCGGTCCGCGCATCATCACGTCGCGCTTCGACGTCGCCGACGGGCACACGTACGCGGGCTACGTGCGCACCGGCGGATACGTATCGCTGCGCAAGGCCCTGTCGTCGATGACACCGCAGCAAGTGCACGACGAAGTGAAGGCCGCTGAGATCCAGGGTCGCGGTGGCGCCGGGTTTCCGGCCGGCACGAAGTGGGGTTTCCTACCCGCCGATGTGCACCCGCGCTACCTGGTGATCAACGGCGACGAGAGCGAGCCGGGCACGTACAAAGACCGCATGCTGATGGAGCTCGACCCGCACCAACTCATCGAAGGCATCGTGATCGCCTGCTACGCGTTGAATGCTGCGCAGGCATTTTTGTACGTGCGCGGCGAGATGGCACTCGCGCAAGAACGTCTCGCCCAGGCGTTGAACGAGGCCTATGCCAACAACATGGTCGGCAAGAACATCTGCGGCAGCAACTTCTCCGTCGACGTGACGCTCACGTGGGGTGCCGGCGCCTACATCGTCGGTGAAGAGACCGCGCTCATCGAGAGCCTCGAAGGCGAACGCGGCATGCCGCGATTGAAGCCGCCGTTCTTCCCGGCGGTGAAGGGTCTGTACATGCAGCCAACGATCGTGAACAACGTCGAGACGTTGGCCAACGTGCCGTACATCGTGGGCAAGGGTGGCAGCGAGTTCAAGTCACTCGGCGCACCAACCTCCACGGGCATGCGCATGTTCGCCGTGAGTGGTCATGTCAACAAGCCGGGTGTGTTCGAAGTGCCGAACGGCGTGACGACGTTCCGGATGTTGTTCGAGGCACCCGAGTATTGCGGCGGCGTGCGCAATGGCGGCAAGGTGAAGGCGTTCATCCCTGGCGGCGCTTCGGCGATGTGGTTCTTCCCCGAGCATCTCGACATGGCGCTCGACAAACCCACCGTCGACAAAGCGGGCTCGATGCTCGGCTCTGGCGCGATCGTCGTGATGGATGAGACCACCGACATGGTGGCGGCGTGCTGGCGCATCGTGCGGTTCTTTGCCCGCGAGTCGTGCGGCAAGTGCACGCCATGCCGTGAAGGCACCACGTGGTTGGAGCGCGTGCTGAAGCGAATGCTCGATGGGCACGGTCGCCCCGAAGACATCGACTTGTTGTTTGAAGTGAGCGAGAGCATCAGCCCAGGTATTGCCTGGCCGCCGCGCCAGACCACGATCTGTCCGCTCGGCCCGTCGGCGGTGTCGCCGATCGCGTCGGCGGTGCGCCGCTTCCGCCACGAGTTCGAGCACTACATCGAGCACGGTCGGCCAATCAACGGCGTGGAGTCCCCGTTCCATGCGAACGCGGTGAGCCACGCGTAAGAAGATATTTCGTGACTGATACCGCCGCGCCAAAGACCACCGCGCCGGCGACCGCTGCGCCAAAGACCACCGTCAGCGTCACCATCAACGGTCGTGCCGTCGAGGCCAAGCCCGGTCAATTGTTGATCGATGCCTGCGAGCATTCGGGCGCGTTCGTTCCGCACTTCTGTTATCACCCGCGCATGTCGCCGGTCGGCATGTGCCGTCAGTGCATCGTCGAGGTGGAGGGACCGCGCGGCAAGGCACTCGTCGTGTCGTGCATGACGCCAGTCGCCGAAGGCCAAGTGGTGTCGACCACATCCGAGCCGGCCAAACGCGCGCAAGAAGGCGTGCTCGAGTTGCTGCTCGCCAACCATCCGCTCGACTGCCCGGTGTGCGACAAGGGAGGCGAGTGCCCGCTGCAGGATCAGGCGTTCTCGCACGGCCCCGGCGAGAGTCGCTACGTAGAAGAAAAGCGGCACTACGAAAAGCCGATTCCAATCAGCGACCTGGTGTATCTCGACCGCGAGCGTTGCATCTTGTGCGACCGCTGCACGCGCTTTGCCAGCGAGGTGGCCGGCGATCCGCTCATTTCCTTCACGAGTCGTGGCAACAACACGCAGGTGATGACCTTCCCCGACGAACCCTTCAGTTCGTATTTCTCCGGCAACACGGTGCAGATCTGCCCGGTCGGTGCATTGACGGCGTCGCCGTACCGATTCAAGGCCCGCCCGTGGGACCTTGAACAGGTGGAAACGACCTGCACCACGTGCAGCGTCGGCTGCCGCACGGTGGTGCAGAGCAGTCGCGATGAAATCGTGAGATACCAAGGCGTCGACGTCGAGTCGGTGAACTGGGGTTGGCTGTGCGACCGTGGTCGTTTCAACTTCGAGTCGGTGAACTCCAAGAACCGCATCGGCACACCACTCGTACGCAAAGACGGCTCGCTCACCGAAACCACGTGGGCTTCGGCACTCGATGCCGCTGGTCGCACGCTGCGCGTGGTGATCAACGACAAAGGTGCGGGTGCGGTCGGCATCATCGGTGGCGCACGTGGCACCAACGAAGATGCGTATGCCTGGGCCCGATTCGCAGACGCGCTCGGCATTACCGCGCGTGACGCGCAACTCGGCGACGGTCTTCCCGCAGAAGTGTTCTCCCTGCCGCAGGCCACCATCGCCGAAACCTGCGCGTCGTCGACGATCATCCTCTTGGCTCCAGACCTCAAGGAAGAACTGCCGGTGCTCTACCTGCGCCTGCGTGACGCTGCCGAGAAGCGCAAGACACGCATCATCGAGTTTTCGTCGCGCGCCAGCGGCTTGTCGGATTACGCGTGGAAGTCGATCCGCCACGAACCCGGTGATCAGCCGCGCGTGGTGAGCGAGGCGCTCGCTTCGGCGGAGATTGCGGCGCAATTGGCACGCGGCAACGTCACCGTGGTCGTCGGTCGCGGAAATCTCGCCGAGTCGCCGGAGTTCGCGCTGCTCGCGGTTGGTGCCGTTATGAACGCCAAGCCCGATACGCGCGTCTTGCCGGTGGTGCGTCGCGGCAATGTGCGCGGGGCAGCAACGGCAGGGTTGTCGCCAAGTGCAGGCGGCGACACCAATTCGATTCTTGCGGCCGCTGCCGCCGGCAAGGTCGAGTGCATCGTGCTGCTTGGCGCCGACCCGCTCGTTGATATGCCCGACGCAGATCTTGCCCGTCGTGCCTTCGCCAGCGTGAAGCACATCATCGCCGTCGACACGTTCGTCACCGAATCGGCGCGTCACGCCGAGGTGTTCTTGCCGGCGGCTGCGTATGCAGAGAAAGTCGGCACCACGACGAATTGCGAAGGTCGTATCAGCGACATCGCCCAGAAGATCACGACGGCCGGCACCGCCCGACCTGATTGGATGATCGCCGCCGAGTTGGCGCTCGAACTCGGCACGGATCTCGGCATCAGTTCGTACGCCGAGTTGCATGATGCGATGACCGCCAATGTGCCGGCTTTTTCCCCGGCGGCAGATGCCAAAGCGGTGCGTCACGAAGGTGTCGTCGCGGTGCATCCGTCGCCCGTGCGTATCACCGCGACACCGAAGGCCGCGGCGCCACGACTCAGCCATCACTTCCGCCTGCTCGTTTCGCGCGTGCTCTACGACCGCGCGACCGGCACCGCTGAGAGCCCGTCGCTCGCTCCACTCGCCCGTGATGCCGCGGTGCACTTGCACCCCGGTGACGCGCAGCGACTCGGTGTGCCAGCCGGTGCCGATGTGCGTATCGCGGCCAACGGCGCAGCGGTCGTGTTGCCCGTGGTGCTCGATGACTCCGTCGCGCGCGGCGTGGCGTTCGTGCCGTTCAACCAACGGGGTAGCGACATTCGGCAAGTGATTCGCCACGATGTACCGGTGACCGACGCAGTGGTGGAGGCGGTGTGATACTGCCGCGCGATCTCTCGTCGCATGTCGGTGCGCCGTCGCTGCGCCTGATGCTCGACCCGGCACTCGAGGGTGATCTGTTGTGGGCACCGCTCGTAATCGTGATCCTGAAGGTGCTCGTCGTGTTCGTGGTCGGTCTCGTCGCGACGATGCTCATGGTGTGGTTCGAACGCAAGGTCGTCGCCGGAATGCAGAACCGCATCGGGCCGAACAAGGCCGGCCCGTACGGCTTGCTGCAGACTCTCGCTGACGGCATCAAGTTGTTCTTCAAAGAAGACCTACTGCCGCGCCGTTCGGACCGTTTCGTCTTTGCGCTGGCGCCGTTCTTGGCGTTCGTGCCGGCGTTCCTGTCGTTTGCCATCATCCCGCTCGGCGGTGACTACCGCGACGGCAACGACGGCATCGTCACATGGTTCGGCATCGAAACCCGCGTGCAGTTGGCCGATCCGCACGTGGGCGTGTTGTTTGCCCTCGCCATTTCGTCGATTGCGGTCTACGGCATCATGTTGGCGGGTTGGTCGAGTGGGTCGAAGTACCCGCTGCTCGGCTCGGTGCGTGCATCAGCACAGATGGTGAGTTACGAGGCCGCACTCGGGTTGTCGTTGGCGAGCGTGTTATTGATCGCCGGCACCATGTCAACGAGCGGCATCGTCGGAGCACAGGCGACACTCACCGACTGGAACGTCGTCGCCACCGGTGTGGTGCCGTTCATCATCTTCCTCATCGCCGCCACCGCAGAACTCAATCGACCGCCGTTCGACCTCGTCGAGGCCGAGCAAGAACTCGTCGGCGGCTTCAACACGGAGTACTCCTCGATTCGCTTTGCGCTCTTCTATCTCGCTGAGTTCATGAACACCGTCACCATGTCGGCGCTCATCGTCACGCTGTTCTTTGGTGGGCCGCAACCAATCTCCTTCAATGGTTTCACGCTCGACATCCCGTTCGTACCGAATGCCCTCGAGGGCACCGTGTGGCTGCTGCTCAAGGTGCTGGTGTTCCTCTATACCTACGTCTGGTTCCGCGCCACGTTGCCGCGGTTGCGCTACGACCAACTGATGAACTTCGGGTGGAAGGTGCTGATCCCTGCCTCGCTCGCCTGGTTCTTGCTGCTCGCAGCACAGCGCCTTGCCCGCGACGAGGGTTGGAACGTGTTCGTCACCACAGCGATCGCCGTCGTCGTGCTCGCCGGGTGTTACATGCTGATGCAGGCTGCGTTCGCTGTGAGCAACAAGACTCGTGAATCGCAAGGAGCACAGTTCTAAATGGGTTACCTCGGAGGATTCCTCGTCACGATGCGCCAACACGGGCGCAAGAACCGTGTCACCACGCAGTACTCGGGTGGTCGGCTCTTCAAGCGCAAGAAGCGCAAGGCCGAGACGATGGACGAAAAGATCGACAAGCCCGAGCGTCTGCACGGTCGCCACGTGCTCAACCGTTACGAGGACGGCATGGAAAAGTGCATCGGCTGCGAACTGTGCGCTGCCGTATGCCCGGCCAAGTGCATTCATGTGCGCGGCGCGGACAACGACCCCGACAATCCAACATCTCCTGGTGAGCGATTCGGTTGGATCTACGAAATCAACTACCTCCGCTGCATCCACTGCGACCTCTGTGTCGAGGCGTGCCCGACCGAAGCGATCACCGAAACGAAACTGTTCGAGTTTTCGTTCACCAACCGCAAGGATGCGATCTACACGAAGAATGAATTGCTCGTCGGTGACGACGGCAAGCCCAAACATCTGCCGTGGGAAGACTGGCGACCCGGCGAAGACCAGCACACTTCGGCGTGGATGCGTGCTACCGCACCGGCAGGCGACGCCAACTTCGTCGGGGTCGTGTCGTGGGCGGGTGAACTGGGTTACGGCGTGCGCGATGCTGAGGCCGAGCAATCGACTGCCGACACCGAGTCGTCGGGTGATTCGAACCGCGCAACCGTCGCTGCACCGCAAGGCCACAAGTAGTTCGCATGCAACTCGTGGTTTTTGTTCTCGCCAGTGCGATGATGCTCGTCGGTGCCGTCGGCGTGATTACGCGTCGCAATCCGGTGCACGCCGCACTTTCGCTCGTGCTCACGTTGTTCGGTGTGGCGGTGCACTTCGTGGCGCTCGAGGCGTACTTCTTGGCGGCGGTGCAGATCATCGTGTACGCGGGGGCGATCGTCGTGCTCTTCCTCTTCGTGATCATGCTGCTCGGTGTCGACAAAGCCGAAGACCTGAAGACCGAACCGCTCGTCGCCCAGCGGTGGTTGGCCGGTGTTGCCGCGCTCGGCTTGCTCGGTCTCCTCGTCGTTGCCGTAGCCCGCGGTGCTGACATCCTCACCACGAGGTCGGAAGGTCTCGACACTGCGGCACCGAACGCAGGCGGCGATGCGAACATCCAGCAATTGGCCCGTTCGGTGTTCGGCGACTACGTCGTTGCCTTCGAACTCACGTCGGTGTTGCTCGTCGTGGCCGTCGTCGGCACGGTGATGCTCACCCGCAAGCGTGCAGCGGGGGAGGCGTGATGCCCGAGCCCACGACGCTCTCGTACTTGGTGGTTGCGGCTCTGCTCTTTGTGATTGGGGCATTCGGCGTGATGGTGCGACGCAACCCGTTGGTGATGTTCATGTGCATCGAGCTGATGCTGAATGCGGTGAACCTTTCGTTCGTGGCCCTGGCGCGCGAGTTGACCGACATCGACGGACAGTCGATCGTGTTCTTCGTGCTCGTGGTGGCCGCCGCCGAAGTGGTGGTTGGTCTTGGTCTCATCGTCGGCATCATGCGCAACCGTTCCTCGCTCACCGCCGACGACCTCGCGGAGTTGAAGGGCTGACACCGTGACCGATCTCGTCTGGTTGGTGCCGCTCTTGCCGCTCGTCGGTGGGCTCATCCTCGTGGTCTTCGGAGCGCGCATCGGTGAACCGCGCGCCGGTTGGCTCGCCACGCTGCTGACCGCTTCGTCGTTCGTCGTGACGGTGCTCGTTTATCTCGATCTGCTCGGGATGCCGGCGGAAGAGCGTTCGCATGTGGTGTCGCTCTTTTCCTGGATACCGGTCGGCTCGTTGCAGATTGACTTCGCCCTGCTGGCTGACCCGCTCAGCATCACGATGGCACTCTTCGTCACGGGCATCGGCTCGCTGATACATCTGTATGCGATCGGGTACATGCACGGCGACCCGAAGTTCTCCAAGTTCTTCTTGTACCTCAACCTCTTCGTCTTCTCGATGCTTGCCCTCGTTCTGGGCGAGAACTTGCTCGTCACCTTCCTCGGGTGGGAGGGCGTCGGCGCGTGCTCGTACTTCCTCATTTCGTTCTGGCACAACCGTGACAGCGCCGCCGTGGCGGGCAAGAAGGCCTTCGTCACCAATCGCATCGGCGACTGGGGCGTGATGACGGCGATGTTCGTTGCATTCTCCGCAGTTGGCTCGGTGTCGTACAAAGCCATCAACGAGGCTGCCCATGAGGGTGCCATTTCGCAGACGGCGATCTCCGCGATTGCAATCTTGTTGTTCGTCGGCGCGTGCGGCAAGAGCGCGCAACTGCCGTTGTACTTCTGGTTGCCCGACGCGATGGAGGGCCCGACTCCCGTGTCGGCATTGATCCACGCAGCGACGATGGTGACGGCGGGCGTTTTCCTCATGACCCGCGTCGGCCCGGTGCTCGCCGAGTCGTACGGCTGGGTGCCCGACACGATTGCCATCGTCGGTGCGGCAACGGCGCTGTTCGCAGCGACGATCGCGGTGGCGCAGCACGACATCAAACGTGTGCTCGCGTACTCCACCGTCTCGCAACTCGGCTTCATGTTCCTCGCCATCGGCAGCGGTGCCTATGTGGCGGCGATCTTCCACATGGTGACGCACGCGTTCTTCAAGGCGCTGCTCTTCCTCGGCTCGGGTTCGGTGATTCACGGCATGCACCACGAGCAAGACATGCGCAAGATGGGTGCCCTGCGCGCGGCGATGCCCGTGACGGCGTTTACCTTCATCATCGGCTGGTTGGCGATCGCCGGTGTGCCGCCGTTCGCTGGTTTCTGGTCGAAGGATGAAATCCTGCTCTACGTGTATGCCGACAATCGATTGCTGTACGTCGTCGGCATGGTGACGGCGTTGCTCACCGCGTATTACATGACGCGACAGGTGATTCTCGTCTTCTTCGGGGAAGCGCGCTGGCACGACGCCGCCGGCGAGCACGGTGCACACGGCGACTTCCGCCCGCACGAGAGCCCGAAGGTGATGTTGATTCCACTCGTCGTGTTGTCGGTGTTGTCGGTGGTTGGTGGCGGCATGCAGTTGCCGTTCAGCAAAGACCTGCACTTCCTCGAACATTGGCTCGAGCCAGTGGTCGAAGAAGCCGAGCGCAGCATCAAGGGCACGTGGGCCTACGACAACAAGTACGTGTTGTTGGGTGCGGCAATCGTGGTGGCACTCACGGGGATCGCCCTGTCGGTGGCGGTGTACGCCAAGCGTCGTCTGCCGGCTATCGAGCCGAAAGTGTTGGAGAACGCCTGGTTCTATGACGCCACCGTGGCCCGACTGGTCGGCGGGCCCGGTGCCGCTTCGTTCCGCGGTGTCACGCTGTTCGACGCACGCTTCGTTGATGGTGCCGTCAATGGTGCGGGCGCCGTTGCCCGCGGGCTCGGTGGCGTGGTGCGCCGCTCGCAAACCGGATTCGTGCGCGCGTATGCGGTGTTCATCGCGCTCGGTGCAGTGGCACTGTTGGCGTGGTTCGTGTGGCGCGGGTGGTTGGCGTGATGCTGGCCGCCTCGTCGTCGACGATTCCGTTTCCGGTGTTGACGTCGCTCGTGGTCGTGCCGCTCGTCGGCGCAGCTCTCGTGATCTTCTTCGGACGTGCCCGCCAAGAGTGGACCAAGTTGACGGCGCTGCTCACGAGCGTTACCACCGGTGCCGTCAGCCTGTGGGTGTTGCAGGCGTTCGACAGTTCGGAAGCCGGCTTCCAGTTCGTCTCGCAGCATGAGTGGATTCCTGCCTGGGGGATCTCGTGGCACCTCGGCATCGACGGCATCTCGCTCTTTCTCGTGGTCTTGACGGGTGTGCTCTTCCCGCTCGTCATCGCTGGCGTCGACCCGCACCATGACGAGCGTCCGTACCTCGCCTGGCTGCTCGTGCTCGAGGCCGGCGTGATGGGTTCGTTCATCAGCCTTGATCTCTTCCTCTTCTTCGTGTTCTTCGAGATCGTGCTCGTGCCGATGTACTTCCTCATCGGCGGCTGGGGTTACGACCAGCGCGTGTATGCCGCCACGAAGTTCTTCCTCTTCACGATGGCGGGTTCGGCGTTCTTGTTGGTGGGCATCGTCGCCACCGCACTCTTGTCGCGTGATTCGGTGGGCAGTGTGACGTTCGATGTCGTCGCACTGGCGGAGACTGGCGCGCTGAGCGTGACGCAAGGGCGTTGGTTGTTCGTCGCGTTCGCGATTGCCTTCGCGGTGAAGGTGCCACTCTTTCCGGTGCACACGTGGCTGCCCGATGCGCACACGCAGGCGCCAACCGCCGGCTCGGTGATTCTCGCTGGCGTGCTGTTGAAGATGGGCACGTACGGCTTGCTGCGTTTCGGTGTGTATCTGTTCCCCGAGGCCAGCGTGTGGGCGCGACCGGTGCTGTACACCTTGGCAGTGATTGGCATCATCTATGGCGCGATTGCCGCGACGATGCAGACCGACCTCAAGCGTCTCGTTGCGTACTCGAGCGTCGCGCACCTCGGGTTCATCGTGCTCGGCACGTTCGCCCTCACCGATCAAGCGGTGACGGGTGGCGTGATGCAGATGGTCAACCACGGTGTGTCGACCGGAGCGTTGTTCTTGTTGGTCGGCATGATCTACGAGCGTCGTCACACCCGCCAGATTGCCGAATTGCGCGGACTACAACAGGTGGCGCCGGTGTTCGCCGGCTTCTTCATGGTCGTGATGCTTTCGTCAATTGGTTTGCCAGGGCTGAACGGCTTCGTCGGTGAGTTTCTCATTCTCATCGGGTCGTTCGACACTGCACGCTGGTGGGTGATCGTGGCGACCACCGGCGTGATCCTGGCGGCGCTGTACCTGTTGTGGGCGTATCAGCGTGTGTTCCACGGCGAAGTCGATGATGCCAATCGTGGTTTCGCCGAGTTGCGACCGCGCGAGGGTGCGCTGTTGTTCGTGTTCGTGGCGATCATCGTCTTCACGGGTGTGTATCCCAAGCCGATGCTCTCGCGCATCGAGCCGAGCGCGAAGGCCCTCATCGAGCACGTTGAATCGCGCACCGACTATCAGCGCCCCGCCCAGGGCGAAGCAGGGAAGTAGACCATGGATCTGACCGGCGATTTCGTTGCACCTTCGATTGATTGGTATGCGTTGTCGCCGTACATCGCGCTGCTGGGTGGAGCACTGGTGTTGCTGCTCGTAGGTTCGCTCACGCCGCGCTGGCCGCGTGGATGGTATGCGATGCTGACCGCCCTTACCGCGGGTGCCGCAGGCGTCGTTGCGTCGCTGCAATTCGCCGCGCTCGCCGACGACGCACCACGATCGTTGATGAAAGGTGTGCTCGCCCACGACCGCTTCGGGTTGCTTGCCGTCATCGCAATCTGTGCAGCGGTCATCATCACGAGCATGATGGCGTCTGATGTCGCCGTAAGTGCCGCTGCCGCTGGCGATGCACCGAGTGCAGTTGCGGATGGCGCACAAACTGATTCGCTCGAGCCGTACTCGCTGCTACTGGTTGCCGCCCTCGGTGCGGCGATCATGGTGACGGCCAACGACTTGGTGGTGTCGTTTCTCGGCATCGAAATTCTCAGCATCTCGTTGTACGTGTTGGCGGCGAGCGACCGTCGTCGAACGGCCAGCCATGAGGCGGGCCTCAAATACTTCGTGCTCGGCGGATTCTCGTCGGCCTTCCTGCTCTATGGCATCGCCCTCGTCTACGGCACCACCGGGCAGACCAATCTCGGTGGCATCGCCGTGGTGCTCGCCGACGAGGTCACCTTGCCACGTAACGACGCAATGCTGTTGGCGGGTGTAGCGCTCCTGCTCGTCGGGTTTGCGTTCAAGGTGTCGCTCGTGCCGTTTCACTCCTGGACGCCCGACGTGTATCACGGCGCACCCACTTATGTGACGGGGTTCATGGCCTCGCTCGGAAAGATCGCAGCAATCGTCGCGTTGGTGCGCCTCTTTGTGGTCGCGTTCCCCGTGCGGGCTGACGACTGGCGACCGGCCGTATTTGTTCTTGCCGTATTGACGCTCGTCGTCGGCTCGGTATTGGCGATCGTGCAGACCGACGTCAAGCGCATGCTCGCTTACTCCTCGATCAGCCACGCTGGCTTCATGCTCGTTGGCTTGGAGGCTGCCGGCCACATCGGTTCGTCGTCGGCATCTGAGGGCACGTCTTCGACGCTCATCTATGTGGTGTTGTATTCGGTGCTCGCCCTTGGTTCTTTCGCAGCGGTATCTATCGTGTCGCGCACTGCGACCGCGGCTGGTTCGACCAATGCCACCTCGCTCGATGCCTTCAAGGGTGTGGCCAAAACCAACCCGGTCTTCGCCCTCGGCTTCACGGTGCTGTTGCTCGCCCAAGCGGGCGTGCCACTGACGAGCGGGTTCGTCGCCAAGTTCGGTGTGATCCGTGCTGCTGTTTCAACCGAAAGTTACGTGCTGGCGATTCTTGCGATGGTGTCAGCAGTGATTGCGGCGTATCTGTACCTGCGCATCATGGTGAGCATGTGGCTGTCCGACTCGTCAAGTGCTCGACGCACCGTGTCGTTTGCCGGTCGCGTCACGCTCGCCGCAGCTGTCGCTATCACGCTGGTTCTCGGTGTGCTGCCGACGTATCTGCTGCGGCTGTCTGAGTCGCTCGCCTCACTCGCGCGCTGACGCCACCGCGCGGTGACGAGTGCGCATTGAAGAACCTTTCTTCATTTGAGTCTGCTTCGCTGTCATTGGGATACTGTCACGATTCCTTTAACAAATCACCAAATCGCAGTACCTTAACCGCACTGCATGGCTCGACGTCTTGTTAGGGTGCGACGCATACCACAAGATTGGAGATGTCGATTGCCGCAACTCGCGAACGAGTAATTGTTGCTTTGAGCCTACCCGAGACCTTTCTAACAGTCACAAGCTTGCCGATTACTTGACCGACACAACCATCAACAGCGGTAATCTGCTCGGGAATCATGATCTCTCGCTCGAGTGCCAACTCGGCGATTCCGTCCCACTCGTAACTCCGCACCCCTCGTCCTCGTGCATTCAAATCGAGGGCCCGATCTACAAATTGAATGACACTTGTGCCCTCAAATTCGTTTCTGTGAAGTCGAAGGTCCTCGATTACGTCTCGCTGTTTGAGACCGTCCACGTGGTAGTTGGAGAACGTGCTGATGGACAATACCAGAAAGGTCGCCACGCATAGATGAAGAACGAGATTCCGAAATCGCGGAGTTACCAACTCGAGTAAGCCGGCGAACACTAGTGCGAATCCAGGACCTTGCAGCAGTTGATGACGAGAGTCCCAGTCACTTGTATCTGGAAGCCACGCAACAATCCAGTCCGTCAAGTTCGCAAAATGGCCAACGGCCATATACGGAAAAGTTCCAAGTGAGACAAGAGCAAGTCCAACGTGAACCAAATTCGGTCGCCAATCTCGTAGTGAAAAGTGACGACGCAAGTGTGTCAGTCCACTCAGCAGGAGTGGCAGCGCGAGCACACCGCAAACTAAAATTGCCCTCGCCAGAAATGCCGGCTGTATCACGTTGTACAGCCTGTTTTCGCCAGGAATCAGTGTTCCTTCAACGACTCCAGCCTCTCCCAAGAATCCGAGCCTCACGACAAGGTCGTCCAGAAAGTATCGCTGGAGCGGAGCGACACACACCAAGCACGCCATAACAATCCACGTTCGTAGTACGACCGTCTTTCGAGTGCTCAGGTCGTGCACTACGAGAGGAAAAATCGCCGCGATTGAAAAGACCTGATAAGACGGTTGGAAAGCCGAGAAAGTAATGAGAAGCCATCCAATGACTGCGAAGAAGTAGTTCTTTCGAGTAAGGAGAAACGTTCCACTCAAGAAGACTGGTAGCAACAGTGTTGCTGGAGAAGTAGAAAGACCCACTCGAGCCCCATTTATTGGAAGAAGCACAAATGCAATAGTCATCGCAGAAACCTGAAAGTCCGTGAGGCCTCGTGCAAACCTCAAGATCTTGTTGAATAGCCAGCCTGCAAACGCAAATGCGAGAATCACCAGTAATTTCACAGTCCAATCCCCCACACGAAACAGGGGCTGTAGGAGCGTAAACACAAACGGCACTTTGCATCGATCAATTGGACAGGTCATCTCGAATTGATCCAGTGTTTCGACATCCTGAAATATCAACCATGCGTCCCAATATCGTGCATTCCAAGTGGCAAGAAAGTAGAAGTTTGAGATTCCGTAGATAGTCCAGAGCGACCACCACCGAATTTCTCCCTTCGGACCAATCGGACTCAGCCGATTGATGCGGCGCGTATTTTGGAGAGTGTCCAAGATGAACCTTCGTAGTTTTAGATAAGACGACTAATGTTTGAGACTAGTGTCAACAGTGATGACGGCAGATGATAGGTCGCAACAACCGGTAGCTTCTGACGCCTTGAATCTCAGCGTCATTATGCCTGTGTACAACGAGTCGGACAGCATAAAAAATACAATCACAGAATTGGTAGGAGTCTTAGATTCATCAAAAACGAACTTCGAGATTATTGCGGTAGATGACGGGAGTCAGGACAATTCACTTGTATTTCTTCGCGATCTTTGCGAGGTTGAAACTCGACTCAAGGTGATTGTGTTGCGGGCTAATTATGGCCAAACTGCCGCGATAGCAGCAGGAATCATGGAAGCTTCGGGTTCAATCATCGTCCTCATTGATGCAGACGGACAGAATGATCCAGCCGAAATTCCCCGAATCCTTCAGTTGATCGAAGATGGCGCGGACTGTGTTGCTGGCTGGAGGAAGTCACGTCAAGACTCGATTTCGCGTCGAATTCCCAGCCGCGCGGCGAACATGCTTATCTCATGGGCGACCGGAGTGAAACTGAACGATTATGGCTGCTCACTGAAGGCGTTTCGGGCAGAGGTCATCAAGGACGTGATGCTGATTGGGGAGATGCACCGAATGATTCCGATTCTCGTCAAGCAGAACGGAGGAAGCATCGTTGAGGTCGTGGTGAATCACCGACCGCGAACAGCAGGGGTCTCGAAGTATGGACTAGCGCGGACCCCGCGAGTCATTGCAGACCTTTTAGTTGCAAGATTCTTGTTATTGAGTGCGAGCAAACCGATGTATTTGTTCGGAAAGTTCTCATTCTTAGGTGTCGTGACCGCACTTGTTGCAGGTGTGGCTGCGATTTATTTCAAGTTAACGGGAACAAGAGATTTCGTTGAAACACCACTACCACTATTGGGACTGTTTTCCCTTATGTTTGCATCACTCGCGTTCCTATCTGGACTCCTTGCTGAACTCCTCGTGAGAATCAATTTTCAACAGGCTGGCCCCCCGTACAAGATCAGAATGAAAATCGGTTTTTAAACGGTGTGCGGAATTGTCGGTTTCTTTGGAGCGGGGAACTCTCGAGATTTAGAGATCCTCACTCGATTACTTAGTCATCGTGGTCCAGATGCAGAGGGCTTCTATCTCGATGACCGACCCGGCGTCTTTCTTGGGCATCGCCGACTCGCAATTCGCGACATCGTTGGCGGCACTCAGCCAATGGCCAGTGCTGATGGACGTTTTGTCATGGTCTACAACGGAGAGCTGTACAACGATCGCGAATTAAAGCTTGCGCTTGAACTTCAGGGGCACAGCTTTCGGACCGAATCCGACACCGAGGTGCTCTTGCGAGCGTTGATTGAGTGGCGAACAGAGATACTCGCCCGAATTGATGGACAGTTTGCGTTCTGTTTCGTTGATCTTGAGACAGGTGATGTAGTGCTAGCCAGGGATCGTTTTGGGGAAAAGCCACTCTTCTGGTCGATGCAAGCCGGTGGCTTCCTGTTCTCGTCAGAGTCAAGTGTGCTCGCTCAGCACCCCTGGGTGACTCCAGAATTAGACGAAGAGTCGTGCGAACTGTTTCTGTTACTCGGCTATCTTCCGCCACCCCACTCAATCCTGAAGGGTATTCAGCAAGTTCGTCCAGGGCATGCTGTCCGTTTCAACTTCAAGACACGTGGTGGGGTAGAGCACTTCTCGTTTGCAAGGCCTTGGGATGTTTGGGTCGACGAAAGTGTGTCCAGTATTGATGCAAGCGAACTTAAGGTTGAACACCTCGATGAGGCTGTATCGACTCGCCGCATTAGCGATGTGCCCGTTGGAGTTCTGCTGAGTGGCGGACTTGACTCGTCGCTGGTAGCAGCATGTGCCGTACGGACAGGATGGACACCCAAATCTTTCACAATCGGGTTCGGCTCAGACTCATACGATGAGTCTCGAGGCGCTCAACAGACTGCGAAAGGTCTCGGAATCAGAAATCGAACGCTACTTCTTGAGGAGTGGAGCTCGGAACGAGTTACGCAGGTGTTGCAAACTCTTGATGAGCCACTCGGCGACTCGTCATATCTACCAACGTACGAGGTCTTCAATATGGCCTCAGAAGATGTCAAGGTCCTACTTTCTGGCGATGGTGCCGATGAGTTGCTCTTTGGTTATGAGCCGTTCAGGGCTTCAATTCTTGCGGAGAGAGTCGGCAAAGTAGTCCCAAAAGTAATCTCCCGAACCCTCGGAAACATTCTTCGGCGCGTTCCACGCAGGCAGTCGTACATGAACAGAATTGACGTAGCCGAGCGATTCTTCGATGGTCTCTCAAGGAATTCTGTGAGGCGTGTACTTCTTTGGATGTGCACGCTTCGAAGCTATGAATGGGGAAAGTTCTTTCGAGAGCCCCCCGACGAGCAGACGTTGTTTCGAGGGCTAGATGAGATTGAGGCGAGTGGAGACACATTGGAAGACATACGGCGCTTCTTCTTGAGTTGGTATTTACCGGGAAGCATCTTCGCTAAGTCTGATACCGGGGCGATGGCGAATGGTGTTGAAGCTCGCACGGTGTACTTGTCTCCCAAATTCGTCAATTTTGCTATGCGGCGATCCTCAAATCATGAGTTAACTGGTGGCCTTGGTAAACACTCACTTCGTGAAGTGGCGCGAAAGTTGGGGCTTAAGTCCGTCGCAGACCGAAAGAAGCATGGATTTGCCCTTCCGGTCGCAGACGTCTTGCGAGTCTGCTCTCTCCCGCAGCCGAGAATACAACTGTCAACAATTGACCAAGCTGCTGTTGATAGGGCATGGGATGCGGCAAAATCAGGTGAAGTCAGGTATTCGGCGTTCCTCTGGGCGGCACTCTCTCTCGTCAATTGCCGCGCTTATCGAGTCGCGATCGATAGTCAGAGCAGAGACTGACGAATGCGTCGAAGAGTCGTTGTTGATCACCGGTTTGAGCCGCATCGTCCTCTGGGTGCCACTGCACTCCGACTGCGAAGCGACATGACTCGTGTTCCACCGCTTCGATGACGCCATCTGGAGCTCGGCCAGTGACCACGAGCGACGGTGCGATGTCCTTCAGCGCCTGATGGTGATAGGAGTGTGATTGCTCGGGACACTCGGTTTGCATCGCGCGCGCGATGCGTGAGCCGCGCGAGAGCGAGATCGGGTGGTAGGTGTTCCAGTGGCTCTCGCGATTGCTGAGTACGTCGCCGAGGTCTTGGTGCAGGGTGCCCCCAAGTGCAACATTCAGTACCTGAACACCACGGCAGATCGCGAGCAGTGGTTTGTCTTGGCGAATCGCTTCTCTCACTACGGTGAACTCGAAGTCGTCGTGCGCCTCGACGATCCCATACACCGTGTCGCTGCGGCGCGATTCGCCATAGCGGGTCGGGTCGATGTCTCCGCCACCCTGGAGAAGCACACCGTCCACCGCTGCGACGAGTTCCGCCGCCTTGTCAACGTGTTCGGCCAGTGGCGCAACGGTCATCACGATCCCGCCGGCTCGCGCAACTGCCTCTGAATACTTCAACCCGTTGGAATAGCTATCGCCACGCACGCCCGTGGCGTTGGTCGTCAACTTGCCGGGCAGCAGAATTCTCGGTGCCACGCAGCGTCTAGCGACCCGTTACTTCGGAGAGCTCGTACCCCTCGGCTTTCGCACCGGCAATCAACGTTTCGGCATGGTCACGACCGCGAACCTCGAGCACTACTTGCACGCCGGTTTCACGCACATGCAAGTCGACGCCTTCACGAACATGTTCAACCTCGATCAAGTTGGCACCGTGTTGGGCAAACAGCGTCAACAACCGCGCCAGACCCCCGGGGCGATCGCTGATGCGCGCGAACACGATCAACCGGCGACCACGCAGCGTTTCGTGGCGACGCACCAGACCGGTGAGCAGTCCGAGGTCGGCATTACCACCGGACAACACAACGCAGGTGGTGCCTCGATCGGCGGGCTTGATGCGGTCGGTGATGAGCGCCGAAACACCTACTGCTCCACCACCTTCGACGAAGAACTTTGCACGCTCGAGAAGCAGCATCATCGCATCCGCAACGCTGTCTTCGTTGACATCGATGACTTCATCAACCCACTTGTCGATGAGCGGCGCGGTCACGTCACCTGGAACTTTCACCGCGATACCATCGGCGAGCGTCGCAATCGGGCCGTGCGGTGCCGAGCCATACACATACGGGGCGCACGACGAAATCTGCACACCAATCACCTTGATTGACGGGTCGAACTGTTTGACCGTGAGGGCGACGCCGCTCAGCAGTCCACCACCTCCGAGTGGCACGATCACCTGCGAGAGATCGGGAATGTCGTCAATCAACTCCAGACCAAGTGTCGCCTGGCCGGTGACGACATCAGGGTCGTCGTACGGATGGCAGAAGACCATCCCGGTCTCGGCCGCGCGTGCCTGAGCGTGTGCTACTGCAACATCGAGGCTGTCGCCACCTTCGTGGACGATTGCGCCGTAGCCACGACACGCCGCCATCTTGGCGAGGGAAGCACCGGCCGGAACGTAGATCTCGCACGGCACGCCGAAGTGCCGCGCCCCGAACGCGAGGGCCTGTGCGTGGTTTCCCGCGCTGCCGGCGACGACGCCCTTGCGGGCACGATCACCAAGCACCGCAAGCTTGTTCATCACGCCGCGAATCTTGAACGCCCCTGTGCGCTGCAAGTTCTCGGCTTTCAGCACGACGGATCCACCGCAGCGTTCACTGAGATGGGCCGACGGTGCCACCGGTGTGTGCGTAACGACCTTGCGGTCACGCTCACTGACATGGCGAACCTGCTCGAGCGAAATTTCGACGGCGCCCACGCGGCTCATGCAACAACTACGGTATCGCTGTGCGTGCGTTGGTGGTCGGCAATCGTGGCGATGCAGATCCTGGGCTCGTCGGTGCGCGGCTCGCTGAAGTCGGTTTTGCCTTGGAGCGCAATGAACGTGAGTATCCGCGCGAATGGAAGTCGCTCGCCGGGATTGATGTGTTGCTACTACTCGGCTCGGAGTGGTCGGTGTATTGGGAGAGCAACGAGAAGGAGGTTGCCG
>Ga0194126_10004226_pt1 | contig 22082 bp, 23 predicted proteins | sample TA2KigC150mmetaG_FD_148641 | JGI IMG/M metagenome (GOLD analysis project Ga0194126, IMG submission 148641) | Freshwater microbial communities from Lake Tanganyika, Tanzania - TA2015035 Kigoma Deep Cast 150m | ecosystem: Environmental > Aquatic > Freshwater > Lake | place: Tanzania: Lake... | reverse complement strand
AAGGAAAAATAAAGGAACGGTTTGGTAAAAAAATCATTGATTGGAAAGAAAATTCTTCCCGCAGGGTATATTTTACGGTCAATAAAGAAGATATTGTGGAGGTGGCAAAATTTTTATTTAAAGATTTAGGGATGCGGTTTTCTATAGCCAGCGGGGTGGATACTCCGCTTGCCTTGGAGATACTGTATCATTTTACCATCGATGAAACCGGAGAGTTCTATTCGGTGCGAGCGTTTATCAAAGATAAAAAGAAGTCGGAAATCGATTCAATCGCGGTAATTTTCCCCGGAGCCGAATGGATTGAACGTGAAATATGGGAAATGCTGGGGGTCAATTTTATCGGCCATCCTAACCTGAAGAGATTGTTGTTAAGCGAGGATTGGCCGGAAGGCAAATATCCTTTGAGGCACGAACAATGAGCCATAGAGTTATTGTCCCGATAGGGCCGTATCACCCTTTGCAGGAAGAGCCGGAATTTTTCCAGCTTTATGTCGAGGGAGAAAAAGTAGTTGATATAGATATTATCATCGGTTACAACCATCGCGGCATAGAACAGCTTGCAGAAACCAAACATTATGACCAGGTAGCATTCCTGGTGGAGCGTATTTGCGGGATCTGTTCTTCAAGCCATCCTTACGCTTATGTCCTTGCGGTAGAAGATATCCTGGGAGGAGAATATAAAGTCGTGCCTGAAAGGGCGCTTTTTATCCGTACTATTGTTGATGAGTTGCAGAGGATCCATAGCCATTTATTATGGCTGGGGCTGGCAGGGCATTTTATCGGGTACAACACAGTATGGATGTGGGCGTGGAAATACCGTGAGCCGGTCCTGGATATGTTTGAGATGATCACCGGAAATCGCAATAACTATGCGATGTTCAAGGTGGGGGGCGTACGCCGGGACATTAAAGACGAAGACATTCCTATATTAAATAAGGCGCTGGATGAATTGGTACCGGCTTTGGATATGTTCCATGGGGCGATTATGGATGATCCGGTCATCCAGGCGCGTTTAAAAAACATCGGGATTTTAACTAAAGAACAGGCAATTGATTGGGCGGTAATCGGGCCGACTGCCCGGGCATCAGGCGTAAATATTGATGTCAGGCGCGATGAGCCCTATGGGGCTATTGACAGGGTAAGCTGGAGCGTGATCATCGAAAAAGAAGGCGATGTTTTCGCAAAGACCGTTATCCGCGTGCTGGAGATGTATGAATCAGTGCGTATCATCCGCCAGTGCCTGGAAAAGATGCCGTACGGAGAGATTGATTCAAAGGTCAAGGATATACCTCCCGGAGAGGGGATCGGCAGGGTAGAGGCGCCGCGAGGGGAGTGTTTTCATTATGTAAAAAGCGACGGGACTAACAGGCCCGTTAGGCATAAGATCCGCGCCCCCAGTTTTATGAATGTTGCCAGTAATAAAGTTGCTGCGGTAGGAGGCACTATTTCCGACGCTGCTATTACTCTGGCAGCGGTTGACCCTTGTTATTGCTGTACGGAGAGATTAGCGGTAATAGAGCGGCATAGCGATAAAAAGATTATGAACGGCTGGGACCTGATTAAGCTGTCACAGGAAAAAACCGAAAAACTAAGAAAAGAGATGGGCTATGAAGGACTTAAATAGCATCAAACCTGATTTAGTCAGTATGGCTGAGGGGGCGTTTAAAATGCTCGAGCTGACCCATAAGGCATTTATGGAACATGATACCGGCCTGATTTCTGCGGCGCTCTCCGAGGAAGATAATTTAAATGCAATGGAAAAAAGCATCACTACGGAACTCATAGATTTAGCGCGCGGCTGTGCGCGTAAAGAAGAAAGGGTAACCAGTACAATATTGGCAGATGTTGTTGCGGACCTGGAAATAATAGGCGATTATTGCAAGGATATCCTGGAAAGGGTCCAGATTAAAATAGAAGAAAAGCTCCTGTTCAGCGATGAAGCAGTCAAAGAATACAATGCTCTATACGGCCCGACCCGTGAAGCGTTAAAAGAGGTTGTAAATGCATTGGACAAAGACGACCTTTCGCTTGTCAAGAATGTCCTGAAGAACGAAGAACATATCGATCAATTGGTTGACCGCCTGCGGCAGTCGCACAACCAGAGGCTTTTGGAAGGCGTCTGCAGCCCGATTGCCTGCAATATGTTTTTAAATATGCTTGATTTTACCGCGGCAATTTACTACCACGCAAAAAAGATTGCCAGGGGCTTACTGAAAGTTAAAAAGGCAAAATAATGAATTTTTGCTTAACCACGATTCTTTTACCTCTATATGGCGCGTTTCTTATTTTAGCGCTGCCAAAGAGATTGAAACCGTCCGTTTCTGTTTTAATACTTGGGCTTACCTTTTTAAGTTCTATCGGGACAGCCCTTTCAGTATCCAGCCAAAAATACCTGGTATTCAGTAAATATTTATTCGATTGGTTCAGTATTTCATTTGTGGGTGACGGCCTGAGTGTTTTTATGGCGCTTGTATCCAGTTTTGTCGCCCTGTTAATAGCAGTGTATTCATTGGAATACATGAGCCATTATAAGGAAGCCGGGGAGTTTTATTTCTGGATGGTTTTATTCGTCGGCAGCATGATGGGGCTGGTTTTTTCCGCTAACTTCCTGCTTTTATTTTGTTTTTGGGAAGTCACTTCTGTTTGCTCATGGAAATTGATAGGTTTTTACCGTAAGGAAAAAGATATATTGGCAGCTGACCGGGCGTTTCTGGTGACTTTTTTCGGCGCATCCATGTTGTTAATAGGCATAATCCTGGTTTTTCTGCAGTTCCAGAACCTCGATTTAAATTCGCTCAAAGGCATGGTGCTTGTTAACCCGATCGCTTTTTTTATCCTTGCCGGCGTTATTTCCAAATCAGCCCAGCTCCCTCTGCAAACATGGCTGCCTGATGCGGGCGTTGCGCCTACTCCTGTGACCGCGCTTCTTCACGCGGCTGTCCTGGTCAAAATAGGGGTTTATGTTTTTGCCAGGATCTTCGGCCTTACCTTTATCGCATCTCCGTTCTTTTTTAATACAGCAATTGTCATCAGCGTCCTGACTATCCTGGTAGCTGCCGGTTCGGCGCTTGTTGAAAATAATATTAAAAGAATACTGGCATATTCTACCATCAGCCAACTGGGCTATATTCTTCTGGCGTTTTCGTTGAATAGCCAGGCCTCTTTTAAAATCGCATTGATTTATATCCTGGCGCATTCACTGGCTAAGGCCGGGCTTTTTCTGTGCGCAGGCATTATTGAACAAAAAACCGGGACTAAAGATATCAACGAACTCGGGGGCTTGATCAAGACAATGCCTTTTACCGCCGGCGCCTATCTTTTGTGTGCGTTCTCAATAATCGGCATACCTCCGTTTCTGGGATTCTGGCCTAAGTTTATGACAGTGGTCTTAACTATCCAGTCCGGGCATATTGCCGCAGGAGTTTCTGCTATAATCGGCGCCCTGTTTACTTTGTTTTATCTGATGAGGGTTTTTAACAAGGTCTTTCTGGGGGAAACCAAGGTCAAGGCCTCGGAGGAAAAGCGCCTTATGGTTTGGGTGGTATTGGTTTTAGGCATATTATCTCTGGCGCTGGGCGTCGTGTTTACGGTACCCTTTAATTTTGTCGCAGGATTGATGAAATGATGAAGCCGTTATTCTTATTATTTCAATTGCCGGTTTTAGCCGGGGCCCTTATTCTATTATTTAAAGAAAAAAAGGCCAGGGCAAGGCTCTCCGGATTAGTATTCCTGATAACCTTTGCCGCAGCTGTTGTTAGTTTATTAAAGCCGCCTGCTGCGTCGAGCTTGTTTTTAATTGGCGATTTCAGTTTATGGATAAGCCCTAATAAACTGGCAGGGCTTGTGATTGTTTTTATTAACCTTTTTGGGTTATTAATAGGGTTGTATTCCTGGAACTACCAGGCATTAAGCGATAAGAGGGTTTATTTTGCATATCTTCTGTGGCTGATCGCTTTTTCAAATTTGGCCTGCCTTGCCGGAGATTTTATTTTATTTGTCTTTGCCTGGGGCGCGACTTTAGCCCTGCTTTATGCGTTGCTTAGGATAAACACTGCCGGTTCAGAGGTAAATTCCGGAGCGGACAAGGCCTTGACTATCGTGGGTTTCGGCGATTTTGCCCTGATACTGGGCATTGCGCTTTATATCTATCAGGTCGGGACAAGCCAGATGCCGATAACAAGCAGCATTGTTTTAAACGGTATTGTAAGCTGGGCGAGTTTCCTGTTAATGCTTGTCGGCGCTTTGGCAAAAGCCGGCTGCGGCCCGCTGCATACCTGGATCCCGTCGGCAGCAGAAACAAGCGAAGGGCCGGTTATGGCAATCTTACCGGCTTCTTTAGATAAGCTTCTGGGAATATACCTTCTGGCGAGGATTTGCAATGATTTCTTTGTTCTAAATAATGCAGCTTTAGGGATACTGCTTATTGTCGGCAGCCTGACTATAATGTTTGCGGTAATGATGGCGCTTATCCAGCATGATTTAAGAAAACTTCTTTCATATCATGCTATCAGCCAGGTGGGTTATATGGTTTTAGGGTTTGGGACTGCCGTGCCGATAGGCATTGCCGGCGGAATATTCCATATGATAAACCATGCGATTTATAAAAGCGGGTTGTTCCTTACAGGCGCTTCGGTCGGGCAAAAGAAACATGTGTTTGATCTGGAAAAACTCGGCGGCCTTGCCAGTTTTATGCCGGTTACTTTTGTAACCGGGCTTGTTTTTTCTCTTTCTATCTCAGGGGTGCCTCCTTTTAACGGATTCGCTTCAAAATGGATGCTTTATCAGGGCGTTATTGAAGGGATGTTCAGCGTTGGGAGCAAGCCCTTGATGATCATATTCCTGTTTGCCCTGGTTGCGGCGATGTTCGGCAGCGTCCTGACCTTAGCCAGTTTTATAAAATTTATCCATGCTATATTCTTAGGGCAGGACCATTCAGGAGGCAATAAAAAAGTCAGCGAAGTATCAATCGGAATGAAAGCCCCGGTTTTAACCCTGGCAGGGCTTTGTATAATTTTGGGGGTAATGCCTGTTTTATTCCTGGATCTATTTATTAAACCCGCCATAGCCGGGGATCTTTTGTTTATCGGCACCTGGAGCAGCGGGCTCAGTGTCCTGCTCACAATAATCGGCCTTATAATAGGAGTGGTTTTCTGGAAGATGCAAAAGCCGAAAAATATCAGGCAGGATAGTTTATTTACCGGCGGAGAAATGATTGATTCCGGCTTCAGTTTCCCTGCTACGGAATTCTATAAAACAGTCCAGGGAATGCCGCTGGTAAAAAGAGCTTATTCTGTGATTAAATTTGAAGGCGCGGATTTGTTCAATATCCTTAATAATGTTTTTAAGGCAGCCGCCTATGTCTTTTTTGTGTTTATCGACCGCCTGATTAATGCGGTGACTAATTCTTTTGGGCATGCGATTTTGGGTTTAAGCTGGGTATTGCGCAGGGCGCACACCGGGGTCCTTGATTTTTATCTGGCCTGGAGTTTAATAGGCCTGGCTGTGATTATTTTCATATTGATGAGCGTAAAATGATAGAACTTCACGTAGTGTTGATTTTGATGATTGCCGCTTCGATAGTCGCGATGGAGATAGAAGATTTATTGTCCAGCGTAATCGCGCTCGGCGCAGTCGGCATCGGCTTAAGTTTGGAATTTTTGCTGTTACGCGCCCCGGATTTGGCTATTACGCAGCTTGTAGTCGAGATCCTTACTCTTGTAATCTTAATTAAGGCGACAGTCGGAGTAAAGCTGCCCAGAGAACAAATGAAAGGAAGGGTTTTATATTTTATCTTTGCAATTTGTTTTGTCGGGGCGTTCCTCTTTTTTAGCCATAAAGCGATTGCCCAATTGCCGGCGTTCGGCTCGCCTGTTATGAAAATGGGCTCGTTCTACATGAGAGAGGGCCTGGCTAAAACAGGCGCCGCTAATATTGTTTCATCTGTAATCCTGGATTTTAGGGGGTATGATACGCTTGGCGAAGCCACGATACTGTTTACTTCTGTTATAGGGGTGCTGGTAGTGTTAAGGGCTGCCGGCAGGAAGAAATAATATTGCTCAACCTCGTAGGTTAAGAGAGCTAAATAAACGTTTAAACCTACGAGGTTGGGAAGGTAAGAAGGATAGGAAATATAAAATATATGAAAGAACCAGGGATGTCTTTAATCGTTAAACGCATCACCAGGATCACCGTCAGTTTAATTTTTCTCTTCGGTGTCTACATATGTTTGCACGGGCATCTTACTCCTGGCGGAGGGTTTGCAGGAGGCGTGATTATCGCGCTGTCTTTTATCCATCTATTGCTTGCTTTCGGAAAAGATGCAGCGATGAAAAAGTTAACGCAAAGCTGGATTTCGACCATTGAATCAATCGGGGGGCTGATGTTCTTGGGCATCGCGCTCCTGGGTATATTTTTCGGAAGTTTCTTTTTTGCCAATGTCCTGCCTAAGGGCAGGCCTTTTAGCTTGTTCAGCTCCGGCACAATCATACTTTCTAATATCGCCATATTCTTAAAAGTCGGGGCAGGGTTATTTGCGATATTCATTGCCATGGCGGTCTTAAGGATGCCGCAGGATAAAGAGGATAAAGAATAAACCTCGTAGCAGTAAACCTCGTAGGTTAAGAAAGCTAAAAACACGTTTAAACCTACGAGGTTGAGAAGGTAGGAAGGTAGTAGAAGATGAGCTTATATTTTCTTTGTTTTATTTTATTCGGTATCGGTATTTATTGCCTTTTGGTTAAAAAGAACCTGGTGAAAAAAATTGTGGGCCTGGGGATCGCCGAATACGCGGTAAACCTGTTTTTTATACTTCTGGGCTACAAAAACAACGGCGAGGCCCCGATCCTGGATAAGTCCATCATAGCCGGCAATTTTGTTGACCCGCTGCCCCAGGCGCTGATCCTTACTTCCATAGTCATCGGCCTGGGAGTTACGGCGCTTATGGTAGGCATTGTCATCCGCTTATATGAGAAGTACCGGACATTCGATATAGACAAAATACGTAAGTTAAAGGGTTAAATATGCTACCAATTTTTATAATCATCCCGCTAGCTGCAGCTTTTCTGATCCCGATTGCTTCCAAGCTTCGGAAGGGCTCTGCCCCTCTTATAGCCAATATAAGCGCGGGTGCCCTGCTTGTTTTTTCTCTTTTAAGTATCTCCTGGCTGAAACAGGGTGTGCAGGTCTATTCCGTCGGAGGATGGAAGCCGCCGTTTGGCATCTGCATGGTGCTGGATGGCTTTACCGTGCTTATGTTAATAGTGATAAACCTGATTGGCTTCCTTGCTTTGGTCTATTCGGTAAATTACCTTAAGAAATATACTTCAACTTACCTTTATTATACCTTGTTTTCGCTTTTATTGGCAGGGCTAAACGGGATAGCCATAAGCGGAGACCTCTTTAATCTGTTTGTATTCCTGGAGATTTCTTCTATCGCAAGTTATGCATTAGTCGCATTCGGAGTAGAGAGCGAGGAATTAGAGGCATCATTTAAATATCTGGTTTTAGGAAATGTTGCCGATGTTATTATTCTTTTTGCGATAGGCATTATTTTGGGCAATGCTTCCACCCTCAATATGGCAGATATAAGCAGAACTCTTTCTGTTTCGCCTTCCAGGGACCTTATATTATTTTCTTTGGGTTTGTTTATAATGGGCTTTGGGCTCAAGGCCGGGCTTGTGCCGTTTCATGCCTGGCTTGCCGATGCGCATTCTTCTGCTCCGGCTCCGATGTCAGCTATGCTTTCAGGCGTTGTAATCAAGACCGCCGGGATTTATGCGCTTACCAGAGTCGTATTTAATGTCATCGGTTTTAATCTGACGGTTTCTTCGATCTTTACCTGGCTGGGGATTATTTCTATGAGTGTCGGGGTATTGCTTGCAATCGGGCAGTGGGATTTTAAACGGCTCTTGGCGTATCATTCGGTAAGCCAAATCGGATACGTTATATTCGGCCTCGGCCTTGGGACGCCGCTGGGCATTATCGGCGGGCTGTTCCATCTTTTCAATCACTCGTTGTTTAAATCGCTCTTGTTTTTAAATTCCGGGGCAGTGGAATATTCAACAGGCACCCGCCAGCTGGATAAGCTTGGCGGATTGTCCGGGCCCATGCCTATAACAAGCAGCACTTCGTTAATCGCCTCTTTATCTATAGCAGGCCTGCCGCCTTTATGCGGGTTCTGGAGCAAATTGATAATAATAATCGCTGCCTTTCAGGCCCATAATACCATCGGGGCCATCGTTTGTATTTTGGTCAGCATGGTCACCCTGGCATCGTTTTTAAAGGTCCAAAAATATGCCTTTACCCGCAAGATTAACGATGCTGTTTTGGCGGCAAAAGAAGTCCCGTTTTTTATGATGATTTCCATGGTGGCCCTGGCCTTGCTTTGTATTGCCGTCGGCCTTTTGTTTGTGCCTTTTATTAATTCTATGATTAAGCCCGCAGCAGATGTATTGCTGGGAGGCCTGGATTACGCAACAAAAATATTGGGAGCCAATTAAATGCGTTCGCGGCTTATTACTTTTATTATTTCTTTAGCCCTCTGGCTGCTTTTATCTTTTAGCCTTGATTGGCCGCACCTTTTAGTGGGGGTTTCGGTAGCGCTTTTTGTTGCACTGTCAATGGGGGATATGTTTACCGATTCTCCTCATAAGTGGTTTTCCCTGCGGCGTTACTGGTGGTTTATTGTCTTTGTCGCGGTGTTTACCTGGGAATGTTTAAAGGCGAATATTGATGTTGCAATCCGCGTATTGCACCCTAAGCTGCCCATAAATCCCGGGATAGTAAAAATAAAGACCACGCTTAAGTCCGAAACAGGAAAGACATTCCTGGCTAATTTCATTACATTGACACCGGGTACACTTTCCGTAGATATCGGAGATGAGGATAATTGCCTTTATGTACACTGGATTGATGTCAAAACACAAGATCCTGATGCCGCATACAAAATTATCGCGTTACGGTTTGAACGCATATTAAAAGAGGTGTTTGAGTGAAATTTATCCGTTGGTTGTCAGGTTTTATATTCTTAGCAGGGCTTATTATAATAATCTTTGCGTTTTTAAAGGTCAGCGCGCCTTCTAAGCTTATGCTTTTTCTTTTGATCTGTTTTCTTCTGTCGCTTTTCCGCGTATTAAAAGGGCCGACAGCAGCGGACCGTTCGGTTGCAACCGATATTTTTGGGATCCTGGTCATCGGCTTCTGCGCGATATTAGCCGTTTATACCGGAAAGGACTGGTATATGGATATTGCTATCGCATGGGGCCTGCAAAGCTTTATCGGAGTTTTGGCTTTGGCCAAATTCCTGGAAGGAAGGCACTTTGATGAATGATATTATTGCCCTTATATTCATAGTAGTCGGGATTGCTTTTGACTTATTCGGCTCAATAGGCCTGGTGCGCATGCCGGATGTTTATAACCGGCTTCAGGCGTCGACAAAATGCGTGACACTGGGCACATGCGGAATACTTTTCGGGGTGTTTGTGAAATTCGGCTTTAGCGCAGCGGGAGTAAAAGCATTGCTCTGTATCTTATTCCTGCTTTTGACCGCGCCCGTTTCCGCGCATGCCTTGGCAAGAGGGGCCCATAAGTCAGGGGTCAAGCTCTGGGAAAAATCCGTATGTGATAAATACTTAGAAGATGAGGCAGGTAATAAACAGTGATTACAGTGATTAGAAAGCTGATTACGGTGATTAATGCGTTTTATCACTGCAATCATTTTATAAATCACCGTAATCACTGATAAAACACATGAAATATCCAAAACTTAGAGAACTAAAAGAAGCGATCAAGGCATTAATCAAAGGGCCTTATACTACCGCCTATCCTTTTAAGCCGCATAAGCCGTATGAGCGTTTCCGCGGCAGGCCGTATTTTCATGAAGATGATTGTATGGGCTGTACTGCGTGTGCGCAAGTATGCCCTTCTAATGCGATTGATTATGAAGATACAGTGGTAAACGGAAAAGGGATAAGGAAGCTTGTTATCCATTGGGATATCTGCATATTTTGCGGGCAGTGCCAGGCAAATTGCCCCACCACAAAAGGAATAATACTTTCTCAGGAATATGATTTTGCTACAACAGAGAACAGAGAAGCGTTAAAACAGGAGATCGAGAAAGAGTTGATGCTTTGCGACGGTTGCGGCAGCCAAGTCCTGCCCTATGACCAGTATTTGTGGGTTGCTAAGAAATTGGGGCCCCTTGTTTTTTCTAACGCGTCGCTCATACTTATCTATTTGCGGGTATTGGAACTGGCTTTATCCGCCGATGGCACAAAAGAAAGATGCATCCCTAAGGCCGATTCCGAATATTCCCGTTCCGACCGCATCAAAATCCTCTGCCCGAAATGCAGAAGAGAAGCAGTCCTAAAATCTTAAAATAAATGTTTTCCTCATTAAAGATCAGAAACTTCCGGTTATATTGGTTCGGAATGTTGATTTCGCTTATCGGGAGCTGGATCCAAATGGTCGCGCAAAGCTGGCTTGTGTTCCAGCTGACTAATTCCAGCCTATTATTGGGGATAGTCGGTTTTTTGGGGACCATTCCCATTTTTGTCTTGTCTTTATTAGGCGGTGCTGTTGCCGACAGGATGGATAAAAGAAAGATCCTTTTGTTTACGCAGAACGCCTTTATGGTCCTTGCTTTTATTTTAGCGGGCCTGACCCACGCAAAGATCATCAATGTCTCGGAAATTATGATAATAGCTTTGTTGAACGGGGTCGTTATGGCTTTTGACGGCCCAAGCAGGCAGTCGGTAGTGGTAGAGCTTGTCGGTAAAAAGCACCTTATGAATGCCATAGCCCTTAATTCAGCGGCCTTTAATTCTGCGCGCATTATCGGGCCGGCATTAGCCGGCATCCTGATAGCTGGGATCGGGATGAGTGGATGTTTTTATGTCAACGGCATAAGTTTTTTAGCGGTTATACTGGCGTTGCTTTTGATAAAAACCAACGGCCCGTTAAAACAAAAGCCCAGCACCCATATTACAAAAGATATGATAGACGGGCTCCTGTTTATTAAAGGTAACCGGATAATCATGATTTTAATCACTATGGTCGGGATGACGAGCCTTTTTGGGGTATCTTACGTAATTCTTATGCCTGTTTTTGCAAAAGAAGTGCTTTTCGTAGGAATCCGGGAATTCGGCATGCTTATGTCTTCGGCAGGGATAGGCGCGCTTATCGCGGCATTAATGCTGGCACGCCTCGGCGATTTCATGCATAAAGGAAGGCTGTTGTTTGTCTCCTCGCTTATTTTTTCATTCTCTCTTATTCTGTTTGCGTTATTCAAGGTCTTTATTTTTTCTTTAATCGCGCTCGTATTCCTGGGCTGGTCATCGGTAACCGCCATCAGCCTGATAAATACATTGCTCCAGGTGTTGGTTCCGGATGGATTAAGAGGGAGGACGATGAGCGCGTTTATGTTTACTTTTGCCGGCGTCATGCCGTTCGGTAATTTAATTGCCGGCTACCTTGCTAATTGGAAAGGGGCGTCTTTTGCCATCTTTATAAGCGGGATAATCTGTACTGTGTTTTTTGCGGCCATAAACATCATTTATCCCCAGATAAAGGAACTCTAACCTATTCCACACCGGGTGTGGAATAGGTTGGTTAAGCGTGATTTTAATTGATTTTTTATTAAGAAGTATTACAATAAAACTAAACATAAAGGGAGGTGAAAAAAAATGAGGAAGTTCGGATTCATTATTTTAGTTTTGGCGGTTTCTGTCTGTGTGTTTGGATGCGGTAAAAAACAGCAGACCTTGGAAGAAATGCAGGAACCGATGTCAATAGAGGCCTTAAGCGATGCCGGGATGCAAACAGCCGTACCTGAAAAAACGCCGGCAATCCAGGCTACGACTACCGCGCCGATGCCGATGGAGCAGAAATTGGAAGCCATGCCCCCGCAAGGCCCCTATAAGCCGACAACCGTGCAAATTCAGCAAGCCCTGAAGAATGCGGGTTATTATGCCGGTAATGTAGACGGAAAAAAGGGACCTAAGACCTTAAAGGCGATCGAAGATTTCCAGAAGGCAAGCGGTTTAGCTGCCGACGGAAAAGTAGGGCCGAAGACCTGGGCGGAATTAAGCAAGCATCTTAATATGCCTGCTGAAACTAAATAACTGTCCTTAAAGCTTAGAAAAAATCCCAACAAATAAGAAAAATCATTTTTGTTGGGATTTTCTCTTTTTTTGATGATATAATACGTTTTATGCTGCATTTTCCGCAAAATTTCCTCTGGGGCGCCGCTACTTCCAGTTATCAGGTGGAGGGCGGCAATTCCAATTCCGACTGGTGGCACTGGGAAAAGAAAAACGGGCTGGTTAATTCAGGGCCTGCCTGCCGTCAATATGAATTATTCGCCCAGGATTTCGAGCTCGCCAGAAGCCAGAACCATAACGCCCACCGCTTATCCCTGGAATGGGCCCGTCTTGAGCCGCAAGAAGGGGAATTTTCTGAACAGGAATTAAAACATTATATTGAAGTAATCGACGCTTTGGTTTCGCGCGGCATGGAGCCGGTTGTGACACTGCACCATTTTACAAACCCTCTTTGGCTGTCGGATTCCGGCGGATGGGAGAACCCGGCGGCAGTCAAATATTTCTTGCGTTATTGTAAATTTGTCGTTTCTGCCTTAGCCGGGAGGGTGCGATTTTGGATTACCATTAATGAGCCGTTGGTGTATATTTATCATAGCTATATTTTAGGCGTTTGGCCTCCCCAGAAAAAAAGCGTGCTTTCTGCAATGAGGGCAGAGGGGCATTTGGTCGCTGCGCATATCAAAGCATACAGGTTGATCCATAAGCTTTATAATGACCTGGGCCTGGATAAGCCGAACGTTTCTATCGCAAAAAACGTACAGGCATTTGTCGCCTGCCGGGATAATTTCCTGGACAGGCTGGGTACAATCTTAAGGGATTATTGGTACAACATAAGGATCATCGATAAGCTTACAAGGCACAACGCCATTGATTTTATCGGCCTCAATTATTATTCCCGTCAGCTCGTCGAGGTAAAAAATTGGGGTATCGCTAACCTGATTATGGATACCTGCTCTCTGAATCACCATCCGCTCAAGAAAAATTCTCTCGGTTGGGATATCTACCCGGAGGGATTATATAATCTGCTTATATGTTTTAAGAAATACAACCTCCCGGTTATCATTACGGAAAACGGCATCTGCACGGACGACGACGGCCTTCGCTGGGAATATATCTACGGGCATTTAAAGCAATTGCATCAGGCAATAGGTAACGGTGTTAAGGTGGCCGGTTATTTATATTGGTCGCTTTTGGATAATTTTGAATGGGATAAGGGTTTTACCCCGAGGTTCGGGTTAAATGAAGTTAATTATGATACATATGCCCGGACACCCAGGGATAGTGCAAGAAAATACGCAGAGGTCTGTAAAACAGGGGCAATTTAGGCATGGAATATGCTGATAAAGCGCTGATTATTAAAGAAATCCCTCTTTTTTCAAAGGCAAACAAAGAACAGCAGGCGCTGCTTAATGAACGTTCGAAAGTAGCAGAATTTAAAAAAGGCCAGCTTATTTATGAAGAGGGCTCGCCCGCATCTTTTTTTTATTGCGTTATCTCAGGCAGGGTTGAAATATTCATGCACCAGGATAATAATGCTGCCAAGGCCCTTGAATACCTGCATAGGGGGCAGTATTTTGGCATGATCTCGCTTCTGACAGGAGAGCCGCATTCGGTAAGCGCAAGGGCATTGAATGATTGCCGGCTGCTCGTTATAAAAAAAGAAGATTTTGATTTTATCCTCAAGAGGATCCCGGAAATGGCAATTGGCCTGAGCCAGACCCTTTCCCGCCGCCTGAAGAATAAGGATATCCATCAGAAAAGTGTTTTTGAAAGCATGGTGGTTTCAGTTTTTAGTTCTTATTCCCAGGCAGGAAAAAGCATTTATGCATTGAATCTTGCCCTTGGCTTGTATAAAGAGACCGGAAAATCGGTGATCATCCTGGATGTCGCCCCTAAAGACAAAGTGCATTCACTCCCGAGCCGTATGGATTTAGGCAGAGAATTTAAAATATTTGATCTGGCCTCCGCGGCATCGGATTATTCGCATGTAAAACAACTGATCGAGAGGGATAAATTCGGCATTGATGTTTTGTTTTTTGCTTATGACCCCGATGACCAAACCTGCCTGCGGAAGCTGGTCGATATATTTACTTTTCTCGTCAATGATTATAATTACCTTGTTTTGGACCTGCCGTCATTAATGGACCAGTTTGTTTTTAAAGCGCTTAATCAGTCCGATTATATCCATATCCTTACAAGCCCCGACACAGTTGACCTGCGCCGGACGCATAATCTGATTGAACGGTTAAAATATGATTTTCATTTTCAGGAGAATAAGATCAAGATTATCGTTAATGAGTACAAATTCTCAAAGCTGACCCATTTGCAGCAAATTGATTTTCTGGGGCATAACGTGTTTGCCACGCTGCCCAGGATCGAATTATTATCCAGCGACAGAATAGTGCTGGATGGCCCGGAATCGGAATATGCCAGGGTGATCAGGAGGATCGCGCGCCAGGTCGGAGACCGCCTGGTAGGCCTGGCTTTAGGAGTGGGTGTTGCATACGGATTCTGCCATATAGGGGTATTGAAGGTGATCGAAGAAGAAAAAATCCCGATAGATGTGATCGCCGGTTCCAGCATGGGCGCCATTATTGCCTCACTTTGGGCAACCGGGCATTCTTCAGCCCAAATACTTAAGATAACCCAGGAATTTAAAGAGCCGAAATACGTCTGGAGCCTGATCGATTTAACGCTTCCTTTTGCGGGTTTTATCAAAGGGAACAAGCTTCACAATTTTCTTAAAAGATACCTGGGGAGCAAAACTTTTTATGACTTAAAGCTCCCCTTAAAGATCGTCGCAAGCGATGTTAAGGAAAAAGAGCCGATTATTTTTGAAAAAGGGCCCCTTTTGGATGCGGTTATGGCCAGTTGCGCCATGCCCGGGGTGTTCAGGCCGTTTGCATTTAAAGAAGCAGCCCTTTTTGACGGCGGAGTGATCCATCCGCTGCCGACAGAACCGCTGTTTATGATGGGTATCAATAAAATAATCGCCGTTAATGTTACTCCTACGCGGCAGGATATTATAAGCCAGCGTGAATTCCTTAAAAGAGAGCTCTCTATTACTTATGAAACGGTAAAAAAAAGGCGGTGGTTTGATTTAAAAAATTATTTGAGGGGGAAGTTTAAAACCAATATACTTGATTCTATATTCTCCAGCATCGAATATATGCAATCAGAGCTTGCGCAGAGGGAGGCCGGGCTTGCGGATATCGTATTGCATCCTTCAACAGGCGGTATGCATTGGCTTGAGTTGTCCAGGGCCAAAGAATTCGCCCGGATCGGCGAAGAAGAAACAAGAAAGAATTTAGATAGGATCTGGAAAGTGATCAATGAATAATGCAAGGAGGTATTATGCGTACATTTATAGTTTTGGCTTTGGCTGTTATTTTGATGAGCGGATGCGCTAATTTCAAAGAGGCCGCAAGGGGGATCGCCGGTATTTCTACCAAACAAATTGAGGAGGCGAGGGCAAAGGCCTCAAGCAAGGTCTTTGATTATGATTATAAGACAACTTATGACCTGACAAAAAAGATTTTGGGGCGTATCTTGGCTTACATCTATACGGAAGACCCCAAGAAAAACCTGATTGCGATCTTTGTTTCAGAAACCAATACTACTCCGGTGGGGATATTTTTCACGAAAATCGGCGATAATAAAACACAGGTAGAGGTTGCTTCGCCGAGTACTTATGCAAAAGAACTTATCGCCGGAACTTTGTTTAAATCGCTTGAAAAGGGAGGCCTTGATGACGAAAAATTATCCGATAAACAAGTTGATTGAAACCTGCCATACGATTGCAAAAGAAAAAGGATGGTGGGTCACCGAGCGTAATGATGCCGAGCTTATTGCCCTGATGCACTCTGAATTGTCAGAGGCCCTTGAGGCAATGCGCAACCACGGCCCGAAAGAAGCCATCGCCGAAGAGCTGGCTGATTGCTGCATACGCATATTTGATTACTGCGGGGCACGCAGCATTGACCTGGAAGACGTTTTACTGAAGAAAATCGAGTATAATAAAACCAGGCCATATAGGCATGGAAAAAAGTTTTGACATTTTTATGGAAGACCTGGAACATTTAAAATTGCACCTTACCGGAAAAGTCGTTATTCTGGGCATCGGGAATACTTTAAGGGGAGATGACGGGTTCGGCGCGGTCCTGGCCAGCCGCCTTAAGGACCGGCTTACCTGCATTGTTTATAACGCGGAAACAGCCCCGGAAAATTATCTTGGAAAGATCATAAAAGATAAGCCGGATAATCTGGTCATTATTGATGCGGTTGACTTCGGAGGCAAGGTAGGCGAGTTTAGGGTCCTGGAAGCCGAAGGCCTTAAAACCACCAATTTATTTTCCACGCATAATGCCTCAATATCCTTAACGATTAACTACTTGCAAAGTAATTTGAAGGTAGATATAATTATTTTGATTATTCAGCCCAAAAGCATCGCCTTTGGCGAAGATTTAAGCCCGGAGATAAACAACACTTTGAACAAACTGGAGGGGTGGTTTGCAGAGGCAGCCCAAAAAACGTGATGCCTGGGGAACACGCCTTGGTATTATCATGGCAGTTGCCGGTTCTGCCATTGGCTTAGGGAATTTCCTGCGTTTTCCTGCCAAGGCTGCTTCAAACGGCGGCGGCGCTTTTATGATCCCGTATTTTGTCGCTTTGTTTCTTTTAGGGATCCCGCTCATGTGGATAGAATGGACCCTCGGCCGCTACGGAGGAGGGTTTGAACACGGGACAGCCCCGGGGATATTCCACAGCATCTGGAGAAAAAACCGGTTTATCAAATATTTCGGGGTAATCGGGATCTTCGGTCCGCTTGTGATCTTTGTATATTATAGTTATATAGAAGCATGGACTCTGGCATATAGCTTTTTTGCCCTTATCGGTAAATATACGGGTATAGCCGACCAGGCCACAATGCAAAGTTTCCTGCGGGGGTTTCAGGGGCTGGAACATAACCGTTTTTTTCAAGGGATGGGCCCGGCTTATACGTTTTTTCTTATTACATTCGTAATTAATATAACTGTTATTTATTACGGTATTAAAGGCGGGATTGAGCGGTTATGTAAATGGGCAATGCCTTTGTTATTTATTTTCGGGGTGATCCTTTTTATCAGGGTAATAACTTTGGGTACGCCGGATCCTGCAAGGCCTGCATGGAACATCGCTAATGGTTTCGGTTTTTTGTGGAACCCTGATTTTTCCGCATTGAAATCTGCAAGGGTATGGCTTGAGGCAGCAGGGCAGATATTTTTCACTCTCAGCGTCGGTATCGGGGTTATCCTTACATATGCAAGCTATCTTTCCAAGGGCAATGACGTAGTGCTTTCCGGGCTTACTGCCGCCGGCACCAATGAATTTGCAGAGATTATCTTAGGAGGCAGCATTATCATTCCCGCAGCGTTTGTATTCTTCGGGCCGGTTGACATTCAGTCAATTGCCCGGTCAGGAGTGTTTAATTTAGGTTTTGTTACGATGCCTTTAGTCCTGAATAAGCTGCCTATGGCGGCATTTTTTGGTTTTGCCTGGTTTTTTCTTCTTTTTCTGGCAGGCATTACATCTTCGGTTTCCCTCGCCCAGCCGGCAGTCGCATTTTTAGAGGATGAGTTTGATATTTCCCGGAAAAAAGCGGTATTTATTTTCGGCGCAGTGTCTTTTTTGTTTTGCCATGCAGCGGTGTTTTTCCTGAAAAACGGCGTCGTAGATGAACTGGATTTCTGGGGCGGGACATTCTTTCTTGTTTTATTCGCTACAATTGAAACTATACTTTTTGCCTGGGTTTTTGGCATGGAGAAGGCATGGGATGAGATACATAAAGGCGCTGATATGCGCGTGCCCAAGGCCTACAAATTCATTATAAAATATATTACCCCGCTTTTTTTGTTTTTAATACTCGGAATGTGGCTTTGGCAGGAGTGGCTGCCGGTAATATTTATGAAAAACGTTTCTTCTTCCGACAGGCCATATATTTTGTTTACCAGGATCGGGCTTGCTTTGGTGCTTTTGACCCTGGCTATTTTAGTTAAAATCGCATGGAAGAGGAAAAGAATGCTTGAGGAAAAAATATCATGATGCCGGGCGGGTGGATATTCCTCCTGTTGTCCTGGGGTTTTATCCTATTGTTAGTCGGATTTTGCTTCCTTAAAGTTTTTTCAAAAAAGGAGTTTAAATGAAGAAAGTTATTTTCTCCTTGTTTTGCGCCGTATTTCTTTCCCTCAATTTAGCCGGTTGTGTGCCTTTAATTGTCGGCGGCGCAGTAGGCGCAGTAGGGGGGTATGCCGTCAGCAAGGATACTATACAGGGGGATACTGATAAGCCGTTTGACGCCATCTGGAATTCAGCGCTTGAGATAGCAAGGTTGCGCGGCACAATAAAGAAAGATGATTATGACAAGGGGCGGATAGAATTTATCGCGCGTGATTCAAGCCTGGTCTGGATCAGTGTTTCGCGCCTGACGCAGACCGCTAACAGGGTAAGGGTCTCAAGCCGCAGGTTCCATTTCCCGAATTTGGCATTAGCGCAGGATATATTCGTTAAGGTGATGGAGGATGCGAGGTAATTTTTCTCAAAATCCCGCTTGTATTTTCAGTTCTTTATGGTAAAATCGTTTCTTCTGAATAAAAGATTTCGCCGAGGTAGCTCAGTGGTAGAGCGCGGCCCTGAAAAGGCCGGCGTGGGAAGTTCGATTCTTCTCCTCGGCACTGTATTGTAAGGTTGACCCTAAAGGCTCTTCCCCTAGGGGAAGAGCCGAAATTCTGTGGGGCAAACTTAAATAAAGGTGAACTTCATCTCTGGAGTTCACCTTTATTTTTTGGATAACTTCCAAAAGAGCCCGCTTTTTCTCCTGCCTGTCTAATCTAGCGGAAACCCGAAAGGCACTACATAGGAGGTTGCTATGAAGTGCGCCGTATATATTCGGGTTTCTACTGAAGAACAAGCCAAAGAAGGTTACTCTCTCGCCGCCCAAACCGATAAAATTGTTGAGTATATAAAGAACAAGGGATGGATTTATTCAGAGGTCTATTGTGATGACGGCTATACTGCGAGTAACCGGCGACGGCCAGCATTGCAAAAAATGCTGGACGACGCCGCAGCTAAGCAATTTGAAGCCGTGCTTGTTTATAGGATAGATCGCCTCTCGCGCAACCTTAAAGACTTAATTGAAATCGTTGAGGAATTAGCCAATAACGGCGCAGGCTTCAAGTCCATAACTGAACTTATAGATACAACCACGCCAGAAGGCCGCCTAATGTTCCATCAGTTTGGCTCATTTGCGCAATATGAACGCGAACTTATTGCGCAACGCACCGCACTTGGCCTTGAGAAACGACTAAAGTTAGGGCTCTGGCCAAGCGGGGTTGCGCCGTTCGGTTATACGCTAAAAGATGGCAGGCTTCAAATTGCAGAGAAAGAGGCTAAGGTTGTGCGGCTAATGTTTGACCTCTACCTAAATAAAAATTATGGAGTGGTGAATATTGCGCGATACCTAAATGACCTCAACATAAAAACAAGAAGAGGTAACAAATGGAGATTTACCGTCGTGTATCATATACTTACAAACCCCGCTTATATAGGCGTAAATGTTAGGGGCGGCGAGAGAGTAACCGGGGCTCACAAACCTATAATCAGAGAAGAGGTCTTTAATAAAATCAAAGAAATTTTCCCTACAAGAAAAGCAAAAACTCGCTCGTTTGTGAGCCCCAACCTCTTTACAGGTTTTATCTTCTGCGGCTGTGGGTCACCGATGCATGTAACCTATGGCGGACCGCCAAAAGATAAATACAAATATTATGTTTGCGCAAGGAGGCTTACCTATAAAGACTGCAAGACCGAAATTTTAAGGACAGATGTTCTGGAAAATAGCGTTATTAGTCAGCTAAAGCAGATTGCGGATGATAAACCCAGATTACAAGCTATCATTGCTAACCTAAAGAAAGAAAATACTAAGGTTTTGCCCAGTCTCAAGCGCGAACAAGAAAAGGTTACCGGTAAAATAAGCTCGCTTACCAAAGAAAAAGACGGACTACTTAGATGGATGAGCAATAAAGAGGCAAAACCTTATACCTTAAATGTTCTTAATGAGAAATTTGAGAAAATAGAGTTACATTTAAACGATCTGACCCACAGCCGCTGGCAAATAGAAGAGGAATTAAAAAAGAGGTTACACTTTGGCTTGTCTTCAGAAAAAGTTTCTCAATATTTAAAGCAGGTAGTAGAAACTTTTGCTAGATTAGACAGGCAGGAGAAAAAGCGGGCTCTTTTGGAAGTTATCCAAAAAATAAAGGTGAACTCCAGAGATGAAGTTCACCTTTATTTAAGTTTGCCCCACAGAATTTCGGCTCTTCCCCTAGGGGAAGAGCCTTTAGGGTCAACCTTACAATACAGTGCCCTTCGTCTAAGGAATACCCAAAAGGCTATTTGTCAATTAACTTACTCAATCCAAGATTACTACAACAATAACCACAAGTCAACGAAATAGTGCACCGCGCCTTGGCCGGCGCTCCCGTATCTCCCATTCATCCGCTTCGGCCTTGCTGGGGCAAGGCCTTCGCTTGGCGGCCGCTTAGGCCAGCGGCCTTCCAGCTAGTGCAATGCGTGTTCGGCTCGGCTTGGGGCTGGCGGCGGGCGGCGGCGCCGCCAGCCCCAGCGTCCTCGTTTATAGTTCCTAAAATCTCCCTGTGCTCGTCCGCCATGCCGCAATCAACAATAAAAAAACTCGGCGGTGCGGCATGCCGAGCCTCTCACGTGTAATACGTGAGAACCGCAAAAAAATAGATAAAAATAAAGGCATCTTTTCTGAAACAGCCGATAACTTATAGGGTTAGTTAATAGTATGGGATAGGTAACAAAAACCTACTTAGATCGTCTCTTTACATCAATACAGGTAAAATAATATAAATTTTCCTCAATCTACCGCCTTCCTTTTATCAAGTCCTCTAAAGCAGTTTTACCCCAGTCTATAAGAATATCGTTCTTAAAAATTAAGGGCGTACATTCTTTTTCTAAATCGACACTATCATGATCGTCTGCTTGATAAGTAAAGTAGTATATTATTTCATAAACTTGACCATCGACCGCCTCCATATTCTCTATTTTATATGGATTAGGTATTGAATAATATCCTTCAAACCTTAAGGCAACGCTTCCTGTGCCCATAATACTTAAAACCTTTTCTTTTTTCATCCCCCCTGAAATTAATAACAAACTCTTCCTATTCTTCTTTGCTACTTCTTCTGCTGTATGATAATGAAAGGTTGCTATCCACCCAGCACATCCAGATACCAATATGATTAAGATCAACAAAAAAATTTTTCTAATAATAATCATATAATTGTTGCTCCATCCAAACTGCTTATTATTTGGATACCGTGAGTTCATGGCCTTCTCCTCTTTAGTGGACAAATTGTTAAGATAGTAAAGAGCGTTTTGAGGGTTCCCCTAAAACTGTACCGCTTCCAGGTTTATATTTTTGCCTCATCATTTTGGAAGAGCTTTTTTAATTTCCTGCAATGCTGCTTCTGTATTCTCATCTATCTTCTTTCCATTCTCTGCGAATTTTTCAGCTAATTCAATTAATGTGTCTACCGTAGAGAAAACAACAAATGTGCTCCTTGAACCCTGTGGTATCTGGGACAGTTGAAAAGCCTCTGCTAATACCATACATGCCTTCCCTTGTTCTCCCATTTCCATATACTTACGTCCTATCTTTGCCAAGGTATCTGCTCTCATCACATAGCCACTTATTTGGGCACAATTCATACTAATTGAGATTGTGTTTGCGATTGCAAGTGAGTCAGAAATAATTTTTCTGGCCATATCTTTATCGATTTTCACATACAAAAAGGCTATATTTTCTAAAGCTGTGGCTTTCTCAAAAGCTAACGGGATTTTATTAGCTATCTCCAAAGATTCGGATAAAATTTCAGACGCCTTATCTTTCTTGTCAGCTTTTATATACATATTTGCTATCTCTGC
>Ga0194126_10004221_pt1 | contig 22092 bp, 19 predicted proteins | sample TA2KigC150mmetaG_FD_148641 | JGI IMG/M metagenome (GOLD analysis project Ga0194126, IMG submission 148641) | Freshwater microbial communities from Lake Tanganyika, Tanzania - TA2015035 Kigoma Deep Cast 150m | ecosystem: Environmental > Aquatic > Freshwater > Lake | place: Tanzania: Lake... | reverse complement strand
CTGTGCCCTCACGATATCAGTTTCTGTTATCTCACCTTTTTTGATTACATCAATCGTCTGCATAACAATTGTTTCAACAGTAGGATGCGCCACACCAGGAGCAAGTGTTACCATTATTTCAAAACCACTTTCATATCGAAACGGATATGCACTCACACTCACGTCACTCGCAAGCCCCGTATCCACAAGCGCACGAAAGAGCACACTCGCATGCCCACCTCCCAACATACTCGCAAGGACAATGAGCGCCGGTATATCTGGGTGCATCGCGGGAGGTTTTTTCCACATGAAAGAGAGGATATCGTACGTCCCCGGACGAACGATACTCACGCGACGTTCTCCTTCTTGTACTGGTTCTTCACTAAGAACAACAGGTATAGGTCTTTTTGATTTCGCATGTACACCAAAATATGTTTTGATGAAACGAAGCGTTGTCGCTGGGTCAATATCACCAACAACCGACACCACAGCATTATCGGGACGATAATATGTGTCATAAAAATCAACAAGTTTTTCAACGGTATACGATGTAATATCTGACAACCAGCCAATCGTCGGGTGATGATACGGATGTGCTTGAAACGCTGCCGCATGCATGTCCGTAGAAAGAATACGTTCTGGACTATTACGTGTAATTTCATATTCATTTCGTACCACAGTCATTTCGGATGCAAGTTCTTTCGCGTCAAATATCGCGTGACGCATACGATCTGCCTCAAGAGCAATCGCGTCTTCAAGAAATGGCAATGCGACTGTTTCATAATAATTTGTTCTATCAACCCATGTTGATGCATTGAGACGAGCACCTTTTTTATCAAGAAGCTCATTGATATCACGCTTATCCTTACGACGGAAGTTTGCTGATTCTTTAAACATCATGTGCTCAAGCATGTGCGCGAGCCCTGTTTGTCCCGTATGTTCATTCACCGAACCGACCAGATACGTAACCATCACCGTCGCGACAGGTGCGAATGTCTCACGCTTGAGAAGAACACGCAAACCGTTTTTCTTAAAGAGATATTCGTCAACACCACCCAACGTGCGCACATGCACAAAACCCGGCACAGATACGGGAGCAGACGACGACTTCTTTTTAGTAGATTTCGTGCGTGAATGATGTGTTACTGTTGGCATAATACAAAAAAGTATAACAGAAAATACGCATTCGTGTAGGAGAGAGGTTAGAGGAGATGGGGACGGACGAATATAGGAAAGAGGTCATAGGAGATTGGGTATAGGGACGGATACTCGAATCAAGAATTAAGGGTTACGAAGTACGAACTTATACGAACATACGAAACTGAACGGGAAGCAAGAATACGAAAGACGAATGATGAAATATGAGCATACGAATAACGAATATGTACGCCTGCCCCGCACCCTACGTGGTGCTGGGGAATGTACGAATAAAGAAGAAAACTATAGACGATGAAATAAGAAAATAGAAATATGAAATATGGAGACGAAAACTATAGACAATGAAATAAGAAAATAGAAATAAGGAATATGAAGACGAAAGTTATAAACGATAAAAGAAAACTGGAAAGAAAAATATAGACGATAAACTTTACACTATAAAAATATTTTTCATCATTGAGAATAATTACTAACTCATTAAATACGCAGGAAACAAAAACTCGCCTTTGGTAAGGCGAGGTGTCTTCAATATCTCATCGGCAAGCCGGGGCGTTTCCCGAACGGGAACCCTGGCATACGAGAGACGATGCCTCTCGTTGCATTGTTCTTTCCCATGCGAATGGCAATCATGCCAATCGCCACGAAAAAGAGCATGCCGATGGACGAAAAGAGTGCGACTTTTTTCATCGGTACGTCCCCCTTTCGTCAAATTCATTTTTGGAACAAAAAAACAATGTCCCGAAAATAAAAGAAGAAGAACCAAGAGAAACAACAAGGGCAAGGAAAAGCCCTTCCGAAAGAGGACGTTTCTGTTTTTTCATAAACATAAAAAAATTAAAATGAAAAGAAAAATACCAACCCGACCGCATATATACCATACTATTGACTTTTTTGCAAGGGTATGATACAAAGGCATCAGCAACAAAACACCATACCAATAAAAACGATGAAAACACTTCTAGTTGATATCAGGGAGCGCGTACTCGCTATTCCTGGATTTGATAAGGAACATGCGGAGCACTATATAACGCTTCTCAACCCTCCGCATGCGCACACCTGCTCCTGTAAAGGAGCAAACAATGGCGCACCATGCCATGCGGATTGCCCTTGCACAAAACCCTCACGAGTTGCAAGTCCTTACGCAATTCGTGAAAATAGAATAAAATTTTCAAAATAATCCCACCTGCCTTCTCCCTCAAAGGAGTAAGGCGGTTTTTGTTATGTACCACAGATAAAAAGAGAACCACGCGAACATCTCCCAAGGTATGTACTTTCTTATAAAATATGCTATAATAAAAACAGTATATCCTGAAACAAAACAGCACCGCCATGGAACAGCAAATACTTGCTCTGTTCGGAAAAGGAGGAGCGTACGAAATAATGTACAAAATCCTCCTTCATGAGTTTTGTACGTTCCTCATGAGAAAAAAGGCTCCTCACGAGCTCTTTCTCATGGGGAATGAGAAACAAAATTAATGAGAAAAAGCCGCGCCCTTCGGGCGCGGCGTATTTTTTAATCACACAAATTTATTTTCTACCTCCATCCACAAATATTTCTCCATCAAGAAATGCTTTTATAAGATCGTGATGTCCAAACCAGATATTGTTAGGTAGCGTATGTAAATCAAACCATTTCCATTCTGCACATTTATTTGGTTCTATGACACAGGGTTCCACATCCGAAACAGCGGTAATAAAATCAATTGCTATATAATGTGTTCCGTCTTCCACACAAACATTATTAACTGCATGCAAAAATTCCATTTTCTCAACAACAACACCTGTTTCTTCAAAAAGTTCTCGTCGTGCAGCTATTTCAAGTGACTCACCAAACTCAACATGTCCACCAGGCAATCCCCAATTTCCCTCACCATTACCCTTACGCAAACCAAGAAGAAGCTCATTTCCTCGTGTCACAAAAACATTGACCCCCACTTTCAATATGTTGTGCATATCAATATGATTAATCATAAAATAATAATATATATTATTTAAACACCATCACGCCAACATTACCACGAAGTGATAGCGAAAGCTCACCATTCTGTATGGCAAAACTTACCACCTGTCCCAACATGGCAGAAAAATCGCTTTCTTGCGAACCCTCACAATACATAAGCGTAGATATCATCTCTGAAAAAGTCATCGTACTTCCACGTACGGCATACGCTCCACCCATACTATTACAATCAGTCGTAATAGACACATGCCCATCCGCACCAAATGTCAGTCCAAAACGATTGGGTGTTTTGGGAGTGAGCATATGACCATCAGCATACGTTGTATGCGTCCACATCCACGTCTTGCCAACGAGACTCGTAGCGGGCGTGCCCGTCTCTAGGGCACATGTCTCTTCCCAAACACGCAAGCACTTCTCTTTTACTTCACACCATGAATATCCAGCCGATGCTTTACATCCATGCTCATCACTATCACCACCAACAATCGGCATGTCAGAAGTTACACTATCTCCTTGAGGATCCTGTAGATTCTCTATCGGAGTACACACAACAGATGACCCATCTGATCGGCTAAATGTAAATTCATCCTGATGCTCCCACAGTGAGAACGACCCATCCTCTGTGGCAAATTTCGCGCCACTTCCCGACATCGCGGGAATCATCGCGTATTCTGTTTCCACACCACGCGTGTCGGTAACAACAAATAACAGTTTTTGCATAATGCCACCAGCATCTGGCGCGTAATACGTAGCGACAGCGGTCATCCCATCAACACAAGAGAGTTGCGCAACATTGGTGTGTTCCCCTTGAGTACTGTCTCCCTCATGCGTACCATTGAAGTAAAAGAATCCTACCGCAACAATAATAAGCAAAGTACCCACGACAATACCGAGTGTGATGATAAGTGATTTATTCATATAAACAGTATACAAGGAAATAAAAGATGAACAACTGCACACAAAAACAGTCGCGCCTTTTCTAAAAGAAAAGGCGCGACTGTTTTTTATTGGACATACAATAAAAAACACACGGCACAGAAGACATATATGCACGCACATGGAGAGAGATTTGTTCCATGTACAGCAGAGGGCTATACATGGAAATGCACGTTATATACATCATCTGTATCGTATGTACGAAACAATCGCAGGTATCTATCCATGCGATTGTCTCATTTACTAACACTCAATGACTCTATAGGTTTTTCATTTGTTGTAATGAAAGACCTAATAAAGTCCCCAAGCCGAAAACCACCGGCTTGGGAACGTACAACCTGACCAAAAACTCACAGTATTTTTCTCAACTGCCTGAGTTTCTTTTCCGCCCGCCTTGCGCGGGCGGCGAAGTGATTCACTCGCTCAGGATCTTCAACCTGAACGATTTTTATCACCTCCTTTTCAATTTCGACAATTTTTTCTTTTTCAACCTCCACCCGCACCTTTATCGGTGCGAGTTCGCCCAGAACAATCCTGAGCGCGGTCAGAGCATTGGGATGCTCTCTGAAGAAAATTGCCGCCGCCTGTTCGGCGGTGAACTCAACCCCTGCAGGAAGGGTACTGAAAAGTTTACCTCTCCAGTACCCTCCTATGTGGAAATTTCCACACGGGACGAGTTTCTCGACCACCCAAGCGACTTCGCTTGAGCTCTTGCCGAAAAACGAGAGTTCGGGCGACTTCCCGAACCCTACAGACCTGTTTTCACAGGACTCAGGAAAAGCAACTGTGACACGGTTGCTATTAACCCTGATGTACTTTTCATAATTTTTCATGTTTTTCCCGCCCTCACGGGCGGCCCATTTTTGTTTTAAAAAAATTCATGTACAACGTGCGAAAGACAAAAGTGAACAATGCACATTCATCTTCCCTACGCTGTACACGATATTTAAAAACAATGTAGGACTTTTTCTCCTCACTATGAACATTCCTTCGCACAGAAATGCTCAATTGTAAAGAGAATCGCGCTCGCGACGAGTGGCTGATAGCCTGTACAATCGCGAGAGCTGTTCTCTTTCTCATTCGGAATATGCGGTGTGGGTGGCGGATTGCGGACGAGTCCGCAATCCGCCACTTGATACTCCTGCGCGAATGTCTAGCGCGGAAATATCCCTCATACCACACTTTCCTTCTCATACGAACTCAGTATTTAATTGACAAGGTACGTCTCTCTCCTTATCGTGTCGCGACTCTCTCCTGTACGCGATATCTATGTGATAAGGACATTTCTGGAGCCAATGGGTGGTTAGTCCATTTGCTTCAGCCGATGTCCTCCCGACCGGATGGTCGGCAGTGCACGGGTGATACGGTAGGACACGATCATCCAAACGATCGCATTCCTTGAAGCCCTGTTTGCGGTGGACTTCCAGTATCGTGCAAACGAATCGGAGATTGAATAGAAGTAATTCCTTTGACTCATTGCTTGCCGACACTTATGGGCTGTCGGTCACCCGTCAGGTTTCCCGGACGCGAGCCTCTCGGCTTCATAATCTCTCTCCGTATTCCCTCTCAAGGTACTCTCTCCTGGAAAGGGTCAGTGTCGGTGCCTGTCGTCTCTCTCCAACCTCATCCTATCTGGCAATAGTATAGCAGATATTGGACAAACTGTCAACAAACATGTACAGAAAAAATCATCCTGTACTCAAAACCATTACCTTGAAACACAAAAACGGCTTTTTTATCAACATATTATTGTCACAACTTTGTAACAATTTATAAATTATGGTACACTTTAAACATGATTCAATTGGAATATACAAAAGAAATTACTGATACCGGCCTCTCAAAGGAACAGGCTATCGTATACGAAGCACTGCTGAAACTTGGAGAGTCCCCTGCAAGTACCATAGCCAAAGCAATTCCCAGAAACATCGCCTTGTCTCGTCCTCTCGTATACAAAGTACTTGAAGAACTTATCACACTCGGTCTCACCCAAAAAACAGACGCCAAGAAAAAAGTGGCACATTTCGTCCCCAAACACCCTGCAACAATCACTACCATTATTGATGCGCGGAAAGAAAAAGTTGAGCAAACAAAAAAACAGTTTCTTACCACTTCGGGGAAACTCTCTTCCCTATTCAATTTGAGTGTCGGAAAGCCTGGTGTACAGTTTTATGAGGGTGAAGATGGTGTGTGGGAAGTCCTTATGGATAGTCTTACCGCCTCTGAAGAAATCCTCTCTTATGCTGACTTAGAAGCAATTGAAAAGCATATACCCGCGCTCAATGCGGAATATTCCACCATACGCGAAGACCAAAACATCAAAAAACGTGGACTGGTAATTGACTCCCCCATCGCACGAACATTCCTTAAATCATATGACGGTGCCGTCACTCGCACCAAACTCATTACCGCAAAAGAAAAAGCGCCTGCATTTCAAACAATTATGCAAATATATAACAACAAAGTTTCGTATATCACACTCACTGAAGGATATTTCATAGGCATCATTATCACCGACCAACATATTGCTAACACACACAAATATCTTTTTGAAAGTATGTGGCGACTCTCGGGAGGAGAAGAAATCTAAGCTGCATCTTTTTGGATCGTCACTGTCTCTTCTTTCGGAAGGACAAATATCTGTTCAAGTGTTTTGGATATACGCTCAAAAACTACATACGTCGCTCCCTCGTGTACAAAAAATCGCGTGAGAGACATACCATCTTGTAATTCATGGTATGATTCTGTTTCAGTTTGTTTTCGTACAATCATTTCTCTGGATTCATTTCCTAAAGACACAAGCTCCTCAGGAGACATGTTTTTTCCTTTACATTCAGCATTTGAGTCTTTCATCCGCCAAATCTCAAAACTTGGTTTTCCCGCAATGGCATGATAAGCCGTTGCGATAAATCCGTCTTCAATATACTTCTTGGTAATAGGCTGGGTCGGATCACAATGCGCCATCATCGGGCGTCCATCCTCCAACCGTTTCTTGATTGTCTTTTCAAGCATCACACTCCCTACCCCACTATATGCAGAATCAGCATTAAATGAACCAAAATAGGAGACCTCTCGACCGTTCACATCATGAAGTGTGTCAAACCTATTAAAACTTACAATCTTTCCATGATCACGCAACAGAGAAAATGTAGAATCTGGGCTTAAAAAAGCTTTTTCCAATGATGCCATAACCGCAGATTTGAATACACCATCAGAATCCTTCGTGTACACTTTTTCATAATTATCTTTCAAGAGTGTTCTCATACGTTCCTTATCTTCAAGACTTAATTCCAAAGAATAAACGGACTCAATATTTTTCACACCAACCTCCTGAAAAAGTGCAACATATTCTTTTGCAGAGGCAATATACTCATTCATCCGTGCATCAATTTCACTTACTACATCAGACCTCACCGCTCTTTCAAGATCTTTTTGTGCTCTATTGAGTATATTTTCACGGACATGCTCCGCAAGGAGTATACATGCTTCTCCGACACACTCCGACACTTCTCGCACTAAAGATTCAGCGCGTTCCGCGCTATTTAAAAGTTCTCCATAATACTGAAATACGCCACGAGCGACTTCTTCATGCTTCCCAAAAGCGAGGATATAATCCCCCAGAGACTCATCGCCCCTTTCAAGAGAAAGAAATGTACGCATGCCTTCCACCCCATACGTGGACGTAAATATCTTCATAGTATCCACATCAGATACAGTGACACGCTTCAAATAATTCAAGAAATAAAATTGTTCACGAATTGATAGGTCTTTTAATTCAATGAAACTCTCGTTGAATCATCTCCCTGATGGGACGCGATACGAGATATTCATAATCAAATACCAACTCCTCTCGTTTTTCTTTTTCTATTCCCCCCAGTGAACCAAGTGCTTCATCAATAGGAATGGTAGCAAGTTTCCGCGTGTCTTCGAGAAGTTGCTTTTTTCCCAATAAAGATCTTCGCGACACATGTTGTATAATCTCCGACTGATGATTGGTACGTGCTTCACGAAGCGTATCCTCTGACGGCATAAGTGCTTTCTCATGTGTAACAAAAACTTCATTTCTACGCATCACTTCATCGGTTTGTTCATCGGGAACAAGAAACAGCCCTTTTTCCTCTTGCGCATAGGCGTATGTGCCTTTCGAAAGTTCGAACGGTATTTTGTCTCTTTTTTCTGGTACAAAGTTTTCACCCTGTTCAAACAAATGAACTAATTCCTGCGCCCGCACTGAAAGCAGATAATTCATGTCGGGCGTTTGCTCAACATGCTTTAATACGTGCGTATAAAAATCAGGAACATGATTTTTTGCATACGAATCGTGTCCGAAATACCAAAGTTGTTTCAATGCTTCAAGCATGCGAGATACACGCGTATAATCATTGTTATCTATAAAATCAAGTTGCTTTAAAAGCTCTTTTTCATGCTCCTCTATATCTGAAAATGCTAATGCTCCCGTCATACCAATCATTGCATGTTCTTTTAGATCAGATGGAATGTCTTTCCTCCACATCATATCTTTTGCAATATCCCAGAGTGCAACGGTTCCAACCATTTGAGGGTTCTGCTCAATAACAGACTCCAATCCTCCTATTATTTCTTGAAAATATTCATTATTTTTATATGCTTCCGTCCTTGCAATATTAAACAAGGAACGATACACTTTCACCCATGAAGAATCCTCAAGAACTTTTTCATCACTGGTAACTGATGAAAGAGGAATAAGAAAAAAGAATAATCTTCCATTAATATCTCTTTTTGCAATCTCAGACACAATAGACGCAATCTGAATATCCATTTCTTTTTGAGAAAGATGATTTATTTTTTCAGCAAAAAAATTCGTTACGTATAACTCAATTTCTTTGTCACTTAATGACCCCAAATCAACAGAATCCTCGCCCTTCTCTATTTGAGTGAAATGAGTAGTGTGTTCCATCATTATTTAATTCTATCAAAATACCAAACACATTGCACTACGAGCCTAAAAAAGCAAAAATTAACAACCTCTAGCCTCGATACAAAAGATTGGCGCGCAAGATCCTTGAGACTTTTTCTTTTTATATCCAGCATATTACCTACATAAGATGATGTCTTCTATTGCCGACACATTCAAGAATCCCTTTTTCATCTATAAACTACCATGGGCTAAAGTATGAGGTAGTTTATAGTTTAATGGATACCAGCGCTGTCCGAACCTTTTTGTAAATACATAATCCAATAATCTCGCTTATATAAACGCCCAGCCATACGAGGATATCCTGTCTTTTTTTCAAGAGTGAGAATAGTAAAATAGGGTGCATACATCTGTATAATATCCTCACGACTAAACACTCTCTCAAACAAATCCATTTCTTTTAGATAATAAGTATCGCGCTCTTTTCCGGGATGTATCTTGAGAAGATTTTTCACGTTAGCATTACCATCTTTGCACAGAGCGCGCACAAACATATATCCTCCTGTTTTTAATACCCTACTCGTCTCTTGTAAATATACTTCTCTACCTTTTTCATGAAGTGAATTTGAAGATGTAACATCCAAAATAATATCAACGGACTCAGTATCTAGAGCATACGGAGCGCCTATATCTCCCAGCCTGTAGTCTACATGCATATCACCTGTAGTATTCTGTTTTGCAACGTGAAGCGCTGTAGACGAAATCTCTATGCCAATCACGTCATTCCCCAAACTTGCCAGATAGTTTGAGTTTCTCCCAGTTCCCGAACCAAGATCTAATACTCGCTTACCTTCAACGACACAGCTCCGTTCTTTTTTTAAGAACTTTAAAAATCGCAACACATCAGCCTGAGGCTTCGCATCCCCAGTCATGAGTGTTGGTTTCCTATATTCACGCTCCCATGACATTCCTTGGTGTTGCATCATACGATAGTAATGGCAAACATGTTCGTTCCAATTATCAAATATAGTACTCTATGTGTATATACTATGCAAAACTACGCCGTGTAATAGAAACAGAGATAGGGATATCCAAACTACTACCGATATGTAAAAAGATATGCTAAACTGTCCGCACTGGATTCCTTTCGTATAAAAGGATTTCAACACAACATGGAGAGGTGCCAGAGCGGTCGAATGGGCCACCCTGGAAAGGTGGTGTATCGGTAACGGTACCAAGGGTTCGAATCCCTTCCTCTCCGCTCGTACAAAAATCCGCACTTTTCTAGGTGCGATTTTTGTTGAGCGGAGAGAGCAGGCAAACTGCTTTGCCTGCGGGAAGGGATTCGAAAAGGTTCTCCTATATTTTTGAGGAGCTCTGCTCCGAAAAAATGGGAAACCTGCACTGCTCCTGTAAGGAGAGAATCCCTTCCTCTCCGCTCGTACAAAAATCCGCACTTTTCTAGGTGCGATTTTTGTTGAGCGGAGAGAGCAGGCAAACTGCTTTGCCTGCGGGAAGGGATTCGAAAAGGTTCTCCTATATTTTTGAGGAGCTCTGCTCCGAAAAAATGGGAAACCAAAACTCCTCCTGTAAGGAGAGAATCCCTTCCTCTCCGCCAGTAATTTTAGAAAGTGACAGTAAAAATACCCTTGTTTTAAGTTAGATTTCAAAACGGGAAAGTGATAAAATGTAAGAACCCCGGAGGGATTCAAACTATGAACAAAATCGAGAGACAAAAACTAACGGAAATAATCGAAACCGAAGGGGGTAACAAGTGGTGGGTGCCTGAGGAGTTTGAGAAGCATATCCGCCCACAATTACCTACGGAACTAGAAATTGTTGCTCCACCACCTGCTTTATCTGGGAATTACAACTGCTTTGTGTATGCCTTTGGACTCGAGAAAGATCGAGAATTTCTCGGCGGACAAAATCCAATTCAAAAAGAATTCGTAAGGTACTTACTTTCGAAAGGAGTCCTTCAGGCGAAAGATAAACCTGAAGCGGGAGATTTGGTGTTCTATGAAGATGCTTTCAAAGCAATCACGCATGGAGGCATTATGCGCTCACCGGCTAAGGTTATTTCCAAGTGGATGTGGGGATGTACTATCGAGCATGACTTATGGGACGTGCCATCTTCTTTTGGCGATAATGTATTTTTCTGTAGTCCAGTAGAATCGAGAATGGTGAGACACATATATCAAGAATATAAAGACAGTGGCGTAGAAATTATGCCGATTCAATAACCTGTTATTGTTAATATTATTATGAAAAAAGCTACGAACATAAAAAAGAATATCGGCATCTCACTAGAACGTTTGGTGGAGCTTCGTCGTACAACTCTTATAGCATCTGCCGGTGCACCTACTCGTCTTGAGGGTTCAAAACTCTCTGATAAGGAAGTTGAACAGGTGGCTAATATTGTTTTTGGGCAAAAGTAGGAACTTCAAAGAAGCGTGGGTTTTCTTTGTAGATTCTCCGTAAATCTGGTACAATTTTATCAACACTCCTGAAATCGAGCCGCTTCGGTTCTAACTTCGGGACATCGTCACCGCCATGTGGGGCACCCTAAAGGTGACCCAAGTGTTTATATTATGAAAATATTTATTTCTTATCGCTATACAGGAGAAGACCTTTCTGTCTTGAGAGGAATTTTAGTGAAGATTACTTCCTTGTTTGAAAACAAAGGTCATTCAGTTTTTTGTTCGTTTGGGCATAATGATTTTTTCCAAAAAGAAAATTATTCCTACAAACAAATACTTGATTACGCCCTTAAGGAGCTTGATGAATCAGACTATGTCTTCGCTTTTGTTAAATCTCAGGAAAAAAGCGAAGGAATGCTTCTCGAGTTGGGATATGCCTACGCAAAAGGCAAGAAGATTATTCTTGCAAAAAAAGAAGATGTGCACACGACTTTTGTTCAAGAAATGGCAAAGAAGACAATCTCCTTTGTTGATCTCGAAGACTTGTATAAAAAGTTAGAATTACTTGAATTACCCTAATTTAGGTAGCTGACCCACATACATCATTTCAACCTCCAAGACTCTGCTAAAACACCCTTACGTTGCCTCACCACTCTGGTACTTAACCCGCATGGCCCGCATTTGAAAATCCCGCCCTGTCTGGGTGGTGATTTTCAAATCAAGATTATTTATAATATAACTCATGATTACGGAGTTCTTTCTTAATCTCTGAATAATCAGGAAGAGCTTTTTCTACAAGTGCCCAAAACTTTTTTGAATGATTAAATTCTTTCAGGTGACACATCTCATGTACAATAATATAATCTTGTTGTTTCTTTGGTAAAAAAACAATTTTGTAATTCAAATTGAGGTTCTTTTTATTTGAACAACTACCCCAACGAGTTTTTTGATTTTTGATAAAAATATTGTTAAAAGAAAAACCATACAATTTGTTAAAGTACCTCACGCGGTTCTGCACGAGAGCAAGCGCCTTATCTTTGTTTTCTAAATAATCCTCATATGAAGATGCGCGGATCGCTTTACTATCAACATTTTTAAAAAACTGAATTTTATCATAAACCCACTGCTTTTTTTCAGCAATGAATTTTTCAATAAGTGGCAGCTCCACACCCAAAGGACTTGTAACAACAACACTGCCATCACAATACACTGCAATCCTCATCCTTTTTGCCTTCTTACTTCTTTTTAGTTTGTAGGATATATTCTTTTCCATAATTTCTAAAATTTCTTAGTAATAATATCAACCAAGCGATTCAAAAACTTTGGAAAATCTTTGACAACAAATCTATCTTTATAATCTCGCAAAATGAGTTCCTGCAAGATTTGTTTTATATCCTTCACAAACACATCTCGTTTTGAGGATTCTTGCCATCCACTATCTAAGTCATCCTCAATACGAATCCGAAGTTCTTTAACAAATTCCTTAATCACTTCATCCTTGCCTCCATATACAAATTCTTGCGATATAACATATAGCGCGTATTCCTTCAAATCAAGCCCCAAATCTTTTGCCTCGTCTCCTTTTGTCTTTATATCACTCATCAACTCCTCATAGCGACGAATTCGTTCAGCAAGGTCAATTTGATTTTGTTCAAACTCGCGACGAATAGCCGTCAGTCTCTCGCTAAACTTCTGATATGCAGGATTCTCATCAAGATTGATAGAAATTTCCTGCTTGAGCATCTTCTCAAGGTTAAGCGCCTTTTCTTCCTCATCCATTCCTTTGAGTCGCTCAAGTGTATACAAATCATTTACGCGAAGTTCGCGGAAATTCTTAGTGATTCCTTCGTAATCAATGATGTTACTCTTTTGTATGAGTTCGCGGACTTTTTCTCCATATTCTTCAAGTAAGTACCTATCATCCTCACTTTGAAATTCTTTCAAAAATGCCAGATAGAAACTCGTTACCCACTCAAAGGGCCTAATATACTGCTTCAGGAACGGATCAGGTGAAAGAAACTCAAACAAACTTTTGAGCTTCATATACTTCTCAACAAAGTATTTCTGCTTGTCTTGGTTATCAATAAAAATCTTCAAACATCGGCGAAGATTATCCATTGATGGGTCTTCAATATTTACTCCCGTAAATACTTTCATCACATCACCCAAAACATCAGAGAATCGTGCTTTCACGCGTTCAATATCAATCATCGCGGAATCAATAACATTCTCATCAAAATCAAGTGCATCATAAAGGTTGCGAGTAATTCCGTAGTAGTCAATAATCTTTCCTGCTTCCTTGTTTCTATACACACGATTTGTGCGCGCAATAGCTTGGAGCAGATTGTGGTCGCGAAGTGGCTTATCAAGATACATCACTTGTTCAATCGGTGCATCAAAGCCGGTGAGCAACATATCGCACACCAAAAGGAATTTGAGAGATGATTTCGGGTCTTTGAATTTCTCAATTATCTGTTCCCTTTCACGCTTGCTCGTGTTATACGCCTTCAAGTCATCCGCATCACTATTCGGATCTCCGGGTGAGTACACCACAGCTGACCATTCAGCAGGTACGAGCTTATCGAGGAGCTTTTTGTAGGTCGCTACTGCTTCGCGGTCATACGCCACTATTTGCCCCTTAAAGCCGTTTGGCTCCACATAGAGCTTGTAATGCTCCACAATGTCCCTTGCCACGGCTTCCATTCGTTTTGGAAGTTTTACCAACGCCGCCTTTTTGCCATATTTCTTTACGAGTTCTGTCTTTTGCTTGTCCGACAAATCGCCAGCGATTTCTTCAAATTGCTGATCGAGTTTTTCTTCATCAATAGAAAACTTTGAGAGACGCGCTTCATAAGTTACAGGGATTGTCGCCCCATCATCAATGGCTTGCTGGATAGAGTAATAGTCCAAGTATCGCTTTCCTTCGCCCTCATAATTTCGGAACGTGTTTGTATGAGTTTTATCAACAGGTGTTCCGGTGAAACCAAAGAAGAATGCTTTTTTGAACGCATTTCTCATATTGATGCCCGACACACCCTCATCACCTCGGTGCGCCTCGTCAGAAAGAATAATTACATTCTCGTCCAAGTTCTCAACTTCATTTCCAAGTTCAGAAAACTTCTGAATAGTTGTGATAAAAATACCTTTCTCCGGTGATTGGATTTTTTCCTCCAAATCCTTGCGGGAAGTCACACGAACGATGTTTTTTCCTCCGGCATTAATGAATGTCTCAAATATCTGGTCATCCAAATCTACGCGATCAACCAAAATAAACACCTTGGGATTTTCCAAATGCTTATTAAAACGCAATTTCCATGCTGTGAAATACATCGTGAGCGTTTTGCCCGACCCTTGTGTATGCCAAATGAGCCCCTGTCGCTTTTCGCGAGTTACCACGCGCTCCACAATCTTGTTCGTCGCACGCATTTGCTGATAGCGAGCGATCTTCTTCACCAATTTCTCTTTCTCTTTCTCAAATAAGATAAAGTTCTGCACAATATCTAAAAAGTTTTCTTTTGAAAGAAGTGAAAAGAGTGACATTTCCAATTCTCCCCCAAGTTCTTTTTCTATATCCTCATCTCGCCACTGGAGGAAATATTGCTTTGGCGCGCCGGTTGCTCCATATACTGTTTTAAGTCCGTCACTTGCGATATTGAAACAGTTCGGGATAAATAACTTGCGAGCTACTTTCTCATATCGCTTGATTTGGTCAATACCGTTTTCAAAACTTACTCCTTCCGAAGCGGTCGGACTTTTTGCTTCAATGTCCACGAGTGGCAAGCCGTTTACAAAAATCATAATATCCGGACGGATATTTTCTGTATCACCTTCAAAATAGAGTTGATTGGTAACGACAAAATGATTGTTCTCTGGAACATCAAAATCAAGCAGTTTATAGTCGTGCTTTTTTCCTGTCACAGAATTTTTGAGATTGATACCTTCACGAAGTGCTTTCAAAAAGTCCTCGTTATTATCAATCTTCCTCACTTCGCGAATGACATTTTTGAGCTCGCTTTCGCTCGCGTCAGGATTGAGCGCGCCTACGGCGCGCTCCAAAAGCGGAGTAACAATATACTCGCTCTCAAGATCACGAAGTTTTGCAAACTCCTCTGGCTTTATGTACTCAAAACCGAGTCTATCTTTAATAAACTTGATGATGTAATTTTCTACTGTGTATTGTTCGTTGAATTTCATAGGTTTTCATTGATGTGGATAAAACTCTTGACTTTACAGGGTGAATTCTATACACTGTGCTCATACCTGCCAGGGGTTAATCCTGGAATGCTTTCCACAAAGACCTGACTCAGTCAGGTCTTTGTTTTTTATCCTCAATCTTTGTTATATATTTCTTAATATCTTGAGCATTGATAACAATATCAGCAGATGTTCTAAATTTTGACAAAATATGTCCGCCTTTCACAATAATAATCTTTTTGCCTTTCTTTTTTAAGTAATTGTTCAGATATACAAAATCAGCGTCACCAGAAAAAATACAAAACGTATTGTAATGTTCAAACATCTTCAGAGCATCTACGGATATTTCAACGTCAAAGTTTGACTTTCTGATTTCTATAAACTTTTTACCGTCCGCATCCGTTTCAACATACTTTTCAGGAGTGTCTTCGTTTGTCTCAAAATAATGTTTTATTTTCTGAATGTCTTTAGTCATCACATCTCGTTTTCCAAAAATCTTACGCATTGCATGAGTAAAATTAAGAGATTTTTCATTTTGAGGATTTTCACCATAATATATTCTGGTTCGTTCACTAAAAATATCCACGAATGACTTTAGTCCTTCAAGATATATAGAGACTTTCTTTCCCTCAACGAGTAATTCATTTTCCAGGTCTCGGTCATCATTTTCAAACCACTTATTTACATTTGAAAAGTCTATAAAGGCGAAAACTTTCCCGTATTCTTCGGTAATTTGCAATTCATCCTTTATAAAATTCTTTTTTAAATCTTGTATGTCCATATAAATATTCATTATACATTTGTTCTCACTTTTCCGCTCAACAAATCCTGCATCAGACCCTTCTTGAGAAGAGTAAGTTTTTCTTTTAATTTCTTATTGACCGAAATCTTTTCATCGACAAATGAAAGAATTTCTGCAATTTCTTTTTGCTCAGTTTTATTTGTAGTTAAAGCTATTTCCAAAGATTTGAAATCTTCTAATCTAATACCTTTTACTGTGCTGCCAGTACCCTTCGCCTCAAGTTGTTTCGCAACCGAAAGAATTAACCAATAGGTATAATCAAGAATAAAATCATCCTTTGGAATTAATCCTTTTAGATCTTGATTTATAGCAACAGGAACCTTATTTATATAAACCCTCCCGATACCCATTCTCGTTGACGTAATAAGATTATTTTCTGGAATTAAACTAGAGGAGCTTTCTTTAAGACCAGCTTCTGTTATGTATTCCTCTGTATCATGAATATATTTTTTGTTTGACATATCTTTAACTGTCATCCAAGGAATATCTCCATTCCAATATTTTGTTTCTTTTCTCGATGGGGTTCCTCCGCCTATAACAGACTTAAATAAATCACCGACTTTCCCAACCTCCCACTCCTCCGGAATCTGTCCGATTTTTGTTTCCTTGAATTTTGTATGCCCAATTCCGCGCGTAAAAAGTTGTTGCATCAGCCCGCGCTTGAGCTTTTCTGTCGCCTCAATGACTTCCTGCGTTTTCGCAATATCCTCATCCACCGTCCCCAAAATTTCCGCAATCTTTTGCTGTTCTTTGATTGAGGGGAGAACAATCTCTAAATTTTGATATTGAGAAATATAAAATCGCTTATGACTACCAGTTGGAAAGTTCACTGACTTCATTTTTTCAAAAACAAAGTGCAAGTCTATATCTTTATTTTTTTCTTTCAAAATCTTGATCGCGGATGACTTGATCTTAAATGGGAAGTCTACAAGCTTGCTGTCCGTAGTGAAGTCATCAAAAATAATTGCTGGAACATTTTCATAAATACCAAAATCTTCGTCTGTATGTCCCAAGACAAAAGATTTGTTTGCGGTAAGCACTGGTGTTTTTGCTTTGTTACTGTAACTTGTGCTTTTAACAATGTAGGCGTCTGGTCTTTCATAATCCAAAACATCACTCAATTTTTTGAGTTTCCACCCGTCCGGAATATTTTGTTGTGAAGTGTTAGTCTTCATCTTCTTTATCTGTTGCAATTTCTTGCTGAATTTGTTGCAGTTGCTTTTTTACCATCGCATCTTTCTCATTCTTTTTTGCCTCTTCAATCTTCTGGTCAAGAATTAGTTCAATGGAGAGCTTGATTGGTGCGAAATATCGTAAACATTCTTCTTCTGTTAATTCATGTACACCCTTACTCAAGATGGAATAGACGCCCTTCATTTCTACAAGTTGACTTGGAAGAAATGCTCTCAGTGTTTCAACTTTATCCATCATTCGTTGCTTTTTGAAGTCGCCTTCGTTTACTTTTGTAGCGCTAGCATTATTTGTATATGTTTCAAGAATTAGATTCTCAAATATCCGTCTAAGGTAGACGAATGAGCCGGCACCTGCTCCGTGAGCGACAAGCCCAATTGCCTTTTTAAGATTTTTTAAATCTTCCGCAGGTAATACCTTGTCATATTTCTTAGCAATTTCTGCAAATTGCAGATCTGCCAATGACGGCCACTGCCCAATCTTCATTACTATTTCTCTACTTCTAAAGATAACAAAGCGTAATATGTCATTACTTTTCCGTTTACATTGCAATGTCACCAAGAAAAATCCGATATCAACACTATTGTGTTTTTCTTTAGACCAATCGCTCCATGTATCTGTTGGCTCAATTCTGATTGAATAAGTCGTTTCGCTACTGTTCTTTGCACTATAGGCATCTACGTCCCCATAAAAGGGGTCGTCTTCCAATTCAACTAAAATCACAGCCTCGTAAAGCGGAGTTTCAAAATAGAAATCGTGCTTACTCATTATTTTGGTTTCCTGTGTCTGTTGTTCTTGTGCCATAAATTTAATATCTTAGTTCTAACAAATAATTGACGACCTGTTTGTTTTTCTCTTATTGCTATCATTCGATTTTTGTTCTTACATTTTATTCTCAACATCCATATCTGTTGAAATCATAATTATCAATAAGTTATCTTTTAATTCTTTTACAAAAGTTACTTATAAAATATTATTTTACACCTACTAACTTCCGAAAATCATCTGAAATTTCTTCTTTTTTCTCTACAAGAACTTTTTGGTAGGTTTCTACCGTTTCTCTCCACTTTTTCAAATCTGGTCGTTCACCAGGAATACGCGCTTCATATGAAAAAGTTATAAAAACTTTTTTGTACTCATCGCGAAGACTATCAATTGCCTTTGATAAATCTTTTGACAAATAGTGACGATTCCGTTGATAATAAACTGAAAAATAATTGAGAGCGTCAACAACTTTTTTTCTGCGTTCATTTTCGGCTCCATCTGATCCGTCTTCTTGAAAAAAAGAAACTAGCTCACCCGTCAACCTATGAAGTCGTTCCATCCTTTTCATCATCTCATCCAAAACATTTACTCTCTTCGCATATAAACCAGACTCTTTGATTGATCGAATTTGTGTATGATAATTCATGAGGCCATTAACAATAGCCGTCACGACCCCTGAACCAATTATTGATATAAAAAAAGTATACCAGTCCATATTAATATTTTAACTCCTTTAGATACCCCTCGACCTTCCTATCAATCGCTTCGCGATCTTTTTCAATTTCTTTCATTTCACTCCATACCGTTTTTACATCCACCACCTCCTCATCCTCGCCATTTTCTACATAGCGACGAACATTGAGATTGAATTCGTTTTCTTCAAGCTCCTTGATGTCCACCACGCGAGCGTATTTTTCAATATCTCGGTAGCCCTCAAACGCTGACACTATTTTCCCAATATCTGCCTTGCGCAGGCGGTTTTGGTTTTTACCTTCCTCGTAGTCCTGCTCAGCATCAATAATGAGGATGTTATTCTTGTGATTTTCCGGCTTGTTTTTGTTGAATATCACAATCGCCGCCGGAATACCTGTACCATAAAAAAGCTTGGCTGGGAGGGCGATGATGGCTTCTATCAGGTCATTCTTGATAAGCTCCTCACGAATACGCCCTTCTGCACCACCACGGAAAAGCACGCCGTGCGGAAGCACGATACCAGCACGACCGTTTTCATTCATAGACTTCACCATGTGAAGCACAAAGGCGTAGTCTGCTTTTTTTGCTGGAGGCATTTCGTAACCCGCTACTCGTCCGTATTTATCATGCTTAAAAATCTCATACTCCCATTCACTGATTGAATAGGGTGGATTTGCCACGCAGATATCAAATGTTTTGAGTGAGCCGTCGGGATTGAGGAACTTCGGATCGGCAAGCGTGTCTCCACGCTGGATATCCGCGCTATCAAGTCCGTGGAGGAACATATTGATTTTCGCAATCGCGTATGTCCCGATATTTATTTCTTGACCGTAGAGATAGAGCGAGCGGGCCTTCTTTTCTCCCGCTTCATTTTTGAGATGGTGATACGCCTCCAAGAGGAAACCGCCCGAGCCAACTGCCATGTCGTAGATGTGGTCTTTCTCGTGGGGTTTGAGAATAGTTATGATGACACGCTCAACTTCACGGGGGGTATAGAACTCGCCTCCTTTTTTGCCTGCATCTGCCGCGAATTGTTCAATGAGATATTCGTATGCGTCGCCGAGAAGGTCAGAGCTGATGTAATTGTCCCCAAAATTGTGCTGTGAGAAGTGATTGATGAGACGTTGAAGTGTTTCGTTGGGGAATTTGTCTTTGTTTGCAAAATCAAGGTCGTCAAAAATCTTGTCTAGCTTTGGACTATTTGCATTGGTGAGTTTATCAAAAATCTCGTTGAGTTTATGACCGATGCCTTCCGCTTGCTTTTGTATTACTTCCCACCTGCAGTCTTTTGGAACTTGAAAGCGGTGATTGTGGTCTGCGCGAGCGATTTCTTCATCATGATATTCCTCAAGAACTTTTTTATATTCTTCATCCCACATATCGCTGATGCGTTTGTAAAAAAGAAGTCCGAAAATATATTTCTTGTAGTCTGAGCTGTCTATCTTTCCACGCAAAATGTCGGCACTTTTCCATAGAAATTGCTTGAGTTGGGTGAGATTCATTTTCCCTGAATCATCCGTGCGGGGAACACCGAGGTCTTTGACGATACTTTTATCGTTTGCAATACGCTCAATATCCTCCGGTTTATATTTACGGTCTTTACGAGGTCCCACACGAAGCGGGGTGATAAGCCCTTTTTTCTCCCAATTACGAAGCGTATCTTGATGAATACCAAATATTTCTGCCACTTCACCAATAGAAAGCATTTTCTTTTGTGTCTCAATTTTATCCATATTTCCTATAGTATCATAGTTGCCATATTCTTGTCAATATTTTTGCAATATTTCATAACATTTCATAGGTTAACGTACTTTCAGTCCGCTGTCCGTAAGGAAAGTTCAACAAAAATCGCACCCCTCAAAAGGCGCGGATTTTTGTTGAGCAGAGAGCGCTTCTTTTTCTTATTCTTCCTTCTATTTTTTCTTTTCTTTTTTTATCTTTTCATTTTTATCCACCGTATACCCCATCAGCCCTTCAAGATTTTCTATACGCGCGATATGTTTGTCATTTTGCGCGACACCGATGATAAATCCAACATTGGGATGCATACGAAACATCTTGCGCATAGTGGCGTCCCACCAAAACAGACGGAACAGTAGTTGTGTCCACGCACGCTTATCATATCCAAACAAAATAACTGCCGGCTTTAATTTGGCATAATGTCCCACGCGCCATGGGAAGATGGAGATAATACCGAGACGCATTTTGTCACGTGTTTCCCAAGGAAACTTTTTTGCCACACGTGGAAAGGCAAAAATAACTGTTCTGTCCATAATCCCATAATACAAAAGCAGGCGTTTAATTTCTGACCACAAAAACGGATGGTATTCTTTGAGTTCAAGAAGAAGAATGGAGAACGTTGTCGTAGAAAGAAATGCGAGCGCCTGATCAAGTGACTCTGCATCTTTTTCTTGCCACGGATAATGACACACCACTGGCTCCGCGCGTGCATCGCTCCACCGCACATCAAACTCAACACCGTGTACACCTGCTTCTTCGGCACGACGAAACGCAGCGCGTGTATTCTCTTCTGGGTCATCTTGCGACCATCCTCTGTGTGCGATTTGGTAAGACATGAAGTTAGTATGTTAGGAGATTAGAAAATTAGGAGGTTAGTATGAGAAAAAAAATACACATTATACTTCTTCGTTTTCTCTCTTACCGAGAAGGGCGGCGATACGTGCTTCTACTGGCGGATGAGTCATAAAGAGCGACGCCATGCCACTTACCTTTCCATGACGAGAAAATGGATTCTCAATATACAAATGCGCAGTTGCTTGATTGGCATGACGAAGAGGTGTCGCAGCACCAGAAATCTTTTGCAACGCAGATGCCAAACCATCGGGATATCGCGTGAGAAGCGCACCCGAAGCATCAGCGAGAAACTCTCGTTTACGCGAAATGGCAAGTTGTAACAGTCGCGCAAAGATAGGGGCGAGAATGGCAAGTATGACTCCCACGAGCATCATGATGATACGTATACGACCATCACCATGGTCATCGTCTCCCCCACCCCACAAATGCGCGCGCAAGAGAACGTCTGAAATAAGAGCAACAAAACCAACAAGCACGGCAGCGACAGTAGCAATAAGCGTATCAC